>Ga0335081_10023285_pt1 | contig 10017 bp, 10 predicted proteins | sample Lox_Sample_35_FD_206713 | JGI IMG/M metagenome (GOLD analysis project Ga0335081, IMG submission 206713) | Soil microbial communities from Loxahatchee National Wildlife Refuge, Florida, United States - Lox_Sample_3.5 | ecosystem: Environmental > Terrestrial > Soil > Wetlands | place: USA... | reverse complement strand
TGCCCAACGTATCCTCAAAATGGGCGAGCTCCAGGAGGCGCTGGCCCTTGATCTAGAAGGTCCGTCCCTCGATATCAATTACTGTCTCGAACCGCACCAAGTGGAGAGCATTTGCGGCGGTCTGGTTATCCATGATCAAGTCAATGACTTGGTCACATTCAGCCATGAGACGGTGAGACCGTTTCTTGAAACGACGTCGCTTCCTTCTCACTTGGTCCTCTCCAAGACGTGTCTGGCCTACCTTCGACTGGCTCCACTGGAGAAGCCAAGTGACTGGTTCGATCTGATTCAACGGAAGAAGGAATTCCAATTCAGTGATTACGCCGCTACTTTTTGGGCAAACCATACCGTTCAAGCCGGAAGGATTCTTCAACTAGAGCTAGCAGTTCTTGAGACGTTCAGATCAGATGGACGTCGAGATGCGATGACACAGCTTAGGAGTCATTATTACGTTGGAAGACGATCGTTGCTTCATGTTCTTATTGAAAATGCATTGTCGTTCATCTTTTGGTCGCCGATATCAAGGGAGGAACAGTTTCAAATCATGCACGTCCACTGTTCGCAATAGAGCTAATCCAAAGTCTAACGGAATCAATTTCACTGCAGAGAAATGTGAACGCTTGTGACCATCGGGGCGAAACACCGCTGCACTGCTCAGCCAGAAAGGGTGACATGCACGCGACCAAATGGTTGCTTGGGAACAACGCGTGTCTCAACGCAAAGACAAACGATGGATTGACTGCTCTGCATTGCGCTGCACAATCAGGACGTTTTGAGATGGTCAAATGGTTGGTTGAAGAGAGGAACATTGATGTCAATGCAAAGACAAATGATGGATGGACAGCTCTGCATTGGGCTGCACAATCAGGATGTTTTGAGATGGTCAAATGGTTGGTTGAAGAGAGGAACATTGATGTCAATGCAAAGACAAACAATGGATGGACATCTCTGCATTGGGCTGCACAATCAGGACATATTGAGATCGTCAATTGGTTGGTTGAAGAGAGGAACATTGATGTCAATGCAAAGACAAACGATGGATCGACAGCTCTGCATCGGGCTGCACAATCAGGACGTTTTGAGATGTTCAAATGGTTGGTTGAAGAGAGGAACATTGATGTCAATGCAAAGACAAATGATGGATGGACATCTCTGCATTGGGCTGCACAATCAGGACGTTTTGAGATGGTCAAATGGTTGGTTGAAGAGAGGAACATTGATGTCAATGCAAAGACAAATGATGGATCGACAGCTCTGCATTGGGCTGCACAATCAGGACGTTTTGAGATGGTCAAATGGTTGGTTGAAGAGAGGAACATTGATGTCAATGCAAAGACAAATGATGGATGGACAGCTCTGCATCGGGCTGCACAATCAGGACGTTTTGAGATGGTCAAATGGTTGGTTGAAGAGAGGAACATTGATGTCAATGCAAAGACAAACAATGGATGGACAGCTCTGCATTGCGCTGCACAATCAGGACGTATTGAGATGGTCAAATGGTTGGTTGAAGAGAGGAACATTGATGTCAATGCAAAGACAAACAATGGATCGACAGCTCTGCATCGGGCTGCACAATCAGGACATTTTGAGATGGTCAAATGGTTGGTTGAAGAGAGGAACATTGATGTCAATGCAAAGACAAACAATGGATCGACAGCTCTGCATTGCGCCGCACAAACTGGACGTTTTGAGATGGTCAAATGGTTGGTTGAAGAGCGGAACGCTGACATCAATATTGCGAATGTTGATGGCAAAACTGCATCCGATGTCACATGGCGAAGCGACCTTTCTCGCTACTTGACCATCTGGAACGCACGGAGCATTTTGCAGGTGCAGTCAGCAGGAGAAGATGACCCGATGACAATGTAGTTCAGGCGATCAGTCCGTCCTTTATGCCATGTATTATATCATCTCTTATAGCTGTCAAAGTATCTTTTAGCTCGATATACTGGGCCCTTCGCAGTCTGCTGGTGTCCATTCCATGATGACCGTATTCTGTAGGATCACAGCCATTGGCGCATCCGGGAAAAACTTTGTCATCGACTGAAATTGTCAAAACAAGAAGTGTTTGCTTATAACCAACAGGCTTTCGACATTGTCCCATAACTCTTAGAATTATACACTTCATTCTCGACAAGTGTCAAATCTATAAAAATCAACTTCTGTCAAAATGCGCTACGATAGAATCGACAACCCATCTGCACGTCACACATTACCCAGTGCCCCTGCTTGTTATTTAAGGGACGAGATGAATTGCCATGTTTCTACTTGTCATCCTCTCCATTTCTGTACTGGTGGGACCTGTGATGCATAACTATCCCAGTGAGAATCCATCCCTATCTCACAAATTGCCATGTGCTCCATTTCAGTATTCCATCTGTACCGCATTCTTTCATAGAGGGATTTTCCACTTTCATTCCTGTCCTTTCATTGAGGGTAGCTCTATGAGAGATGTCAGCAGCATCGTTTGCCTTTGAGGCGGCTGTGTCATATAGAGCTGTTTGGTGTGGTCAGAAGCTATATTCCTCTCTCGCTAAAGACCGAAACAAAAATATATACTTTGGTCTAGTTGCAATCCTGAAACTTCACAAGACCAGGGTCTCTAGCATTGGGGGTGATATGATTGCACAGGATTAGGAATGGATCACCCACGGCAATCTAGGGGAATGCAGAGATCGCCGACACTCAAGATACAGGTAGGCTATAAATATGCCAGTTAGGACATATTCTTTTGTATTCAATCTACTGAATCTCCTCCGCATCCTTCTCTGTGCCCAACCAACCTCCAACATGGATGAATCATGTTGGACATGACCGAAGCTTCTGGAACATTCTCCTTCTAGTATCTTCTGTTACGCACAACTCATGTATATAAAGACCTCTCATAGCCCACTCAATCCATAACTTCTCGCTCTCCCGTACATTATTTGTAACAGATCTGAGGTATTGACGGGAGAAAACTTGAGGATTTTAATTGGCATAAATTTGAATGGATTGTTGTTTCTATTAAAGTGAGGACATCTTCGCATGATCTGTACCATTCAAGAATACCATTTGTATATGGATCGTGATATCATTCTGTATCCACTGCTTGAATAGCCTGAGTAACGATTGTACACTCTTGAATAAACAACGAAACAAACGAAAGCAATCTCCATATCTACCGCTTTAATCGACGAAATGCCAGGTGATCGGAATTTCTCCCAGAGATTGATCCGCAAGCCGCGAGAATGCGGCGGGACTCAAATCGAGATCTGCATCTCCACACTTTTCACATGCATCGACAACAGTGACTTCAACGCTCTTGCCCCCTACGCACAATCAGTCAAAGCCTCATTGGAGGGGGAAGACCATGCTGAACTCGAACTTTATTTCCACAGAAAGGATTGTTATTGGGGTTCCCTCCGTCGGGCTTGGAATTGAATAAGCCGATTCCAAGTGCCACAATCATATTCTTACTGTTATCCGTGCCACCACAAGCCCCGAGTCTATTCAACATCATGAGCCTAAGGACCATTCCAAAATTGTAATACCCAGGTTTAAAGAATGTGCCTCGGCCGTGTGCAGGGAACTTGATGGGTACAGCCGACGTTTGCAAAAGCAGCTGGGAAACGATCGATACGAAAATAAAATCGAAACGCATTTTTCTCTTGTCTTTTTTTGAAGTCTATTTTTGAACGGCCAGCCGATTGAGGGGACAATTGGGGGGGTAAGACGCGGTTTTATACATCGAGGGGCCAGAGAACCGAAACAGCCCGGGAGAAGCAGGAGGTTTCAAGGCGGCGATGCCGGCATCCCTTGGCGTGTCGGCTGAAACGAGAATGATTACCGTCAATGTCAGAGATCTTCTAATTTGCCGTTACAACGGTTTCAAAACGACAGGCCATTGGGTCTCACGGACGAATAACAAGTCCGAGTACTGTAAATGGCCACGGAAAGACGTGGGGTACGAGCCATTCACCTTGCGGCTCTTTGGCAACCTCTAATATCCTGTCGGATATCGAGTCAATTCGCCACCTTACAAAGCAAAACTGCCGTATCTGGATGAAACGCGAAGCCGGCAGATGAAACGGATCCGAGCGCCTCCGCAAATCTGAAGTATATAGTTAGCTGACGAACGGAAGATAATGTATCCGCTTCGGGGAAAGGAACGTTATACAGTTATGCTGAAGTCCCTGATGAGTTCGAAAGGGTTTGATCCCTTGGGGTGGATCGTCTGAGTCCACGGAGTACCGGGTATCCAGACGTCATATTCTAGAGGGCCGAACTTGGATTCTATTTACATGAGTGTGCAGTGGAAATCGTCCGCTGGGCCGAGGAGCGCACTGGCGAAAGCATCATTAGCCCGTCTATGCCGCTTCGTACCTTTCTCCGGCGTAACGAGTTGCCTGTCATGTCGACCATCAAAATAACTAGTTAGCTCCACAGGGACATAAGGAAAAATCCTTCCCCACACTATTTGGCGGTTTACAACCTCGCAGTAAATACTCTGGTTGGCGATGATTTGAGTAATACGAGTCTGCGTTTAAACCTACAATCACTGCAATAACTCCCTACCTATCTTTACATCGGGAAGTCTCAAGGCATAATTCCGTGTGGGATGCCCATTTGAATCAACAAGTTCCTTCTCCGCGCGATCTGTGATCAATACCTTTACCAACTCAATAATTCGCGTAATGACTTCATGCAACGGTGTTCTGCCGACCGTGTCCATGAACTTTACATCTGCTTGTGATTCCAGAAACAGCCTAAGAACATCGATATCGCGATTCCGAACGGCGAAATGCAGAAGTGAGAAATTCTACTGCCAAGCTTTCGAGTTAGGGGGATTTGAACCAAGTCGGTGTGCATGTCCGAATGTAGAGCTGTCCATCCATTGCGTGACTCTGTCACACATGCCCCATCGACTCTGCATGAAGTTTTTAATCCCTTGGAGATCCCACAGTTCGGTATCGATGGAGTAGAGAAACGAAGACAGATGACCGTAATCAAACACCGAGACAATATTTTTGTGAGTATTCTGTGTCAGACATACCTTCGCAACGGCTCGCATTTCGTTTTTGATGTCCTTTTCTGTTATCTGTCCATTGAGATGTATAATTTTCCTAGCAAAGGTCTGTGATTTTGTTGGTCGTGAATGTCGCTAGAAAAGGCCATGTTTATTTTCCGGATCCTGGATCGCAAAGCTTGATAATCAGTATTGCGGAAAGCGCAATGGTTATACAGGATGGACTGCATCTCCACCGCCACCATCGATGGGTCGAATGTGTGTGAGCTGAGAATTGGCCAAGAGGGAACTGCAGGGACAGCCATTGTTCCTCAAGGTCGGCGCACAGGTACGGGCTTGCTTGACGAGAAGTGAATAAAACACGGGTTTGTTCCGCGGGAGGACGCATCAAGCCAAGCAGGCGTGGGTACGAGTGATTGATTATCCTACACGCAATAAGAGTAGCCGAAGAGAAGCGGAATGTAGCGTCCCATGACCAAAATCATTTGCATGGAACCCCCGTGTTGAGAAGGTCGGGCCGTGGACATTGCTTGATTATCGGAGGTGCCCGGAAGCCCTTGCTTTGTTATTCAGTTACTCATTTACGTTTGTTCGTACCACACATGCATTAAAAACGTAAATACTTTGCACGAAAAGTAAATATATGATAAATCTGCACGCCACAATCCAGGTATGGCATTGAATTCCAATTACCGCTTCCTGGACCACAACCACACAATTCATTTTCCAACATAACAAGTAACTCGACACCTTCGACATCAGACCTCAATCCCAAGCATCTACGGGCAATGCAGCAAACGTCTGGTGTGGTTAAACAGGAATTTTAATCAATATTTCCTGGCCGAATTGTCCCCTTTTGTTACACGTCCGGAGCTGTAGCGGCCGGATTTATGTAATGTTGAAGAGTCAAATGACAAGACCTGGTCGTCCTTTTTCCCTGATAAAGGCCCCTTTGATGAGGGCCACGTGAAATAGTCCAGCCGGCCGGATGGGTTAGGGTTTGGCTTCGTGCCGCCGGCTGCTTTTCCGGTAACCCGGTTGTTGATTCCCTCGCGGGGACATCGCTGATACACGGGTATTGTCTTGCGGAAGCTGCCGGGAAACATCGCCCGTATGCCGCGATGACGTCCACTGAACCATTTCGAGGTTATCGATGGATGCAGATCGATTCGTGTCCTGCACCTCTCCTGCGGCAGACTCCACCGTATCGCAAAACTCGTCGCGAAATGGGAGTCACTTATCGAAATTGCCGAGCAAGCTCGAGGTCCAAATGGAAAACGCCACCTAAATCCAAAAATCGGATATCGTGGTGAACACATGATCCGCGAAGTCTCCTTCGAGGACGGCGTTTGCTGGATTGCAAAATTTGCTCTCGCCCCAATATCGATCGACAAATCCGGGACGTGCAATTTTGATCCAAATGCATGGGGCCATCAGCAAGCGAGGGCGATACAAATTGAGATCGATACGATGAATTTCCCTGGAAACCAGTCGTCCATCCCCGTTCTACGCATCCATGCAGCCGATACTTCTTGTCAAAACGGCGTTCAACTTCCATATATGTTGATGGATGCAATTCGTGGAAACTCGGTAAGGGACATGGGAGACAGGGTCCCGCAGTCGTTTGCCAACAAGTACCATGTACGGTCCCACCGGTGTGATGCGCTGACCTAGTACCAGGCCGAACTCTTCAGCCTCAGCTTCCCTCAATGTGGTGCTATCTGCAAGGGCAAAGGGAATATATATACCATCTGCAAGTTTGCAGCTGTCGGCATTCCAAACTGCAGCGGAATACTCCAAGGCATGGTCAATATGGAAAGAACGAGATCCTCAACTACCAACTAGACGAAACCCAGGTTTTCCGAAACGGATTGCAGCAGTGGCTCACGATATATATGCACAAAATACCGGTCCATTTGCCCTATTTTACAACGACTTAGGCGATCATAATATCCTTGTCGACGATGATTACAACGTGGTTGGGGTAATTGATTGGGCCGGTCCCTACGTCCTTCCACTCGAATCTTGAGCCATTTACCCCGATCACCTATATACGCTTCCCGAAGTTTTTTTTTGGGTGGGCTCACCACTGGAAACGGCGACTGAGGAGATGAGCACGATTCGATATGGGCTCCAGAGGAGGTATCTCGAATATGTACGCGAGGCGGAATAGAAATGGGGTTACAAACAGAAATTGTCTGCCTTACTTGGCTCGTACAGTTCAACGGATGCTCTTTGCATTACACTGTATTGTGACGGCAATCGGAATTATCTTGAGGCGTTGCTCGATGAGAGGTTTCTGGAGAATACCGGATATCAATCACGGATTTCACAGAGGGCTCAATACAAGGATAAGATCTTGCCCGAGATGCACCGCGGCTTTGGTGTGGATACTGTAGGACGGGCTGGACTGTAATAGTTGTAATATGAGTTATATTGTATTACCTTGTCATTAGGAAACATTTGTTCAGTCGGTGAAGGTCCCGTTGGCATGCAGTATAAAGGCCGTTGTGATATTTTTTTTGTTTTTCCTTTCCGTCTGTTCAACATTTTCTTTTGGTTCGAAGGGGGAATGCCGGAATAATGGATAAATATATCCTGCACTCCGCTTACCGTAAACGATAGATCATGATCGTCGATTCCCGCTCAAGTGAAACAGCAAAGGTCGAGAAACGTTTGAACGTGGTCGCAGAGAACGTCAGGTTTAATTCGCTATGAACTACAACGCCACCGCTAAACTATTACCCGAAGATTACGAAATCCAAGAAATTTCCACAACCTTGATTTGAGAGATAAATAGCTCCTTGATGGCAAATAAGCTATGGTTCGGACAACGGGCTTGTAATTCGGCTGTAATGAAGCGCTTTTTAGCCCCGCAGAAATACAGTTTTGACGGATTCCATATGGGCGCCGTTCAATTTGCCAGCGATTAGCAATTAATCTCCGCCCCAACGCGGCGTTCATATATTATGATGTCGAATACTGACCACCTTAAATCGACCCGAAGACAGGGTCACGTCTGCCACTACAAGGCGTTCCCTTCCCTCTCCGATGTACGGTTCGAATGTAATGCGAAAGTTAAATATCTGAGCCGAACGTAATGCGAAACTTAAATATAAACGCCATGGAAATTCGAGGCCCAACGCACGTGAATTTCGGAAGTCGCTTTAATTTTAGACGCCAACACGCGTTCGAGCATGGCCCTCCGACTCGCTGGCTCCGAGAATCCAACCACGCCCAGGTCTACCACGCTGGCTATAAAGGGCCACACCTGCCTCGAGCTCGTCCAAAATTATTTGGGGTGCGAAATTACATTGCTCACTTACGGTACCTCTCCCCATCGATCCTTCGCCATGCTATTGCGCTCGATATTCGCAATTGCAATTGTCTTGACGCTTACCGCCATCGCTTCTGGCGCCAGCCTCCCAAACGTTATAAGATCTGTTCCAAGCCTTCCTCCTGAACTTTATGAAATTTGCGCCAGTCAATTCGAGATCCATGCCCTACAGGAATCCTTGGGTCTCATCACCGTACAGGCCATCCCTCAGAAAGCCGCGATGCATCCAAGTTGGCCGGAGACCACGATTAGTATCCTATTCTTTTTGGTAACCGGCATTCTTTACATCGCCAATAGCGGAGAAGAGACAACTCTTGGATTCTTCGCGCTTTTGTTGCCGTTGATCGAAAGCGTTTGCTGGACAATATCATATGCGTTTATTGAGCATGAAAAAACGACGGGCGGTTGACTGTCCGTAACAGACGGTTGTCTGGCAATCATTGTAACCGCCTGGGCCGCCGCGGTCGAAAATGCATCCGTTACCATCATCGCTTACCTATTTTGGATCTTCCAGGCTGGTGCCGAATTGTCGTTAGTGATTCAACGCTGGATGGGAACCGTGGGAACCGTGGCTTATCAAATCGTGGACACCAATGGCTGCACCCCCTATGACGGCCTCGAATATTTGGAACGAGGCGCTCGCTCTCGAATTTTTAGAATCATCCAAACGGTCGAGTATTTTTACTCTGGCATTGTCATTACCGGTATTATGTTCGCATCGTTTGGGGGTTCGGATTCAATGGGGTCGAGACAACGAGTTTTGCAAGTGGCAGCCGGGCTTGGACTACTGGTCTTGTGGCTTCCGATCTTAGCGTATGAGATACTGTTGAAGAATCACCGGTCGCAGGGCTTTCCACTCGCTCTCGCTCGCTCAATTTCGTATACGGAGGTGACTGCTAAATACAAACCCTATCACCCAAACCCTACAAAACCGCAATTCCACAACACCTCCTGTGCGAGAGTTGTGCGGCAGCACACGAGTACTCGTATTCCGGACCGTCCGCGGCGTTTATCTTCTGCGTCTTGGCCCCTCACGACACAAAGGAAAGAGTTGTGAGACCGACCAAGCTTTTGCGAAGGCCCAGGAAATTACAAATCAAGACATTGCGAGGCTGCCGGCGTCCAGTCCACGGAGCTAATGCGAACGACCTTCGGCTGTACAGCGCTTTAACCCGTGATAAGGAATTCTAAACCAAACTGAGGGAGACGGACCGCTGCTGAATTTGCAGTGATTTTTCCAACGGGACCGAGCCATTTTGATTCCCATTGGAAATTTCGCATTTCAACCCAAAGTTTGATCGTTTTCGAACTTTTGTGAAATATAGTTGTTGTGCTTGTGCTTTCATATGGTGCCATTCTTTATGAAACAAGTTTTTGTGTGTTGTAGGATTAAACTCCATATCTCGCAAAATTGATCGCTTCATCTAGCGATATGGACATGAGAAGACATTCAACAAACCACGCGCGCTCGGGGAAAATATTACGCCAAATCTTTATGCACGTGACTGTAATCCCATTTTAGCTTTACGCCACCATCAGCTATTTCCAAAAATTCGTTCCAAACAAAGGTTCGACTTAGGTCGCACGAATTTCTCAACCAATAATAACGCGCCCATTCCGCATTATCGCATTTCCCTCCTTCGTCTGCTTATAAACTGGCCGCAATCCA
>Ga0335081_10023284_pt1 | contig 10017 bp, 8 predicted proteins | sample Lox_Sample_35_FD_206713 | JGI IMG/M metagenome (GOLD analysis project Ga0335081, IMG submission 206713) | Soil microbial communities from Loxahatchee National Wildlife Refuge, Florida, United States - Lox_Sample_3.5 | ecosystem: Environmental > Terrestrial > Soil > Wetlands | place: USA: Florida... | reverse complement strand
AGTTCGGCCGCCAAGGCCCGGCTCATGAAAAACGCCGTCTCGAGATTGTCGGTGAAGATCGTGCGCCAGTTGCTGCGTGTCACCCGGGTCGACGGCATCCACGTCGACGGCTCGGCGCCGCCGGCGACATTGACCAGACCGTACAGGCTGCCGTCGGCACGGCGCGCTTGGTCGATCACCGCAGCGATGCCCTCGTCGGTCGAAGCGTCGGCCGCGACGGGCACGACCGCCAGGCCCTGTCGTGCCAGCGGAACGACATGCTCGTCGAGGTTTTCCTTGGAGCGACTCACCGCTATCACGGTGGCCCCCGCCCGAGCGGTCATCGCCGTCACGGTGGTGCCGATGCCACCGCCGCCGGCACCGGAAACCACCACGATCCGGCCGTCGAGTCTGAGGTAATCCTCCATAGCCTGCTTTCCCTGGCGCCGGACACCCCTGGGCGGCACCAGAAGCATTTCACTTTGTCCGGACAACATATGTGGTTCTACCTGTCGGAGAATACTATTCCGAAGCGTAGACGGGCCTGTCAAGGAGGATCTCGGCCCTGTAGTGGCTATTGTCTGGACTAGGACTACTTGATAACGTCCAGCTCAAACGGGCACGTCCGTTTAGAAGGGAGGGGCCTCGGCGAGACATGTCCATCTCAGCGTCCATCTCTGCGCAGCCATCGCGGTATGGACTGACCCACCCCGTCGAAGTCGCGGAGGGCTGGCGACTCGAGCGGGTCACCGCTCCGAGTCGCCTGTTCGGCGCCAACGGTTTGCGCACCGGTCCGGACGGTCGGGTTTACATCGCGCAGGTGACCGGCAGCCAGATCAGCGCACTGGATCACCGCACCGGGCACCTGGAAACCGTCAGCGCCAAGGGGGGCGAGATCGTGGCGCCCGACGACGTCGCGTTCGACGCCAGCGGCAACCTCTACGCGACTGAGGTCATGGACGGTCGGGTCAGCATGCTCGACACCGCCGGCCGCACCCGGGTGCTGCGCAACGACGTTCCGTCAGCCAATGGCATCACCGTTCATCGGGATCGGTTGTTCATCGGTGAATGCCGCGAGGGTGGGCGCCTGCTGGAGTTCGACTTGAGGGGCGGGCCGCCGCGGGTGCTGCTGGAAAGCGTTCCCTCACCGAATGCCATGGAAGTCGGCCCGGACGGCCTGCTGTATTTCCCGGTGATGGGTGCGAACCAGATTTGGCGAGTCGATCCCGACGGCGGCGAACCACAGTGCGTCGCGGGCGATCTCGGTGTGCCCGACTCGGTGAAGTTCGACTCCCAGGGCTACATCGTCTCGACCCAGGTGGCAAGCGGTCAGGTGCTGCGCATCGATCCGCGCAGCGGCGAGCAGCGGCTATTGGCCCAGCTGAGTCCGGGGCTGGACAACTGCACCTTCGTCGGCGACCGGGTGCTGGTGTCCAACTTCACCGGCGAGATCACCGAGATAGCACCGGACGGCCAGACGCGAACGGTGTTGCCCGGTGGGCTGAACTGGCCACTGGATCTGACCGTGGGTGATGACGGGCGACTCTACGTCGCCGACGGCACGTATTTCTATATGGCCCTGCCGGACGGCTCTTTGCAGACCGTGGGGATGTTGTTCAGTCCCGGCTATCCCGGGTTTGTGCGCGGCGTCGTGTCGAGCGGGCCCGGCGAGTTCGTGGTGACGACGTCGGGTGGCCAGGTCAGTAGGTACCGGCCGGCGGCGAGTGAAAGCGATGTGCTGGCAGACGGTTTCGACCAGCTCTACGGCGTCGCGCTCAGCCCCGACGGTGTGGTCTTCGCCGAGTCGGGCACCGGACGGGTGTTGTCGTTGCGGCCGGGTTGCGGAGTCGACGTGCTGGCCGGTGAGCTGTGTGAGCCGGTCGGTGTCGCGATCGACGCAGACGGGGCGTGCCTGGTGGCGGAGGCCGGCGCCGGACGGGTGATCAAGGTAAACGGCTCGAGAATCGAGACCGTCGTGGCCGACCTGCAGCGCCCGCAAGGCATTTCGATATGCAACCGTGTGCTCTACATCGTCGATGCCGGTGCCAAGGAGTTGATCGCCTTCGATCTGGACAACCGGGAAAAAAACGTCCGGCACACCATCGCTTCGGGGTTACCGGTCGGCCCGCCGCCGGGTGTGGTGGCAAAGCCGCTTAAAGGAATGCCGCCGTTTTCCGGGCCGCAGGGCCCCTTCGCCGGCATCGCCGCCGCGACCGACGGGACGCTCTACATCTCGGCCGACGGTGACGGCAGCGTATTGGCAGTGCGCCGGTCCCAGGAAAGCCGCTGGGGAGACAGCTGATGTCCCAGGCCATCTCCAGCGAGCACCGCTATCTACAGATCGCGCGCACACTGCGCAAGGAGATCGTCGACGGGGTCTATCCGGTGGGCTCCCAGCTGCCGACCGAACACCAATTGTGCGAGCGATTCGCGGTCAGCCGCTACACCGTCCGCGAAGCACTACGCCGACTGCGCGAGGACAACCTCGTCGCGTCGCGACCACGAGCGGGTACCCGGGTGGTTCCCCGGCCGGCTTCCAGTTCGTATGCGCAGGACGCGATGTCGATCGACGACCTCCTCGAGTTCGCCGCTGGCGCACAGCTGAACATAGAGTTCAACGAGATGGTGACCATCGACGACGACCTCGCCGCCCGGACCGGACTAGAGGCCGGCAGCCAGTGGCTATCGGTGCGCGGCTACCGGCTGGCCGACGGCGCATCGGTGCCCCTGTGCCGAACGGAGTACTACATAAACCGCACTTTCGCCGCGGTCGGCAGGCTGCTGCAACGGCACACCGGCCCGATCTTTCCGCTGATCGAGGACCTATTCGGTGTGAGCATCTCCGAGTTGCACCAAGAAATCGCCGCGGTCCTGCTTTCCCCCGAACTGGCCGACGGCCTCGGCGTTGAGGCGGGGACGGCAGCCCTGCAGATGCGACGCAGCTACAAGACTTCTGACGGCGAGATGGCTCAGCTGACGATCAACACCCATCTGTCGTCGAATTTCCGCTACGCGATGACCATGCGCCGCGTGAACGGTCAGGCGGCCGGCTGAGGTGATTGCCCGAGCCCGCCACGACACGGCACGCGCGGAGCAGGCGTACCGGCGCGGGCTTTGGGTGCACACCACTTTGGCCGATTCTCTGCGCGCGGCTGCGGAAATCGCGCCGCACCGAACGATATTGGTGGACAAGGACACTCGGCTGAACTGTGCGACGCTCTATACTCAGGCCGCCGGGTTGGCGAGCGCCCTGATCGGGCGCATGCCGACCGGCAGCACGGTGTCGTTCATGCTGCCGAACTGGCACGAGGCGGCCGTCATCTATCTGGCCGCGACGCTGGCCGGCATGGTGGTGAACCCGATCCTGCCGTCCCTGCGCGACCACGACCTGCGCTTCATCCTCGAAGATGTCGAAACCGCGATGATCTTCGTCCCGCACCAATTCGGCGGCCATGACTACGCGGCGATGCTCGAACGCGTTACCGCAGCGATGAGCCCGGCCCCCGAAGTGGTGGTGTTGCGTGGCGAATCCGGCCCGCACACACCGTATCCGGCGCTGATCGGGCTTGAGCCGGATGCGACCAGGCTACCGGCCCTGGATCCCGACGCCGTACGGATGGTCCTCTACACGTCAGGCACCACCGGCCGACCGAAGGGTGTTCTACACAGCCACAATTCGATATACGCGCTGATCTGTCAGATCCGCGACCAGTGGAACGTCGAGCCAGGCGACACGTTCCTGGTTCCGTCGCCCATCGCCCACATCGGCGGCTCGATATACGCGTTCGAATGCCCATTGCTGTTGGGCACGACCGCGCTACTCATGGACCGGTGGGATCCGTCGGTAGCGGTGGCCCTGATGAACAGTGAATGCTGCACCCACATGGCCGGGGCGACACCGTTTCTGCAGCAGCTGCTGTCCGCCTGCGAGCGCGCCGACAGTCGCCTGCCCGACTTGAAGGTATTCATCTGCGGCGGCGCCTCGGTCCCGCCGTCGCTGATCCGCCGTGCCGCCGAATATTTCGACCGGGCGGTGGTGACCCGCGTGTACGGCTGTACGGAGGTCCCCGTCGCCACTGTTGGCGCACCCCGGCCAGACGAAGCCGGCCGAGCCGCGGACACCGACGGACGGGCGGGCATCGCCGAGATCAAACTCGCCGCACATGAAGCCGCGCCGGCCGGTGAAGGTGAAATCTGTGTTCGCGGCCCGCAGATGTTGCTGGGCTACCGACATCCCGAAGACGACGCCGACTCATTTGATGCCGCGGGGTTTTTCCGCACCGGAGACCTTGGCCGCTGGGTCCAATACCTGCAGGACCAGTACCTTGTCGTGACCGGCCGGGCCAAGGACGTCATCATCCGCAACGGCGAGAACATCTCGGCCAAGGAAGTCGAGGACCTACTCGCCGACCACCCCGGAATCGCCGAAATCGCGGTTGTCGGGCTACCCGACGATCGAACCGGAGAACGGGCGTGCGCGGTGATCGTGCCCGCAGGCGAGCCAGGTGAGTCGACGCCGGATGTCGCCAACCTGCTCGCGCTACTGCAGAGCAAGGGCGTCGCGAAATTCAAGGCCCCCGAACAGGTGGTCATCTGGGATGCGCTGCCCAAGAACGACGCGGGCAAGATCCTCAAACATCAGATCCGAGCGGCATTAACACAAGCCGAGACAAAGGTGGATGGGTGAGATGCAGGTCGCAATCGTCACGGGCGCAACCAGCGGCATTGGTATGGGATGCGCGAAAAAACTCGCCGGAATGGGAATGGCCATCCTCGGTACCGGCCGCGACGAGGACCGCCTCGCCGAGCTGGCAAAGGCCATCGATGACCCGGCGCGGGTCGCGACCCTGGCCGTGGACCTGACCCGTGACGACGCGCCGCGACGCATCGTCGACCTCGCCGTCGAACGGTGGGGTCACATCGACTTCCTGATCAACAACGCCGGGGTCGGCGGTCCCAAACCGCTAGACGAAACAGATGACGAAACACTCGACTACTTCCTGGATTTGATGCTGCGGGCGCCGTTCAGACTGGCGCGCGACGTTCTGTCACACATGGGCCCCGGATCGGCGATCATCAACATCACGTCGACTTTCGCCGTCGTCGGCGGGCTGCGCGGCGGCGCCTACTCCGCGGCCAAAGGCGGGCTGACTGCGCTGACCACCCACATCGCCTGCCAGTACGGCGCCTCCGGCATCCGCTGTAACGCCGTCGCGCCCGGTGTGACGGTGACGCCAATGGTCGAGAAGCGTTTGGAGGACGAGCGGTTCCGCAAGATCAACACCGAAATGACGCCACATCAGCGACTGGGCACCATCGATGACATCGCCAGCACCGTGGCATTCTTGTGCTCGCCGGGTGGGAGTTTCATCAATGGGCAGACGATCGTCGTCGACGGCGGCTGGAGTTCGACCAAGTATCTCTCGGAGTTCGCATTGAACTCGGATTGGGTCCCGCGGTGAGCGTTTCGCCCGCCGCGTTTGTTCGCACGACGCTGCCGCTGAACCTGTCGGCCCTGGCTGACCTGGACACGGGTCGCTACCACTCGATCTGGCTGCCCGATCACATGGTGAGCTTCTGGCCCGACGCGCTGTGGACGCCCGAATTCACCGACCTCGCAACGGCATCGCCATCACCGCACCGCAACCTCGACGGCATGGCGGTCGCCGCGGCTGCGGCCGTGCTGACCAGTACCGTGCCGCTGGCCACCAGCGTCGTGGACACGGTACGACGCCACCCCGCCTCGCTGGCGCAGAGCGCGCTGACCATCGACCATCTGTCCCGGGGGCGATTCATCCTGGGCCTGGGCAGCGGCGAGAGCGAAAACATCGTGCCGTACGGGTTCGACTTCACCCGGCCCGTCAGCCGCTTCGAGGAGGCATTGAAGGTCATCCGTCTGCTCTGGGACAGCGACGGGCCGGTGGACTTCGAGGGCCGTTTCTACCGGCTGAATCACGCTCGACTGGATACCGAGCCCTACGAAGGGCGCTTCCCGCCGATCTGGATCGGCGCCAGCGGGCCGCGGATGCTCGATATCGTCGGGCGCTACGCCGACGGCTGGTGGCCGGCCGGAGCATGGACTCCCGACCACTACGCTGAAATGCTCAGCGCGATCAGACGATCGGCCGAGCGGGCCGGCCGCGACCCGATGGCGATCACCCCGTGCTTTGTCCAGGTATGCCTGATCGGTGAAGACGACGACGCGATCGGCCGCATCGTCCGCGCTCCTCTGGTGGCTTCCTTCCTGTTGCAAGTGTCAGCCGAAGTATTGCGCCGCTTCGGCTTTGACCATCCGATGGGCGATGACTGGGGCGGGTTCCACGACATCGACCCGACGACACTCACGCGCGAACGGATCGTCGACTTCCTGGGCCGAGTCGAACCCGAGGCGATTCTGGCGGTCGTGCCGCACGGCACACCACAACAGGTTGCCCGAATCATCAAGTCCTATGTGGATGCCGGGCTGCGCGTTCCCAAGATCCTGGATTACGGCGCGATGGCCGGACTGGAATTCAGCGCCGCGTCGGCCGCCAACGTGCGCAAGACGGAGGACGAACTGTTGACTTTGTGTGGAGGTCAGGCATGATTGCCGGACTCGATGCGTCTGCGATGCTTGCCCGCGCGCGGGCCGAGACGGGACTGGACGACTATGGCGATCCGACGCTGCCGGAGCGGTTCTTCTTAGCCGTCGACCACTTGAACGGTATCGGCATGGACGCCAACGGCATTGAACAGGCAGAGAGTGTCTGTCATTGGCTGTTGGCGTCGCGGCTGGAGTTCATCGAGGATCGCAACCGCTATCCGATCGCCGCCGAGGTGATCGATCACCCGATGTTCGTGACGGGCGAGCCACGCTCGGGTACCACGCTCGTGCACGCGCTGATGGCGGTGGACCCCAACGGGCGCGCTCTGCGGTTCTGGGAGGTGATGTACCCGTCACCGCCTCCCGGCATCACGCCTCCAGCCGATCCCCGCCGGGCCCGGGCCGACACCGACTGGCGCGAGATCAACGCGAAGATGCCCAAGTGGCTCCTCAGCCACCCCTACAACGACATGCTCGGTGACGGTCTTCCCGAGGACGAGCGCACCTGGGCCTTCGACTTTCGGGTGATGACCCCGACGGCGTGGTGGCGGGTGCCGATGCAGGCGTTGGTGGCCGGGCTGCCAACGGATCCGGTCGCACAATACCGTCTGCACAAGGCGATGCTGCAGCAGCTCCAGTACAACAGGCCGCGAAAGTACTGGGTACTGAAAGGGTTTCACGGATTTCGCCTCAAAGAGTTCTTCGACACCTATCCCGACGCGAATCTGCTGTGGTTGCATCGTGACCCGGTGCAGGTCGCGGCGTCGCGAACCATGATGATGGCCGACATCCTCGATGGCATCGTCGGCCCCGTCGACCTCGCGGTCGAGGCGAAGAAGCACCTCGAGATGACCCGTGCCAGTATCGCCAACACCATGACCAGCCCGATGGTGGACGATCCGCGCATCCTGCACATCCCGTATACGGACTTCATCGCCGACCCGGTCGCAACTGTGGGCCGCTATTACGCATTTTGCGGGCGGGTCCTTACCAGCGAGGCCGAGGCTTCGATGCATGATTACCTGGCCTACAACCGCGGCGATCGATACGGCAAGTTCCGCTACTCCACCAGTTTGCTGACGGACATCGGGGAGAACCTCGAAGATCTGCATGCGGAATTCGCACCCTTCCGTGCGCGGTTCGGCGTCAGCATCGAAAAACGCGATTGAGATGCTTATGCACGAAGGGCTGTCGGTCCACAACGTGACGTTTATCGGGGCGGATACTGCAGAGCTACACGGCAATTGGACGGCCCTCGGCCTGCGACACCTGAGCGTCCTCGACACGCAACTTCTCGACCCCGGCTTCGTTCGGCTGATTCGAGCCGAAGGGTACGCGGTCGAGGCGGTCTATCACCTGTTCGGCGCCGGTGCGGACTTGTCCCGGCTGATAGACGCCGCCGCCGCTACGGGTGCGCGCTGCATTTACATGCTCACCGGCGGCCGAGGTGGACTCAGCTGGGAACAGGCGGCCGAGCGGTTTTGTCGCGCGATAGAGCCGTGCGTGCAAGATGCGGAGCAAGCCGGCGTCAGCCTGGCCATCGAGAACGCGTCCAGCCTCTACGCTGACATTCATTTCGCCCACAGCCTGCGTGACACCATCACGCTCGCCGAGTTGGCGGGACTTGGCATCTGCATCGACCTGTTTCACTGCTGGGCCGAAGCCGACCTCGCGGGCCTGCTACGGCTGGCGCTTCCGCGGACACAACTGATCCAGTTGAGTGATTACGTGCTGGGGGACCGGGCGCTGCCGGCTCGCGCGGTGCCCGGCGACGGCGCGATTCCGATCGAATCCTTCATGGCTCAGGCGTTGGCCGGCGGCTATCGATTCGGCTTCGACCTGGAATTGCTCGGACCACGAATCGACGCGGAGGGCAGATTAGCAGCCGCTCGGCGGGCGTGTAGCACGGTCAGCACGATGCTCGACAAACTCAGCAGCGGAAATAAGTAGGGGCGCAGTGGCTTTCGGTGATGGGGCAGATGACGAGGCACTCGACCGCGCGTGGAGCGAGTTCTGCGAACGATTGAAAGCCGCTGGCAAGCAGGCGTTCAAGGATTTCAACGCGACCTCCGGCTTGCAGCGTGTCGACGCGTTTCGCTTTCTGACCCAGAACCTTGGGCAGGCCTTCGATCTGGGCCTGGAAACCCGCGACACCCGCTATCCGATGATTCACGCCTTCTGCAATCCGACCCGCAAACTAGGGGGAGACTGCGCTGATTTCACCTACCAACAGGCCTGGATTGACGGCGAATCGACCTACCGCATCACGGGAGAGCGTGGCACGGCACCGTTTTTCAACATCACCGTGCAGGGCGCGCGTCCGGACGGTCCGCATGTCCTGCATGAGCCATTCGGCGATATACCGGAGGTGAACCTGTTCGGCCACCAACTCCGCATTGAGCCGGACGGCAGTTTCGAGCTGTACATCGGTGGTCCCGAGCGCGGGCCGAACTGGCTGCCGACGACGGCGGATTCGCGCAAATTGTTCATCCGTCAAGGCTTCGACCGCTGGGATGAGCGTCCCGCCAGGATGCGGATCGAGCGCGTCGACATGACCTCACCCAAGCCGCTGCCGACCCCCGACACGATGGCCGAAGCCATGCGCTGGGCGGGTGATTTCGTCACCGGACTCATGACCGACTGGCCCGAGTTCCCGTTCACCTACGGCGGAGTCGACAATGAGCACCCGAATCGGTTCCCTCGCCTGGACGCATCAGAGGCGGACGGCAAACGTGGCCGAACCGCCGCCAACATGTACTGGGAACTGGCGTCCGACGAAGCGCTCATCATCGAGTTCGACGCTCACGAGGGCTTGTGGATGATCACGAACATGGGCGCGTACTTCACCAGCATGGACTTCCTCTACCGGCCGGTGAGCTACACCCCGAGTCGGGCATCGGTCGACAATGACGGCAAAGTCAGACTGATTCTGGCCCACCGGGACCCGGGCTTTCGCAACTGGATCGACACTCAAGGATTCGAACGCGGGAACCTCACCTACCGCCATATGCTCGCGGGTCAGCCCGCGGTACTGACCACCCGGCTCGCCAAACAAGCGGAACTCGCAAAAGAGCTACCCCCAGAGACGACGCGAGTCACAAGTGCCGAACGTTCCGCCTTGATGTGGGAGCGCTTCAATGGTGTCCGTAACCGGTTTCCCCTCTGATGCACCGAACTATGTTTCGCCTCGAAGAACCCGGACTCGCAGTCGTTCGATATGAAGCCCGCCACACCGCTCTCGGCGCGCGTGTCTTCCGGTGGTCCCGGCTTCCTCGGATCTAAGCTTGCTGAGATCAAGAGGAGGGGCAGCGACGTATCGGCAGCAACCACGGCGCTGGGCGACGAGGTCAGGGCGCGCTGACAGCGAGCGCTGAACCGGGCGGAGTATTTCCCGCGCCGGGTCGTTCTGCTGGGCGACGGCGTTGGGTTGCTCCGGTGCGGCGCGTTGGTCGGCT
>Ga0335081_10023282_pt1 | contig 10018 bp, 10 predicted proteins | sample Lox_Sample_35_FD_206713 | JGI IMG/M metagenome (GOLD analysis project Ga0335081, IMG submission 206713) | Soil microbial communities from Loxahatchee National Wildlife Refuge, Florida, United States - Lox_Sample_3.5 | ecosystem: Environmental > Terrestrial > Soil > Wetlands | place: USA... | reverse complement strand
TGAGCGCCAGGAGGTCGGCGAGCGTGCGCTCTATGTTCTCCTTGGGCGGATCGAGAAAGCGCAGGAAGCCGACGAAGGTGAGCGCGGCCTCGTCGGCGCGCGTGCAGGCGGTTTTCCCGGGCATCTCCTTGCGCGCGACCGCCAGCACGCGGAAGCCGCTGCCGCTATAGCCGGCAAACAGCTTTTGGATGCTCGCCTTCGCCGCCGCATCGAGCGGCGCAACGCCGCCGCCGCCCTCTAGGTGGTCGCAAACGTTGAGCACTTCATCGAGCGCGCCCTTGGTGATCAGGACGGGCACGCCCCTCTCCGGCTGCACCAGCACGCTCAGCCGCTTGCGCGTGAAGTCGTACGGCACCTCGTCGAGCTTGTGGTAACCGGCGACGTCGATCTTCTGCGCTTGGCCGGCAGCGACGATCGCCTGGTCGAGCGGATTGGCCAAGCCGGTCTGTAGACTGGCGTTGAGCACCGCCGCCTGCAGCGCCGCCACCGACGGCTTGCCGTCGATGCCGAGGGCGGCGTCGAGCCGCAGCACGCCCTCGGTCAAGGTGCCGGTCTTGTCGGTGCACAGCATGTCCATGCTGCCGAGGTTCTCGATCGCGGCCAGGCGCCGCACGATGACCCCGCGCGCCGCCATCTGGCGCGCGCCCTGCGCCAGCGTGATGGTCACGATCGCCGGCAGCAGCTCCGGCGACATGCCGACCGCGAGCGCGATGGCGAACAACAGCGAGTCGACCGGCGGCCGCGCCAGAAAGACGTTGGCGGCGAATACGGCAAGCGCCATCGCCAGCATGATGCGCATGAGCAGAAAGCCGTAGTGCCTGATGCCGCGCTCGAACTCGGTCTCCGGCGGGCGCAGGCGCAAGCGGTCGGCGATAGAGCCGAAGACGGTGTCGCGGCCGGTCCGCACGACAATCATGCGGGCGGTGCCGCTGCGCACCGAGGTGCCCATGAACACGCAATTGCCGCGCTCGGCGACCGTAGCGGCGTGCGGGGCGATGCCGGGAGCCTTCTCGACCGGATAGGATTCGCCGGTGAGCACGGCTTGCGAGACGAAGAAATCCTTGGCCTCCAGTACGATGCCATCGGCCGGAATGAGATCGCCGGCGGACAGCATCACCACGTCGCCAGGCACCACCTCGCGCGCGGGCACATTCTCGCTGCACCCGCCGCGCAGCACGGCGCAGGTGACGCGCACCCGCGCGCGCAAGGCCTCGACCGCCTGCGAGGCGCGGAATTCCTGGATGAAGCTCAAAATGCCGCTGCCCACGACGATCGCCAGGATGATGATCGAATTGGTCCAGTCCTGCAGCGCGGCGGCGATCAGCGCGGCGATCACCAGAATGACGATGAGCGGGCTTTCGAACTGACGCACCAGGACGCGGAAGGCCGACGGATGCACGCGCTCGCCCACCGTGTTGGGGCCATAAGCGCGCAGCCGGCGGCGAGCCGCGAGTTGCGTGAGGCCCTCATGGCTCGAATGCAACGCGTGCAGCAGCTTGTCTTGCGGCACGCTCCAATAGGCCGCCGGCGCCGCGACATGATGGTGTGCGTGGCGCGGCAGGTGCTCGAACAGGCGAAACGGCGATTTTGGCGACATGGGCGCAGCCCGATTGCCGCCATGTTATCCGAAATTCTGCCGCCAAATCATGACGGCTGCTTGTCGCCATAGACCCGGTCGGCGCGCTTCTCGAAGGCGGCGGCCATGCGGCGGAAAATGGTGTCGAACAGCGTGCCCACCAGCATGGCGAGCGTGCGGCTCCTGAATTCGTATTCGATGAAGAATTCGACGTCGCAGGCGTGCTCGCCGATCGGGTGAAAGGCCCAGCGGTTCTGCATGTGACGAAACGGGCCGTCGAGATATTCGACCAGGATCTTCAGCTTCGGCTGATCGAGCGTGGCGCAGCTCGTGAAGCTCTGGTGAATCATCTTGTAGGCGACCGTCATGGTGGCGACCATGACGCTGATGCCCTCGCCCTTGTCGGTCCGGCTGCGCACGCGCATCGCGCTGCACATCGGCACGAATTCCGGATAGCGCTCGATGTCGGCCACCAGGTCGAACATGTCGGCGGCGCTGTGCTGGACGCGGCGCCTGGTGGAGAATTGGGGCACGAATTCCTCTCGATGTCATTCCGGGACGCGAGCGAAGCTCGCGGGCCCGGAATCCATAACCCCGGCTGCGGAGTATGGATTCCGGGCTCGCCGCTTCGCGGCGCCCCCGAATGACGACGTCCTGTGCATCATCGCGCCGTGCGCGCCGCCTTGAGCCGCGCGAAATCGTCGCCCGCATGATGCGAGGAGCGCGTGAGCGGCGAGGCAGCAACCATCAAGAAGCCTTTGGCATAGGCGACGGTCGTGAGCGCGTCGAATTCCTCTGGCGGCACGAAGCGCACCACCTCGTGATGCTTGCGCGTCGGCTGCAGATATTGCCCGACGGTGAGGAAATCGACATCGGCCGAGCGCAAGTCGTCCATCACCTGCAGCACTTCGTTGCGTTCTTCGCCGAGCCCCAGCATGACGCCCGACTTGGTGAACATCGACGGATCGAGCTCCTTCACCCGCTGCAGCAACCGCAGTGAATGGAAATAGCGCGCGCCCGGCCGCACCGTGAGATAGAGCGACGGTACGGTTTCCAGATTATGGTTGAACACGTCGGGCTTGGCCGCGACCACGCGCTCGAGCGCGCCGTCCTTGCGCAGGAAATCGGGCGTCAACACCTCGATGGTGGTTTGCGGGCAGCGCACGCGGATGGCGCGGATGGTGTCGGCAAAATGTTGCGCGCCGCCGTCGGGCAGATCGTCGCGGTCGACCGAGGTGACGACAATGTGCGCGAGGCCGAGCTTGGCGGTCGCCTCGGCGACGTGCTCTGGCTCTGTCGGATCGAGCGCACCCGGCAAGCCGGTCTTGACGTTGCAGAAGGCGCAGGCGCGCGTGCAGGTGTCGCCCATGATCATGAAAGTGGCGTGCTTCTTCTCCCAGCACTCGCCGATATTGGGGCAGCCGGCCTCCTCGCACACGGTGTGCAGGCCGTTGGCGCGCATGATCGCCTGTGTCTCGAAATAGCCCGCGGAAACCGGCGCTTTGACGCGGATCCAGTCGGGTTTCTTCGGCTGCGCTGAATCGGGCCGATGCGCCTTTTCCGGATGGCGCGGGCGCTCTTTGTCGATATCGTAGACGACGGCCATGCCCCTACTTACGGCTGCGGCTCTCCCGCCGCAAGGAGCGTCAGGCGCGGCGCATCGCGCTCCTCACCGCCAGGAACACGATGGCGCCCGCCGCTGCGGCTGCCAGGCTGCCGAAGAAGCCGAGTTCGACCGCGCCGTGATAGTTTGTGAACAGCACGCCGCCCAGCACGCCGCCGCCGAGGCCGGTCATGAGATTGCCGGAGCGCCTATGCCGGCCGTCCAGCAGCTCGGTCGCGAGCCAGCCGGCGCCAAGGCCGATAAGGATCCACAACAAAACAGCCATTTGCGCCCCCTGTTAGGGTTGAGGTTGCTTGGCTGCGGCTTACAGCCAACAAGATTCCGACCGCAACAAGGCCGTGCCCAAGACCAGTCGTCACGCCCGTCTGATCGCGCCCCAGATTACCAGGAACACGATGGCGCCGATGGTGGCCGTTATCAGGCTGCCGGCCAAGCCTGGTGTCACCGCAATACTGAGGTGAGCGAACAGCCAGCCGCCGACAATGGCGCCGACCAGGCCGACCGCAAGGTTGTGCAAGATGCTGCCGCGGCCGCCCATGATGCGCGTCGCAAGCCAGCCGGCAATCAGGCCGATGACGATCCAGGTGATGACGCCCATGGTGGCCCCCGACGATCCGTGCAGCCCGCGGTGCGGCATCTGCTTCACAGTCAACACGACATAGTCCGGCGGCGCACGGCCGGCAAGCCGTCCCCTGCCAAACCGCGGCGATCGCGTGCCAGCGCAAACTATTTCCGCTTCGGCGCTTTGCGCTCCTGGGCGTTTCGGGAATGCAGCAATTTCTTCTTGAACTTACCGATCGCGTCGTGGGTGTGGGCATAGCTGATGACGCGATAGATATCGCGCGCCACGGCGACATTGCCGCCGCCGACATTGCATATGATGATGGGCCCGTTGTCGCTGGTCAGGCCGCGCGTCTTCGCGCTGAACCAATCGTGGTTTTCGATCGTCGTTTCGACACGCACGCCTTTGGCGAGCGCGATGCCCATCGACTTGAGGAACGCCCTCGGATCCCGGAGGTAACCCAAATATTCCTTCGGCGTGCATTCCCAGAAATGAAGCCCGAACGGCTCGGCCTCAATGATGCGCGAGCGCGCGGACAGGTCGACGATTTTGGCCGGCATAGTCTTCCCCTGTTGCTGTCACGAACAGGGGGCATTCTATAGTTGTGCCACCCTTGTGCCAATATCTACGGTTGCTTGAAGCGCATCACGCCGCCTTCGGCGCCAGGCGATTGCTCGGCGTCGAATGGGAAATCTTCAATTCTTCATCGGTCATGTCGGCCGGGATGTCGCCGAACAGCGGCGTCGACAGATAGCGCTCACCCGTGTCGGGCAGCATGGCGAGCACGGTTGAGCCGGGCGCCGCCGTCTTGCATACCTCCAGCGCGCCGGCCAACGTGCCGCCGGCGCTGATGCCGACGAAGATGCCTTCCTTCTGCGCCAGCTCGCGGCTGTATTTGAGCGCGTCGGCGCCGGCGACGGTGACGATGCGGTCGATCACTTTCATGTCGACCGCTTCGCCGGTGATCTTCGGGATGAAGTCGGGGCTCCAGCCCTGCATCGGGTGCGGCTTGAACGACGGGTGCGGCTTCGATGGAGACCCATCGGGGTTTCGTTCTTGCGCAATATGACTCGTCAGCATCGGCGCATCGCTCGGTTCGCACACGATAATTTTGGTCTCCGGCCGCTCCCTGGAGAGCACGCGGGAGACGCCGGTGAGCGTGCCGCCGGTGCCGAAGCCGGTCACCCAATAGTCGAGCCGCTCGCCCTTGAAGTCCTCGACGATCTCGCGCCCGGTGGTGCGCTCGTGCATGTCGGGATTGGCCTCGTTCTCGAACTGGCGGGTCAGGAACCAGCCGTGCGTCTTGGCGAGCTCCTGTGCCTTGTTGACCATGCCGAAGGCGCGCTCGGACCCCGGCGTCAGCACCACCTTGGCGCCGAGGAAGCGCATCAGCTTCCGCCGCTCGACCGAGAAGCTCTCCGCCATGGTCACCACCAGCGGATAGCCCTTGGCGGCGCAGACCATGGCGAGCCCGATGCCGGTATTGCCGGAGGTCGCCTCGATCACGGTCTGGCCGGGTTTCAATTCGCCCGATTTTTCCGCCGCCTCGATGACGCCGAGCGCCAGACGGTCCTTGACCGAGCCGAGCGGATTGAAGGCCTCGATCTTGACGTAGAGGTTGATGCCCTTGGGCGCGAGCTTGGTGATCTTGACGACCGGCGTACGGCCGACGGTTTCAAGGATGTTGGCGAATTTGGCCATCGGTCTTGTTCCTCCCTGTCATTCCGGGACACGCCGACGGCGTGGACCCGGAATCCAGACGCAAGCTCTGGGGCCGTTTCTGGATTCCGGGTTCGCGCGCTACGCGCGCGCCCCGGAATGACGCGCATGTCATGCGCGTCCGGCCTCACATATTCAGCACCCGTCCATAGGCATCGAGCACCGCTTCCTTCATCATCTCCGAAAGCGTGGGATGCGGGAAGACGGTGTGCATCAATTCTTCCTCGGTGGTCTCCAGGTTCATGGCGACGACATAGCCCTGGATCAGCTCGGTCACCTCGGCGCCGACCATGTGGGCGCCGAGCAATTGGCCGGTCTTGCGGTCGAAGATCACTTTCACCAGGCCCTGATCCTCGCCGAGTGCGATGGCCTTGCCGTTGCCGATGAAGGGGAAACGGCCGACGCGGATGTCGAACTTTTTCTCCTTGGCGGCCTGCTCGGTGAGGCCGACGGAAGCGATCTGCGGCGAGCAATAGGTGCAGCCGGGGATCATCAACTTGTTCATCGGATGCGGGTTGAGGCCCTTGATCGCCTCGACGCAGATCACGCCCTCGTGCTCGGCCTTGTGCGCGAGCATCGGCGGCCCGGCGACGTCGCCGATGGCGTAGATGCCGGGCACGCTGGTCTTGTTGTATTTGTCCACCACGATGGTGCCGCGCTCGGTCTTCACGCCGAGTTTTTCCAGCCCAAGGTTCTCGATATTGCCGGTGACGCCGACGGCGGAGATCACGCGCTCGACGGTGACGGCTTGCGTCTTGCCGCCCTCCTCTATCGTGGCGGTGACGCTGTCGCTCTTCTTGTCGAGCTTGGTCACCTTGGCGTTGGTGTGGATCTTGATGCCCTGCTTCTCGAAGCTCTTGCGCGCGAAGGCCTGGATCTCCTGGTCTTCCACGGGGAGGATCTGCGGCAGCACCTCGACCACGGTGACTTCGGCACCGAAATTGCGGAAGAACGAGGCGAACTCGATGCCGATGGCGCCCGAGCCGACCACCAGCAGCGATTTCGGAATCGCCGGCGGCACCATGGCCTCGAAATAAGTCCAGATCAGCTTCTTGTCGGGCTCTAACCCCGGCAGCACGCGCGGCCGCGCGCCGGTCGCGACGATGATGTGCTTGGCCTGATACGCGCCCGGCCCAAGCGCGCCCTTCGGCGCCTCGCTCTTGCTTGCCTTGACCGTGATCTTGCCGGGCGCGTCGATCGCCGCCTCGCCCCAGATCACCGCCACCTTGTTCTTCTTCATCAGGAAGCCGACGCCGTCGTTGAGCCGCTTCGACACCTGGCGCGAGCGTTTGACGATGGCCGACGGATCGTAGCCGACATTGGAGGCTGTCAGCCCGTAATCCTTGGCGTGCTGCAGGTAGTGGAAGATCTCGGCCGAGCGCAGCAACGCCTTGGTCGGGATGCAGCCCCAGTTGAGGCAGATGCCGCCGAGATAATCGCGCTCGACGATCGCGGTCTTGAAGCCAAGCTGCGCCGCGCGGATGGCGGTGACATAGCCGCCGGGGCCGGAGCCGATGATGAGAACGTCGAAGGAGGTGTCGGCCATGATCGCTTCTTACGCTGGAACGCCGATAACGGCTACGCCCGTGGAAGGCGGGCGGCGCACCTTAATGCGTCATGGTCGCGGCTGACAACCGAGGCAGACTACGATGTTCCATCGATAAGCTTTTTGATCGTTTCATAGGCGTCGTCCGGATTGGGAATATCGCGCACGGTCACGCCGCTGGCCGAGACGTTGCCGAAACCGAACGCGCTGAACGGACTCGCCGGCGCGTCCACGCCCGTTGCAAGCGTCGACAGGTAGACGTTGCCGAGTCCGTAGATCTGTTGCAGAAGGCCTTTGCGCAAGGTGACTTCCTTCACGTTCTCGTATTTGACCACCTTCTTGTTGACGGTGAAGAAGCCCTCCTCGAACTCGACGCGATCCTGATAGAAACGGTACTCGGTGCGAGCGTAGTTCAGCTTCCTGCCAAGGTAGATCACGATCGGCATGACCACGAAAACGGCGCCGCCGATCACCAGAGGCGGCAGCCAAGCCCATTTTTTTCCGGTCAAGTTGGCGGCCATGATGCCGAAGAAGCCGCCGCTCCAGACGGCAAAGAAAATCTGAAACGGAAGCTGCATCAGCAGCGTGATCCAGCCGACGAACACAGGCTTTACCGAGAATGTGACGCTGGGGTCGGAGGTGCGCATGGCGTCCCAATATCCTGTTTCAGCCAGACGCGGCTGTGCCGACTTGGTCGGCCGCGCCGGACAGCCGGTTCATCGCCGGCAAGCATCGACCAGGCCCTTTACGCGCTCGAAGGTCTGCTCCGGGTCGGGAACATCCTGCACGCTGGCGCCGCTGGTCGCGCCCGGCGTGAAACCGAAACGCGCCGCCGGCGGGCTGGGCGCGTCCACATCGAGCGCCTGCGTCGAGATATTGATCGTGCCCAGGCCGCACATGCGCTGCGTGACGCCCTGGCGCAACGTCACCTCTTTTACGTCGCGAAACATGATCGTCTTCTTCCGCACGACGAAGAAGCCTTGCTCGTACTCCAGGCGGTCGGGGTAGAAGCGGTATTCGGTGCGTGCGTAGTTCAAGTTGGCGACGGCCAAGATGCCGAGCGGCGCGACCATGAATCCGATCACGCTGAAGGCGACGAATCCGGGCACCCCTGCGTCGATGCGGTAGACAATCGAGGCCAGAAACGTGCCGATCGCTCCGGTCACCGCGGAGCAGTAGGCCCACAGCGAGAAGCGCGTCGCCAGCACGTTCCAATGGACGAATACCGGCCTGATCGAGAAAGCCAGATCACTGGCGAGCATGGGCCTTATCCGGGCGTCCGGCGAATCGCCGGCACGCGCCGAGCGTTTCCCAGGGCGGGTTCGCAATCAACCCATGCGGCCGGCAAAGCCTGTGGAGGGGACAGCGGCCGATCAAGCTCCCCTCCCCCCATTGAAAGGGCGGGCCTTCGAGAATCTAATCGCTCGCAAGATCAGGTTTTTCAGTTCGGGGGCGCCATGAGAACTGTTTTCGCGCGGGCCGCCGCGATCGCGGCATTGCTGCTTATACCGGCACGCGCATCGGCGGCCGAGCTCAAGGTCTACAGCACCATCGGCGTCAAGGGCGCGCTCGAGGAACTGGCGCCCAAATTCGAGCAGGCGACCGGCAACAAGCTCGACATCTCCTGGGGCCTGATCTCCGGCTTCGTCAAGAAGGCGCAAGCAGGCGACGTGCCCGACGTTTTGATCGTGTCGCGCGCCGGAATCGACAGCCTCACCAAAGACGGCAAGATCGCGCCGGGTGGCGTCACGCTCGGCAAGTCGATCTTCGCCTTCGGCGTCAAGCACGGCGCGCCCAAGCCGGATATTTCGACGGTCGAGGCGCTGAAGAAGACGCTGCTTTCCGCCCGCGCCGTCGGCTACACCAACCCGGCGGCGGGCGGCGCGAGCGGCGTCTTTTTCGCCAAGATGATCGAGAAGCTCGGCATCGCCGACGCGGTGAAGGCCAAGAGCAAGTTCCCGCCGCCGGCCGGCTTCGTCGGCGGTCTGCTGACCTCGGGCGAAGTCGACATCGCGTTCCAGACCAAGCCCGAGTTGACGACGACGCCGGGCGTCGAGGTAGTCGGCCCACCGCCCGGCGATCTCGGCCAGACCAACATCTTTGCCGCAGGCGTCGGCGCAGCCGCGAAGGACAAGGCGGCGGCCGATGCGCTGCTCAAGTTCCTGACGACGCCCGACGCGCAAGCCGTGTTCAAGGCGAAGGGTTTCGATCCGGCGTGAGCAATGTCCGCTCATTCCCGCGCAAGCGGGAATTCAGGACAATTGCAAAGCCGTTGATCGTGGACCTGGGTCCCCGCTTTCGCGGGGACGAGCGGTTGAGTGGCGCGGTGCTCCCTCAAACCACCATCAGCACCGGGTTCTCGATCAGCGCCTTGAAAGCGCCGACGAGTTGCGCTCCGAGCGCGCCGTCAATGGCGCGGTGATCGCAGGCAAGGGTGACGCTCATCAGCGTGGCGACCTCGAGCTTGCCGTTGCGCGCCACCGCGCGCTCCTCGCCGGTGCCGACGGCGAGAATGCTCGCCTGCGGCGGGTTGATCACCGCGGTAAACTCCTTGATGCCGTACATGCCGAGGTTCGACACCGACGAGCTGCCGCCCTGGTATTCGTGCGGCTTGAGCTTCTTGGCGCGGGCGCGCGCGGCAAGGTCCTTCATTTCGTTGGAAATCGCCGACAGCGACTTCGCTTCGGCGCCGCGCACGATCGGCGTGATCAGCCCGAACGGCAGCGCCACGGCAACGCCGATGTCGGAGTGCTTGTGCTTGATCATGGCCGCTTCGGTCCAGCTCACATTGGCGTCCGGCACGCGCTGCAGCGCGAGCGCCAGCGCCTTCACCACGAAGTCGTTGACCGAGAGCTTGTAGGCCGGCTTGCCGTCGGCGCCCTTGGGCGCCAGCGTATTGATTTCCTCGCGCGCGGCCATCAGTCTGCCGATGTCGCAATCGACGGTGAGATAGAACACCGGCATCGACTGCGCCGCGGCGGTCAGGCGCTG
>Ga0335081_10023280_pt1 | contig 10019 bp, 10 predicted proteins | sample Lox_Sample_35_FD_206713 | JGI IMG/M metagenome (GOLD analysis project Ga0335081, IMG submission 206713) | Soil microbial communities from Loxahatchee National Wildlife Refuge, Florida, United States - Lox_Sample_3.5 | ecosystem: Environmental > Terrestrial > Soil > Wetlands | place: USA... | reverse complement strand
AGGTTCCCGCCCCACATTCTTTACTTCGCCCACTTCTTCCGCCACGCCGCCCAACGTCTCTTCGCAGCTTCAGAAATCCGTTTCCGCCCTGCTGCGCTCATCCGGCGACGACGCCTCTTGGGAGCGCTGATACTACCAGCCGGTCTGCCTCGGCGGTGATTGGTTACTTTGAGCGACCCGATGGCGGCGATGGCTTGGTCGAGGCGGTCACGTTCGGCTTTTAGTTCCCCTATAATTTGCTGAAAAGTCACGGTGGCTCCCAAGCGTGGTTTTTAGTGCGGATTGAGTGTATCAGAGAGATAGCGTTCAAGTGTGTCGTACAGGGACAACCCGCAGATTCACAACGAAAGATGGCACGGGCAGCGGAATTACGGGGGTCTGGTTTTCAAAAAAGCAAGAGTAGCAGTACGGTCTTGCTCGTTTCCCCTCAAGAATGTCAGTGCAAGAATGCCCACAAATCGAGGAACTCGGTCAGCAATTGGCGAGCATCATTTGATAGCAGCAGTACGGCGCGGCTTTGTTCATATACGATGCTGTTATCTCTTGCGTCGTACACCGTAAGGCTGACGCTGGTTCCCTCGTGGTAGTCCGCGCCAATGATATCCGGCGTATCATGCCGGTTGCTCTTAAGCTTGACGATGAGCATCCCATCTTCTGCCAGCCGTGGATGCTCCTTCTTATTTTCCACCGTTTTTATTGCCGCGCTTAGTGCCGCCATATCTTCTGTATAGCATTGGGCGCGCTTGTTTTTATCTCCATTGAGACAACCAGCATCGTACATCACAGCCATTGTTTCGGCGTGTCCAATCGTGTTGTAGGCTCGGATGAGTTTATCTCTTTGCTCCTGCGATCCCTGGGGCTTCAACTGTGCGCTCGCTCCTGTCATCAGGAGCGCGAGCAACATGACAACAGACAATACATGGGTCATACGATTTAGTATGACCCAGCCTAAGACGGCGACGAATGCCTCACAAGTGGCGGCCAGGGCACCAAGGTGCTATGTCGCTCAGGGGCCATCCATGCGGCTCTTCGATGACAAAGTCTCTAAGAGCTGACGATTTAGGGAGGACGTGACTGGCTCAAATCTCGATGCTTTGGTTCGCCGGCCTTGCGCTCAGAAATCCAGAGGAATCCTGAGATTACTGCCGCAACTACGACCAGAAGCCCTAACGCGACGACCGCCACAAGCAGGATTGTCATAGACTCCCCCATGCATGCGTTTAGCATTGCCCGCTCTGGCCTTGGTACAGCTCATTCACGCCAAAGTCTGGAACCCGCCCAGCCGAGAAGGACTCCACTGGCTACAAGCGTGGCCCGGCCCAGAATTGTCGGCACAACCTTCGTCTTCTTCTTCGCCGAAAGTCCTGGGACCAAGCGCATCCCACGGCGTATCCTGCGCTCTTCGTCTGCCGCTTCTTCGGACCCGGCATGGCACTTGTTCTGGTGCGCTGAATATGTTGACTTTTCGATTAGGCCCACAAGACCCTCCTCTGTTAAGCGCCAACCCGGATGAAGTCAGCAGGTAGCCGCCCGCTAGACCGCCGGTGCGGGCGTCATTCCGCCAGCCAGACCACTCCTTCCTTCAGCGAGTTCTGTGATTGGGCGCGCAGGCCGGAGTCTCCCAGGGGTTACAAATCCCGTGCCCGGACCCGAGATGGGTGTCCGGTTCATTTCGCACCTCTGGAAGAAAATAAACTGGCGAAGTATTGCCCTGCCACGAACAGAAAGCAGTGACTGTTATCACAGCATTGTGTGATCGTCGCTGGGGGCGGCGGCCAGCATCAAAGGCCAGGAACGCGATTCTTGGCTGGCGTGATGCCTTCCCTTTGATCGAGACCTCTGAAGCTCTCATTTTTTCTGCATTGGAGCTGGCGACCGATCACCAGCTCGGTATTTGGGATTGCCGTGATCCTCTCCGCCGCCGGTGAAGCCGGATGTCGGCTTCTTCTCTCAGAAGGTTTCCAAGAAGGTCTTACCTGGAAAAGAGTTACTGTCACAAATCCGCCGAAGCATTAACTGCTCGCGGCACTCTTGGATGCCCAATCATGCCAAAGCCAAACAGGTCCCGCGCGGCGCGGGCTTTTTCATTTGCCAAGGCAGGATGTGATCGCGCCGATAAGTTGGCGCACGGCGATGGTGGGACGCGGCGCGCCCGGCGGAGACGGAATAAGCGTTCGCTCCGATCACGCCTTTGCACTCGTGGCCGAGGTGTCTTCCTCGCCGATCGTCAACTGGAGCTGCTGCCTGTTACGGCCGAAGAAAGCGAAGCTTACAAACCTTCTCTTGGCCGTCTTGCGGATGGAGCAAATGCCCATCACCAACTCGCCGTCCGTCTTCATCGTCTCCCAATCGAGGTCACTGGGTTCGATGGTGTCCTGAGGATGGGAGTGGATGGTCCCCAGAATGTCGAAGTGGTGCTCATCCTCTCCTTCCGTCATTGGGTTCATATCGTCATCAACGACCACGTCCCGTCGATTGGCCACGTGCTCCAAATCTCGGAAGGCAAAGATCCGCGCCTGAGTCCCGGAGATCCTTCCCACCACTTGCTCGAAGATCTCACGGGGATACACCTTCAGAGCGCGGCGCTTGAAGGAATCGAGCACTTTGCGATCGACCAAGACTTCGACCAGGTCTTCCATCGGGCCATAAGAGTACCGCAATCGCGGCCGCGAACAAATGCAGGTCAGCCCCGGCCAGGCTCGCGGAAGGAGACAAGCTCCCAATCCCCGTCAGGCACCGACGTCTCGTGCCGCAGGATGTAGAGACCGCCGGCATCCGCACGGACCTTGAAAAACACATGTTCGGGCCCGTACCACGTGTCGAGCACTTCTTCGACCTTGTACTCGTGTTCGTCCAGCCGGAAGCGAATGGGCCTCTCCTCGGCCTTCCGTCCCGCATAGCACTCCACCTGCACGTGCATATCGCCATTATCGCGCAGACCGGCACGTATTTCTCCCGCCGCCCCGTTCGGGCTAGTGTTGTACGCGCTCAGCAACACCAGGCGAGCAGAGATATCGACTTCCTCCGCCAATGCTCTAAAGCAAAGCCCTAAATCTTGAGCCCCTAGCACCCAAACAGCCTGACCAACCGCAGTTCCTGCCCAAATCACGTCAGGCCGCGGTCCCGGGCCGAAAGCACCGGCCCTCGGTTTGCTGGGTCATCGCCGAACTCTACTGCCGTGCTCAGTACGCCACACATTAGCCTGCGGGGAGTTACTCTGCACAAATCCGCTTCCATTCACCGGCGCAGTTGAGATCCATCAGGTAATTGCGCAAGTTACCAGCGCCGAGCCGACGGAAAAGTTTGGACGCCGAAGTCTTCACGCCGTCTGGCGTGCGGCCGCTCTCCGCGGCAATATCGCTTGTAAGGGCGAATCATCGGTTCCATGGCCCTAAGCAGGGCCGAGATAATACCTGTTGTTCCGAGTCCACACCACGAGGAGGTTGGGGGCATCCGATTCTAGCGTGCTGCCTGTGCGGCGGCCCGGATTCCTTCCGTCTCGATTCTCACAGTAAGTGAATTGCCGGAAGTCTGCAGGTTGTAGGGATGAGGGCGGGCCAGGTCCACGACCACGCGGGTCACCGGGGGATCGGCCTGGAACAGCGCCATCCGCACGCCTTCCACGTCTGCGGCATTGACGGCAAGACGGCGGCTCCTATCGTAGGCCACGCCGGCCAGGTCGATGACGATGCGCTCTGGATTGCTGAGCGTCGAGGCCGAAGCGCGCAGCGACTTGCTGCCCTCGATGTGCACTTCGATCACGTCTTTGTCGCGCCTCACCGTGACGCTGCGCACTGTACCCGGCTTGTTACCCTTGGCGGTCTGGTGGGGAGCGGTTTCCTCCTGCCCCGTGGACGACTGAGCCGTGCTCACGGGAACGGGAACCTGGGGGAGCGTGGTCGAAACCGCAGGTGCTGAGGGTTGCGTTGCCCAGATGGGCGCCACGGCAGCGACCTTCGTCTCCGCAGGTTGCGCCGCGAGAACGGGTTTCGTGCTGGTATCGATGGCGAGGATCACCGTGCTGCCCACCGGCAGCAGCCGGTACTCATGGCGATGGGCCAAGTCCACGACCACGCGGGTAACCGGGGGATCGGCCTGGAACAGTGCCATCCGCACGCCTTCCACATCTGCGGCATTGACAGCAAGACGGCGGCTCCTATCGCAGGCCACGCCGGCCAGGTCGATGACGATGCGCTCTGGATTGCTGAGCGTCGAGGCTGAAGCGCGCAGCGGCTTGTTGCCTTCGATGTGCACTTCGATCACGTCTTTGTCGCGCGTTACCGTAACGCTGCGCACCATGCCCAGCTTGTCACCCTTGGCGGCCTGGTGGGGAGCGGTTTCCTCCTGCCCCGTGGACGACTGAGCCGTGCTCGCCGGAACGGGAACCTGGGGGAGCGTGGTCGAAACCGAAGGTGGTAAGGGTTGCGTTGCTCGGATGGGCAGCGACTCGGCTGGCGGGGGCGACAGCGCTCCCGGCCGAGCCACCGGCGGTGGCTGCAGCTTGGCCTCGGGTGCCTGCGCCGGGGCCGGCGGGATAGTCGACGTGGGCGGGGTCGCCGCGCGCTGCGCAGCATTCGTCGCGGCCACGAGAACCTCTACGTCGAGTGTCGAGCGGAGCGCCAGGATTTTGCCTAGTGCGTCGGCCGCCACGCACCTGAAATTCGGTCCAGCGGTCGACCGCGGTGTCCACTGACCGAAGCGCCGCTGCTGGTCGAACTCGGCCAACACCTTGCCCTGCGGATCCATCGCCACCAACCCGCCAGAATCCCCGTCAACGTAATACAAATTGCCGGCAGCATCGAATGCGAACGAGATGGGCGTCCGGTTGACTCCGAACGGCCATGTGCTGCGAAGGTTCCCCTGTGGGTCGAAAAGCTCAAAGCGGGAATTACCGGCATCCAGAACAACAAGGGTGTCGCGATGGAGGACAATATCGAGCGGATGAAGCAACTGCCCTGGCCCGGTGCCCCTGCTTCCCAATACCCGCAGCAACTTGCCTTCAAGATCGAACGACAGGACTTCGTCCCTCATGGAGTCTGCTACGTAAAGTGTTCGATTCTGCTTGTCCACCCAAATGCCTGTCGGCAGTTTCAATACGCCAAGGCCAATGGTTCGCATCAAATGCCCGTTGGGCTGAAGGACAAAGACAACAGACCGCCGCACCTCGGTCACGTAGATGTTGTCGTCAGCATCCACCGCGATATATTCCGGCGCGCCCAAGCGGTGGCGACGATCACCTCTGATCTGCCAACGCTTCCCCTGCCTGGTATCGAAGACATGCACAACGGATAGGACGGGATCCGTCACCAAGATCCGCCCTTGGGAACCTATGGCCATCCGATAGGGGAACTGTTGGACAAGGCCGCCAGACAAGCGATCCAGCAGCGTTTGATGGAACTCCCTGGGAGCGTAGGTTCTAACTGATGTAAGACGTGACGATTCTTCCGCTGTGTCGTTGGCGACCCAGCCTCTGCTGCTTTGGGTAATGGCAGCGAAGAGTAGCAGCATGGGGACGCCCGCCGCGGCATGTAGTCCACGCATAGAGGTCGCCTCCCCAGCGGCTAGTTGTTAGGTACGCACTATTTTCCCGACTGGAGGCTTTGATGAATACTGCGCCAGGCATTCTGAGGCTGGCCCGGCACCTGGGTCTGTGAGGAATATCACACGAGCCGGTGAGCCTGGGGTGATGGTCGTCCGCGACCCTTGGAGCGCGCATCGGCACGGGCAATGCTGTGCGGAGAATGGTGCGGCGTTGCGCTTTTCCCTTCTCTCAGCTATCCCCAGTAGTCGTTGTTGCCGCATTGGCGGATCTCATCGAAATTGCCAACCTTCCATCCCGGGGATGGAGGCGAGGCTTCCGCCCCCACAATCTTCACTTGGTCTCCACATGCGTATGCTCAAACCCCGAATTCTTCAGCGAAATCGAAATGTCCCGATTGGTAAAGAACATGGGCCCCACGTGCATCCGGAACTCCGTCCCGAAGCTCGAAGGAAACCATACTCCGTTCTCAAGCCGCTTGTAGACCACGTTGAAACCCAATCCAGGCAGATCGAACCACATCGTTCGCACCAAAAGTGGGATGTGCCCCGACATCTTGGTGAACACCCTGACCGGCTGGAATTCTGCGGCATCGATAAACGCTTCGCCCTCCCACGCGAGTTCTTCCTTGTTCTTGGGCGAGAAGGCAATGTGGTAGACCGTGCGCCCTGCCTCAACCTCCTGTCCAAGCAGCTTGAACGTATAGTCCTTTTGCTCCTCGAATGTCAGCGGGAAGAGGGCGCGCGCCAAACCGTCCTTGGAATCGTCGTCTAACAGGTAGTTGCGCAAGTAGTTAATCAACTCCGCATCCGTGCAGCCGGTTATGGGCGCAGGGTCGTGATTGCGCAAGTTGTGAATCAAGTCCGGATCCGTTCCGTTGGCTTTGGGTGGATGGTCGCCCTGAAAGTCCACATACTTGCCCTTGTCCCAATAGCGCCCGGAAAGCAATTTGAGGTGCTTCTGGATCCCGTCTGGCAGGGGCACCACGTCGTAGTCGGCGGTCTCTTCGCGCACCATTCTGCTCTGGGGCTTATGGGTCACGATGTGGATGTGCTGTTTGTAGACGTATTCCTTCCGCAGGGCTTCGCTGCGATCTTGGTTGGCCGCCACCCGCGCCATAATGACGTCGGCGTCCTGCGTTTCGGCCTGGACTTCGGCTTGTGCGCCTTGGCCGGCTGCGAGGCCGGCAGCCAGCAGAGCTGTAAGGAGACGAACCATAAGCCAGAACAGTAAACTGGCGGGCGAGGAGGAGAATGTGACACCCATCACAGGAGGCCGTGATTAGGGCCACTGCTCTCTGTCTGCGCACTCAGTATCGTTACAACCGCCAATACAGATATCTGAATCGGACGGGTAAGGTGTTGACCTGGCAGTCGGCGGGGATTCGGCGTGCTATTTGTCTGCTGGTGGTTTGCTCTTCTGTAAACCCTGGCTGGAGCGCCCAAGCCCCGGGAGCGGAGACTGCGACGGTCCCATCGCCGAACCGCAACGGGAAGGAACCCTCTCAGCGTCTGCGTTTCGTCCGTGAATTTTCTTCCGCTCAAGATGTCAACCGAGCGCACCCGATCCTGGATCGGACCCTTGATATCGTCGCAGGTCCAAAGCCAGATGAGAATGCCGCCGATGTCCTCCAGACACCCTACGCCGTTACGACAGATTCTGGGCATCGTGTTTTCGTTACAGACATCAGTACGAGGAGAGTACACGTTTTCGACTTCGGGCATTCGAAGTATTTCCTCCTCAAAGACGGCAGTGATCGCCTGCAACGCCCGGTTGGTGTGGCCACCGACCGTGATGACAACATATATGTAACCGATGGTGGCTCAGGATCCATATCGGTCTACGATGCGAGCGGCAAGTTCCGTCACTTCTTCAAGCCATCGAAGGGCAAGGAATCTTACTTCGAAGGCCCTTGGGGCATAGCAATCGACAAGAGAACCGAGCATATATATGTGTGCGACTCACCCCGCCACATGATAATCGTGCTCGACAAGGATGGTCGGGTGCTCAACCGCTTTGGCAAACGTGGCGGCGGCACAGGAGAAGGAGAGTTTAGATTTCCAACCCAGGTCGTCGCTGTCGGCGACGAAATCGTGGTGCTCGATTCGGGGAATAGTCGACTCCAAGTCCTAGATGTCCGTGGGCGCTTGCGACGGGAGATCCACCTTCTTTATGCCGACAAGCGCTCCGGCCTGGCGGTGGACGACGATGGGAACTTTTACGTGAGCGACGCACTATTCAACCAAATCAACGTCTTCAAACATGATGGTCGATTGCTCTATGCCTTTGGGCAAACGGGCACAAGAGCCGGTATGTTTAACGGAGTATCAGGCATGTGGGTGGACTCAGGGCGTTCTCTGTACGTAGCGGATGGTCAGAACAAACGCGTGCAGGTGTTTCAAATTAATGTACAAAACACAGATGGCAACCGCTAGCAGCATGCTAGCGGGGGAAGCAAGGACGCGTCGCGTTTTGGCAGCCTTCCGCAAGTGTTCATGGTAGGGGGACATTGGGGGAGGATGTGACCACGGTCACAGGAAGCCGTGACTACTGTCATAGGTAGGAGCATGCACGCGCAGTATCGTTGAACCACATCCTGCGGAAGATTGAGGGAATCGAATGCCAGAGGACACTCAGAAAGCGGCTACCGACTGGAGTGCCGCTCAGGTCTACATACTTGCAGTTATCTGCCTGCTCGTCGGAATCACGGTCGGGTATCTTCTCCGCGGCTCGAATGCCGTATCGGCCTCACCGGCCGCGGTACCGGGGCAGGCGGGCCAGATGCCTCCCAGCGCCGGCGGCGCAATGGGTAACGCGCAAGTCACTCCGGAACAGCTCAGGCACATGGCGGACAAGCAAGCCGAGCCCGTACTTGCCCAACTGGCCAAGAACCCTAAGGATCCTGCGCTCCTGGCGCAGGCCGGAAACATCTATTACGACGCCCAGCAATTCAAGGACGCAATCGATTACTACTCACGCGCCCTGCAGGGCGATCCCAGCAACACTAACATTCGCACTGACATGGCAACTGCCTATTGGTATCTCGGCGATCCCGATCGCGCCATTGCAGAGTTTGACAAGGTGCTCAAAAAGGAGCCCAACAAAACTAACGCGTTGTTCAACCGTGGGATCGTGCGCTGGCAGGGAAAGATGGACATAAAGGGGGCAGTTGCTGACTGGGAGGCGCTACTCAAGGCCGACCCAAACTATCCCCAGCGTCCCACGGTCGAACAGTTCATTGCACAGGCGAAACAACATTCCAATATCAAACCCGGTGAGAAGACTTCCAGACCAGCGATGTGATATCAGCTCCGGCCTCCTGGTCCGCGAGCCTCGATGCGATAGGGGGCCCGCAAGATGGTTGACGCGGGCTGCAGTCTTCTGGACGTAAGGAGAAGGGGATGGGCACTACAACAGAAGTGGCCACAAAGTGGACCAGCAGGCAGGCATACCTGCTGGCAATTGTGTGTTTGCTGATTGGAATCCCGGTAGGTTACCTGTTCCATGCGCCGGCGACGGGTCCCGCTAACGCTCCCGCACAAAGCATGCAGCCAGTCCCCCCTCCCAACACCCCAGCTTCTTCGGGGCAGGTGACGCCGGAGCAACTTGCCCACATGGCCGACCAACAAACCGCGCCACTGCTGGCCGAATTGAAAACGAATCCACACGATGCGAGCGTGCTGACGAAGGTCGGCAACATTTATCTCGCTGCACAGCAGCCAAAAAATGCACAGACCTACTACGAACGTTCGTTGGCCGTCAAAGCCGCAGATGCAAATGTCCTAACGCAGTTGGCAACCTCCTATTACAACCAGGGAGACGCCGACAAGGCGATGCTGACACTGCAACGCGCCCTCAAAGTCGATCCTGGCTTTGCCAATGCGCTTTTCAACCTCGGATGGATCAAATGGCGGGAAAAGGCAGATGCTGAGGGTGCCATCATACTTTGGGAAAAACTACTCAAGAACAATCCAGATCACCCCAAGCGTGCGCAAGTCGAACGACTGATCGCACAAGCAAAACAGCACGTGAATATGCCTGAAGAAAAAAAGGCCGATAAACCGCAGACGCAAACCGGGACGGCCCACTCGGGAGGGTAAGAACCCGAGCACGGTCGGGTTACATGCATAACTTCACCATTTCGGATACGCTGGGTATCCTGACAGCGTGCATCGCGCTTGCTCCATTGATGTTCGCCCCCGGGTATGTCATAGGGTGGGCGCTCGATCTATTCGAATTTCGCTGCCGGCGTCCGGTTCTACGGTGTGTTCTCGCCGTTCCCCTCACAATCGCCATCTGCCCTATGCTCACGTACCTGCTTGCGCGTTTCCTGACGCCAGGGCTTTGGACGTTTTATATCGGTGTGTCCGCCGCCTGCGTGCTGCTTCTTGCACGGGATGCCCGCCGAGTGAGGCTGCGGTCGGTTTCAAAATACACCTGGATTGCTCTTGGCCTGATGGTGCTGTGGGGAATCGTGGCG
>Ga0335081_10023279_pt1 | contig 10020 bp, 12 predicted proteins | sample Lox_Sample_35_FD_206713 | JGI IMG/M metagenome (GOLD analysis project Ga0335081, IMG submission 206713) | Soil microbial communities from Loxahatchee National Wildlife Refuge, Florida, United States - Lox_Sample_3.5 | ecosystem: Environmental > Terrestrial > Soil > Wetlands | place: USA... | reverse complement strand
GGAGAGGTGGCCGAGAGGCTTAAGGCGGCGGTTTGCTAAACCGTTGTACTGGCTAAAACCGGTACCGGGGGTTCGAATCCCCCCCTCTCCGCCATTCCTGAAAACAAAAGTTTTAGCCGCGCGGTTACGTTTTCCGGTTACATATTCAGCTTTTTCGCCGCGAACGAGTATTGACCTTCAAAGGATAAAACCGATGAAGGTCAAAAAGGTAAGCATCTACATCCGACTATGCGACCAGCCGGGGCGACCGTTCAAGCGCCTGAAAGTGCGCAACCCCCGGCAGTGCGGCGAGCGCGACCACTACTGCCTGCGGATCGGCGGCAAGTGGGAGTTCTTTGCCGAGGACGACCCGGCGCGAACGGACCTGAACGCCGCCTTGCGGCGGCAGTTCGAGCGCGAGCAGAAACTCCGGCTCGGCGTGGCGGCTCCGTCCATCCCGCAGCCGACACCGGATAAACCGGGGACTCCAGTCTCGGACGCCGTGAAGAAGTACTTCGACAATCTCGAAGCAATGGGCAAAGACCCCAAGACCATTCGGACCTACCGCGCCGCCGTTGGCGGGTTCATCGCGTCGTACAAGAAGCCCTACATCGAGGACTATGAGCGGCAGGACTTGATCGACTATATGGGTTGGCTCAGGAAGCAGCCCCGGAAGGAACGCAAGCACGCGAACCCAAACCGCACCTATTTCAACAAGGTCAGTCACGTCGCGATCTTCTTGAAGGCGTGCGGCGTCCGCCCCGGACTCAAAGCCAGCGAGTACCCGCGCTACCACGAGAAGCAGGTGGTCGCGCACACGGACGAGGAACTCGCGGTGCTCTACCGCGAGGCGGACGAAGACGAGCGGTTCCTGCTCAACTTTTTTATCGGGACAATGGTGCGCGACCACGAGGCACAGATGGCGAAGTACTCCGACTTGACAGGCACGACGCTCACCGTCCACGGAAAGCAGCACAAGACCCGGACGGTCGAAATCAGCCAGCGGCTCGCGCTCGCCATCCGCGAGCGCGGGGAAGCCACGACGAAGAACGGCGGCTCGGAACTACTGTTCCCGAACGGCAACGGTCGCCCGAACACGCATCTGCTGGACGACCTTCAGGGACTCGCGGAGCGTGCTGGGGCGAAGTTCCACACCGAGTTACATAAGCTGCGCAAGACTGGAGCGTCGCGCCGCTACAGGGCGGGCGAACTCTTGACGACGTTGATGCAGGAACTCGGGCACGAAGACCTTTCCACGACGCAACAGTACTTGTCCGACGTGAAGCCCGAGGCGACCAAGCAGGCGGTCGCGGCTGCGGACTTCATTCCTTCATACACGCTCAGAAACCTGGCCGCGGCTGCGGATTAGACACGTGGCTCCGCTCGTGATCACGGAATTTCTCTTCGGTTGGGCTAACGGGTCAGGACGCGCCCAGCATGTAGGGATCATTTGCGCGGGAAGGGCGGTGGGCACTCTCGGATACAGCCGCCCTTCGAGAACTGATGAAGCGGGCTGCGGGCCGCATAGCCTCACGCTGATCGCGATCAAATTAGACAGTTGTGACACATTTTGTTGACTGCATCGCGCTACAAAGGCTCGAAACGCGTCAAGTACGCTACGGTGCGTCGAAAAAGCCTCAATAAGCTGCCCCGCGTGAAAAATCCTCGACCGCAATAAAAAATGCACCATCCAGCGCAGGCGCGGCATCTTACGGAATGTAGCGGGATAAGACTACGCAGAGCACACGCCTTCGGCGTGTAATGCGGCACGCCGGGTTGCAAGCCCCGGCAAAAGCAAAGGACGCACCCACGGGTGCGACCGCAGAGTATACGCGGTCGCGCCCGTTTTTTTTGCGCGAAACTCGTACTCCGGGCGCGACAGAAAAGGGAGCAACAGATGGGGAGACGCATAGGAATCTGCTCGGTGTGCGCCGAGGAAGCGCAGACGGAAATGGCGATGGATCAGCCCGACCAGCAACTCATCGAGGACTCGATGCAGGAGAAGGAGCTGCTCGCCCACGGCATGTGCGCGAAGCACTACCGTCGTTACGAACGCGAGAAGAACGCCGACCCGCTCGCGGCCGCCGCGCGGCACGAGGCGCTCATGGCGAACGAACAGAAAAAGTTCCGCAAGGCGCTCATGCAGATATGGAACGCGCTGGACGAATTGGTGGGCCTGCCGTTCATGCCGGAGATGGAAGTGATTAGGATGCGCGGCATCATCCAGCCGTACTGGAAGCGGATGGTGGAAGGGTTGAGCGCAGTGAAACTCAGCCCAGTGAACATTCACCCGAAAAAGTCGAGAGAACGTTCACTCGTGGCGAGCGAACAGGTTCGCACGGAAAACGAGAGTGAACGTTTACAGGAGGCGCCTGCGGCGGACGGTACGGCGAACGGATTAGAAAGGGCAAGCTGGTCGGCGGAGAGGAAGTAGCAGAGCGGACGCGGCGCGAGCCGCGTTTAATGCGGAGGGTCGGTCGCAATCCCGGCCAGCAGAGTAAAAGGGCAAATGGAAATGGCTGACAAGCTGACCAAGACCGTCCGCAAAGCCCGGAGTGTAGGGCTGCTGAACAAGATCGAAGCGATCAAGATCGTCCGCGAGGCGTATCCCGACGCCGGGCTGAAAGGCGCTAAAAACTTCTACGAGATCGTCACCGGGGAATGGGGCCACGTGCCCGCGACCAGCGTGGCGGCTTGCTGGTGCATCGAGCACTGGTGCGACCGCCTGCAATGCCGCTGCCCGGTGCTCGACGTGTGGTGCTCGGCGTGCGACCGCCCCCTCACGGGCCTTACGTTCGAGCAGCGCGAGCAACACTACAACAAGTGCAACGGAGCGATGGTCGCCGGTGCTGGCACGGCGAAAGGGCCGAAGCAAGACGAATCCCTCCAGACCGAGGACTTGGTCGTCGCAACCGGGTGCGGCTGCAAGTCCGGCGCGATGAAGGAGGACTGCGCAGACCCGTGGCACCGCGCCGCTTGGTGGGTCGGTCAGTCGGGCAACTACATGAAGTTGATGACGTGGATTGACGCCGGGATGCCGGACGACGAGTCCATTCCATTCGCCAAGCGCGAAGGCGAATGGCTCGGGGTGGAGGCGAAGTGAGCGCAGAGTGGACGGGCGCAAGCCCGTTTAATGCGGAAGCCGGGTCACAACCCCCGGCGGCAGAGTACACAAGGAAGAAACAATGAACGCAGAACTGACAGCAACACCAGCAGGGATGAAGTGGTGCGAGGAGCACAAGAAGTGGGAGTACCCGCGCATCGAGAACGAAATGCACGTCGTCGTGCCCGAGAGCGCCCCGGAGTACAAGGCGCACATCGTGGCGATCATAAAGATGTTGCCGGGTAACGGCGGAACGACAGTCTGTGCCGACTGCGGCAACCCCGCCGACATCGTGACTGACGGGCTGCAAACGAAATTTTACTGCCGCCATCATTGGAACTGGAGGAGTCAGGAGCAGGACGGACTCGACTTGATGGCGCGTATGCTGCACGACCCGCTGACCGAGGAAGAGAAGCAGACGTTCGGGCTGGAGGAAGTCAAGTGAAGCGCTGCGAGGGGAGGCTCGAAAGAATCGACCGCAACTACGAGCAGTGACACGCTGCACGCCGGACACACGCATGACTTCCGCCCGTCGTACAGCAACGGAACGAACTGCGCATTGTGCGGGATCGAGAAGAAGCCCGCCGAGTCCACGGGCGAGGAGACGCGATGAGATACGACAAGACCGACCCTCGCGTGTTCGCGAGCGACGTGAGGCGGCTTGCCGAGAATATCGAGAAAAAGCTCGATAGACGCAGTCCGACAAAAGGGACGTGGGCGCAAATGGAGAAGCGCATCGACGAAGCCGCCGACGTGCTCTGGAAAATCCTGCGCGATCTCGACCGAGACCAATGAGCAAATCGACTTCCTGATCCTTTCTATGTCTGGGGAGCGCACAACGCTTTCGGGGGCGAGGTTCCGTAACCACCTCGCTCCAACATTTCAGACAAGGTTAACGGCGGCGTCAGACACCGAGACGGTAGAAGGACACAAAGGTTACGACAAATGACATCAGACGAAAAGAAAGCTTTGGTCGCCAAGGTCAAGAAGGCGAGGGACAAGAAGGACATGTCGCTGCCCATCCAGATCATGGAAAGCGACTTGTACGACTACAACCCCGGCGCAAGGATGCTGCTGCTCGTGCTGGCTTTGGGCACGCGCACCGATCCCGAAGCCTACGCGCCGGACGACTGCCCGTACAAGGACGACATGGTGGGGTGGTGCGACATGAGCCAGTGGCGTTTGGCGCTCAGGGTCGGCAAGTCCGAATCGCAGGTCTACCGCGACATCCAGATGTTCCGCAAGGACGGCGTGGTGCAGGCCCGTGGCTGGACGGATTACAACAAGGCAGACCACCTGATGTATCGGATCGTGGAGGACGTTGTGCGCGAGCATCAGCGCCCGGCTCAGAAGCCGGATGTCGAGCGCAAGCCCCGCTACGAAAAGAAGGCTGCCTCGCGCGGATGGTTCAGCGCCAAGAACCAGCCAAAGCGCGAGGAAGAGACGATGGCGGTGGCTACCGGGATGGTCGAAGATGAGTAGCCTACCCAACTGCATCTCACGTGTTCGCCAACTGCATTTGACGTGTGACCCAACTGCATGTGACGCGGCACCCAACTGCATCTCATGTGTGACGCCCAACTGCATCTCACGTGTCGTTTACACGTCAGATGCAGTCGAAGCACTGATCCTCAGCACTGATTTAAGTCTTTCAGCACTGATTTTGCAGCGAGATCGACAGCGACACTTGCATCTTGTTGCGCCGCTAGCGCGGCGCGACTGGGTTTCGGCATGGTCGCTCCCGTCAAAGACGAAGAAAAACCCGAAGCTGTTTGGAGTCTCGCTATGAGACCCATGGGGAAGATTCTGTTCGACGACACCACGGTGAAGAACCCCATCGCCGAGGAAGCGAAGAAGAGGCAACGGCAAAAGAAAGAGGAATCGCGGTTGCGCCGGATCGCCCTCGCCGACAGGGCGCTGCTCAACAAGCACACCTACCCGGAGCTTTACGAGGCATGGAAAGCCAAGGGCGGCGGCAAGCTCCCGAAGTGCAAGCGGTGCCGCGAGGCGGTATTGCACTGGAACGAGCCAGCGCACGTGTGCGAGGGGTTCAAGCCCATGTTCGAGGAGCGCGACCAAGCATGGCATGACCGCTGGGAAGCCCAGCGCGACGCGATCCGCGAGGCGAAACGCAACGGCACGTTCTTCAGCGAAGACGAGGACGACCTATCCGGCTACGAGGACGAGCCGGAGGAGGACTGGTGCGATGAGGACGACGGCGATCCCATGTGGGAATAGGTGCGATGGAGACGACGATGGCTACGACTGGAATGAGTTTCGCTATGACACAGGAATGGAGGAGCAGGCTGCTCCGCCCTCGGCTGGTTCGCGAGGACGTGTTCATCCAAGGGCTGACGCAGGACGAGGTGGAGATGATCCGCGAGGCGCTGGGAAAGGGCCTGAAGCCCAACGGTTTCGAGGTCGTCGAGGACACCCTAATCCTTCGGTTTGACCGGAACATATCGCGGAAGCCTTTGCAGGCGGAGTGAGCGATGGACGAAGCGACAATGAAACACAACCGCAGGTACTACGTCGCCGACCGCGCCCGCTTCATTGCTGATTGCGGCGGATGCGAGATGCAAGAACTCGGCGAACTGCTGGAGGGCGAGTAATTCGATCTTCCTTCCGGCATAATAGCTGTTCAGCTATGCTCCTAACCATAACCAACGAAATGAGTCCGGCGACGGATTTGGGGTACCTGCTTCACAAGAATCCGACTCGCTTGCAGTCGTTCGATCTTTCCTTTGGGAAAGCCCACGTCTTCTACCCGGACGTATCGCGGGATCGCTGCACGGCTGCGCTGCTGCTTGACATTGACCCGGTGGGGCTTGTCAGGACGCGGCGCGGGCCATCTGGCGAGGGCGGGATGCTTGAGCAATACGTCAACGACCGTCCCTATGTCGCGTCATCGTTCATGAGCGTCGCCATTGCACGTGTCTTCAACTCGGCGCTGGCGGGGAACAGCAAGGATCGCCCCGAACTCGTCACCGTGCCTTTGCCACTCACCGCAAGAATCGCGGTACTGCCGTGCCGTGGCGGCGAGGGATTCGTGCGGCGGCTGTTCGAGCCGCTCGGTTACCGTGTGAGCGCCGAACACCACACACTTGACGAGAAATTCCCAGAGTGGGGCGAGAGTCCGTACTACACGGTCGAAATCGCGAAGGACGTCACGCTGCAAGACCTGCTCACGCACCTTTATGTGCTGATCCCAGTGCTCGATGCCGACAAGCACTACTGGATTGGGAAGGACGAGGTCGAGAAACTGCTGCGGCACGGGGAAGGATGGCTCCAATCGCACCCCGAACGCGAGGCAATCGTGAACCGCTACCTGCGCGGATTCCGAAAGCTGACGCGGGAGGCTCTGGCGCGACTCACCGAAGACGAATCCGTTGATCCCGATGCCGAGCAAGAAACGGAGGAGGAACAAGAGAAAGCCGTTGAGGCTCCATTCCGTCTGCATGATGCCCGGCTCCAGCAGGTGGCGGCGGAACTCAAGGCGAGCGGTGCGAAGCGTGTGCTTGATCTGGGCTGTGGAGAGGGCAAGCTCGTCCGCGAACTGCTGAAGGACAGGCAGTTCGAGGTAATAGTCGGCATGGACGTTTCCTACCGGAGCCTCGAACTAGCCGCCGAGCGCCTTCACCTAGACACCCTGCCGCCAAAACAGAAAGAGCGGATAAAACTCATTCAGGGGTCGCTCACGTATCGGGACAAACGCCTGTCCGGGTTCGACGCAGCCGCCATTGTCGAGGTCATCGAGCATCTCGACGAGCCACGGCTTGCTGCCTTCGAGCGCGTGCTGTTCGAGTTCGCCCGCCCGCAAACTGTGGTCTTGACCACGCCGAATTCGGAATACAACGTGAAATTCGAGACGCTCCCCGCTGGTCAGTTCCGCCACCGCGACCACCGCTTCGAGTGGTCACGCGGACAGTTTCAGAAGTGGGCGAATGGAATCGGCGAGCGCTTCGGATATTCCGTGGAATTCAAGCCCGTGGGCGAAGAGGATCAGGCGGTCGGCGCACCCACCCAGATGGGAGTGTTCCGGCGATGAAACTCACTGTGCCCGAACTCTCTCTGGTTTTGCTCGTCGGTCCTTCGGGCTGCGGGAAGTCCACTTTTGCGCGTCAACACTTCAAACCGACGGAGGTGCTGTCGTCCGACTACTGTCGCGGATTGGTGTCGGACGACGAAAACGACCAGACCTCGACGAAGGAGGCGTTCGAAGTTCTTCACTTCATCGCCCGCAAGCGGCTCGCTGCCGGACGGCTTACCGTCATCGACGCGACAAACGTGCAACCGGACTCGCGGAAGCCGCTCATCGCGTTGGCACGCGAATTTCATGTGCTGCCAATCGCGATGGTGTTCGCCGAAAGGCTCTGCCAAGACCGAAATCGAAACCGACCGAATCGAGACTTCGGACCCCACGTCGTCCGCAATCAGGCGCAGCAGTTGCGGAGATCGCTACGCGGACTGGAACGGGAGGGCTTTCGTGGAGTCCACGTCTTCAAGTCTCCAGAGGAACTGGAGGGACTGGAGATCGAGCGGCAGCCGATGTGGACAAATCGCCGGAGCGAGCACGGCCCCTTCGACATCGTCGGTGACGTGCATGGCTGTCTCGACGAGTTGCAGGAGTTGATGACGAAGCTCGGCTACTCGGTGGAGAGGAACGGCGATGGTTATCAGGTGAGAGTGCCTGACAGCCGCAAGGCGATCTTCATTGGCGATCTCGTAGACCGGGGACCGAGGATTCCCGACGTGCTGCGCTTCGTGATGGGCATGGTGGAAGCTGGTACAGCGCTGTGCGTTCCGGGCAATCACGACATGAAGCTGCTTCAGAAGTTCCGGGGCAAGGACGTGAAAATGGCGCACGGACTCGCTGACTCCGTGGCGCAGCTTGAAGCGGAGTCGCCGGAATTCAAGAGCAATGTGGCAGAGTTCCTCGACAGTCTAATCAGCCACTACGTCCTCGACGACGGGAAACTGGTTGTCGCCCACGCGGGGATGAAGGAAGAAATGCAAGGGCGGGGTTCTGGAGCGATCCGGTCGTTTGCTCTCTTCGGTGAAACGACAGGAGAGACAGACGAGTTCGGGCTTCCGGTTCGCTACAACTGGGCAGCGGACTATCGCGGGAAGGCGTCCGTCGTTTACGGGCATACCCCAATCGCAGAGCCGCAGTGGTTGAACCGCACAATCAATATCGACACCGGGTGCGTATTTGGCGGCAAGCTGACGGCGCTCCGCTATCCCGAAAAGGAGATAGTATCCGTCCCAGCCCACCGCGTTTACTACGAACCCGCGAAGCCTCTGGCATCTGCGCAAGCGACGACTGTGCTCTCGCAGCAGCACGAACAGGATGATGTCCTCGACATCGACGACGTAATCGGGAAACGCATCATCGAAACAAGACTTCATGGCAATCTCACCGTTCGCGAGGAAAATGCAATCGCCGCGCTCGAAGTGATGAGCCGCTTTGCATCAAATCCGAAATGGCTTATTTATCTCCCGCCGACGATGTCACCCAGCGAAACCAGTCAAAGGCAAGACTTGCTGGAGCATCCGACAGAGGCATTCAGCTACTTCCGCAAATCGTATGTTGAGAAAGTGATCTGCGAGCAGAAGCACATGGGATCGCGTGCGGTCGTGATCATTTGCCGCGACCGAGACGCTGCGTTGCGTCGGTTCGGAGTCACGCAGGACGAAGTCGGCATCTGTTACACGAGGACAGGCAGGCGGTTCTTCAACGACAGCGTGTTGGAGAGGGAGTTCCTCCGTCGAATTCAGACGGCGGCAACCGAGTCAGGTGTGTGGGAGGAGCTTAAAACCGATTGGCTGTGTCTCGATTGCGAACTCATGCCGTGGTCTTCCAAAGCACAAGATTTGCTTCGCAAGCAGTACGCTCCGACTGGGGCGGCTGCGCGGGCAGGACTGACAGCGTCGATGGCTGCGCTGCGGGCGACCTCCACACATGTGCCAGAAGCCTCCGAACTAACGGGACGATTCGACGCACGACGGACAATGGCAGAACACTACATCGAGGCTTACCGACGCTACTGCTGGACGGTTCACTCGTTGGAAGACCTAAAGCTCGCGCCCTTTCATCTGCTGGCAAGCGAGGGCATGGTGCATTCCGATAAAGACCACGTCTGGCACATGACCACGCTGGCTCGCCTTTGTGCCACCGATGCGGGGCTTCTTCTGGCGACGCCATACAAGGTTGTCGATGTCGGCGACGAAGCTAGCGAAAAGGGAGGCATCGATTGGTGGGAAGAACTGACAGCATCCGGTGGAGAAGGCATGGTTGTGAAGCCGCTCCAGTTCGTCACAAAGAGCCGACGCGGACTCGTGCAGCCTGCGGTGAAGTGCAGGGGACGGGAGTACCTTCGAATAATCTACGGGCCTGAGTACACAGCGCCGGAGAATCTTGAGCGCCTTCGTTCCCGAGGTCTCGGCACAAAGCGGTCGCTGGCTCTGCGAGAATTCGCACTGGGAGTGGAGGCACTCCACCGATTTGTCGAGCGGGAACCCCTGCGGCGCGTTCACGAATGCGTGTTCGGCGTGCTCGCGTTAGAGAGTGAGCCTGTTGATCCTAGGCTCTGAACATGAAGCGAACCCGCCGCTCACATGCACCCTTCGAAACTCCCGCACTCTACGGCCGGTGGGGTAAATCCGGTCAGTTCCGATGATGAGAAATCTGTTCGACCAATATGACCAACCCGAAAACCGCTTAACACACGCGCTCGTGTCTTCGCTCGCGAGTGATCCCGTGCTCCTCAAGAAATTCATAAACTGGGCGACCGGAGAAAAGGCTCCTAGTTCGCAACTTTCCATCGTTGAACAGAGCTTGCCGGGTGACGAGGAATCGCAGGATGAAGAAGAAGCTGAGCGGAGAGGGCTTCCTGATGGTTGGATATTCGATGATGACGGATGGTGCCTCATCGTCG
>Ga0335081_10023278_pt1 | contig 10020 bp, 8 predicted proteins | sample Lox_Sample_35_FD_206713 | JGI IMG/M metagenome (GOLD analysis project Ga0335081, IMG submission 206713) | Soil microbial communities from Loxahatchee National Wildlife Refuge, Florida, United States - Lox_Sample_3.5 | ecosystem: Environmental > Terrestrial > Soil > Wetlands | place: USA: Florida... | reverse complement strand
GATGTCCGCGAAGATCACGCTCGCACCCGACGTGGTCACGATCTCGCCGTCCTTGAGGTGGAGCTCGCGCACCGCGCTCGCGAACCGGATCAGATCGTGGCCGTTCCACTCGTCGAGCTTGGCCGCCGGCCGGATCGACACCAGCAGGCCGACCCGACCGTCCTTCTCCGCGAACTGCGAGGTCAGGCTCTTGGGCAGACCGGCGATCGTGATCGCGTCGAGCGCATCGGGCGGGCGCAGCTCGGCGAGCTCGGCGCGCTGCTTGTCGTCGGTCGCGGCCAGCGCCGGATCGTCGAGCAGCTTGCGGATCTGGCCGAGCAGCGCGAGCTTGTGGCCCTGATCGGGCGGGACGAGATCGAGGATCGACTGGATCGTGCCGATCGTCTGCTGCTCGGGCGGCTTGCCGCTGTCGATCGCGCGCAGCGCGTCGACGATGCCCGGCACCTGATCGAGCCGATCGGCCGCGATCACGGTGCGCCCCGAGTAGCCGCGCCCGAAGTTGGCGTCGGACACCGCCATCCACTTGCGCGCGGTGATCGCGTCCTCGCCCTTCGATCGCAGCTTCTTGATGTCGTACTCGAACGGGTCGGCGGTGACGTAGTGCACGACCACGGTGACCGCCGCGACGCCGATCGCGGCGGCGAACACGAGCACGACGCTCGGCCGGCGGAAGCCGAGCAGGCGGACCAGCGCGCCGCCGAGCAGCGGCGGCCGCTCCGAGCCCCGCGCGCGCCGGCCGAACTTCAGCATCAGCGCGGGCAGCAGGGTGTACGACGCGATCCAGCACAGCATCATGCCGATCGCGCCGATCACCGCGAAGTCGGCGAAGCCCTTGAAGCTGGTCGCGGCGAGCGAGCCGTACGCGATCGAGGCGCCGAGCGAGGCGACCGCGGTCGGGCGCAGCGTGCCGAGCATCGCGCTCGCGAGCGCATCGTCGACGTCGCGCGTGCGGCGCTCCTCGAGGTAGCGCGCGATCATCAGGATGCCGTAGTTGATCCCGTTGCCCGCGATGATCGCACCGAGGAACGCGGTCGCGGCGTTGAGGTGGCCGACCGTGAACACCGCGGCGCCGAACGCGGCGGCCGTGGCGATCCCGATCGTGCCGACCAGCATCGCGAGCAGGGTCGCGCTGCGGAAGTACAGCGCGAGCAGCAGCGCGACCAGGACGCCGGTGATCACGGTCGACAGCAACATGCCCTGCGAGATCGCGCGGTGCTCGCTCAGCGCCGAGACCACGCCGCCGGTGAAGCCGATGTCGATGCCCGGGTGCGTCGCGATCACCTGCCGCCGGACATCGGCCATCGCCGCGATCAGCCGTGCGCCGCGCTTGGTGTCGGTCGGGCTGACCTCGGTGCGGACCTGGATCAGCTCGGTCTTGCCGTCGGCGCTGACGTTCTGCGGATGATCGAGCCGGCGCTCGACGTCGCGCCGCTTGTCGCGCAGCTCGTCGAGCTCCTTCTGGTCGGCCGCCGCCTTGGCCTTGTCGCCCTCGTCGTCGAGATCGACGTAGAGCGGGTTGGCCTTGAGCTTGGCCGCCTTGAGCTCGCGCTCGAGCGCGTCGCGCGCGCGGGCGAGATCCGCGGTCGGCACGAACAGGTGGCGGTGCGCGCGCAGGAAGTCGCGGATCTCGTGATCGTCCGCGTCGACGTGCTCCACCAGATCACCCGGCAGCGCCTCGAGCCCGGCGGTCAGGTCGCGCGCCGCGGCCGCGCGCGCCTCGGGGGTCGGCGCGACCAGCACGACCAGCACGGTGTCGGTGGTCCTGACCCGCGCCTCGAGCTTGCGCAGATCGACCACCGCCGGCTCGTCCTGCGGCAGCAGATACGAGAAGTCGGCATACAGCGGCAGCCGGTACACGACGAGCAGGATCGCGGCGGCCAGGACCGCGAGGTGCACCGCCACGATCGCGAACGCGTAGCGTCGCAACCACGCGACATAGCAGCGAACCAGCTCCTCGGGCGTCCGTCGGGACACGCCGCGTGACTCTAGCTCTCTCCGCCGTGGCGAGCTACCACAACACTTGCTGGCGCGGCGCGCGGCCGCGTCGCTCGGGGCGCGATGCGCGGGCGCGATCGTCGCTGTGGTCGCGCACGTGCGCTTGCAGCTCGGGGACGAGCGCGAACGCGGCGAGTCGGCCGGCGGCCGGTGCGTCGCGCTCGAGGGTCGCCACCGTCATCGCGGTCACCGGATCGACCGCGCGGCCGTCGAGCCGCACCTCGAAGTGAAGGTGGGGTCCGGTCGCGCGCCCGGTCGAGCCGACCTGACCGATGCGATCGCCGGCGCTCACGGTCGCGTCCTTGCGGGTCTCGATCTTGCGGAGGTGGGCGTAGCGCGTGACCACGCCGCCGCCGTGGTCGATGTAGATCACGTTGCCGTAGCCGCCCTGCCGCCCGGCGAACACCACGACGCCGTCGCCGGCCGCGAGCACCGGCGTGCCGGGATCGGCGCGGAAGTCGGTGCCCGAGTGGAACCGCGTGACGTGGCGGAACGGGTCGTCTCGCCAGCCAAACCCCGAGCTCTCGGTACCGGGGATCGGATCGGTCGTCAGCACGGTGAGATCGGGCGCCGGCGACGGCAGCTGGTTCGCGAGCCGGGTGAGCCGATCGCTGGCACCGCGCATCCAGTCGCGCGCGCCGAGCTCCCAGCGCACGAGCGTGTCGACGACGGGCTGCGGGATCGCGATCGGAGAGGCGCGCCCGATCGCAGGCGCGATCAACGCGATCACCAGTGCGGCACACCCGGGACGACGCAAGCGAGCCCCAGTGTTTTTCGATCGGCGGTCCGGATCAATGTAGGTAGGCAGGTTTCGGAGGGTTGCCCGGGTTAACGGATCTTCGTTGCACTTCCAAGCATCGCGTTTCAAGATGCGCGCCCTCATGCCCCCACGCCGTCGCTGGACGTCGGTCGCGCTCGCACTGCTGTCGGCGACCGCGTTCGCGATCTCGGTCGAGGCCGGCGTGTGGTGGTCGGCCGGCGAGGTCGTGATCGGGCCGTTCGGCGCTCGCCACTGCTTCGGCGGCGACTGCCGGCGCACCGGGCTGTCGTGGCTCGGCGGCGGCGATCTCTGGATGCGCAGCGCGGTCGCGACCGGCGTGGCCGGCCTGATCGCGATGCTCGTGCTGGTCGCGATGGCGGGCGGCGTGGCCGCCGGCCGCGTGCCCAGGCTGTTCGGGCGCACCGCGCTGGTCGCGCTCGGCTGCGCGACGATCGTCGGCGGCTACTTCGTCACCGGGATCCCGTCGCTCGGCGGCATCCACCTCGCGCTCGGCCCGATCCTGTTCGCGCTCGGCATCGCGCTCGGCGCGATCGCGGCGAACCTGGTCGTGCGCTATCGCGCCGCCTGAGCCGCGGCGTGCGCCGCGTCGGCGTCGTCGAGCCGGAGCGCGGTGCGCGCCATCGAGCGCACGACGAAGAACGCGATGATCGTGAGCAGCGCGAGCATCGGGATCGCGAGCTTGGACAGCCCGTCGTGGCCCTCGAGGTGAAGCGGCGCCTGGACGAACGCGGTGAGGTCGTACGCGCCGTGGAACGCGACCGCGAGCAGGTAGCCCGCGACCAGGCCCAGCCCCTTGCGATCGAACCGGCGGCGCGCCGCCATCGCGCCGATCATGCCGGTCCACATCGCGTGACCGGGCACCGCGAGCACGGCCCGCATGATCCACGTCTGGATCTGGCCGCCGAGCGTGGGCTCGCCGAGCAGGTACATGATGTTCTCGACCAGCGCGAAGCCGAGGCCGGCGCGGCTGGCGTAGACGATGCCGTCCATTCGCTCGTCGAACTCGTCGCGCCACCACACCACCCAGTAGACCACCGCGATCTTGCACGCCTCCTCGACCGCGGCCGCGATGAGGAACGCGTGCACGGTCGCGCCCTCGTAGGTCATCTTCGGAGCGACGTGCGGCCCGACGTAGCGCTCGAGCGAGGTCTCGATGATCAGCGCGGGGACCACCGAGAACATGCCGAGCATGGTCACCATGCGGCGAAGGCTCGGAGGTTCCGGACGCTTGCGGTCGAGCCGGTCCACCACCCACATCGCCACCAGCGCGGGGATGGCCCCCGACATCGCGAGCCACGACGAGTGCGACACGGTCCGGCGAGTATCCGCGGATCTCGCCGGGCGTACAATGTCGGTGGCTTGACACACCGCGCCGGGCAGCGCGATCCTTTGAAGGTGGTGCCGCCGGAGCCCACCGAGCACGACCCGCTCCGGGTCGGCCGGTACGAGGTGATCGCCCACCTGGCGACCGGCGGGATGGCCCAGATCTACCTCGCGCGCCAGACCGGGCTCGGCGCGTTCGAGCGCCATGTCGTGCTGAAGACGATCCTGCGCGAGCGCGCGGCCGATCAGCGGTTCGTCACGATGTTCCTCGACGAGGCCAAGCTCGCCGCCACGCTCAACCACCAGAACATCGCGCAGGTGTTCGAGGTCGATCAGGCCGACGGCGCCTACTTCATGGCGATGGAGTACGTCCACGGCGAGAACGCGCGCGCGATCCTCGAGACCACGATCCGGCGCGGCTGGACGATCCCGCTCGAGCTCGCGCTGATGATCGTGAGCGGCGCGGCCGCCGGCCTGCATCACGCGCACGAGCGCAAGAGCAAGACCGGGCAGCCGCTCAACATCGTCCACCGCGACGTGTCGCCCGCGAACATCATGATCGGCTACGACGGCAGCATCAAGATGCTCGACTTCGGCATCGCGAAGGCCGAGGAGCGCGCCACCAAGACGGTGGGCGGTACGATCAAGGGCAAGTACGGCTACATGTCGCCCGAGCAGTGCAAGGGCAAGCCGATCGATCGCCGCAGCGACATCTTCGCGCTCGGCATCTGCCTGTACGAGATGACCACGCTGCGCCGCGCCTTCAAGGGCAACGACGACTTCGAGACGATGAAGCGGATCGTCGCGGGCGACGTGATGCTGCCGTCGGTCGCGGTGCCGGGCTATCCGCGCGAGCTCGAGGCGATCGTGCTGACCGCGATGGCCAACGATCCGAACGCGCGGTTCCAGACCGGCCAGGAGATGATCGAGGCGCTCGACGCGTTCGCGGTGCGCGCCAAGCTGACCGGCTCGAACACCGCGATGGGCCGCTTCATGGTCCAGCTGTTCGGCTCGAAGAAGGAGCCGTGGGTCGAGGCCGCGGCCATCGCCGATCGCACCACGGTCAACGAGGACGACGACAACGACGATGACAACGACAACGACAACGAGAAGACCACGCTGATCGAGGAGCGCGATCGCCCGGGCTACGTCGAGCCGGCGCCGCCGCAGGATCCGGCCGAGTGGCGCGATCCGGAACGCCGTCCGCGCGCGTCGCGACCGCAGCTCCCGTTCGACGTCGGCACGTCGCCGGGCGGCGACGACGTCGAGCTCCCGGCGCAGCCGACGCTGCAGGGCAACGGGGCGGCTCCGTCGCGGCCCTCGCCGCCGTCGTTCAAGGTCGACAGCAACATCAGCAACATCGGCGCCAGGCCGCTGGTCGATGACTCGCTCGGCTTCAAGGAGGCGCTCCCGGCCATGTCGGTTCCGTCGGGAACCGCGACCCGGATGGACACGGTTCCGGCGCAGGTCGCCACCGGCGGGCGGCGGTTGCTGCTGATGATTTTCATTCTCGCCGCGCTGATCGGCGGCGGCCTCGCGCTCGCGATCGCGATGGACTGGATCCCGATGGACTGGCTGTGAGGACGGTGTCATGGTGCGCGGCATGGCGACCGCGACCAACAGCGAGCGACTCTCGAGCCACAATCCCGCGACCGGCGAGGTGATCGGCAGCGTGCCGGTGTTCACCGCCGCGGAGGTCGATGCCGCGGTGGCCCGCGCGCGGATCGCCGCGGAGACCTGGTCGCAGCGATCGTTCTCCGCGCGCAGCGAGGAGCTGGTCGCGTTTCGCCGCGCGCTCGCGGCGGCGGCCGGCGAGATCGCCGAGCTGCTCCACCGCGAGAACGGCAAGCCCGAGCTCGAGGCGCTGACCGAGGTGATGATGGCGCTCGGCCACCTCAAGCATGCGACCGCGCGGGCCGAGCACGCGATGGCGCCGCACAAGGTGTCGGCCGGGCTGCTCGCGAACTTCCGCGCGACCGTGAGCTACCACCCGGTCGGCGTGGTCGGCGTGATCGGACCGTGGAACTATCCGCTGTTCACGCCGATGGGATCGATCGCGTACGCGCTCGCCGCCGGCAACGCGGTGGTGTGGAAGCCCAGCGAGCTGACCCCGCTGGTCGCGCAGAAGATCGAGGCGATCGCGCGCCAGGCGTTCGCGCTGCCCGACCTGCTCCAGGTCGTCACCGGCGCGGGTGCGACCGGCGCGGCGCTCGCGCGCGCCGCGGTCGACAAGATCGCGTTCACCGGATCGGCTGCGACCGGCAAGCGCGTCATGATGGCGGCCGCCGAGCGACTGACCCCGGTGCTGCTCGAGCTCGGTGGCAAGGACGCGATGATCGTCGACGACGATGCCGACCTGCCGGCGGCCGCCGAGGCCTGCGTCTACGGCGCGCTGACCAACGCCGGCCAGGCCTGCATCTCGGTCGAGCGGGTCTACGTCGCCGACAAGGTCTACGACCGGTTCGTCGACGAGGTCGTCAGGCAGGTGCGCGAGCTCAAGGTCGGCGGCGACGACGGCCAGCTCGGCGCGATGACCAGCCCGGCGCAGGTCGCGATCGTCAAGGATCACCTCGACGACGCGGTCGCCAAGGGTGCGAAGGTGTTGACCGGCGGCTCGGCCGCGATCACCGGCCAGTACATCCAGCCCACCGTGCTGACCGGCGTCGATCACCGGATGAAGGTGATGACCGAGGAGACGTTCGGCCCGGTGATCCCGATCGCGAAGGTCGGCTCGATCGACGAGGCGGTGAGGCTCGCCAACGACAGCCGCTACGGGCTCGGCTCGTCGGTGTTCGCCGGCAAGGCGGCGCGCTCGATCGCCGCCAAGCTGCGCGCCGGCATGACCTCGATCAACTCGGTGATGGCGTTCGCCGGCATCCCGTCGCTGCCGTTCGGCGGCGTCGGCGACTCCGGGTTCGGCAGGATCCACGGCGACGAGGGCATCCGCGAGTTCACTCGGATCAAGTCGACCGCCGAGCAGGTGATGGCGCTCCCGCTCAACATGATGTCGTTCCGCCAGCCCAAGGACATGACCCGGCGGCTGCGCGGCATGATCGACCAGCTCTACGGAGGCGGCGTGGTGTCGCGCGCCGGCGACCTGTGGCAGCGCTTGCGGTCGTGATCGCGGTCGCGCTGGCGGCGTGCGGCGGCGGCAAGGCCAGCCACGTCGCGTGCGAGCGCGACATCGCCGGGATCGACGCGCGGCTCGGCGCCGGTGACATCGCGTGGCTCGGCGAGATCCACGGCACCGAGCAGTCGCCGCGGTTCGCGGGCGATGTCGCGTGCGCGGCGGCGCGGCGCGGCCGCGTCCAGCTCGGCCTCGAGATCTGGCGCACCGAACAGCCCGCGATCGATCGCTTCGTCGCGAGCGACGGCTCGGCGGCCGAGCGCGCGGCGCTGCTCGCCGGGCCGTACTGGAAGAACCACGACGGCCGGAGCAGCCAGGCGATGCTGGGGCTGATCGATCGCGTGCGTGCGCTGCGCGCGGCCGGCGCGGCGATCTCGATCGTCGCATACGACGTGCCCGACGCGCAGGATCGCGATGCGGCGATGGCCGAGCGCGTGCTCGCGGTGCGCGATCCCGCCGCGACGTTCGTCGGGCTGTCCGGCAACGTGCATTCGCGCCGGATCAAGGGCACGCCGTGGGACCCCGAGGCCGTGCCGATGATCGCGCACCTGGTCGCGCGCGGCCTGCATGTCGCGACGTTCGACGTGTCGTCGCAGGGCGGGACGTACTGGGCGTGCCTCTCCGACGGGCCCGGCCAGCCGCAGCGCTGCGGCGAGCAGAAGGCCGGTCGCGGCGAGCCGGGCGAGCCGTGGACGCTCGGCCCCGCGCGCGACGCCTCGCACGATGGCGTCTATCGCATCGGGAAGATGACCGCGTCGCCGCCGGCCGCGCCGTAGCCTACGCGCACGCGCTGTCGCCGTGCGGGCACTTGAACCGGACGTGCAGGTGGTTGTCGTGGTTCGGCTCGTGACGGACCAGGCCTTCGCTCGTGCCGCGGCCGTGCGGGTACTGGAACAGGTGATCGAGCGTGGCGGTGTCGACGTCGTGCTCGCGCGCCCAGCGGTACAGGATGCCCTGCACCTTGAAGTCGAGGAACATGATCTGCACGCCGCCGTCCTCGTGCTCGGTCGCGGCGAAGCCCTCGATCAGCGCGAGCTCGGCCGCGCAGTCGAGGTTGTCCTCGGTCGCCGGGATGAAGCTCGCCGGGTAGCCCGGCGGGCGGTGCTTGTAGACGAGGCCGATGTCGGCGTCGCGGCCCGACTGGTGCGAGCGGTGCTCGGTGATCGGCCCGCCGTGCTCGGCCGACAGGTCGCCGATCGCCAGGACGTGGGCGTCGGGGAACTGCTCGCGGAAGTCGGTGATCACGCGCAGCACGTAGTCGACGGTCGAGCGCGTGCCGAACGCGCGCCACGGCCGCCGGATGTGGTAGCCGTCGCCGTCGGGCAGCCGCGCAGCTTCGCGCAGCTCGCCATGCCACGGCGCGCCGACGCTCTGGCCGTGGATCGGGCCGTGGATCACGACGTGCTTGGCGTGGGCGACGCGCCGTTTCGGCTTGTGCGTGCGCGCGTCGGCGGTCGACATCAGTGCAAGCGAGCAGACGGCAAATAGCAGCGCGCGCATGAGCTTCTCCCGGGGAGCAATGCTCGGACGGTGGGCTAGCCTGGATCCAGTTTTCCGCTGCTGTACAGATGCACAGAAGCCGCCTTCGGATGACAGCGCGCGGCGAGCAGCTTGCCGATCGGCGTTAAGTCCTCCTGAAGGGGCTTGGCAAAGTCGCTCCGCTTGAGCGTCTTGGCCGCGTCCAGCAGCGAGCGCAGGTCGCCGCACGCCCGGTGGGCGAGCAAGAGCGGCGCGCTGCCGCCGTTGTAGAGGCGCACCTCGTTGAGCGTGGCGTTGTTGGGCCGGCGGCCGCGCAGGTGGAGGTCGACGATCAGCTCGTCGATGATCTTGGCCTTTTCCGCGAGCTTCTCGGCGCGTGGCTTGTTCGACGCGTAGAGCGCGGCCAGCTGCTCGTACGCCGAGAGCTGGCGGGCGACCCGCGGCATGCCGAGCGCCTGGCCGAGCGTCCACGCCAGCTCCTCGGGCGAGCCCGGCCCGAACCGCAGCTCGATCCAGTGGTCGGTGAGCGCGTCGGCGATGTACACCGCGAAGCTCTCGTTGAAGAACTGCTCGTCCGGGACCAGCACCGTCGCGTGCACCGACTCGTGGAGGATCGTGTTGGCCAGGTAGGGCAGGGCGTCGTCGCCCGAGCCCAGCATCGACGACGTCACCGGATCGCGGAAGTGGCCGCCGGTCGAGAACGCGGCGGCCGGGCGGACGACGCTATCGTAGCCTTCGGCGTCCTCGGCGAGCTTGAACGCGACCGCGTCGTCCTCGTCGAACCAGCCCAGCCCGGGGAAGCAGCCGACGATCGGGAAGCACCACGGCCGGGGCTTGAACGCGACCGGATCGGCCGCGCCGACGAACCACACCGCGGGCTTGTAGCCGAGGTCGACGTAGGTCGTGTAGTTGTCGCGGATGCGCAGGCCGTAGCTCCGTCCGTACTGCTTGATCTCCGGGATCTCGGCCAGCATCATCGCGGTGCGCAGCGGCGTCTTCGGATCGCGGATCACCTCGTCGAGCGGGCGCGCGCTCGCGAGCAGCTGGAGCTCGCCGCTGGCGGCCTGCGCGAGGTAGCGCGGGTAGACGCAACCGGAGAGCAGCGCCGCGAGCGCGAGCGCGCGCGAGCTCACAGCTTGCTCGCGATCGCGTTCGCGAGCGCTTCGCCTTCGATCAGCTTGTGCGGCGTCCAGCCGATGCCGAGCCCGCTGCCATCGTCGAGCTTGGGGATGATGTGAAAGTGGACGTGCGGCACCGCCTGGTGTGCGGCGGCGCCGTTGTTCTGCAGGACGTTGTAGGCGCGCGCGCCGGTCGC
>Ga0335081_10023277_pt1 | contig 10020 bp, 7 predicted proteins | sample Lox_Sample_35_FD_206713 | JGI IMG/M metagenome (GOLD analysis project Ga0335081, IMG submission 206713) | Soil microbial communities from Loxahatchee National Wildlife Refuge, Florida, United States - Lox_Sample_3.5 | ecosystem: Environmental > Terrestrial > Soil > Wetlands | place: USA: Florida... | reverse complement strand
CGGCCTGGCCATCGCCAAGCACATCATGATCGCGCACGGTGGAGTGATTCGCGCCGAAAGCGAACTGAATCATGGATCGTCGTTTCTCTTCGTCCTTCCCCTTGCCGAACACCAGCCGGTGTAACCCAGAAGGGGCCAGAACAAGCGAAATTCACCGCGTTTTAACCTGCAACCTGACCGCGGGACCTATGATTTCGAGTGGTATATGTGTCAAACTCTAAGAAGGCACGGATTAGATTCCTGGCAACCGACTCGGCATCTAAGCCCTGTAAGTGGTGCAGTCCATGAGTACAGCCAGCGTAAAGACGCCTTCTCCGGAACCCTCCTATCCTGATCTTGTCAAGCGCACCGTCGAAGGGTGCGAACTGGCACGAGAAGCCGCTGCCATTGCTGCTGAAGGAATCGCAACCGGTTCCATGTCCCGCCTCGGTGACATTCGGCAATGTGAAAAAGAACTCGACGCCATCGATATGGAAGTCGATTCCGGCGTCACCTCGACGATCACTCGGGTTCCAGAGTCGGAGACCGGCCAGTTACTCGCTTGCATGAAATTGATGATTGGCCTGGAGCGCATTGGCGATCTGCTCTTGAGCTTTGCCACCAGTGCGCAGGCGGCGGGTGGCCATATCGATCCGCAGGACGCGCGCGAACTGACGCAGATGGCGACCATTCTCGAAAAGATGCTGGCCGATGTCGGACACTCGTTTTCGCAGCGCGACGTCAAGAAGGCAATCGAGGTTTTACGCGCCGATGCCGAGATGGATCGCCTGCGCAATCTGATTTTCATGCGGCACCTCGAGAATCCGGAAAACGTCGAGCGCCGCGCCAGCCTGCAGGTCATCTTCATGACGCAATCGCTCGAACGCGCCGGCGATCACGCCAAGAACCTCGCCGAAGAAGTCTGCCATTTCGTCAGCGGACGCAGCATCCGCCACCTGCTCATGGCCTATGACAAGCCGCGGGAACAGATGTTTATCGAATGGCTGAAACACAAAGACGGAGCCTCTCAGTAACCCGCGCGGTAAGCCTCCTACAAACCCGGTCCTGAAAGACTGGAATCCATTCTGGACATGTCGTCGTTTCCAATCATCCAGGTTAGCGTCACTTTATCGTCGCTGAAGTTCTTTACCTGTGTCGGCCATCGCCGGGAACACCCAGTGACATCTGACCGCGTCCTACCCCTTATCGTGGAGCGATGCGTGCTGCCAGCCCCGATAGGCGATAAAGCCAGACCACGAGCGAGATGATGGAAGCCAGGGTTGTCATTGAGACCGTGGACGCCACCATGATTTGCTCGCAGCGATACTCTCCCGCGAGGATGTAGACGGTCTTAGCCGTGGGCACGGCGGCGCAGATCACGGCCGCAATGGTGTAGAGGGGATCGAGTCCCAAGGCTATGCTCAATCCGTACACGATCAGGGGCATGATGACGAGCTTGACGACTGAGAGCACGGAGGCTAGCCCAATATTGGCGCGCAGTCCATCGAGCGACAGCCCCAGTCCGATGGCGAACAAGGCGCAAGGGGTGAGCGCATCGGCCAGGATGTTTAAATAAGCGGTGACCGACGCGGGCATGTGAAGATTGAGGAGAGACAAACACATACCGATGAGAGTTGATATGACGAGCGGGTTCAGCACGACATGCTTCACCGTGACCATTGGCGGCGTGCGCGAGCCGTCGTCATTCCGTTGACCGAATTCGAGCAGGATCACAGCTACCGGAAACATCACAACGGCCACAAATACGGTGGCGATCGCCGCCGGCAACACGGCGCGCTGACCATAGATCGCTTGTAGGACGGGCAAAGCGACGAAGCCGGTGTTGGTCATCGATGCCGTCATGCCATACATCGTTCTGCTTGCCAGACTTCGGGAGCCATGAATGCTCATGATCCCGAACACAAGGATGAAGCAGAGGAGCGAGCCACCGCCAAAAGCAACAAGAAAGCGCCAACGGAAAAGCGAATGACCTGGTTCTTGCGCAATGGTCACGATCAACAATGCGGGCATCGCGATGTTGTAGGCGAAGTGAATCAGTGCGTCAGACAAGGCCCGCGAGAGATAGCCTGTATAGCCAACGATCAGGCCAGTTACGATCACTGCAAAGACGGGGAGGATAAGGTCAGCGATCTGCACCGAATGTATGAGATGGACTCTGTAACAATTGCATGGAGCGCAAAATTCAGTCAACAGCATGAGGAGTTAAGCTCTGTTCGGTTGACCTCGTGCTCTGCCCGCCGTCTGAAAAAACCTCCTGTTTCTCGACACTTTTGCTGAAATACTTCTTTTGCGGCTTTCGCGAAAAAACCAAGAACAACAGCTTTGCTAAGCAACGCTGAACCGCCCGCAGCTTGGCGGGCAGTTGGCGAGAAATCTGATATCACTCACTGACGCTGCTCCTCCCAACCCTCCCTTGACAGCCCGAGTCTCCCCGGCGAGACTCGGGTCAGTGTGTTTGCTGTGGGTAGAAGGCTGGTCGTCCTCTGTTTTTTCTATCTACAGCTACTTTGAATAACACTCATCGCATGTCCGGACTTCCTCAACGCGACAAAGCACCTGCGGGAGCGGAATTGCCAGCGCTTTCGCCGGACCTTGCACCGTCGGTTGCATCTTCAAAGTCCGAAGACGCTGCCAGCGAAGGTCAACTGGGGGGTGGCGAAAAACGCGGTGCAAGTCAGGGATTTGAAGAGGCCGAACTTGAAGCCGCGCTCCAGCTTCTGGTTGAGCGAGCGCAATATATCACCGGAGCCACGGGTGCCGCACTCGCCCTGCCACAGGGCGGTGAGATGGTGTGTCGCGCCAGTGCCGGAGCATGCGCGCCGTCAGTTGGAGCTCGTCTGCAAGTTCGCTCGGGGCTTACCGGAGAGAGCATTGCCCGACGCCAGCTACTGCGTTGCGATAATGCCGAAACTGATCCCCGGGTAAATCTCGAAACGTGCCGCGCCCTTGGCATCGCCTCGATTGTGGTTCTGCCCATGTTGCGCCGTAACGGCGAAGTGCGAGGACTGTTCGAGCTTTTCTCCGATCATCCCTATGCATTTGAAGAGCGCGACCTGATTGCGCTTGAGCGCATGGCTGATCTCACACTGACTGCACTCGATTTGGCCGAGCAGCGTCATGGCGGGATCCCTCCCGCGCGAGCGATAAAGACACCAGGCGCAGGACAAGAAAAACCTGCCGCTCCCGTGACTCTTGGGCCGATCTTGCAATCGGTTGTGCAGGCTACTGAGGTTGCGACGGCCGGCGCAACTCAAGCCCCGGCATCCCCAGCGGGCTCGGCAGAGACGGAGTCTCCAGCGCTTGAGCCACCTCAAATTAAGCCTTTCCCTACAAAGGTCCAGGCAAGCACGGTTTCGGCTGCCAACCAGACGAAGGAAGCCGAGACCCAATCATTAGCTTCAGTTCCCGAAGCGATGCGGCGCGTGCAGAAATGCGCTTCGTGCGGATTCCCAATTTCCGAGGGCAGGACGATTTGCCTCGATTGCGAGAAGAAAAAGAGCGAGCTAGGCGAGAGCGGCCCCTCCGGAATTCAGAAAGTAGATGAGCCCGCTGAGGCAGTCGCAGAAGACGAGGATGTTCCCGCGTTTCTGGCGGACGCGGAGAATTTCAAGGAATCGTGGCTCTCGAACCACCTCAATCATCTGCTTGCAATCCTTGTGCTCATCCTGGGGGTGCTGGTTGCGATTGTGGTGTTTCGTTGAAATCGCATGCAACCGCCGCCAGGCGCCCGCTCATTGCGCAGTGTGAAGATTGGGGAGTTTGAAATGCATATGAACAATTGTTGTCATCCGATGTTGTCATCCGGGGTGTGTTTTCCTTGACAAAATGCGGCCAAAACTCATAGTCTGCGCTTGATCGCCTCTTGCATGACAAAGGTGCCCTAGCATGAAAAATGTGTATGAAGTTTTGAGACAGAAAGAGCTCGAATTAGCCCGGTTGGAAAAAGAAGTAGAAGCCCTTCGGGTCGCGGCCCCATTGCTTTCGGAGGAAAAAGAGCCTGCCTCCGAAACGCCGAAGCCAACCCTGACAACTGCTCCTCCGCAGCAACCGATTCGCATTCCGGCTGCCGTTGCCCAGGCCGTAAACACCGCGCCTCGCGCCGCAGGCTGGGAAGAAGCCGCCAAGCGCTGGCCGTAGGGAATATAGGGAATTAAGACAGCTTCGCAAAAACAAGGCCCAGCGGGTGCGCTGGGCTTTTTCTTCTCCGCGCAAAGGCAAAGAACTCTTGCGTGTTTGCGAGAAGCGAGAAGCGAATAGCTGATTACCCTTGTGTGGTAAACGCCAGGGCCAATAGTGTCTTCTGCTCCACTTCGTGCGCTTTGGCGGAGCCGGTGGACGGGCTGGCGCTTCCTGAACGCTTCACTGTCAGCACGGGCTTCTCACGCGCTATCCTTCGCAGGCGCGGCACCATGTATGACAGCGCGCCCATATTGGATGGCTCTTCCTGCACCCAGACAATGTCACGAGCGGTTTTATGGCGCTCAAGTTCGGCCGCAATTTCCGCCTCAGGGAACGGATACATCTGCTCGACGAAGACGATCGCTGTATTCATGTCGTGGCGCTTCTGACGTTCGGCACGAAGTTCGTGACCAATCTTCCCGGTGCAAAGCAGGATGCGCTTTGTGTCGGTTGCCTCCGTGTCGGGAATGACGGGCAGAAATTTCCGATGCGTCAGATCCTCTAGCGGGGAGAGTGCATCCGGATGCCGCAGCATGCTCTTCGGAGTGAACACAACCAGCGGCTTCCTCCAGTTGCGCAGCGCCTGACGCCGCAGCAAATGAAAATATTGGCCCGCGTTGGAAGGCTGGCAGATCTGGAAATTATCTCGTGCTGCCAGCTGTAAGAATCGTTCGATTCGCGCGCTGGAGTGTTCGGGCCCCTGCCCTTCATATCCATGCGGCAGCAGTAGGACGAGCCCGCTAAGCAGGCCCCATTTATCTTCGCCTGCGCTCACGAACTGATCGATCACCGCTTGCGCCACATTGGCGAAGTCGCCGAACTGCGCCTCCCACAGCACGAGCGCCTCGGGATAATCGCGGCTGTAGCCATACTCGAAGCCCATCACCCCCGCTTCAGAAAGCGGGGAGTTGTAGATCTGGCAGGAGGCCTGGCCCGGCGCAATATTGCGCAACGGAACATATTCGCTCTCGTTCTCGGTATCGATAAGGACCGAGTGCCTCTGATTGAACGTCCCACGCCGCGAATCCTGCCCGCTCATGCGAACCGGAATCCCCTGCCTTAGCAGGCTGGCAAAGGCGAGCGCCTCGGCCATGCCGTAATCGAGTGGCTTGTTGCCAGCTCCCATTTCGGCCCGTTGTTCAAGCAGCTTTTTGACTTTGGGATGAATGTGAAAGCCTTCGGGATAGGTTGTGAGGCGCTCGGTCAGTTCTTCCAGTTCCTCGCGCGATAGGCCGGTGGGCCGATCGTACTCAGGCTTATAGCGGCCGCCGAAGTAGTTGTCCCAGTACTTCGGCAGATCGCGAAGCAGCGGCTTCCTGGTAATCAGTCCCGCCGCTTTTTGGGCCGATTCAAACTCACCCTTGATCGCGGCCGCCCGCTCGGCGACATTCTCAACGCCGATCTGCGTGGCGTAAATCTCATACAGCGGACGATGCGCTTTGATCGCCTTGTACATCAGCGGCTGCGTCACGGTGGGATCGTCCACTTCGCTGTGCCCATGCCGACGGTAGCCGATCAGATCGATTACCACATCGGTTTGGAATTTGAAGCGGTATTCGGTCGCGATTCGCACCACGCGCAACACGGCATCCATGTCTTCTCCATTGACGTGGAAGATGGGGATGGGCTGCCGTCGGGCCAGTTGCGCTGATAGGCGCGACGAATGCTCCTCGCGAGCATTCGTCGTGAACCCGAGCAGGTTGTTGACGATGACGTGAATCGTCCCGCCGACCGTGTAGCCGGGCAAATCCGCATAGTTGATGGTTTCAGCCGTGATCCCCTGGCCTGCGAAAGCCGCATCGCCATGCACCAGCAGCGGCAGGTATTTCGACGAGCCGCCCTCACCGGCGCGGTCCTGCTTGGCGCGGGTGCGGCCGACCGTCACCGGATCGACAGCCTCCAAGTGGCTGGGATTCGAGGCCAGGTGAATATGGATCTTCTTGCCGCTCTTTGTTTCGTACTCGCCGGTCGCGCCGATGTGATACTTAACGTCTCCTGAGCCCAGAACGCTGCGCGGATCGACATCTTCAAATTCGGCAAACACCTGATCCGCCGGCCGTCTTGCGACGTGAACAATCACGTTAAGCCGGCCGCGATGGCTCATTCCCATGACCAGTTCAAGCGTTCCGTGTTCGCCGGCTACATCGAGAATTTCATCAACCGCCGGCAATAACGACGTGTTGCCTTCGAGCGAAAAGCGCTTCGTGCCGAGATAGCGCTGCTGCAGCGTCTGCTCGAATAGGTCGCCGCGCATGAGCAGGTCGAGCGCGCGCTCCCGGTCAACGGGGCCTGGCTCGGCTTCGATGCGCTCCTGAATCCATTGCCGGCGCTCGGGGTCGGCGATGTGCATAAATTCCACGCCGATGCTGCCGCAATAAATGCGCCGTGCCTCGCGGGCAATCTCGTTGTCACCGTTCTCAAACCGCAGATCAGGATGTGGCTGCGGTGGCAGCAAACCGAGGGGGTTCAGCTCCGCTTCAAGATAGCCGTACTGCCGAAAAAGATTGAAAATATGCTCGCGCTCGTAATTTTCGCCCGATCCCGACCCCGGGCTCGTAACGTGCTTTTGAGTAATGGAAGGATTGCGTGTGGAAGTCGCCATACTATGTCTTTATAGAATAACGGATGCCGCAGATCCGCGCCGGATTCGGGCTCGATGCAATGTTTTCATGGGCATACGCGAGCCGATTGGGCTCAATTGGTGGACCTGACTTAGTCGGCTTCACTCATGTGCCCTCGATCACCGCAGTCGTGAAGTTGGCCATTTATTCTTACTCAAGCTGAAAGAGCTTTTATGGCCACTCATCTCAAATCTGCCAAACCTGGGACTCCAGTTCTCCTCGGTCTCCCATTCGACGCCAACTCTTCGTGGCTGCGCGGCGCCGCCGGAGCGCCGCCGATCATCCGTGTTGCTTTCGGATCCAACTCATCGAATCTGTCGACCGAAACCGGTGTCGACTTAAGCGCTGAAGGTGTCTATTGCGATGCCGGCGACCTGAAGTTCACCTTTGAAGAACCGTTCGCTGCGATCGAAGCCAAAGTTGGCGAACTGCTCGATCACAACCTTCGGCCGGTGTGTCTCGGCGGAGATCACTCCATCACGCTGCCCATCGTCCGCGCCTTTGGAAACCACATTCCCGATCTCACGATCATCCACTTCGACGCCCATCCCGATCTCTACGACGAACTGGAGGGCAATCGCCTGTCGCATGCCTGCCCGTTCGCGCGCATCATGGAAGCGAAAGCAGCCAAGAGCCTAATTCAGGTTGGCATTCGGACGATGACCGCTCACCAACGCGAGCAAGCCGCCCGCTTTGGAGTCGAAGTCATCGAGATGCGCCATCTGCCCGCACTCGCCCGCATGAAAGTTGATGGTCCCATTTATATTTCGTTTGACATGGACGCGCTCGATCCAGCCTTCGCGCCCGGTATCTCGCATCGCGAACCGGGAGGCATGTCGGTGCGCGAAGCCATCGCCCACATTCAAGCCATCAGCGGAAGAATCGCGGGCGCCGATATCGTGGAGTTCAATCCCGCGCAAGACCACACGCAGATGACCGCCACGGTCGCCGCGAAGATACTGAAAGAGATTTTGGGAAAGATGATCGCCGGCTAGCGCGATCCTTCGGCTCGCTACCCTCGCTCAGGATTTCGGCAGGAGACTTCCGCTTGCACGGAGTGCTCGCTCACGCCTCCTAAACGCCTCAACTTCTTACCTTCCTTCCAGTTTCTTCGTCATCACTTCATTCACCAGCTGCGGATTCGCCTGGCCCTTCGACGCCTTCATGATCTGCCCCACAAAAAATCCAATCATGGTTTTCTTTCCGGCACGATATTGCTCCACCTGCTTGGGGTTCGCGGCTATCAATTCGTCGGCCAATTTTTCGAGCGCGGAAGTGTCACGAGATTGTTCCGGCCGGCCTTCTTCTTGATAAACAACCGGGAAGTCTTTCCCACGTTCGAAGCTGAGGTCATAGAGATCCTTCAGCATCTTGCCTGAGATCATGCCCGACTCGACCAGATCCGCAGAGGCTGCCACTCCCGCCATCGAAATGGGCGACTGGTCCAACTCGAGGGAGCGCGCTTTGAGCCGTCCCATCAACTCGCTCTGCACCAGATTGGCTACCCTTTTGGGATTTTTCGCGGCCTTCGCCGCCGACTCAAACTGATCCGCCAGAGCGCGCGTCGCCGTCAGCGTGTACGCATCGCCCGCCGTGATCCCATACTCCTTGATCATGCGTTCGCGCCGCGCCTCAGGAAGCTCCGGCAGTCCAGCGCGAATCTGTGCCTGCCATTTTTCATCGACAACCAGCGGGAGGAGATCGGGTTCGGGAAAATAACGGTAATCGTGCGCCTGCTCTTTCGACCGCATGCCATAGGTGCGGCCTTCATGAGCGTTGAACAGGCGCGTCTCCTGGGTGACCCTCTCGCCTGATTCAAGAACGCCGACGTGGCGCTCAATCTCATATTCGAGTGCTTGCTTGATAAAGCGAAACGAATTGACGTTCTTGACCTCGGTCTTCGTGCCGAATTCTTTCTGTCCGCGCGGCCGCACGCTGATATTGGCATCACAGCGCAGCGAGCCTTCTTCCATGTTGCAGTCGCTGACGCCGGTATAAAGTATGATCTCTTTCAGCCGCGTCAGATACTGGTAGGCCTCTTCTGGCGAACGCATATCCGGCTCGCTGACAATCTCAGCCAGCGGAACTCCGGTGCGATTGAGGTCGATCGCCGTTCTGGTCGCGGCGTCGGGAAAGCCTTCATGCAGGCTCTTCCCGGCATCTTCTTCAAGATGCAGCCGGGTGATCCCGATTCTCTTCCGGCCGCCGTTTATATCGATCTCGATAAATCCATGTTCGGCCAGCGGCTTGTCATATTGCGAGATCTGATAGCCCTTGGGCAGATCGGGATAGAAATAATTCTTGCGCGCGAAGATGGAGGTCTCGTTGACGCGGCAGCTCAGCGCCATGGCCGCCAGCGTCCCGAACTCGACCGCCTTCCGGTTCAGAACTGGCAGTACACCCGGCATTCCGAGACACACCGGGCAAACGTTTGTATTCGGAGGATCGCCAAACCGCGTTGAGCACGAACAAAAAATCTTCGAAACTGTCAGCAGTTGGACGTGAACCTCGAGCCCGATGACCGGTTCGTATTTCGCGAGAATCTCCTCTGAGATGGCTGGCGTTGTCGCCATAAAGAGAGATTATAACTGTCGGGCTGAACCGGGCTTTCTTCTCAGCGCTTACTCCTTCTTCGTTTCCGGCGCGCTCAGATATTTCTCCAGCGGGATTTCGAAATACATCAACTCGTTGCCTTTGGAATCGTGCACCTCAGTGAGATAGAAGTGGGCTCCGGCCAGTGGATTCGAGATCCCCGCGATATCAAAGAACAGAAATCCGCTGGCCGTTGAGTGAGGCTCAACTGCCTTCGCGGCAAATTGGGAGCGCTCGATCTCATCCATCGTCTTTTCCTTCAACCCTCCCTTCACCTTTTCACGCGGCAAGGGAAGCGGCATCGGTCTTGGGCTCGTGCTCTGCGATGGATGCGAGATGCGCCGCACAATATCTTCTGTGGTAAGGGGATAAAGCTTGGTGCGATTCACCGTGTTGAGCTCTGCCTGCATGCCAGCCAGAGTGACGGGTTGGTCGCTGTCGTTGGTGACAAGGAAAAATACGGGCAAGAAGCCATAATTGCGATAGTTGACCGTAAAGACGTTGGCCTTGTACTCCACGTCATAAGGATCAACGGCAACGGTCACCTTTTCCATGGGATGCTCGTCGTGCGCCGGATAAGTGCGCGCTGGATGTGCGTCAGGCATGGAGAATTCCTTCGCCTCTAGAA
>Ga0335081_10023276_pt1 | contig 10020 bp, 7 predicted proteins | sample Lox_Sample_35_FD_206713 | JGI IMG/M metagenome (GOLD analysis project Ga0335081, IMG submission 206713) | Soil microbial communities from Loxahatchee National Wildlife Refuge, Florida, United States - Lox_Sample_3.5 | ecosystem: Environmental > Terrestrial > Soil > Wetlands | place: USA: Florida... | reverse complement strand
AAGAATTGACGGGACAGGCAGATCAGCTCATGAGCGCACTCGGGTTCTTCCGCACCGGAGATGGTGGGCAGCCCCATACGGCGCGCAGCAAGCCTGCCCGCGGCGGGGACGTGGCCCCCGCCAAGCCAGCTAGAACGATCGAGCATCCACCCGCCACCATGGCCGCGAAAGCCGCGGCGGGAAAGTCCGGGGTCGCGCTCAAAATGAAAGAAAAGGGCGACAACCTCGACAAGGAGTTCGAGCGCTACTGAGCGGTCGGGGCGGGTTTTCGCCGAAATTGCAAAACAAGGAGTGATTATGAGCGTCAGCGAGATTACCGAGACGCGGCAATATCTCACCTTCAAACTGGGCAATGAAGTCTTCGCCATCGACGTCGCCAAGGTGCGGGAGGTGCTCGATTTCACCACCATTACCGAGATGCCGCGCACCCCGGATTTCATGAGCGGGGTCATCAATCTGCGTGGGAACGTAGTCCCGGTGGTGGATCTGCGGCTGTGTTTTGAAATGTCCAAAACAGAGAGAACCAGAAACACCTGCATCGTTGTGGTGGAGGTGGTGCTGGAGGGAGAGTCAACCGTAATTGGCGCGCTGGCCGATTCGGTGGAGGAGGTAATTGATCTGGAACCGGAACAAATTCAACCCGCTCCTAGAATCGGGACACAAATCCGCACTGATTTCATCAAGGGCATGGGAAAGCGCGACGCGCAATTCATCATGATCCTCGACATTGACCGTGTCTTCTCCGCTGAGGAACTGGCGGCGGTGCGCGGCGCGGAAGCGAGTCGCCCACTGGCCGAAGCTACCGCCTAAGCGGACAGTGGCGAGGGCTGCACCCGGCGAGCTTCTCCATCCTATGATTCGCCACGAGGAAGGTCTTTCCAACGCGGACCTTGAGCGTCTGCGCAGTTTGGTGTACGAACAGTGCGGCATCAACCTGAGCTCAGACAAGAAGGTGATGCTCGAGGTACGGCTGAAACGGAGGCTGCGCAGTCTCGATCTCTCCTCGTATTCCGAATACTGTGAGTATGTCTTTTCGCGCCACGGGCAGGAGACGGAACTTAGTCATCTGATTGACGCAATCACGACCAACAAGACGGATTTTTTCCGCGAGCCGGCGCATTTCGACTTTCTGGCGCAGAAGGCGCTTCCGGAGCTTGCAGCGCGCACCAAGAGCGCCCGGCGGCTGCTGGCCTGGAGTGCCGGGTGCTCCACGGGCGAGGAACCCTACACGCTGGCGATCGTGCTGAATGAATATTGTGAAGTTCACCCCAACTTTCGCTTCACCGTGCTGGCCACCGACATCGCAACCACGGTACTGGCCAAGGCCAAGAAGGGCGTTTTCAACTCGGAAGTGGTGCGCCCGGTGCCGCAGCACCTGCGGCGAAAGTACTTCATGCATAGCCGGGACCCCAGCTCCAATTTAATGAGAGTAGTTCCAGAATTGCGAGAGCTGGTGGAGTTTCGGCGGTTGAACCTGATGGACGCCGACCTTGGCCTGGCTGAATTGGCGGAATTCATTTTTTGCCGCAACGTGGTCATCTACTTCGACCGGCCAACCCAGGAGCAACTGTTTGAAAGGTTGGCCCAACAACTCGCGCCAGGCGGTTATCTCTTCATCGGCCATTCGGAGACGCTGCACGGCATGGAGCTTCCTTTGGCGGCCGTGGCCCCGGCCTTGTACAGGAGAACGCATGAACGAGTTCGAATCTGAATTGCGGCAGGTTTATCTCAATCCGGGCGAGTTCCATCTCGCGCGCAGTCCCGCGATCGTTCGCACAATCCTGGGGTCGTGCCTGGGGGTCACGTTCTGGTGCGGGCGTTTATCCATCGGAGCCATCTGCCACGCGATGCTGCCCCGTCAGCCGCACTTAGCGGCAGCGAGCGAACTCGCCGAGCGTTGGCGCTATGTGGATTTTTCGATTCGCGATCTCGCCCGTCAGTTTGACGCATTCGGTGCGCAACGCTGGGAGGTCGAAATCAAGTTGTTTGGCGGCGCCGACGTGCTGCCGGTGGCCGCCGTGGCTTCGTCTCCCCGGACTACGGTGGGCCAGCTCAATTGCCGCATGGCCGCGGAAGTATTGCGGGAGGAAGACCTCAAAGTGGTGGCATCCGATCTTGGCGGGTCTTGCGGGCGCAATATTCAGTTCCACACCGGCACCGGCGAAGTCTGGCTGCGGCGGCTGGCCAAGCCGATATTCGACGACAGTCTCTACAGCGAGATTCTCTCCCGGACCGAGAGCGAGTTATGACAGCGGGCAGAATCCGGGTCCTGATCGTGGATGATTCCGCGGTGGTCCGCCAGACATTGACGGAAGTACTCTCGACTGACGAGCAGATCGAAGTCATCGGAACTGCGGGCGACCCCTTTGTCGCGGCTGAGCGGATTCGGGAACAGCTCCCGGATGTCATCACTCTGGATATTGAGATGCCACGGATGGATGGATTGACCTTTCTGCAGAAGATCATGACTCAGCATCCGATTCCCGTGGTCGTCTGCTCCAGCCTGGCGCAGGAAGGCGCGGAGAGCACGCTCAAAGCCCTGGAATATGGCGCGGTGGACATCATTGCCAAGCCGCGCCTTGGCAGCAAGCAATTCCTGGAAGAGTCGCAGGTCGTGCTTTGTCAGACGGTGAAAGCCGCTGCGGCGGCGCGGCTGCGGCCGGTGCGTCCTAGACGCACCGTCGAGCCCAAGCTGACGGCAGATGCCATTCTGCCCCGCGCCACCGGCGCGATGGTGGAAACGACGGAGAAAGTCGTCGCGATCGGAGCTTCTACCGGTGGAACCGAGGCGCTGACCGTTCTTCTGGAAGCGCTGCCCGCCGACTGTCCCGGCATCGTCATCGTGCAACACATGCCCGAGATGTTCACCCGCGCCTTTGCCAACCGCCTTAACGGATTGTGCAGCATCACGGTGAAGGAGGCGGAGAGCAACGACACCGTGTTGCGCGGACGTGCGCTGATCGCGCCCGGTAACCATCACATGCTGCTGAAACGCAGCGGCGCCCGTTACTACGTGGACGTGAAGGAGGGGCCGCTGGTTTGCCGGCATCGGCCTTCAGTGGACGTGCTGTTTCGCTCTGCCGCGCGCTACGCGGGACAAAATGCCGTAGGCGTGATCCTCACCGGAATGGGAGATGACGGCGCCTGCGGCATGGATGAGATGAAAAAAGCCGGCGCGTTCACGATCGCTCAGGATGAGGAAACCTGCGTGGTCTTTGGCATGCCTAATGAAGCGATCAAGCGCGGCGGCGTGGACAGGGTGCTGCCGCTGCAGAGCGTGGCCGGGGCGATTCTTCGCTACGCACATTGACTCATACCACGCTTGACGGGGTGTTGGCGAGCGCCTTGGAGATCACTTGTTGTATTGAGACCGGAGCTATCGAGGAGTTGTGGTCTTCTTTGGACAAAAAGCGGTTCCGCGTATCCAGTCGGTCCAGAATCTGCCGAGCGGTCTGGATATCCCCAGCAGGCACTTATGGATAAGACTCCCGTGCAAACCGCCGCTGGCCTGATGGGAGCGAGCCCCACGCTGCTGGCAATCGCCCTGGAACACGTGTCGGAGGCCCTGCTAATCACCGATCCACAGGGAAGAATTCAATACGTCAACTCCGCCTTCGCGAAACTGACCGGCTACACGGCCACGGAAGCAGTGGGCCAGACTCCGCGTATGCTGAAATCCAGCCACCAGGATCCCGCATTTTATGAAGAGTTGTGGCGGACCATTCTTGCCGGCAAGGTGTGGGAAGGAGCGCTGATCAATAAGCACAAGAACGGACTCCTCTACACCGAGGAGATGACGATCACGCCAGTTCGTGACCCCGAGGGCGCAATTTGCAACTTTATCGCCGTCCAGCGCGACGTTACAGAGCCGCACGCTGCCGACGCATCCCGCGCGTTGCTGGCTTCCCTCGTGGAATCCTCAAGCGACGCGATCTTCGGCATGGCCCTTGATGGCACCATTCTGAGTTGGAACAAGGGCGCAGAGGCTTTGTATGGGTATGGACCGGAAGAAATTATCGGCAAGGCTGCCGTCACATTAGTCCCGCCTGAGCGTCACGAGACCTTCCGGCTCGCTTATCGAGAAGTCAAGCGGGGCGGCGTGGTGCGCCCTTACGAAGCGATGGGACTTCGGAAAGATGGGACGGAGGTCTTCGTCTCGGCCGCAATAGCGCCCATCCTGAACCCAGCCGGCAGCACCACCGCCAGCGTCGCGGTCGTCCGGGACATCAGCGCCCAGAAGCGAACCGAAGCGGCCCTGCAGACCGCGGCCAGCAACTTGAGAGAAGTCGAACGAATTGCGCAACTGGCAAGCTGGGAATTGGACATCGCGGAACAGGAACTGCATGGCTCGGAACAGCTTTTTCGTCTTTTCCACTTCCCGCCGAGCAGGGCAGCTCTGCCTCTCGCCAAAGCTTTGCGGGCCATTCATCCCGCGGATCGCGAGCGGGTGAGGACGACGCTGCAGGAAACCGCGCGCACCCATGAACCTTTCGAAGTGGAACATCGGATTGTCGGTCGAGATGCGAACGTAAGGATGGTCCGCAGCCGCGGCCAGGTCGTCATCGGGCCTGAGAATAAACTGCTGCGCCTGGTCGGTTCAACGTTGGATATCACGGACTATAGACTGGCACACCAAAAACTCACGCACAGCGAGGAAAAATACCGGTCGCTTGTGTTGAACATTCCCGACGTTATCTGGACGAGTACGCTCGCTGGCGACACGATTTACATCAGCCCCAATATAGAAAAGATTTATGGATTTACGGCCGAGGAAGTTTACAAGCGCGGCAAAGAACTTTGGCTGCAGCGCATCCATCCCACCGACTCGAAGCAAGTCATCGAGGCCCTGGAGGGGCTTTTCACCGAGGGCCGGCCGTTCGATGTGGAGTATCAGGTACAGCATAAGGATGGACGATGGATCTGGATTCATGATCGGGCGTTCCGGACCTACGAAAAAGACGGCGTACGCTGTGCCGATGGAATTTTCAGCGACATAACGGAACGCAAACGGGCTGAGGCGCAGCTCAGGAAGCTTTCGCGCGCGGTAGAGGAGAGCCCCGTCTGCGTGGTCATCACCGATGTGCAGGGCAATATTGAATACGTCAATCCAAAGTTCACGCGGTTGACCGGCTACACGCTGGAAGAAATTCTCGGCGAAAATCCCCGGTTTCTGAAATCGGGCCTGACTTCCCATGCCACTTACCAGGAATTGTGGCGGGCCATCGTCAGCGGCGCGGAATGGCGTGGAGAATTCGCAAACAAGAAGAAAGGCGGCGAGATCTACTGGGAATCTGCCTGGATTTCCCCTATCAAGGACTCTCGCGGCGCCACCACCAACTTTATCGCAGTGAAGGAAGACATCACCGAGCGCAAGGCAGTTGAGCAGCAATTAAGGAAGGCAACCGAAACCGCCGAGGCAGCCAACCACGCCAAGAGCCAGTTTCTGGCCACGATAAGCCACGAAATTCGCACTCCCATGAACGGCGTGATTGGCATGATCGGGCTGCTGCTGGAAACGGAACTCACCACCGAACAGCAGCGCTATGCCGAAATGGCGCGGTCGAGTGGCAAAGCCCTTCTGGAAATCATCAATACCATTCTGGACTTCTCCAAAATCGAGGCCGGAAAACTGGCCCTGGAGACTACGGATTTCGATCTTTACGTACCACTGCAATATGCCGTCGAGTTGCTCGCGGTCAAGGCGCAGGAAAAGGGACTGGAATTGACTTGCCTGGTTGCGCCGGAGACTCCCTCACAGCTTCGTGGAGACCCAAGCCGTATCCAGCAGATCCTGGTCAACCTGGTGGGGAACGCGGTGAAGTTCACCCATCAGGGCGAAGTGGCTGTCTCCGTGAAGGTCGAGTCCGAGGACGAGCGCGCCGCAACCCTGCGTTTCACCGTGCGAGACACCGGTATTGGCTTTCCGCAGGACCAGGCGGCAGCGCTATTCGCGCCCTTTGTTCAAGCCGACGGCTCCACCACGCGCCGTTACGGGGGGACGGGCCTCGGTCTGGCAATTTCCAAGCGACTGGTCGGCATGATGGGCGGACACATCGGAGTTCAGAGCATCGAGGGCAGAGGCTCCGAGTTTTGGTTCAGTGCGAACTTTGGCAAGCAGCCGGAGGCGGAGCCTTCCGGCAGCGCTGACTACGGTCTCGCCGGAACAAGAGTGCTAGTGGTTGACGACAATGCAACCAGTCGCGCGCTCATTCGCCAGCTTCTAGGTTTCTGGCGATGCGACTGTGAGGAAGCGGTTGATGCTGTGTCCGCGCTCGCCGCGTTGCGTGGCGCGGCTGATTCAGGCCATCCCTTCCGCGTCGCATTCCTGGATATCAGCTTGCCCAGCACGAATGGAGAGGACCTGGGACGCCAGATTGCAGCAGACCCTCCCCTCCACCAAACTTCGCTCTTCTTGATGACCCCTGTGGGAAAACCGAGTCAGCCCGCCCGTCTGCGTGAGCTGGGTTTCGCAGGGCAACTCTCGAAGCCGGTCTGGGCAGCCTGTTTGCGGAAAGCGCTGGAACAGGTTGTGCACGAGCGAGCCGGGTGTCCGCCAGTCAGAAGCGAGGATGCTCCCAGGAAAGAGAGCGCGAGTGCAGCGAAGCCCGGGGCCCGCATCCTGGTCGCGGAGGACAACTCGATTAACCAGGAGGTCATTTTCGCGATTCTGAACAAACTCGGCCACTGCACCGAGATCGTGAGAAATGGTGCCCAAGCGGTCACTGCGCTTGAGCAAACTGATTACGACCTGGTCCTGATGGATTGCCTGATGCCGGAAGTGGACGGGTATGAAGCGACGCGCCGCATCCGGGAGAGCGGAGCTTCGGGGCGCAATTCCAACATTCCGATTATTGCCCTCACGGCAGATGCGATGGAGGGTAGCCGCGAGAAGTGCATCGCGGCAGGAATGAACGATTACCTTACCAAGCCCGTCGAGCCACAGCAGTTGGCCGAAGCACTGGCAAGATGGATCGTGCAGGCTCCGGTTCCTGCATTGGGGGAGCAGCCGTCGAATCGCGCGCCGAAAAAAGACGACGTGTTCCAGGAAGATACGCTATTGAACAACCTGATGGGAGACAAGGTTCTTGCCCGCACCGTGCTCGCAGGCTTCCTGAGCGACGCGCCCCGGCAGTTACGGAATTTGAAAAAACAAATCGAGCAGCACGATGCGCCGGGCGCGATGGCGCAGGCCCACACACTGAAAGGAGCAGCGGCGACGATCTCAGCCGCAGCCTTCTGCGCGGTCAGTTCTGCAATGCAGCAGGCAGCAACCGCAGGCGACTTGAATCGAGCGACTGAACTGCTGCTTCAATTGGATGAAGAGTTCCGGCGGCTCAAAGACGCATTGAAGCGAGCGGGCTGGGTTTAGACCGGGAAACGGAAAGGAGCACGGCAGAAGATGCGCACACTCATTGTCGAAGACGATTTCACGAGCCGGCTTTTGTTGCAGACATTTCTGGCTCGTTATGGTGATTGCCACGTTGCAGTCAATGGCAAAGAAGCGGTTGAGGCCTTCCGCATGGCAATAGACAGAGGCCAAACCTACCACCTGATTTGCATGGACATCATGATGCCCGAAATGGATGGACGAACGGCGGTCAAAGAAATTCGCGCCCTCGAGGAAGCCGCAGGAACACTTTCGAGCTCAGGCGTCAAGATCGTCATGATTACAGCCCTCGACGACGTTAAAAATGTAGTCGAATCGTTCAAGTCCCTCTGTGATGCCTACTTATTCAAACCGATTGATACGGCAAAGCTGGTTGGGCAGCTGCAGGCGCTTCAGTTGATCTCGTGAGCGGGCGCTCTTCACTACGACGTTTCAAGCCCTCAGGCTAGCTCGGTAATTCCCGGCCCTGTGGGTTTCGATCCTTTGTATCCGTAATAGGCGATGTAGAGGTAGCAAAGCGCGGCCAGCACGAACGCGTGATGGATTCCGATGGCATCGGCAATTTTGCCCGACACTTCCGGAATAATCGCGCCGCCGACTATTGCCATAATCAGCAAGCTGGAGCCTTTGCTGGTCATCGGGCCAAGTTCGGCGATGCCCGAGGTGAAAATGCTGGGGAACATGATGGAGTTGAACAGGCCGACCAGAATCAGGCTCCACATTGCAACGTGGCCCAGCGTCAGCATGGACGTGCAAACCAGACAAAACGCGACCAACGCGGCAGTGCCCAGCACCAGGCTTGTCGGAACCTTCTGCAACACCGCCGACCCGATGAATCGGCCCACCATCGCCCCGCCCCAGTAGCAAAAGCCCACGAGCGTAGCCGCGGTCACCCGCGAGATATTTCCTATATTTGGCTGCGTAAGGTAGTTGATCAGCAGGCTGCCAATAGTGACTTCTGCCCCCACATACACAAAGATGCCGATCGCACCCAGCCACAGATGACGGTAGCTCCACACACTTCCTGTCTCCTCGCCTTTGTGGTGGACTGCTGATTCAATGGCGGGCAATTTAAAAGCGGCAATGATCAGCGCGAGCACAACGGCAATCAGGCCTAGCCCCAGATACGGCAACTTGACCGAGGAAGCCTGCTGCACTCGGAAGGCATGCAGGGCTTCAGCCGATAATTGGCGAACGAGATCCGCATTCGGCGCGGCCGTCAGAATGATCACGCCGCCGAGATATGGGGCGATCGTCGTGCCCAGCGAGTTGAAAGCCTGCGTCAAATTCAGACGGCTGGAAGCAGTTTCCGGCGGCCCCAGCACCGCCACGTAGGGGTTGGCGGAGACCTGCAGAATCGTCATACCGGCGGCTAGCACGATGAGCGCTGCGAGAAACAGCGGATAAGAAGGAAGGCTGGCGGCAGGAATGAACAGGAACGAGCCCAGCCCCATGGTGAGCAGCCCCACGACCATGGCCCACTTGTACCCGATCCATTCGATGACTTTGCCGGAGGGAAGCGAAAATATGAAATACGCGGAAAAAAAACAGAACTGCACGAGCATGACCTCGGTGTAGTTCAGGTCGAAAATAGACTTCAAGTGGGGAATCAGAATGTCGTTCAGCGCGGTCATAAAGCCCCACATGAAGAACAGCGTCGTGACCATGGCCAGGGCGCTTGTGTTGGTGGGAAGATGTGCAGGGGCAGTCTTAGTCTGACTATTCACGCTCGTCATTGCCATCGAGTGAAGTCCCTCCATGCGGGCCGGAATTCGCCACAGTCGCCAACACCGGTTGCATTGTATATGGAATCGGAAGAATCCGATGCGAGTCTCGAACTGCGCGCCGCTCGAAAGTAAGCAGGCACAGATGGACGGGATTCGTGGAATGATTAATCAATTCCAATCAGCCTATCGCGATTCCCCGGTCCATCCAGGCTGAATCTGCTGCTGGAGGAGCCTATGCCAAATCGAAAAGCAGTATCTCGGAGTCCTCATCGCCCCGGATGCTTAGCGTTTGCTCATCATGCACCGCGGCGCCATCGCCCTGCTTCAGTTTCTTGCCATTCAGTTCGACTGCGCCCTTCGCTACCTGCAGCCAGGCATAGCGTCCGCCGGTGAGTTCATGAGTTACCTGCTGTCCGGGGGCAAGAAGCGATACATACAGGCTGGCATCCTGATTGATCTTAACTGATCCATCTTTGCCATCGGGTGAAGCAATCAGGCGCAGCTTGCCGCGTTTCTCTGCCTCGGGGAAAGCTTTCTGCTCATAGCCTGGCGCGTGGCCGGGACGGTCCGGGGTGATCCATATCTGCAGCAAATGCACGGGATCAGCCTGGGAGGGATTGGCCTCGCTGTGACGCACACCGGTGCCGGCGCTCATGCGCTGGCCGTCGCCGGGGTGAATAATCGAGCCATTCCCCATGCTGTCATTGTGGGCCAGCGCGCCTTTCAGAACGTAAGTAATGATCTCCATGTCGCGGTGAGGATGCATGGGAAAACCCTGGCCGGGCGCGACCCAGTCCTCATTTATGACGCGCAGGGAGCGGAAACCCATAAATCGCGGATCGTAGTAGCGGTCAAACGAAAAGCTGTGGCGGGTATTCAGCCAGCCATAATCGGCGCCGCCGCGTT
>Ga0335081_10023275_pt1 | contig 10020 bp, 8 predicted proteins | sample Lox_Sample_35_FD_206713 | JGI IMG/M metagenome (GOLD analysis project Ga0335081, IMG submission 206713) | Soil microbial communities from Loxahatchee National Wildlife Refuge, Florida, United States - Lox_Sample_3.5 | ecosystem: Environmental > Terrestrial > Soil > Wetlands | place: USA: Florida... | reverse complement strand
CCAAGTGCGGCGGAAACTACGCTGGCTCGTTCGCCGGCCAGCAGCAGGCCGTGAACAACGGCTGCGACCAGGTCGTCTGGCTGGACGCCGCGGAGCGCCGCTGGGTCGAGGAGATGGGCGGCATGAACCTGTTCTTCGTCTCCGGTTCGGGGGCGGACGCCAGGATCATGACCCCGGCGCTGACCGGCACCCTGCTGCCCGGGGTCACCCGCGACTCGCTGCTGACCCTCAGCCGGGACCTCGGCTACCGGGCCGACGAGGGCAAGCTCTCGGCCGACTCGTGGCGGGCCGGGTGCGAGTCCGGCGAGATCACCGAGGTGTTCGCCTGCGGGACCGCCGCCGTGATCACCCCCGTCGGCAGGGTGAGGTCGGCCAGCGGTGAGTGGGTCATCGGCGACGGCACGCCGGGGCCGGTGACACTCAAGCTCCGCGAGGAGCTGATGGGGATCCAGTACGGCGAGCGGCCCGATCCACATGGGTGGGTGCACAAGATCTGCTAAACGAGCTGCCCCCCACTGCCTCCTGGGAGGGGACGTCGTCACGGACACGCGGGCCCGGCAGACAGAAACGCCGTGCCCGCGTGCCCGCGCCGCCGATTGCGGGCTGGCGGTCCGGTGTCCGGATAGTGAGACGTTCGTTTCACGTCAGCGCCGGGGATGTGCAAGACTGTGGTCATGATGTGCGGCCGGATTATTATCGGCGGGCGCGTCGGCACCTAGCAGGGCCCAGCGGAAACGGCCCGCACCGCCGACGCGCAGACCTCTCGCATCCCGCGAGGGGTCTTTTGCTTTGTGCGGGGCGGCCAGCACCCACCCGGAGGAACCACCAGATGACACCCGACGACACGTTCCATGTGTACGACACCACCCTGCGGGACGGCGCCCAGCAGGAGGGCCTGTCCCTGACCGTGGCCGACAAGCTCGCCATCGCGCGGCGGCTCGACGAGTTCGGTGTCGGGTTCATCGAGGGCGGCTGGCCGGGCGCCATCCCGAAGGACACCGAGTTCTTCCGCCGGGCGCGCACCGAGCTGCGGCTGGCCAACGCGCGGCTGGCCGCGTTCGGCTCGACCCGCCGCCCGGACGCGGTGGCAGCCGACGACCCGCAGGTCGCCGCCTTGCGCGAGTCCGGAGCGCCGGTGGTGACGCTGGTCGCCAAGAGCCACGACCGGCACGTCCGGATGGCCCTGCGCACCACCCTGGCCGAGAACCTCGCCATGATCGCCGACACGGTCAGCCACCTGCGTGCCGAGGGCCAGCGGGTCTTCCTCGACGCCGAGCATTTCTTCGACGGCTACCGGTCCGACCCCGGCTACGCGCTGGAGGTGGTGCGCACCGCGACCGAGGCCGGCGCCGACCTGGTCGCGCTGTGCGACACCAACGGCGGCATGCTGCCGAGCGAGCTCGGTGACGTGGTGGCCGCGGTCGCCGCCGCCACCGGCGCCCGGCTCGGCATCCACTGCCACGACGACACCGCGTGCGCGGTGGCGAACACGCTGACGGCGGTGGCGGCCGGCGCCACGCACGTGCAGGGCACCGCGAACGGCTACGGGGAGCGGGCCGGCAACGCCAACCTGTTCAGCGTGGTCGCCGGGCTGCAGCTCAAGCAGGGGCGCCAGGTGCTGCCCGAGGGCTGCCTGCCGGAGATGAGCCGGGTGGCCCACGCGATCAGCGAGGTCACCAACGTGACCCCGGCCACGCACCAGCCCTACGTCGGGTACTCCGCTTTTGCCCACAAGGCGGGGCTGCACGCCTCGGCGGTCAAGGTGGACCCGATGCTGTACCAGCACATCGACCCGGCGCTGGTCGGCAACGACATGCGGATGCTCGTCTCCGACATGGCGGGCCGGGCCTCGGTCGAGATCAAGGGCAGGCAGCTCGGCTACGACCTGTCCGGCGACAAGGCCACCGTCGGCCGGGTCGTCGAGCGGGTCAAGGACCTGGAGGCCCGCGGCTACACCTTCGAGGCCGCCGACGCCTCGTTCGAGCTGCTGCTGCGCGACGAGCTGGCGGGAGAACGGCTGCGCCACTTCGAGGTCGAGTCCTGGCGCGTCATCGTCGAGCGGCGCAGCGGCGGCGAGGTGACCAGCGAGGCCACCGTGAAGCTGCACGCCAAGGGCGAGCGGATCGTGGCCACCGGCGAGGGCAACGGGCCGGTGAACGCGCTCGACAACGCGCTGCGGCTCGCACTGGAGCGGCTCTACCCGGACCTGGCCCGGCTGGAGCTGGCCGACTACAAGGTCCGCATCCTGGAAGGCACGCACGGGACCGGCGCCGTGACCCGGGTGCTCATCGAGTCCAGCGACGGCAGCGGCGCCGCGGACGACAGGTGGAGCACGGTCGGCGTGCACGAGAACATCATCGCCGCCTCCTGGCACGCGCTGGAGGAAGCGGTCACCTACGCCCTGCTCCGGGCGGGGCATCAGCCAGCCGAGCCCGCGGGAGAGCCGGCCACCGGGGCCGGCAGCCCCGCGTGACGGCCGGCCGCCGGCCAGGCGAACCCTGGTGGCGGCCAGCCGGCCATGACTTATCCCGGATCTGCGTCCCGGACCTCGCCCCACAAGGGACATGTTCCTGGCGCGGATCCGGGATAAGTGCCGCCGGGGCGGCTTAGCGGCCCTGGGCAGGGGTCATGCCGCGTCCGGCGCTGGCGGGGCGCTGGCGGTGGTGACGATCCAGGCCAGGATCATGGCCTCCTCGCGCCAGGCGTCGTAGCGGCCGCTGCGGCCGCCGTGGCCCGCGATCATCTCGGTCTTGAGCAGGAACGGGCCGCCGCGGGCGGTGGCGCGCAGCCGGGCGATCCACTTGGCCGGCTCGTGATAGAGCACCCGGGTGTCGTTCAGGCTGGTGATCGCCAGGACCGGCGGGTAGGCCCGGTCGCCGATGTTCTCATACGGCGAGTAGGCCTTCATGTAGGCGTAGACCTGCGGGTCGTCCAGCGGGTTCCCCCACTCCTCCCACTCGGTCACGGTCAGCGGCAGCGACGGGTCGAGGATCGTGGTCAGCGAGTCCACGAACGGCACCTGGGCGACGACGCCGCCGAACGCCTGCGGCGCGATGTTGACGGCCGCCCCCACCAGCAGCCCTCCCGCCGAGCCGCCGCGGGCGACCAGCCGCCGCGGGCTGGTCCAGCCCTGGCTCACCAGGTGCTCCGCGCAGGCCACGAAGTCGGTGAACGTGTTCGTCTTGCGGAGCATCTTGCCGTCGTCGTACCAGCGGCGGCCCAGCTCCCCGCCGCCCCGCACGTGCGCCACCGCGCAGACGAACCCGCGGTCGAGCAGCGACAGGCGGCTGACCGAGAAGTGGGGATCGGCGGACATCTCGTAGCTCCCGTAGCCGTACAGGACGCACGGCGCGCTGCCGTCGCGCGGTGTCCCCTTCCGGCAGATCAGCGAGACCGGGACGCGAGTGCCGTCGCCCGTGGCCGCCCACTCGCGATGCTGCTCGTAGTCCGCCGGGTCGTAGCCGCGGCCGCCGGGCAGCGGGAGCACCGGCTTGCGCTTGAGCAGCGTCAGCTCGCCGGTGGCGGCGTCGGCGTTGTACACCGAGTCCGGCGTGGCCAGCGAGGTGTAGTGCAGCCGGTACACGTGCGAGCTGTACTCGGGGTTGGCGCTGGGGACCACCTGGTACAAGGGCTCGGGGAAGGAAATCTCGCGTTCTGCGCCACCGGCGCCGATGATCCGCAGGCCGGTCAGCCCGTCCCGGCGGAAGTGGACCACCAGATGGCCGGCGAAGGCGTCCACGTCGAGCAGCCGGGTGTCGTCGCGGTGCGCGATGACCGGGATCAGGTCGGCCGGCCCGGCCAGCGGCCCTGCGCCCGCCGTCCGCCCGGCCAGCGGCAGCTCCGCGAGCTCGAAGTTGAGCGACCCGTCGTTGTGCAGGATCAGCAGCCGGCCGGGGCCGCCGGGGCCGTCCTGGTGCTCCACCGAGTACTCGACACCCTGCCGCCGCGGCAGCACCACCCGGGGCCGGGCCATCGGCTCGGCCGCGTCCAGCAGCCACACCTCGCTGGTCAGCTTGCTCGACGCCGCGATGCGAAGGTAACGCTCGCTGCGGGTCAGCCCGACACCCACCCAGTACCGTTCGTCGGCCTCCTCCAGCACGATGACGTCCTCGGCGGCCGGGGTGCCCACCAGGTGGCGCCACACGCGGTAGGGACGCCACGCCGCGTCGGCCGTGACGTAGAACAGCGTGGAGCCGTCGGAGGACCAGGCGCAGCCGTAGTGGGTGTCGGGGATCTCGTCCACGGCGGTTTCCCCGGTCGCCAGGTCCTTGATCCGCAGGGTGTAGCGTTCCGCCCCGGCGAAATCGGTCGAGTAGGCGAGCAGCCTGCCGTCCGGGCTGACGCCGAACGCGCCGAGCGAGAAGAACGGCGCGTCCCCCGCCAGCTCGTTGCAGTCGAGCAGGACCTCCTCACCGGGCAGCGGCCCGCCGCCGTCCGTCTGCGGCGGGGTGTCCTCGCCCGGGCGGGCGGTGCACCTGCACTGCACCGGGTACTGCTTGCCCCCGGTGGTCCGCGTGTAGTACCACCAGCCACCCTTACGGGCAGGCACCGACAGGTCGGTCTCCTTGGTGCGGCCCTTGATCTCGCCGAAGATCGTCTCGCGGAGCCCGGCCTGCCCGGCGGTCATCGCCGCGGTGAAGGCGTTCTCGGCTTCCAGGTAGGCGATCGTCTCCGGGTCGTCCTTGCTGGCCAGCCAGGCGTACTCGTCCACGACCGTGTCACCGTGGTGTGTCCGCTCATGAGGGATCCGCCGGGCGGTGGGGGGCACCGCGCTGGCGGCGGACGGCACCGGGCCAGCGGCGGACGGCACCGGGCCAGCGGCGGGTGGCACGGGGTGGATGCTCATGCGCGCAGTCTAGAGCCGGGCGCATGCCGGATGACCCTGGCCGCGCCCGGCCCGGTGGACTCCTGACTGCGGGTCACGGGACCGCGATGGCGGGCCACTAATGTTGGCGGCATGGATGACAAGGAGATCATGAGCCATATCAGCGACCTGATCGCGACCGAGCACGACCTGCGCACCAAGCTCGCCGACGGCCAGCTGCCCGCCGCCTCGGAGCGGGAGCAGCTCGCGGCGGTCGAAGCATCACTCGACCAGTGCTGGGACCTGCTGCGCCAGCGGCGGGCGCGCCGGGAGTTCGGTGAGGATCCCGGGGATGCGCAGCTGCGCCCGGTCGGGGAGGTAGAGGGCTACCAGCAGTAGGGTCAGCTGTGCGCATCGCCAGATTCGCGGCCGGCGAGGATGTCGGCTATGGAGTGGTGGGCGAGGCCCGCGGCGACGGCCCCGAGGGTACCGGCCCGGCAGCGGGCCAGCAGATCGTCGCGGAGCTCAGCGGCCACCCGTTCGGCCCCGGGCCCGACGCCATCCGGCTCACCGGCATCAGCCACCGGCTGGATGACGTCAGACTGCTGGCGCCGGTGCTGCCCAGCAAGGTGATCGCGGTGGGCCAGAACTACGCCGACCACGTCCGCGAGATGGGCGGAGAGCCGCCAGCGGAGCCGGTGCTGTTCCTGAAGCCCTCGACCGCCGTCTGCGGGCCGGGGGATCCCATCCGGTACCCGGCCACGCTGACCAGGCGCGTCGACTACGAGGGCGAGCTCGCCGTCATCATCGGCAGGCTGTGCCGCGAGGTGCCAGCCAGCCAGGCGGCCGGCGTGATCTTCGGCTACACGTGCGCCAACGATGTGACCGCACGTGACCTGCAGGCACGGGACGGCCAGTGGGCACGGGCGAAGGGCTTTGACACGTTCTGCCCGCTGGGGCCGTGGATCGAGACCGGCGCCGACCCCGCCGACCTGGAGCTGGTCACCTCGGTCAACGGCGAGGTCCGCCAGCGGGCGCGGACGTCGCAGCTGCTGCACGGCGTGGCGGAGCTGGTCGCCTATGCCAGTAGCGTGATGACGCTGCTCCCCGGCGACGTGCTGCTCACCGGCACCCCCGCGGGGGTCGGCCCGCTTGAGGACGGAGACGAGGTGTCGGTGACCATCGAGAACATCGGAACGCTCACCAACCCGGTGGCCGACCGTGACTGAGCACGAGGGCGTGAGGGTGCGGTTCGCCCCCTCACCCAGCGGCGACCTGCACGTGGGCAACGTCCGGACCGCCCTGTACGACTGGGCGTTCGCCCGCTCCACCGGCGGCACGTTCGTGCTGCGGATCGAGGACACCGACCGGACCCGGGTGACGCCCGAGTACATCGGCTCGGCCCAGGACACGCTGCGCTGGCTGGGCCTGGACTGGGACGAGGGACCGGGGGCCGGCGGGGCGTTCGGCCCCTACCTGCAGAGCGAGCGGATGGGCATCTACGCCGAATGGGTGGACCGGTTCCTCGCCGACGGGCACGCCTACCACTGCTACTGCACCCAGGAGGAGCTGGCCGAGCGGCGGGAAGCCGCCCGCACGGCCGGTGGCCCGAGCGGGTACGACGGGCACTGCCGCGACCTCACCCCGGCCCAGGTCGCCGCCTACCAGGCGGAGGGCCGCCAGCCGGTGGTCAGGTTCCGGATGCCGCCCGGGTCGACCACGTTCACCGACCTGGTCCGCGGCGAGGTCACCTTCGACCACGCACACGTCCCGGACTTCGTGCTCGCGCGGGCCGGCGGCGCACCGCTCTACACCCTCGCGGTCGCGGTGGACGACGTGCTCATGAAGATCACCCACGTGGTGCGCGGCGAGGACCTGCTGTCGTCCACCCCGCGGCAGATCGCGGTCTACCGGGCGATGGGGGTGCCCGAGTCGCGGTTCCCGGTCTTCGCCCACCTGCCGTACGTGCTCGGCCCGAACGGCCAGAAGCTGTCCAAGCGCAACGGGGTCGTGTCGATCAACTGGTACCGCGACCAGGGCTTCCTGCCGGAGGCGATCGACAACTACCTGGCGCTGCTCGGGTGGTCGCCGGGGGAGAACCGGGAGTCGTTCACGATGGCCGAGATGGCCGCCGAGTTCGACCTGGCCCGGGTGAACAAGAACGCGGCCCAGTTCGACGTGGGCAAGCTGAAGGCCATCAACGGGGACAAGATCCGCGCGCTCGATCCGTCCGATTTCGCCGCCCGGATCACCCCGTTCCTGGCCGCCGCCAAGCTGGTCGCCACCGAGCCCACGGCCGCCGAGACCGAGCTGATCGCGGCCAGCGCCCCGCTCATCCAGGAGCGGATCGCCACCCTGGCCGAGGCGCCCGAGATGCTCGGGTTCCTGTTCGTCGACGAGGCGGAGTTCACGATCGAGCCGGAGGACGCGGCGCGGGCGCTCACCCCCGGCACGGAGCCGGTGCTGGCGGCCGCGCAGGAGGCGCTGGCCGGGCTCGAGCCGTGGACGGCCGAGGCCGTCGACGATGCGCTGCGGGTGGCGCTGGTGGACGGGCTGGGCCTCAAGCCCCGGGCGGCGTTCGGCGGGGCGGTGCGGGTCGCGGTCACCGGGCGGCGGATAGGGCCGCCGCTGTTCGAGTCGATCGCGCTGCTGGGCCGGGACCGGACCCTCGGCCGCCTGGCCCGGGCGCGGGTCATCGCCGCTGGCGGTGGTGACCCTGGTGGCACCGGGCCGTCGTGACCCGGCAGCGAGGGCTCCCCGCGGCGGGGTGACTCCCAGAGACGGGTGACCTCCCAGGGAGAAGCTGGCGCTGCCGGTTCGCTTTGGCCGCCCGGGTCGCGTTCCGCTAGACTTCACACGCGCGGAGCGAGCCCGAGGGCTCGCTCCGATGGGGTATGGGGTAATTGGCAGCCCGGCAGGTTCTGGCCCTGCTAGTCTAGGTTCGAGTCCTGGTACCCCAGCCGTAGCATGCGTTCCTGTCACGGCGGCAGAGGCTTCCCGCCCGGCCTGAGGCCGGGCGGAGTCGTCGTCGGCTCAGATCCAGCTCCTCCGGTAGCGGCGCCGGCTGCGGCCGCGGCCGCGTTCGTGCCCAGAGGCGCGCAGCAGGAGCAGGACAAGGAACGCCCCGATGATCGAGCCGATGATGCCGGCCGGGTGAATCCGGTGGATCGACAGCGTGTGGTAGAAGAGCAGGTTCTGCAGGAATCCCCCGACGAAGGATCCCACGACGCCGAGCAGGATCGTGCCGAGGAACCCGATCGGATCCCGGCCCGGCAGCAGCAGCCGGGCGATGGCGCCGGCGATGAGTCCGATGACCAGCAAGATGACGATGAATGCCAACATGGGCGGGCAGCTACCCAGCTGGGGCACACTTATGCGCGGCGCGGATGCTGCCCGTCGCGGCCTGTCGCGGCCTGTGGTGAGCGGGCCGGCCGGCCGCGCGCGGTGCCGCGTCCCGGAGGTGCTCCGTTTGGCGCGGCCCAACTGAGTGCGCTACGGTTCTGTGGCTGGCCCCGTCGTCTAGCGGCCCAGGACGCCGCCCTCTCAAGGCGGTAGCGCCGGTTCAAATCCGGTCGGGGCTACTCACCGAAGTAGCAGGTCAAGGGCCTGATCGCTGCTCATAGCGGTCGGGTCCTTGATCATTTGTCCGTCGTTTGTCCGTGAGGTTCGCAGTCACGGGGCGGCACCGGGCGTCCCCCAAGACGCGTCGCCGACACGGCGGAACGCCATGTCAGAGGGCGGTGTGAACACCCTCAGCGTCCTGCCCCCTGCACCACTACGTCCAAGAGGCAAGACCGGCCGGGCACAGTCGGGTGGCTAATGCGCGCCGGCAGCCCGCCACCATCGTCGCTGTGTGGAGCAGTGAATCCCGGCGAACGAGGTTGGCTGGCGGTCCCGCGCTGGCCGCGGAGCCTGTCATGGCCTGCTGGATGTGGCTGCGGGCCTGCGCTTGCTACTGCTGAGTCCGCGCTGCCGACCGCTCACCCATCGAGCCGCCGCGGGCGATCAGGTAGACCAGTACGCCGATGAGCGGGATGAACAGGACGAACAGGAACCACAGCGCTTTTGCCCAGCCGGACAGGTCATGACTGCGGAAGATGTCGATGAACACCATGATCAGGATCCAGATCCAGATCACCCACAGAAAGAAGATGAACATCGTCCAGAACAGGTTCAGCAGCGGATAGGACGAATCGGCGACTATCATTTCCTCTCCTTCGTGCCGGGGAGGTTGCCGGTAAGGATCGGCTAACGGGGTCCTGCGCCCAGCGCAGGATCAGCATTGGCCTGGGAGCGGTTCACTGGCATCAGCCAAGTGCGGGTGAGACAAATGGCTCCTCAGCTCTCATCCGCCAGGCAGGTCGGCTCTCACCATGCGCCCATCCCGCCCGGGGGCGGGTTGGCCAGTGATCACACCCGCAGGGTGGCGTCTGGCGCGGGGCGGGGAAGGTGAGTTGTTCTTGATGCCCGGTTCTCGTGATCAGCTGTGATGAGCAGGCGACCGATCTCCACCAACGGCACAGGTGCCGCACGCCGCGGGATGGCCCGGTGCAGCTCACCCATCGGTGGATGATGCCCCCCATCAGGAATGGCGGTGGACTACAGGCATATCGAGCGGAGCCAGCAGGCACGCGTTCCGCAGCAACCCGGAGGGGGCTCCGTGACCACCGAAACACCCGTGCTTGACACACTCGCCGACCTTACCGCCGCGTCGCTTGAGCATAATTCTCTGGCGGCGCGCGAGTTGATGCTGGTGAGGATAGCCGCCCTGATCGCGATGGACGCACCGCCAGCCTCCTACCTGGCCAACGCCGGGGCCGCCGCGGACAGCGGGGTCACCGCCGACGACATCCAGGGAGTCATGATCGGCGTTGCTCCAGTGGTGGGCACGCCGCGGGTGGTCTCCGCAGGCGGGAAGATCCTCCGGGCCCTGGGCTTGGCGATCGTCGTGGCCGACTCCGAGATCGCCGACGACAGCGACGCCGGACAGTAGCTGCGCAGCGTTCTCCAGGCCTACCGCCGCCGGCTGGGCTCCGGGATGATCCAGGCCGGGCCGGGAAGATCGGCTAGCCCGCCAGTAGCGGCGCCTCCATGTCGGCCGTAGGTGGCGCGGGCTCGTCAGCTTCTTAGATCTCGGTGGTGGCTTGTGCCGTGCCGTCTTTCACCGCGGCCTGGAAGGCGGCGTAGTCGCGTTCGTTCTGGTCGGCGTAGGTTTC
>Ga0335081_10023274_pt1 | contig 10020 bp, 9 predicted proteins | sample Lox_Sample_35_FD_206713 | JGI IMG/M metagenome (GOLD analysis project Ga0335081, IMG submission 206713) | Soil microbial communities from Loxahatchee National Wildlife Refuge, Florida, United States - Lox_Sample_3.5 | ecosystem: Environmental > Terrestrial > Soil > Wetlands | place: USA: Florida... | reverse complement strand
CAGAGACAGGTGCTTGCGGACGACAAAATCCATGCCGAATCCTGCCGCCAGAGCGAAGCCGGAGGCGGTGAGCGATCGCGCGTTGGAGTTCAGGGTGGCGTGACTTACTCCGAATAGCTGATGCACAAAGACCTCCACCTTGTCGGTGCGGTTGTGGTGGGTAATCTTCGGTCCGACAAAGAAGGCATGGTAACGCGTCCTTACGGCGCTGTTATCCTGGCTGGGGCTTCCCAGAAATCCGCTGGCTTCGGCAACAAATCCCAGATTGTGGGTCGTATTCCAGTCCAAGGAAGAATTCCAGCCGCTAAAACCCTTCCTGGCTTCAAGGAAGCCGGTGTCCTGTAACAGGGAGGTGGTTACCCAGGAGTAGCCGCCGAAAGTCTCCAACCGCGGCTCCTCTCGGGCCGCCGCAACCACAGACGAAACCAGCAATACAAACACTATCGAGAGCCGCGGATGCATCGATGCATCTATCCTCCTGATCGGACTTTCTGCAAGCCCAGCAGCTACCGGTCTGGGCGCCCGAGAAATAACAGCCGATTGCCGTCCGGCAGTTTCCCGCACCAGGAACGCTGGAGCGCCGCCAGTCGCAGTACAAGAAAAATCAAGGGCGGCGCGGCGGGATGGGGTGAGACTGAAAAGCTATGAGGTGCCGGAAGGCCGACTGCAATTCAACGATCGGCAGGCAGCCGGCGCTGACCCCGCCGGCCTCGAAACGCGAGTGCTAGGGTGCAGCTAAAGAGCGTTGGCGGGTGACGAACTCCATGCGCCGATCGTAGTGGCGGGCAAAGTATGCGCGGTAAGCTCCACTGCGAACTTCGTCCAGCCAATCGCGATTCTCTTTGTACCAGTGAATCGTATCGGCCAGGCCGGCATCGAACTGCCAGCGTGGCTGCCACCCGAGTTCACTCTTCAGCTTGTCGCAGTTTATGGAGTAGCGACGGTCGTGGCCGGGACGGTCGGCGACCAAGCGGATAAGTTCTTGGGGACGCCCCAACAGCTCGAGAATCTGCCGGGCAACCGTCAGGTTTTCCCGCTCAGCCGCTCCCCCAATGTTGTAGATCTCGCCCTCGCGCCCTTGATGCAACACCAGATCGAGGGCGCGGCAGTGGTCGCTCACGTGAATCCAGTCGCGAACATTACGGCCATCGCCGTAGAGTGGCAGGGTTTCGCCGGCCAGAGCCTGAGCAATCATCAGCGGGATGAATTTCTCCGGAAACTGGTAAGGACCGTAGTTGTTCGAACAACGCGTGATGATACAGGGCGCGCCATAAGTATGCACCGCCGCCAGCACCAGCAGGTCAGCCGCAGCCTTGGTAGCAGCATAAGGGCTGCGCGGGGCAAGCGGTGTAGTTTCGTAAAAACTTCCACCAGGGCCTAGGCTGCCATAGACCTCGTCGGTCGAGATCTGAATGAAGCGGCCGACCTTCGTTTGGCGGATGGCTTCCACCAAGCGGAAGGTGCCCTCGATGTTGGAACGCACGAATACGCTGCCGTCTTCGATGCTGCGATCGACGTGGCTCTCGGCGGCAAAGTTCAACACCGCATCGCAGCCGCGGACAAGCTCTACTATTTCAGGATCGGCGATATCCATTCGCACGAATCTGAAACGAGGATTGTCCTGAAGAGGCGTTAGGTTAGAGAGGTTCCCCGCATAAGTGAGCTTGTCGACCACAGTTACGTGGTAACCGGCATGCTCAATCAGCATGTGCCGGACAAAGTTCGAGCCGATGAACCCCGCTCCGCCGCTCACCAGAATCTTCATCCGATCTTCCTCGCCCAGAGGGGCTCTGGTTCTAGAGTTCGCTCGACGGCTTCTTCGCGCACCAGGGATGTCGCACGCCAGAGGGATTCGAATGTCCCAGCGTCGGTCCACCACCCGTCGAGGACGTCATATTGCAATTTCCCATCGGCAAGATAGCTATTATTCACGTCGGTAATCTCGTATTCGGCGCGGGCCGAGGGCGACAAACGGCGAATCCGCTCGAACACCGTGTTGTCGTAGAAATAGATTCCGATCACCGCGTATTTTGATTTTGGACATGCCGGCTTTTCCTCGATGGCCACGATGCGTCCGCCCTCAAACACCGGCACCCCGAAACGCTCCGGATCAGATACTTCCTTGAGCAGGATCTTGGCTCCGTCCTGCCTTTCAAAGCTGCTGCGGGCATGGGCGATGGAGCCGCTGATGATGTTGTCGCCCAGCACGACGCAGATCTTCTGCCCGTCAGCGAAATCTTCGGCGAGCCGCAGGGCGTCGGCGATCCCAGCCTCGCCTTCCTGATAGGCATAATTGAGCCGCTGCAAGCCGAAATCATTGCCGTTGCGCAACAGGCGCAAAAAATCCCCGGCGCTGTTCCCACCGGTAACGATCAGGATGTCGCGGATGCCGGCAGAAACCAGCGTCTTAAGGGGATAGAAGATCATCGGCTTGTTGTACACCGGGAGCAAATGCTTGTTGGTGACGCGGGTCAGGGGAAACAGCCTGGAACCGGTTCCTCCCGCCAGAATGACGCCTTTCATGATTCCTCCCGAACTCTTTCGTTGCAGTTGCTGAGCGTTACGAGGCTGGGTTGGCGGCCAGCAACTCCCTGACTTTTCGCCGGCGCGCCAGATAGTCGGGCAGAGCGTCGCGCCAATGCCGCAAGCGAATTCCATAGACGCGCAGGCTGGCGTCGGACATCGCGGAATAGTGCGGCCGTTGCGCCGCGCGATTCAAATCGGCCATCTTCACAGGCTCGATTTCCAGGTCAAGGCCGCCAACCCGCGTCAACTCGCAGGCAAATTCATACCACGAAGCCTCTCCCGGGTTGGTGACATGCACGGTGCCTTCCGCTCCGGCGCGCACCAGCGCGGCCAGCGCGCGCGCCGAGTCATGGGTATAGTTAGGAATCCCGCGCTGATCGGCCACCGCCCGCACCGGCTGGCCGGTCTCTGCCCAGCTCAGCAAAGTGTTGGCAAAACATTTCTTTTCCGCTCCGAACAGCCACGAGACTCGCGCGATACAACTGCCGGGCAGGATCCGCCGCACGTCTCTTTCCGCTTCCGCTTTCGACAGCCCATATACGCTTAGCGGGCTTACTGGATCGTCGGTTTCATAGGGAGACTGCTTGGCGCCTTCGAAAACGTAATCGGTACTTATGAATAGGAGGCGTATGCGGCGATCCCTGCACACCTCGGCCACGTGGACGGCTCCCACATGGTTTACCTGCTCGGCCTTGTCTGGCTGCCGCTCGCATCCGTCTACGTCGCTATAAGCTGCAGCCAGCACTACCCAGTGGGGCTGATGCCGCGCCAGAAAATCCTCGACCTGCCGACGGTCACGTACATCGATGTCACGCGATCCCGCCAGCACTAGCTCGTCTTCGCGCCATTGCGCGGCCATTCCTTGCCCGAGCAGGCCTGTCCCTCCGATGACGGCGACCTTCACTTCCCCCGATTCTCCTCAGTGTGTTCAACACCCACCAGGGTTTTCATAACTACTTGTGCTGCGTCTCCCAGTCGTAACCGATTGCGGGATGATCGTGGGACAAGCGGCCTTCGTCGTTAGGATTGTAGTAACGGTTGGTGAGGTAGACCAGCACCGCCGGTTGCGTGCCCAGGACCTTGTAGCCGTGCCCCACCCCCGGTGGAATCAGGATCGTCCAGGGACGGTATTGGCCGACATACAAGGTGTTGATCCGGCCGAAGCTCGGCGAAGCGCGTCGCATGTCGTACAGAAATACCTGGAACATCCCCTGCACCGGCGCCCACAGGTCCGTTTGTTCGAAGTGGTAATGAATGGCCTTGATCGTCCCCGGGTAGGTTAAGGTTGCCGAAACCTGGATTTTGGAGTCGCCACCGGGCACCATATTCTCGGCTAGCCCCGGCGTGCCCAACCGCGCCAACTCGCTGAAGAAGCCGCGATCGTCGGCAAACACTCTGAGCGGCTGAATCCGCACGTCCTGGATCAGATCGCCGGAGTCTGGGCTGACGATTACCGACCCTAAGGACTTCACAGTACGGGCAAGAATCGCCAGCAACGTCCCCTGGCGCTCGGCAACCGCGATGTTCAATTCGGCCTCCGGCACTACCCGCGGTGACAATGGATTCTTTTCCACAAGCATTCGACTTCAATAGACTTATCGCCTGCCGGAGCCTTGTTCGATCCGGCGACATTGGCACACAAGCACAGACAACAAGAGGCGAGCTGCCTAATACGCATTCTTGCTGATGAGCGCAGAAAAGATGGTCATGGCGATGATTCGCAGATCAAGAGTAAAGGTCCAATTTTGCAGGTAATACAAGTCATACTCTATACGCTTATCGATCGATGTATCGCCACGCCAACCATTCACCTGGGCCCATCCTGTGATTCCCACTCGCAGGCAGTGGCGGTGGTTGTATCGGCCGATGTCATGCAAAAACTGCTGCACGAAATGGGGCCGCTCGGGACGCGGTCCCACCACGCTCATTTCTCCCTTCAAAACATTGAAGAACTGAGGCAACTCATCGAGGCTCGTCTTTCGCAGGAAGGCCCCGAGCTGCGTCCGTCGAGGGTCTCCAATGGTTGTCCACCGTGTGTCACTTTCGGCCGAGGAACTCACGCGCATGGTGCGAAACTTATACATCCGGAATGGAAGACCATTCAGCCCTATCCGCTCCTGCACGAATAGAATCGGCCCCGGGGACGTCAGCCGGACCAAGAGCGCTATTAGACCAATGAGCGGAGCAGTTATAAGCAGCACCAAAGCCGAGAAACAGATATCAAAAGCTCTTTTGATCACCGCATAATCCAGCAAATCCGCGGGAGTTGTCGTGAGGTCAAGCATCTGCATCCGTCCTATCTGGAACAACCTTTCCCGCACGACTATTCCCTCGCCAAGGTCGACGATCGCCCGGGCAGGAACGCACAATTGTTCCAGTGCCTTGATGATTCGTGGAATGGTCGAAAACTGAGGCGGGGGAACCGCCATGATCGCCTCGTCGATTCCATTCCCGGCATGCAGAGTACCTATCTGTTCCAAATCATAGATATTATTCCCCTCCACGGCGACTTCCTGGCCTGGAAGCCGGACGTAGGCGACAACCTGACAGGGGACGAATGACAGGCGTTGTAGCCGTGCCGCTGCATCGCGAGCGAACTGGTCGGCGCCGACAATCAGGAGTCGCGTTGGCCGCCCTAGGCGCAGCTTCTTACGATACAAGGACCGAAAAGCTGCATGCAAAAGCACAGTAAGCGTCAGTAATGCACCGACCTCGCAGACAAACAGTCCGCGTGGAAAAACAAGGTTACGGCCAAAATAAAGTACGCCCAACAACGCGACGGCCGTGGCCCCGCTGGCAGACCAGGCCGCCTTGGCGCCAGTTCGTTCCCGAAATAATTCGTCGACGCTTGTAACTTTGTAATGCTCGGCCATCAATGCCCACAGAACGGAGCTGAATAGCAGGAAAGAAAAATGTCCATGGATGGGGTATCGGACGGGCCGATCGATCAAATCCGAGCAGAGAGCCCAAACCCGCCAGCCGAGCTCAAAAGCAGGAAAAGGAAGAAGATAAATAGCGACTTTTAGCAAAAGCCGGTACGCCTTTAACCGCAGAAGCATACTGGAGCCTCCTTTTCCATCAACCGCCTTTGGAAACTAGCGGATCCTTTTGGATGGTTGAGTTCGCAGCGCAGTAATCAACGAACGACAGAGGCAACTCAGTCGAGAAGAAAGTACAGGAGCGATCGTGCGTGTGATCGCATCAGCTAGTCGAAAAGACCGTAGAGGGTCAATTTCTTCTTGAGGGCACGCGGAAGAAGCCGCTCATTGCGCCCCAACTGAATGGCCACATACTTTCCGACGTCCTTGATGATCGAGGATCCTGCCGCCCCCAAGGCTTCCTCTTTAAGCAACAAAGCGAGTTTCTCCTGGAAGCCGCGCCAGCCATCGTGCCAAAGGGAGGCACGTGAATTGCTGTTCCAAATGCCAAGACGCTGATAAACAACGCCGACATCAAAGTAGCGCTTAAATAGAATGGCGAACGGAAAATCGTGTGAGTGGTAGACAGCTGCTTCTGGTTCGTAAACGATGCTCCAGCCCGAGTCCAGCATGCGCTTGGCGATTCCCACGTCCTCAAAAACCTTGAGTTCCTCGGGAAACTTGGTCGCGTGCCACGCCATCTTTCTAATTGCGGAGTTAGCGTTCGAGAAGTGGTAATATCTGTACCCCAAGCCCACGCCGTCCATTGGCATCTTGACGATCCTGGCGTCGCTGTACAGGGTGGCGAAGGCGGCGCGCCGCTCCAGGCCGGATGCGGCTTTCGGCAACTGGCGGCCGTAGACAGCCCCCACAGACGCTTCGCTGAAATTGCTCAGGAACGCTGCCAGCCACGTGTCACAGGCAGGAATTGCATCCTGCGATAGAAAGACAAGGAACTGGCCCGACGCCAGCACGGCCGCATAATTCCTCGTGCGCGCATGGTGGAAGGCCTCTGGGGGAATCTGCTCCAAACGCACCGGATAGCGCCGCACGATCTCCAGCGTGCGGTCCGTGGAACCGGAATCCACCACCAACACTTCGAACCGTCCCGCGTCCTTCTGGGAGTAAACAGCTTCCAGGCAGGCTTCAATATCCTTTGCGCCATTCTTAGTCGGAATCACAATGGAGGTTTCGATCACGCTCGTTTCACCACACGCATGCATACTCCCAGGCTAAAATCATGGTCCCCTGACCTCGTCGGGGTCTATCCGTGAAACGCTTCTACTTTCTTTCCGACCACGAAAATATTGGTTGCTAGTTTGCTGATCGGCCAGAGTTTCTCAAAGAAGGAGTTGAGTGCGAAGGTCTTTTCCACAAATTGGTTTGCCCAGCGAAGATCAAAGATGCCGCCCTGGGGACTCGATAAACTAGGAATGATCTGATGATAACCGAAGCGAACCGGCAAAAATCCGTGATGCATGAACATGTGCTTAGCCTGAGAAAGCGAGTACATCCTGAGATGGTGCGGGTTCCTCAATCTGCGGTTGATCCACTCCGTGTACGAGTATCGGTTGGGAAGCATAGTCATAATGAAAAAGCCGCCCGGTCTAATGATCCTATAGAGTTCCTTCAAAGACTCCGAGTCGTTCGGAACGTGTTCAAGCACTCCACTTCCAATCACGGCGTCAAACGTGTTGTCTTCATAGGGTAGCAAATAGGGGTGCGTGAGCTGCGCGTACTTGAGCCGGGCAAAGCCGAAGAATGTTTCATATTCCGCGTCGTCCACATCGCAGCCGTGGAGTTCGACCTCGGGTCCCCGCAGGATTCGCACCAGACAGGCGTCGGCGGCGTGTCGGCACCCCCAATCAAGCACCGTACGGGCATTCATGAGAAATTCCTGGCAACGCTCAAAAATGCAGATCTGACGGCGTATCACCGCGCGATTTCTGGAGTGGGCGTGCAGATAAGGATCTTCTTTGATCTGGGCCTGGACAGAATAGAGTTTCGCCAATTCCGCTTCGCAGTTGCGCATGCTGTCACCGGCCCAGGACATTAGTTCACCGCTGCCATATCAAGAACTTGTTGAGTCCGCCGTGCGGTTTCCTCCCAGGAAAACCCCTGAGCTCGCCGGAGGCCCTTTTGACGCAGCTCGCTTCGCAGGTCTGCGTCCCGCACGAGTCGGCGTATACCGTCGGCGATGGCTTCAACATCGAGCGGGTCCACCAAAACTCCAGCGTTGCCCACAACCTCAGAGAGCGAGCACAACTTCGACGTCAAGACCGGAGTTCCACAGGCCATGGCCTCCAGCGGTGGCAGGCCAAAACCCTCGTACAGGGAAGGGAAGACAAACGCCAATGCGCCGCGATACATGTTGGACAAGTCCCCGTCTGTGACCTGCTCAGCGAACAAGACATCTCCGGTCAATCTGTGGCGTTCGATTTCTCCTGAAATATGCGGGTCGGGGTTTCCGCAAAGGACAAGGCGTGCGTCGCGCCGGATGCCCGACAGGGAGTAAGCCTCCAACAAGCGAGGCAGGTTCTTGTGAGGCTTGCGGCTGCCCACATAAAGCAAGTACGGATACCCGGGATCATATTTCGTCCCGGTCGGAGTAAATGGCAGCCCCACACCATTTCCCACATTAATGATCTTCTCTTCCTTGATCCCGGCCCATGCGCCGATCTCCTGCTTGGAGTATTCAGATACAGTTAATACGAAGGCCGCCCGATGACAGGCCGGCCGGATGATGTGTTTGTAGTATGCACGCTTGGCCGTGTTCGAGTTGTCGCGCACGCAGAGGTGGTTAAGATCGTGGAGCGTGAACACAAACGGCCTGGGCCAGCCAAGCGGAGAATTATAGCCCGGACTGAAGAATAGCTTTGGCCGCCTTCGCCATAGCGCTGCGCCTAACAGGGCGGGCTCCAGTGGATGCCAAGGCCTCCAGCGGGCCTGATAAGGAGTCAACCCCGGGAGCAACTTCTGTAACTCACCGGCAAACCTGCCGATCCCGTGATTGCCGATCCACCGTACGTCGTACAGAATGTCGACCATCGACGTCTCAGACCCAGTCGCTATCCAATCTGCGCTGAACTTCCCAATCTCCGAGAGGCTGATACGGGAACCGCAAAACGCGACCGTACCTGACCGAGAGAACAGATGCACAGTAGAATGGCTACCGCATTGAACAACATTTTTATGGGGACAACATATCCGTCGCGCATGACACGGAACAGAAAGTCGCATACGAAGTACACGTAGATCACCGACCACAGCTCACTGCGCCTGGCGTGACGTTGAAGCCAGCCGGCGGTAATCCCCAGGACGAAATAAAACAGTGGAAACAAAACGCCGAAGTAGATAAGCCCCTGTGCGTAACCAGAGAAGGCGCCCAAAGGGCTCAAATCGCCGAAGCGGTCCATGAATAGAAGTTGATCCTTCTCCACTAAGAATACCCGGGGAACTGCAAAATATACTGCGTCAAGAAAGAAATGATGCGGCGATCCAGACCACATCCAAATTTCAGGATGTCTGACGGCCCCGACCAGCGAAAGTTGCGAAAAGATGCCCTCGAACATCAAAGGACTGATCAGGCGCGTAAGCGACCATGTCCGATCGCCAACATCCAGTTGCGACCTTGATAGAAACACCAGATAACCAACAAGGAGTGCGCCGCCGAATGCTGCCATGGCTATTTTGAATGTGAGCTGGCGGCGCACGTACAAATAAAAGCAAAATGCTATGCCTGCAATCACGAAAAAAACACGGGTGCCATGCAGCAGATTGATCCCGTTTATTGCTGTCAGTATCATGAACCACAAAACGTTGCGGCGAGTAGTAGAGAAAAGCACTACGATAGAGAGAAGCAGCAGCGATTCGGAGCAGAACATGGAGAATGACCACACTCCGCCTGTCATGCGACCCGTATCGAAAGCATACTCTGAATAGACCCCGATCCCACGCAAGAGCAGTTTAGACACTACAAACAGTCCAACCATCACCCCACATAGGAGCATGAAACGCTTGGTCAGCCGAAATGAGCGCAACACTTTGTGGGAGATGAGGCGAGTATTTGCCAAGCCGATAAACGGGCTCAGCCTTGAGCCGCACAGGAACGCAAGCGTGCCCAACAAATATATGTAGGTAATCTTCTTCATCACGTCGAAGTCCAGGGCGGCCGCTGCGCTTGTCCCTCCTTCGGAATAGCTGAATAGCGCGACACCCAGGAGGGGAACGTAGTAGACGAGATTAAGAAACACGAACACAAGAGAGTGCGGAGCGGCTGGCCCATTCGGCACAATAAACAGCAAGGAATTGCGCGGCTGCTGGTTGCTCGTCACTGCTTCTCTCTCAGGTCTGCACTGTCAGGCCGCAGGCCCTGCCCGCTGAGCATCTAGCAAGTAAGGACAGTTGTCGAACGGGAGGCGGTAAGCTGGATCGCGATCACAAGGGCACGCCCCCGCGCTCACCGGACGGTCTCGGTACGTGTGATTCCAGTCCATACTGCCCGAACTTTCTTGAAATCGCCGCGAATCGCTCTCTTGGCGACCCGAAGAGTAACTCCGACCCAAGTCGGAATGAA
>Ga0335081_10023273_pt1 | contig 10021 bp, 11 predicted proteins | sample Lox_Sample_35_FD_206713 | JGI IMG/M metagenome (GOLD analysis project Ga0335081, IMG submission 206713) | Soil microbial communities from Loxahatchee National Wildlife Refuge, Florida, United States - Lox_Sample_3.5 | ecosystem: Environmental > Terrestrial > Soil > Wetlands | place: USA... | reverse complement strand
ATCGAGGAAGTCGAGCGCGTGCGCGGTCGGTGGCGTGTCGACCACGATCAGGTCGTAGCCGCCGGTGCGATCGAACTCGTGGAGCTTGGCCATCGCGGCGTACTCCTGCGCGCCGGCCAGCGAGCCCGAGATCTGCGCGTACACCGGGTTGGTGAGGATGCGCTTGACCGCCTCCGGATCGCGCGCGTAGCGCTGGACGATCTCGTCGAACGCCGCCTTCTGATCGAGCATCATCGCGTGGAGCTCGCCGCGGTCGCTCGGGGCGCCGCGCCGGACCAGCGCGCGATCGACCTCCTGGACGTCGTGGCCGAGCGCGGCCAGGCCGAGCGAGTTGGCCAGCCGCTTCGCCGGGTCGATCGTGAGGACCAGCGTGTTCTTGCCGCGCCGGGCGGCCGCGAGCGCGAGCGCCGCGGCGGTCGTGGTCTTGCCGACGCCACCCGAGCCGACGCACACCAGGATCCGCCTCTCCAGCAGGACATCGAGAAGACTCGGCACGAAGCTCGCGGATAGCATATAAGGAAGGCCCAGTGAAGCGCGAGCTGATCGTCACCGCCGACGGACGCGACCGCACGGTCGTCGTCGAGGCGCTCGCGGACGGCCGATTCCGGGTCACGATCGACGGCGAGGTCCACGAGGTCGACGGCCGGGCGATCCGGCCCGGGACGTGGTCGATCGTGATCGGCAACGCGAGCTACGTCGTCGATCTCGACCGCCGCAAGACCGCGATCGCCGCGTCGGTCGGCGCGAGCGAGGTCGTGCTCCAGGTCGAGGATGCGCTGCATCGCCGGCTCGCCGCCGCGGCGCAGCCGCGCGACCGGCAGACCGGCGAGACCCTGCGCGCGCCGATCGCCGGCAAGGTGGTGAAGGTGCTGGTCGCGGTCGGGCAGGTGGTCGCGCCGGGCACGGCCGCGGTCGTGCTCGAGGCGATGAAGATGGAGAACGAGATCGTCGCCGAGCGCGGCGGGACGGTGCGCGCCGTGCTCAAGCAGGCCGGCCAGGCGGTCGACACCGGCGACGTGCTCGTCGAGATCGCTTAGTACGGGCACCAGCGCGGCGTGACGCGCACGCGATCGACGTGCTCGAGCACCGCGTTGTCGATCGCCTCGGTGTGCTCGCCCCACGGATACGCGAACGCGGTCGGGGTCGGGTAGCCGGCGTCGACCAGCACGTCGATCGACGGGATCACCTCGTCGTCGAGGTACGCGGTGAGGCCGTGCTGGGCGACGTATTCGGGCGCGCGCACGTGGTTCGTCGAGTGCGGCTCGATGTCGTGGCCGTCGGCGGCGAGCAGCGCGATCTCGCTCCGGCCGAGCGAGGTGAGCGCGTTCCACCGCGTGACGAAGAACGTGACGTGCGCGTGGTGCTTCGCGAAGATGTCGCGCAGCTCGACCCACTGATCCGGCGTGTCGTCGTCGAACGCGAGCGCGAGCCCGCCGGGCGGATCGCGGGTCGGCACCAGCTCGCGGAACGTGAAGAAGCTGAGGCCGTAGTCGTCCGCCATGGTGAGCACGCGATCGATCGTCGCCGGCGACACCGTCACGCCGGGCGTGTGGGCGTGCAGGATCAGCACCCAGTGCAGATTCGCCGCGAGCGCGAGCTGCTGCGCGATGACGTCCCAGCGGATCGGGCCAACCAGGTCGTCGATCGGCGAGCTGCACAGCACGCGGCGGTCGTCCCAGGTGTAGTCGAAGAAATCGGCGCGTCGGTGGCGTAACCGGCACGCGCTCGCGAGCGCGAGGACAACGATCCAGCGGCGCACGCGGCTCGCGTTTGCAGCGCACGTGCCGCGGTCGCGCGTCACGCGCCGCGCGTGCTTGCGCCGGTCGCAGCTCGAAAAACTGCGCCGGGGGCGGCGCCGGCGCGACGCGAATGCCGCGCGCGTGATCGTCGCTACGGCATCGCGGCGCGGATCGGCGAGCCGGCCTGCGCGGGCGGCGGGGCGCCGGGCAGGCCGGGCGCGCGATCGCGCGGGATGTGATAGCGCGCCAGGATGCGCGGCGTCGCCTTGCGGACCTCGTCGGCGTCGAGCATGATCATGCCGCCCGAGGTCGTCGTGATCTCGACCACGCCGTGCGCGGCCGACAGCTGCTGCACGAAGTCGACCATGTCGAGCGGCGCGCGGCCGTTGAGCGTCGCGACCGCCTCGTTGTAGAGGTGCGCGTAGCCGACGTTGATCTCGTCGGCGAGGATCTGCGTCAGGATCACGACCTCGTGCTGCTCGGGTGTGCGGTAGCCCAGGTAGTAGTAATTGAGGAACTCCTTGGGCGCCTTGTTCCACCACTTGTCCCAGGTCGTGAGGTAGTCGCGGGTCAAGGTCTGGAACACCAGGCCGCCGTACAGGAAGTACTCGGGTGGCTGGTCGTAGCGCGAGCGCGGCACGAGCGGCGCCCAGCGCGCGAGCTCGACCTCGAGGGTCTTGCTCCGCCCGCCGCGCTTGATGCCGAGCATGATGCGATCGCCGATGTAGCGATGGCCGAGCACGACGTCGTAGCGCGTGCGGTAGTTGCCCATGTACTGCACCGTGCCGTTGTTCGCGATGTGCAGGCCGTCGATCGTGGTGATCACGTCGCGCGGCTCGAGCACGCCGTCGGCCGAGCCGCCGTGATCGACGTGGAGCACGACCACGCCGCGCTCGTTGTCGCCCAGGCCGAGCTGGCGGCGGAGCAGCGGGTTCTCGAGGTTCTGGGTCGTGATGCCGAGCGCGGGGACCTCGGGCGACTTGCCCTTGGCCACGCCCTCGAGGAACGCGCGGATGATCGGCGGCGGCACCATCTCGCCGATGTTGTCGACCCCGGTCAGCTTCTGGAACGCGATGCCGACCACCTTGCCGTCGCCGAACACCGGGCCGCCGCTGTTGCCCGCGTTGATCGCGGCGTCGACCGTGACCGCCAGCATGTGGCGCTGCGAGTGCGAGTAGCGCTGGACCTCGATGCGCGACACCACGCCCTCGGTGATCGAGATCTCCTCGCCGCCGACCGGGTAGCCCACCACCGCGACCTCGTCGCGCAGCCGCGGCATCGGTCCGACCTCCGCCGGCTCGATGTCGGCCAGGAAGTCGGCCGGCTCGGTGACCTCGAGCAGCGCGAGGTCGCAGTCGTGTGACACCGCCTTGACCCGGGCGATCGCCTTGTCCGGATGCGACGGCTTCTGGACCTGCAGGAACGTCGCGTTGGCGACGACGTGGGCGCCGGTGAGCAGGAGCCCGGGGCCGATCACGACCGCCGAGCCGGTACTGTTGGATGGCGTGCGAGCCTGCCATGGTCCGTCGAAATCGGGGTCCTGAGACGTCGCGAAGACTCGGATCACCTCGGGGTACGCCACGATCCAGCCTACCGTGGCCATCCTCCGCCGCATAGTGCCTAGGTCTACGTTATCGTTATCGTTAGGTGCTCGCACTCCAGGCCGTCACACCCGTTCAGCTGGCCGCTGCCGTGCCCTCGGTGACGCTCGCCGAGGCGCGCAAGCTGGTGGCCCAGGTGCACCGCGGCGAGCCGGTCGCGGCATCGTCGGCGGTGCGCCGCGTCGCGGCCGACGCGGTGCGCGCGGCGGGGGCCGTGCCGCAGCTCGTCATCGTCGCCGAGACCCCGAGCGCGGTCGACCCGTTCGTGAAGTACCTGCTGGCCGCTCCCGACGGCGCGCGGTTCGAGGCCGTGCGGATCCCGCTCGAGCGCGCCGGCCGGTTCACCGCGTGCGTCAGCTCGCAGGTCGGCTGCGCGCTCGGCTGCACGTTCTGCGCGACCGGCCGGCTCGGCCTCCAGCGCAACCTCGCGCCGTGGGAGATCGTCGAGCAGGTGCGCGTGATCCGCGGCGCGCTGCCGGCCGGGCGCGTGCATGGCGTGGTGTTCCAGGGCATGGGCGAGCCGCTCGCGAACCTCGACGCCGTGCTCGCCGCGATCGCGGTGCTCGCCGAGCCGTGCGCGCTCGGCATCGACGCGCGCGCGATCACGGTGTGCACCGCCGGGCTGCCGCACGGCATCCGCCGGCTCGCCGCCGAGGCGCCCCACGTGCGCCTCGCGATCTCGATCGGCAGCGCGCGCGCCGAGCGCCGGGCCCCGCTGATGCCGATCACCCGCGCGCACGCGCTCGACGACGTGCTCGCCGCCGCCGCCGACCACGCGCGCGCGACCGGCCGCGCGCCGATGTGGGCGGTCACCCTGCTCGACGGGGTCAACGACGGCGACGACGATGCCCGCGCGCTCGCCGCGCGCGCCCGCGCGTTCGAGGCCGCGACCGGCGTCGTGCCGCGGCTGTCGATCATCGCGTACAACGCGAGCCCGCGCGACGCGTTCCGTCGCTCCCGGCGCGAGGCCGAGTTTCGCGCCGTGCTCGCCGCCGCCGGGCTCGCCAGCCACCGCCGCTACTCCGGCGGCGGAGATGTCGGCGCGGCGTGCGGCCAGCTGGTCGCGCGGTGATAGGGTCCGCTCATGCACCCGGTCCACGACATCGCCGTGCCCGCCGACCTCGCGCGCTTCATCCCGACCGTGATCGAGATCCCGCGCGGCTCGCACCTCAAGTACGAGGTCGACAAGCCGACCGGGCTGCTCCGGCTCGACCGCGTGCTGTACAGCGCGGTGTTCTATCCCGCGAACTACGGGTTCATCCCGCGCACCCACGCCGACGACGGCGATCCGCTCGACGTCCTCGTGCTCATGCAGGAGCCGGTCGAGCCGCTCACGATCGTGCGCGCCCGCCCGCTCGGCGGGCTGCAGATGGTCGACGACAAAGGCGTCGACGACAAGATCATCGCGGTGTGCATCGACGACCCGGCGTACGCGCAGTACCAGAAGCTCGCCGAGATCCCGCCGCACGTCATGAAGGAGCTCGATCGGTTCTTTCGCGACTACAAGACGCTCGAGAACAAGAAGGTCGACGTCTCGGAGTTCTACGACCAGCAGCGCGCGCTCGCGATCATCGCCTCGTCGCGCGACGCGTACGAGCGCGGCGAGGGCCGCTAGGCCTTCGTCGACGGCCGCTCGCTCACCCGCGCGTGCCAGGCGAGCAGGTGTGGATGCTTGTCGGGCTTGAGCCGGATGTCGGAGACCTTGCCGAAGTCGATCGCGCACAGCGCGGTGATGTCGGCGACGGTGAAGCGGTTGCCCGCGAAGTACGGCCGCTTGCCGAGCTCGTCCTCGAGCCAGTCGAGCCGCGCGGCCACCTGCTCGCGCATGATCTCGCCGAACGCGGGGCACTGCTTGATCCGGCCGATCCAGAACTTGTTCTCGTTGCGGAACACCTGCGCGATCGGCAGCAGCAGCTCGAGCTCGGCGTGGCGGTTCCACATCTCGATCTGCGCGCGCTCCCAGGTGTCGGCGCCGTACAGGTTGGGCTCGGGGTACTGCTCCTCGATGAACCGGCAGATCGCCATGGTCTCGCGCAACACCCGGCCATCGGTGAGCTCGAGCACCGGCAGCAGCGACAGCGGGTTCTTGCGCTTGAACTCGTCGGTCAGGTTCGCCGCCGCCGCGATCGAGACCTCGATCGTGTCGTATGCCACCGACTTCTCGGCGAGGAAGATCCGGACCCGCCGTGGGTTGGGGGCGCGGGGGTCGTGGTAGAGCAGCATCGCCCGACTCTAGGCCAAAATTCGGCAGACGCCGACGCGATCTCGTACAATCGTGGGGTATGCGCATCGCGGGGCTCGTGCTTGTCGTGTCGCTCGGTGCGGCGGCGGCGCTGGGCTGCAAGAGCAAGGGCGACTCCGAGGCGGCGCCGGATCCGCAGCAGCAGGATCTGATCGCCAGGCGCGACGCGCTGATGGCGGCGCGCACCAAGCTGCAGAGCGAGCGCGACAGCGTCGAGGCGCAGATCAAGGACACCGAGGCCAAGGGCGGCGACACCGCCGATCTGGTCAAGAAGAAGCAGGACCTCGACAGCCAGATCGAGAGCCAGACCTCGGACCTGCTGTCGATCGTCAACAGCAAGCTCGACGCGCTCAAGCTCACCGGCGACCGCAGCATGGCGGCGCGCGAGGCCGAGCTCGCCAGCCGCGAGCGCAGCCTGGCCGACCGGGAAGCCCGCGTGGCCGAGCGCGAGCACCAGCTGATCCAGCGCGACGCCGATCTCGCGCAGCGCTGGAAGGACACGTGCAGCGCCGGCCCGCCGGTGATCATCCAGCAGACCGCCAGCAAGGGCGGCAGCTACACCAAGAAGGACGTGAGCGATCTGATCGCACGGGCGAAGGCCGCGATGGCGAAGAAGGGCCTGATCACGAGCGACCTCGGCTCGTCGGCGAACCTCGAGAGCGAGGCCGGCAAGGCGCTCAACGACAACGACATGAGCAAGGCCTACTTCGCCGCGGCGCAGCTCACTGCCGCGGTCGACGCGATCGCGGTCAACCGGCCGTTCATCCAGGCCAAGACCGCGCGGCTGCAGGGCGAGCTCAAGAGCCGCAGCGGCAAGCTCGACGACGCGACCAACCAGGAGCTCGCCCAGATCCTGGGCGACGTGATGCAGAAGTACAACGACGGCGACTTCATCGCCGCCAACCGCCGGCTCAATCAGCTGGCGAACATGATGGGCAAGTAGCCGGAGATTCTCCGCCGCGCGTGGGAGATTGTCCGGACCGCGCCGGCCGCGGGCCTCGTGGTTCCGGCTAGCTGGCCGTGGCACGGGCGATGCGAAGCGCTCCGGCCATGCGCGCATGCAAGCTGGGAGTGTTCGCCATGGCAGCCTCGCTCGCGACCGGGTGCATCATGCCGGACCCGACGGACGCCAAGCTCGACGTCACGGTCCAGGGCGCCGGGTCGGTGGTCTCGCGCGACGGCGCGATCGACTGTGCGGCCAACGGCACCGCGTCGGCGGAGATCTGCGAGATCGATCGATCGGTGTCGTGGAACGCCGACCCGAGCTCGCTGACCTACGAGCTGTGCGCCGTGCCCGCGGCCGGTGGCACGAGCGCGTTCGTCGAGTGGGACTTCGCGGTCTCGGGCGACTGCCCCGACTGCAACGCGGCCGATCCCGAGATGGGCGCGCTCGACGCCCACGGCAACGACGCGGTGGTCCGCCTCGACGAGAACGCCGGCTACGACGTCGACGATACCCTGACCGCGGTGTTCCAGCCGACCGGCACCACCGACTCGAGCGCTGGGGTCGAGACCTGCTGGTGAGCCGGGGGGCTGTCCACGGCGCCTAGCACGGGTTGCCGCTGACCGTGCGGCAGTACGGCGTGCTCGGATAGTCGTGGGTGATCGCGCCGGTGATGAGGCCGGCGGCGATCGCGAGCACGACCGCGGCCGGCGCGACCACGTACCAGCGCCGCCACAGCGGCGGCTCGGTGTAGATGATCCGGTCGCGGCTCGACGGCAGCGCGTGGGCGTTGTCCTCGAGGATCGGGTACTGCTGCAGGCCGACCGGCAGCTCGACGGTCTTGCCGTAGGCGACGTCCACGAACCGCACGAAGTCGTGATACTCGGGATGAGTCACGCGGATCGCCTGCGTCCCGACGGGCAGCGACACGATCCCGCTGCCGCCGAGCTCGACCTTGCTGCCGTTGACGAACACGCTCGCGCCCGACACGTCGATCGCGAGGTGGACCGAGCCGCGGAAGTGGTCGGGATCGAGCAGGCGCACCGCCGCGCCCGACGGACCGCCCTCGCTGTCGGCCGCGCCGATCGCGAGCGTGGTCGAGCGCAGCTCCTTGGCGGTCGCGACGTCGGTCGCGCCGAGGTAGACCACGCGCGAGTCGCCGAGCCCGCCGACCTCGCCGGTGACCACGATCTGCGCGCCGACCAGCTTGCCGAGCTCGGCCACGCACGCCGCGTCGCCCTCGCACGCGCGCAGCTGCGGCTTCTTGGCCTTCGCGATCGCGTCGGCGACCTGCGCCGCCGTGATCACGCGGACGTTGCCGAGCGCGGCGATCGCCTGCTCGATCGACTGCGCGAGCTGGCGGGTCGACTTGTCCTCGGCGCCGAGCGTCGACAGCGGCGCGAGCGCGATGATCCGCTCGCCGTGCGCGCGGCCGGCGATCGCCGCGACCAGAGCCAGCGCCGCGAGGCCGCGCGTCACTTGCACGGCATGTCCATCTGGCCGCCGATGTAGCACGGCCGGTGAAACGCCTCGTAGCCGATCGCGGCGCCGATCCCGATCGCGACGGCGCCCGCCGCGACGATGAACCACGTGCGCGTGTAGAACGGCTTGCGCTCGGTCACGATCGTGCGGCCGGTGCCGACCACCTCGGACGGCAGGAGGTGGACGACCACCGGGCTGACCTTCTGGAACCGCACGTCGACGTCCTGCTCGATCGGCTCGTACTTGTCGGCCTCGACCCGCAGCACGTGCTTGCCGAGCGCGAGGTGGCCGATCACGCCGCCGCCGGGCAGCGGGGTCTTGCCGAGCGGCTTGCCGTCGAGCGTGACCCGCGCGCCGACCAGGTCGCTCTCGATCTGCACCGCGCCGTGCAGCTGGCCGGGCGCGAGCAGGCGGTACGCCGCGACCCGCACGCTCTCGATCAGATCGTCGGGGCTGCCGCGCAGCGGGTCGGTCTGGATGCGCTGCGAGCGCGCGGTCGCGACGTCGACCGCCTTGATCGTGAGGACGTAGTTGTCGCCCAGCGATCCCACCGTGCCGGTGACGATCAGATCGACGCCGAGCCGCTTGCCGATCGCGGCGAGGCAGCGGTCCTCGCCGGTGCACTCGCGCTCGCGCGGATCGGTGATCGTGCGCTCGATCGCGTGCGGGGTGGGCAGCGGCTGGCGATCGAGCCGGCCGAGCTCCATGCGGAACAGGGTCTCGAGGCGCTGCACGATCTCGGGATCGATCCCGAGCGCGTCGAACCGCCACACCGCGATCTTCTTGTCGAGCGACTCCTCGGGGCCGGCCACCGGCGGCGATCCATCGCCGCGCGCGATCGGGGCGATCGCACACAGCACGACCAAAGCCAGGCAAAGCCTCACCACGGTCGATCCTATCATCGCGGCGGCGCAGATCGCCGTGTTAGCCTGCGCACATGGCCTGGTTGTCCCGGGGTGCTGTTGCGGTCGCGATCACGCTCGCGGCGTGCTCGTCGGTGCAGACCGTACGCGTCCAGTCCGAGAGCGTGTACGTCGGCCCGCACATGCGGCCGATCGCGGTGGTCCACGCGCAGGTGACGAGCGCGTATCTGTTCTTCATCCCGATTCCCGGCGAGGTCGATCTCGATCACGTGGTGAACCGGATGCTGGTCGCGGCGGCCAAGACACTCGGCGCCGACCGCGTGGTCGACATCAAGGTCGAGATCACGCCGGACGACGGGATCTGGGTGCTGCGCAAGCTGATCGGCTGGCGCTCGGCCGAGGCCAGCGGCGTCGCCGTGGTGGTCGAGGACGAGCCGCCGGCGGCGCCGCCCGCCGCGGCCGGCGCCGAGCCGCGCCCGGATCCGTTTTCGAGCAAGAAGTAAGCTATACAGCCCGCGCGCATGGAGGTTCTCGATCGTCGCTTGATCCTGGTCGTCGGCAAGGGCGGCGTCGGCCGCAGCACGGTCGCGGCCGCGATCGCGGGGCGGGCCGCGGCGCGCGGCAAGAGGACGCTGCTCTACGAGACCAACGCCAACGATCGGTTCGGCGCCTACTTCGGCAAGCCGGCGGTCGGCACCGACATCGCGCAGCTCGCGCCGAACCTGTTCGCGGTCAACACCAACCCGGCCGCGGCGCTCGCCGAGTACGGCCTGATGATCCTCAAGTTCAAGTCGGTCTACGAGATGGTGTTCGAGAACCGCGTGACCAAGGCGTTCCTGCGCGCGGTGCCCGGCCTCGACGACTACGCGCTGCTCGGCAAGGCCTGGTACCACACCCAGGAGGACAAGCGCGGCAAGCCGGTGTGGGACGTCGTGGTGTTCGACATGCCGGCGTCGGGCCACTCGGTGTCGATGCTGCGCATCCCCACGGTGATCGTCGACACCGTGCCCGAGGGGCCGCTCACCCGCGACGCCCGCACGGTCCGCGAGCTGATGACCGATCCGACCCACACCGCGGTCGTGCTGGTCACGCTCGCCGAGGAGATGCCGGTCAACGAGGCGATCGAGCTCGAGGGCAAGCTGCACGCGCTC
>Ga0335081_10023272_pt1 | contig 10021 bp, 6 predicted proteins | sample Lox_Sample_35_FD_206713 | JGI IMG/M metagenome (GOLD analysis project Ga0335081, IMG submission 206713) | Soil microbial communities from Loxahatchee National Wildlife Refuge, Florida, United States - Lox_Sample_3.5 | ecosystem: Environmental > Terrestrial > Soil > Wetlands | place: USA: Florida... | reverse complement strand
CTGTGACAACGTGTCTCGCCGCCGCCTTCGCTCGCACCGCTGCCAACTCGAGCGCTGAGCCCGATGCGAGCGGCTCCTACCTGATGTACGTCAGCACCTACACGGTGCGCGAAAGCAAGGGGATCTACGTGTACCGTTTCAAGTCCGGCCGGCTCACCCCACTCGGCGCCTCCGCCCTGGCGGCCGAGACTCTCAATCCTTCTTTTGTGGCTGTCGATCCCCGCTACCGTTTTCTTTACGCCGTGAATGAGGCCGAGAGCTTCCAGGGCCAAAAGAGCGGGGCCGTGAGCGCTTTTGCCATCGATCGCACCACCGGCAAGCTCGCCTTCCTGAACCAGGTGGCGTCGGGCGGCACCGATCCTTGCTTCGTTTCGCTCGATCGCGGCGGCCAGCACGTTCTGGTGGCCAATTACACCAGCGGCAGCGTGTCGGTGTTCCCGGTGCAGCGCGACGGCCGGCTGGGCCCGGCCTCGGCCTTCGTCCAACACCACGGCCACAGCGTGAACCCGGAGCGCCAGGAAGGGCCGCACGCACACCAGATTCTGGTGTCGCCGGACAATCGTTTCGCCCTCGTGGCCGACCTTGGGCTCGACAGGCTGTTCGTTTACCGTTTCGACTCGGCCCGCGGGACGCTCGCGCCCAGCCAGCCGCCCTCTGCCGCGGTGCGCCCAGGCTCCGGGCCCCGGCATTTTGTCTTCGATCCCACCGGCCGTTTCGTCTACCTGCTCAGCGAAGTCCTTTCCACCGTCACCACGTTTTCCTATGACCCGGCGCCCGGCACTCTGCACGAGCTCCAGACCGTCTCCGCCCTGCCCGCGGATTTTAAGGGCGCGAACGACGCGGCCGAAATCGCGATGGGGCGCTCGGGGCGGTTTCTCTACACCTCCAATCGCGGCGCCGACAGCCTGGCGGTGTTCGCCATCGATCCCAAAACGCACACCCTGACGCCCGTGGAGCACGTGCCCACCCGGGGGAAGACGCCGCGCGGCTTCGCCATCGACCCCACCGGGCAGTACCTGGTGGCGGCGAACCAGGATACCGACAACATCTTCGTTTTCCGCATCGACCCGACAACGGGCAAGCTCACCCCCACCGGCGAGGCGGTGAAAGTGTCTTCGCCGGTCTCCATCGTTTTTGTCCCCGCACCCTAGGTGGTGGGCGCGGGCGGAGCCTTTCCGGTGACCATCAAGCCTACGCCTGTAGCCTACGATTTGGTCCTGCGGGGCGCGCGCGTGATCGACCCCGTCCAGGGCCTGAACGCGGTGCTCGACGTCGGAGTGCGCGGCGGCGTGATCGCCGGCCTGGGCCCGGCCCTGGAGGCCGCGCCGGGCACGCCCGAGCGCGACTTGCGCGGCGCCACGGTGTGTCCGGGCCTCATCGACCTCCACGGGCACTGGTACGAAGCGAGCGCCTGGGGCATCGATCCCGATCTCGCCCTGCTGCGGGGCTCGACCACCGTGGTGGACGCCGGCACCACGGGCTGCATCAACTTTGCCGATTTTCGCGATGGTGCCTGCGCGGCCAGCCGCGTCCGGGTGCTGGCCTTCGTGAACATCGCAGCCTGCGGCATTCCCACTTCGTTCGCGGGCGAGCTTGAGGACGCGCGTTACGCCCGGCCGCGCGAGACCGTGGCGGTGCTCGAAGAAAACCCCGCCGTTGCCATCGGCATAAAAGTCCGGATGAAGGAAGGGCACAGCCTGGCGGGCTTCGACGCCGCGCTGGAAGCGGCGACCGAAACGCGCCGCCCGCTGATGGTGCACATCGGCAAGGGTGCCGCGACGCCGCAGATCCTACGGCGCCTGCGCGCCGGCGACATCGTGACGCACTGCTTCGAGGGGCGCGGAGACGGCATCGTGACGGGCGGCCGCCTGATTCCCGAGGCGCTCGAGGCGCGACGCCAGGGCGTGGTGTTTGACGTGGGCCACGGCTGCGGCAGTTTCAGTTGGGAGGTGGCGCGCCGCGCCTTCGAGCACGCGTTCTTCCCCGACACCATCAGCACGGATTTGCACCGCTACTCGGTGGAACGTTGGGCTTTCGATATGCCGGCGACCATGACGAAATTTCTGCACCTCGGCATGGCCCTGGATGAGGTGATCCTCAAGTCCACAGCGGTTCCGGCGCGCGCGCTGGGCCGTGGGGGCGCGTTGGGCACGCTTCGCCTGGGTGCCCAGGCGGACCTTTTCGCGTTCACGCTTGAAGAGGGCGAATTCCCACTCGAAGACACGCACTTGAAAACGGAAGTGGCGCGGCGGCGCATCAAGCCGCTCTTCACCATGAAGGCCGGCGCCATCACCGAGCCGCAACCGGTTGCGGGCCGGCTGCGCAAGCTGCGTGAATTTGACTACGATCTGCTTCGCTCGATCGAGGAGAGCGCCTGAATCGCCGCTCAGCGGCGAGCTTTGTCTGTCACGCAGAGTGCGGCGGCAATACTGTTTTGGTGCGAACGAAAATGGCGGGCATGGAAGCCACACGCCTGGAGAGGATGGTGGCCGGTCTCGAGGAGACTTACGGCCGCCAAGCGCTTCCGCCACCCGGGACAGCGTTGGAGATGATTCTGTGGGAGAACGTAGCGTACCTGGCCGATGACGCGCGCCGCCGCGAGGCGTTTCAGAAGCTCAAGCGCGAGGTGGGATTGACGCCGGACGCCATTTTGGCGGCTCCGAATGAGAAGCTCCTGGAGATTGCCGGCGCCGGCATTTTGCCCGCGACCTTCGCCGAAAAGCTGCGGAAGGTGGCGAGAATCGCGAAAGAAGAGTTTGGAGGCAAGCTCGATTCAGTGCTGCGCCTGCCGGTGTCCAAGGCCAGGAAGGCCCTGCAAAGGTTTCCCGGTATCGGAGAGCCGGGTGCCGAGAAGATCCTCCTCTTCCTGCGCGTATATCCTCTGCCTGCGCTCGAGTCGAACGGCCTGCGGGTGTTGCTGCGGTTGGGATTTGGGCAGGAGCAAAAAAGCTATTCTGCCAGCTACAGGTCCGCGCAAAAGGCCATCGAACATCAGCACGAGGGGAACTGCGGCTGGCTGATCCGCGCTCACCTCGTGTTGCGTCGCCATGGACAGGAGTTGTGCCGAAGAAACCATCCGATGTGCGAACGATGTCCGCTGGTTCTCGAATGCCGCTATTACCAGGCGGGCCTGGCGGGGGCCGCGCTCCGAGGATGATCTCCAGGTGGCTGCCGCGCCCTCAGGGTACGACCCGGGTTTCCTTACCTTGGCGCGTCGTGGTCCAGTGCTCGCCGCCATCGCTCGAGAATTGGGTTTGGTAGACGATATGATCGGTTCCGGAAAAAGTGTTCAACGTGCGCCATTGAGTGGGCGCGCTCTTGTCCGGGGCCGCAGCCTGCCACGTCCAGGTATCGCCAGCCATCACCAGGTGGCCATGGTAGGCGTTCCCCCCGGTCGATTGCATCACGTAAGTGTCGATCAGGCGATCCTTGGCATTCCAGAGGAAGATCACCATAGCGCCCGCCGGGCCGCTGGGCTTCGAGACCTGTTGATGGCAGACGTAGAACTCGCCGTCCGTGGAGCAGGTGTTCGCAATTTCGACCGATTCCTTGGACGCCTTACTGAACTGAGTGTCGAAGGTCTCGTCTTCCGAGTGCCACCTGCCACTGTAAACCGCGACGATTTTGAGCGGATCGCGGGCGTCGAACTGGCGCGTCTGCGAAGCGGCGGGCAATTGTCTGGCGGCGAGCGAGCTCGCCAGCACAAGCGCGGCGGCCGCGAGCATACGTGTGGGCATCGATGCGGGTCTCCCTTCGAGCGGGTTGGGTCGAGGTACCTATTCCACCGTTACGGACTTGGCCAGGTTGCGGGGTTGGTCCACGTCGCAGCCGCGCAGAACGCCCAGGTGATAGGCCAGCAGTTGCAGCGGGGCGGCCTCGAGGACGGTGGAGAGCAGTTCGTTGGTGGCCGGCAATTTGATGACGTGATCGGCCAGGTCGCTCGCCTCCACGTCGCCTTCGGTAACCAGCGCGATGATGCTGGCGCCGCGCGCCTTGGCCTCCTTGATGTTGAGCAGGGTGCGCTCGTAGCGCAGCTTCGAGTCGGCCGCGTGCGCGTCGGCCGTGGCGATCACCACCACCGGCAGGCCCCGGGTAATCAGCGCGCCCGGGCCGTGCTTCATCTCGCCGGCGGGGTAGCCTTCGGCGTGGATGTACGATACCTTCTTGGTTTTCAGCGCCGCCTCGAGCGCGATTGGGAAGTGTAAGCCGCGCCCGAGAAACAGGAAGTCCGTGGCGCGGTGGTACTCGCGCGCCAGGTCCTCGATCTCCTCGTCGTGCTGCAACACCGATTCGAGCTGGCGGGGCAGGGCCGTCAGATCCGCCAGAAGCTGCCGCGCCTCCTCAATCGCAAGCTGGCGGCGGGTCTGGCCGAGGTACAGCGCGAACAGATAGAGGGCTACGAGCTCGGCGGTAAAGGTCTTGGTGGCGCTCACCCCGATCTCGGGTCCCGCGTGGGTATAGATCGCGCCGTTGGCCTCGCGCGCTACCACGCTGCCGAGCGAATTGCAGATGGCCAGGGTCTTCGAGCTTTTGGCGCGGGCTTCCCGCAGGCCGGCGATGGTGTCGGCCGTCTCGCCCGACTGCGTGACGAGCACGGTGAGGGTGGATGCATCCACCAGCGGGTCGCGATAGCGAAATTCCGAGGCGTAGTCCACGTCCGTCTTCACGCGCGCCAAACGCTCGATCATGATCTTGCCGGCGAGGCCGGCGTTGCGCGAGCTGCCCGCTGCCACCAGGGTGATGCCGGCGAAGGCGCGGAATTCGTCTTCGGTGATTTCCAGTTCGTCCAGAAACACTTCGCCCGTCTCAGGCGAGATGCGGCCCAGACACGTGTCGCGCACGGCGCGCGGCTGCTCGTAAATCTCCTTGAGCATGAAATGGCGGAAGCCGCCCTTCTCGGCAAGTACCGGCTCCCACGTGATGTGCTGCACGCGGCGCGTCACGGGCCGGCCGTCGAAATCGGTCAGCCTGACGCCGTTCGGCGTCAGCAGGGCCACGTCTCCGTCGGCCAGGAAAAACAGGTCGCGCGTATGGTAGAGGATGGCGGGCACGTCGCTCGCCACCAGATACTCGTCGCGGCCGAGGCCGATCACGGCGGGCGGACCCTGGCGCACGGCCACCACTTCGTTCGGAGCGCGCGTCGAAATGATGGCAAGCGCAAACACGCCGCGCAGCCGCCGTACCGCAGCGCGCACCGCGTCTTCCAGGGAAACCGCCTTCGCGCCTTGCTCGCCGGGCGCCTTCAGGTACTTTTCGATCAGATGGGCGATCACCTCGGTGTCGGTATCGGTCACGAACGTGTGACCTTCGGCCTCGAGTTCCTGCTTCAGCTCGCGGTCGTTTTCGACGATGCCGTTGTGCACCACGGCCACGGTGCCGTGACAGTCGCGATGCGGGTGCGCGTTCTCTTCGGTGGGCGGGCCGTGCGTGGCCCAGCGCGTGTGGCCGATACCATAGGTGCCGTCCAGCGGATTCAGCCGGATGGCCTCGCGCAGGTTGCGCAGCTTGCCCGTAGCGCGCCTTACTTCGAGCATGCCGTCGTTCACCACCGCCAGGCCGGCCGAGTCGTAGCCGCGGTACTGCAGACGTTCCAGGCCCTCAAGCAAGACGGGCACCACGCGCTTGTTGCCGATGTATCCGATGATTCCCGACATGTGATAGCCACAAAAGGGCAGGGAAGCCGCCCCGTACCGCTAGCCTTCCCTTATAACACAGGGGCGCCGGGCCGGAAGCGCGCGTTGAAGGATTCGCGGGTGTCGAGCGGCGGGAGCGTTCGACGAGGCCTCGAGGTCGAGCGGCCATGCCGATCCGCGCCCTCGCCGCCTGCGCCTTAAACAATCCGGGCTGGACTTCGCTTGGGGGCCGCTCGCAACCCTGCGCTCCGTGCCCGCCAGCCTAATGGGGGTTGCGGATGGCCTGGGAGCGATGGCGCAGACCCTGGGTGCGAGAGAGGGGCCACCCGCGGCGGGGAAAGAGGGCGGCCCGGAGGACCGGGCCGCCCCATAGAGGTGGAAAGGACTACTCGTTGGAGATGGTTACTATCGTCCCGTCGAGCTTGGTGATGTTGATGCTGAACTTCTCGTGGTAAGTATTGGCCCTGTCGCGAAGGTAGCTAAGCGCCATCGCCTCGCCCAGCAGCATCGACTGATCGGTATCGGAGCGCCAGTGGATGCCCGCCCCGACACCGTGGCCGAAGCTGACGTTCCGCACTATCTTGTTCAATTCGGTATTCACCGTGATCTCTCCCGCGTCCGACCCGCTGTATGGCTGGAGCGAAAGGCCGTCGCTCGAAGGCACCAAGGGATGCGGGATCACGTAATTGCCGTCGAAGAAGAACTTCAGGATGGTAATGGCGGCGCCGCCCGCCGTGCCGTGACCGGTTGGATAGGAAGGGTGCGCCGGAGAACCATCGGCAAACGCCTGAGAAAGGAGCCACGTGTGATAAGGGTTCCGGCGCTGAGATTCTGCAACCGCTTTGGAGTTTAGAACGTTGGCGTTGGGGTGAGCCTGGACTTTGTCGCCGTTGCCGCTCAGGATCTGATGCACCAGCCCTCCGCCCCATTCCGGTCGATGCGTCAGGTGAACCAGCCACTTCTGAAACCAGACGTGGTCAAGGGCGCGCGCCGTCAAGTCGCTCATCGTGGCCGCGAAATCCGGTCCGCCGAAGGTGCAGAAGCCATTCTGTGTTTTGGATTGGGCGTACGGGCTGCCGGGGTTCACGGGTATGTTCAACGTGTACACCATGACACAGAGCGCCGTGATGTACTCCTGTAGGGGCAGGTCGATATAAGTCAGAGCCGCAAGTCCACGGAAGTCATGCAGGTAGCACGCCGTCGGGTCGGGTATGTTGCTGAGCCCTGTGCCGATGCCATTTTGCACCTGCGCGAATGTGGCTGTGTCTTCCATGTAGTTTACGCCCGGCACGTAGGTAATGCACCGCATCTCCATCGGAACCTGGCCCATGGCAGTTGGCGTGATCGTAAACTGCGACAGGTGGGGGCCGATGGTTTCACCCTGAAAGCCGCCGCGAAACAGCAGCTTAGGCGTGACATTTCCATGGCTGTCCCTTGGGCCGCGGTAGGCGGGCATCCTCGACAGTTCAGCACACGCTGCTTCGGCCGTAGAGTCGTCGGGAAAATCGGTGAAAGGCACGTCGCGCAGCAACGAAGCCCAGTACATCTCCACCAGTTGCGTGCCATAGGCTTCGCTGGTGACCTGATCGAACGGGGGTACGAGGTGGGGACCGCCCGGATCGCCGATGTCAGGGGCATCGCCGAATTGCGACGCGTCGGCGCTCGCCAGATCGAAGGCATAAGCCCCTTGTGGGCCGTTCAGCGTGCGCGTGCCGCCCAGGATGATCGCTTCGAAGTCGCTGGACTTGCCGCTTTGCAGGGCCTTCGTGAACGAAGACCACGCCGCCGGATTGACCACGCAAATGTCGTCCTGCAGCAGGCCTTTGCTATAGCTGGCGGAGTGGTCGGAATAACGCTGCTGGTCGCCGTTCGTGGTGTGCGGCGGAACGGGAAGGGCAGCGTCTTTCAGGGCTGCCGTGGTCCGGATGCCCAGGGCCTGTAGCACCCGGTTGCCGGACAGGCTCTTGCCAACATTCGCCGGACCCCCGCCGGGACCGGCGGTCTGGCTCGGTTGGGCTAATGCGCCCGGGGCGCCGCCCAGTACGCCCGCGGCCAGCGTCGCCGTACCCATCTTGCCCAGGAACTTACGACGGCTGGGCGCGCTCGCGTGGATTGGATGCTGTTTCTTCGCCTCTTTCTTCATACCCCCTCCGGCAGTCTGCATTTGAATCACGGCTCCGGCAGAATTCCGGTTCAAACCGCTTGCGAGAGCTCGTCGGGTTGAGGGTTACGGGCGGGCGCTCGAACAGTGTGAGCACGGATTCCCATTATCGATTTCCTGCCGCAACTATAGGATGCGCCCGACCGCCGCCGAACGCAACTCGACGCCGGAGGCGGGGTGGCCCGGCTGGCGCCGACCCTTCTTTCGTGGATCTGCGCTTCCTGGTGGTCGGGTCGCGGAATGCCCCACAGCTTCAACGCAGGTCTGAACTACCGCGTGGCAGATTTGCAAGGTCTCGTGGCGTGAGGAACGGCGCGACGGCAAATGCCGACAGCCGAGTACCTGCAGAACAGGGCTGCGCTACGCTTGCTTGTCATTTAGGCTCTTAGGCCCAGTCTTCCACCCGTAAGCCTGCAACTCTCCCGAATTCCCGGAGGTCGTTGGTCACGAGGGTCAGCCCCAGGCTGAGCGCATGCGCAGCAATCAGGAGGTCGTAAGCGCCAATCGACGTTCCTTTCTTCTCGAGCGCGGTCCGCAGGCGGCCGTAGTGCCCGGCGGCCGCGGCGTCGAGCGGCTGGACCGGAATCAGAAGGCGCAGCTCGTCAAGGGCGGCCAGGTTGGCCTCCACGCGTTGGCTCTTCGAGGCCCCGTAAAGCAGCTCCAGGTACGTCACCACCGACATGCCGACGTCTCCGGGCCGCAGGCTTTCAAGACGCGCCAGGACTGAGGCGGGCCTCCGCTTAGCGATGTAAATGCAAATATCGGTGTCGAGGAGGTAGCGCATCAGAACCGCGATCGCTTCTGGGGCCGCGCTTGTTTGCGCCCGCCCCTGAAGAAGTCGGGGGAAAGGCCCGCAAGAAGCTCGAATGCTGGCGCCAGGCTGCGCGGCCGCTCGCGCAGCACAAGCTCGTCGCCGCGCCGCAGAATTTCCAACTCCTGACACTCAAACCGGAACTCGCGGGGAATCCTCACCGCTTGGGAGTTCCCGCTCCGGAATACCTTGGTGATCGCCATGTTCCAAGTATACACCAACTGTATCTACGGCGCCCCGGCCTTCGTCCCCAGGGCGGCCGACTGGCGCAGGCCTTTCTTTTTAGGCCTGCACCAGACATCAGCACTTCGAAGCCCTCCCGCCCCAGTCTACCACCGCCCCTTTTCGCTTCCATTCAACATAAGCTGCGGTACAACCCCATTTGCAAAGGTGCTGTCCGGTGCGCGGTGGCGACGCCATAAAGATCGACGCCGTCGTCACCCGCGACAAACCGGGCAGCACTGGCGCAGGTCTGAAAAGAACGACCGGCGCCAGGCTGCCCATCAGCCTTCTAAGGAGAAAGTAGCGTAAGATGAATCAGCCCCCCTTCCGACCTTCAACTATGCTCGGGACACCTTCTGGGACGCTGCAGCTCCGGTGTCCTCACCGGCGGGAATGGCGGCGATGAGGACATCGCCGCTGCAGCCCACCGCCAACCCAATCGCCATACCACCACTGAATGGGAAGGTAGGGAAGGGTGAGAAAGCGAGAATGTTTATCTTCGTTGTTTTTTCAATAAGTTAGTGCGGATGCCGCACCGGTGACGAAATGCGGTCAGAAATTGAAGCCGTCAGTAAGGGGGCCGTTGCATAGCGGAGCTGACGCGATTCGACGCCGTGTGCGCCTGCTGGTGCTGGCATTCACCTTCTTTGTTGTAGGGTTCGCGGCGGTTATCCTGCGGCCGTTCGTAGGCTGATGCGCGGCTCAACCTGGAGGCATTGAGGGAAAGCTTCAGATACCAGGTTGAGCCACGCTCAATCGTGCGCGCCGGTCGTCCAATTCACCACAATGGCTTCTGCGCTTGACAAAAATCCGTTCGCCACAACGACCATCGACGATGCTCCTGTCTCCATCGAGGTGGGCGCTATGAACGTGCAGGAAACCACTGTGCTCCCGGTTTGAACTCCCATGGTGCTGAAGTTCTTCGTCTCCGCATAGAACACATGTCCCGTGCTGTTATTCGCAATCTGGACGAGCGGGAAGTTTGTAGCTGCCTGCATGTCGTCTCCGTAAGCGGCGCCCCGCGACACGCCGTTGAACTGGGTGCCTTTCACCGTGTAGGCCGTACCGCGAGTGATGGTGCTTGGAAACGATGTTATCGTGGGCTTCCAGGCGCTCTAGGCAGATCCTGCCGGGACGTAAATCTCCACGCCGGAACTGTTGCCGATGCCACTTTCGCGGTCTTCACTATCGTCC
>Ga0335081_10023271_pt1 | contig 10021 bp, 10 predicted proteins | sample Lox_Sample_35_FD_206713 | JGI IMG/M metagenome (GOLD analysis project Ga0335081, IMG submission 206713) | Soil microbial communities from Loxahatchee National Wildlife Refuge, Florida, United States - Lox_Sample_3.5 | ecosystem: Environmental > Terrestrial > Soil > Wetlands | place: USA... | reverse complement strand
CTGCCCAGGTCCTCGGGGCCGGTCGTGCAGCATCCGTCCCGGTAGAAGCCGGTGAGCGGATCGGTCCCACATGGCTCGAGCTCGCCGCCGAGCACGTTACGGTCACCCATGCAATGCAGTATCGGCACCGCGCCGGCCGGTTCGCAAGATCAGCTTGGGCTGGCTGGCCGGGGTCAGGCGGGCCATTGCGGGCACCTGCGGCCTCTTGCGGCCTGGACAGGTCCGGATGGGGCGCTTAGTCTTGACTGTATGGTCAGTCAAGATTTGCGGTATCGTCATGCCCCCGCTTCCGGCGTTACTCCGGCGCCGCTGGATCGGGGTGAGCTGGAGCTCGCACTCCGGCCGTTCGGGGAGAGCCGGATGCTGCCGCGGGCGGCGTACGTGGACCCGGCGGTGTTCGAGTGGGAGCAGCGGCACTTCTTCGGCGGCGGCTGGATGTGCGTGGCGCGGAGCGAGCAGCTGCCCGAACCGGGCGACCAGCGCGCCGAGGCCACGGGTTCCGGCGGGGTGCTGCTGGTCCGCGGCGAGGACGGCGAGGTGCGGGCGTTCGCGAACAGCTGCCGGCACCGCGGCCACGAGCTGCTGCCGTGCGGCCAGGGCGCCAAGCAGAACACGATCATCTGCCCGTACCACGCCTGGACGTACTCGCTGTCCGGCGAGCTCCGCGCGGCGGCGGGCTTCCGCAAGGTACGGGGCTTCGACTTCGGCCAGTGGGGCCTGGCCTCGCTTCCGGTGGCCGAGTGGCACGGCCTGGTGTTCGTGGATGGTTCCGGCGGCGCGGCCGGGTCCCTGCAGGAGTCGCTGGCCAAGCTGGACGAGCTGGTCGCGCCGTATGAGCCGGAGCGGCTGGTGACCGCCGGGCAGCACCGCTACGACGCCGCGGCGAACTGGAAGACGCTCACCGAGAACTACCACGAGTGCTACCACTGCCCGTCCATCCACCCCGAGCTGTGCCGGGTCAGCCCGCCTAAGAGCGGCGAGAACTACGCCGCCGACGGCGCCTGGATCGGCGGCTGGATGGACCTGCGCGACGGCATGGCGACGATGTCGCTCACCGGCGAGAGCGGGGGCATGCCGCTGCGCGGCCTGGACGAGCAGGGCCTGCGGACCGTCATCTACGTCAACATCTTCCCGAACGTGCTGCTCAGCCTGCATCCGGACTACGTGATGACGCACCGGCTGATCCCGGTGGCGGCGGACCGGACCACGATCGAGTGCACCTGGGCGTTCGCGCCCGAGGCCGTCGCCCGGCCGGACTTCGACCCTAGCTACGCGGTGGAGTTCTGGGACATCACCAACCAGCAGGACTGGGCCGCGTGCGAGTCCGTGCAGCGGGGACTGGCCTCGCCGCACGCCTCCCCCGGGCCGCTGTCGCCGGCCGAGGACGCGGTGTACTCCTACGTCACCAGCATCGCCCGGGGCTATCTGGGCCAGTCGGTCTGGAGCCCGGTAGCGTAGGTCGCGTGACGATACTTGACATCCCGGTAAAGACCCTGGCCGGCCAGGACTCCTCGCTCGGTTCCGCGGCGCCGGGCGCGGCCCTGCTTGTCGTGAACGTGGCCTCCAAGTGCGGGCTGACCCCGCAGTACACCGCGCTGGAGAAACTGCACGAGCAGTTCCGTGATCGCGGCCTGGCCGTGGTGGGCTTCCCGTGCAACCAGTTCGGCGGGCAGGAGCCCGGCACGGCCGAGGAGATCGCCGAGTTCTGCTCGGCGACCTACGGGGTCACCTTCCCGATGTTCGAGAAGATCGAGGTGAACGGGCCCGGGCGGCACGCCATCTACGACTCGCTGGTAGCCGTGCCGGACGCGGCTGGCGAGACCGGGGACATCCAGTGGAACTTCGAGAAGTTCCTGGTGCGGCCCGACGGCACGGTGGCAGCCCGGTTCCGGCCGCGGACCACGCCCGACGACCCCGCGGTGCTCGCGGCCATCGAGGCGAACCTCCCCGCCGGCTACTACCTAGGCTGAGCCCTCGGCGGGCTGAGCGCGGGGCGGGCTGAGCGCGGGGCGGGCTGAGCGCGGGCTGTTTCATGATCGTGGCCAGTTTTAGCTCTTGGGCGGCCAAAACTGGCCGTGATCATGGTTCTGGGGTAATTGGGGCGGGCCGAGCGCGTGCCGGTTCATGATCGCGGGCAGTTCCGGTCGATATTCGGTCGTAACTGCCCGCGATCATGGTCTTGGGGGCGGGGGTTGGGGCTCGCAGGGTGGGGGTTGGGCTCGCGAGGCGGGGGGCGGGGGATTAGGCGAGGGTGCTGGGGCCGCGTTTGGTCATCTGGCGGGCGATGATCATGCGCTGGATCTCGCTGGTGCCTTCCCAGATGCGCTCGACGCGCAGCTCGCGGAAGAAGCGCTCGGCCACGTTCTCGCGCATGTAGCCGCGGCCGCCGAAGACCTGGACGGCGCGGTCGGCGACGCGGCCGGCCATCTCCGAGGCGTAGAGCTTGGCCATCGAGCACTGCGCGTGGGAGACCTTCACGTCGGCGCCACGGTCGATGCCGCGGGCCGTCTCGTAGACCAGCGTCCGGGCCGCGAACAGCTCGGTTAGGCTGTCCGCCAGCATCCCGGCCACCAGCCCGTACTCGCTGATCGGCTGGCCGCCGACCACGCGGGCGGCGGCGAACGCGGTCATCTCGGCGGTGAGCCGGTCCGCGGCCCCGAGGCAGCGGGCGGCCACCATCAGCCGCTCGAACCTGAACCACTCGTACGCGAAGGCCATCCCGTCGCCCTCCGCACCGACCAGGTTCGCCGCCGGGACGCGCACGTCGTCGAACGCCACGATCGGGTGGTGGTGGCTGATCGTGTGCGAGTAGGCGGGCGTGCGAACCACGCGGACCCCGGGGCTCGGCAGGTCCACCAGGAACATCGCGTGCTCGCCGCGGTGCGGCCCGTCCGTCAGGCGGGCCTGGAAGAAGGCGAAGTCGGCGGTGTTGTACGAGGTGACGTGCCACTTGACGCCGTTGAGCAGGTACTCGCCGCCGCCCGGGCGGGCGGTCGCCTCGATCGCGTCGACGTCGGAGCCCGCGCCCTCCTCGGTGATCGCGTAGCACTCCTCCCGCTCCCCGGCGATCGCGGGCCGGACGTACCGGTCGATCTGGTCCGGGGTGGCCACGGCGGGCAGCCAGGACGGCGGGGTCGCCGCCACCCAGCCCAGCGCGTTGGTCACCTGGCCCATCTGCTCCTGGACCAGCACCTGCTGCAGGGAGGTGCAGCCGCCGCCGCCCAGTTCGCGCGGCATGTTCGTGGAGTGCAGGCCGAGCTCGCGGGCGCGCTTAGCGTGCGCGGCGGTCAGGTCGGCGGGCAGCTCCCCGCCGGATCGTTCGGCCTCTTCCTCGAACGGGATCAGCTCGTCCGCGAAACCGCGGGCCCGGGTCTGGATCTGGCGATCTTCTTCCGACAAGCCGTACATCCGGCGGTACCTCCAGGCGTCAGCCTCGTATTGACTGAATGTTCAGTCTATGTCAGCATCGATCGTGTGCCAATGAGGGCGGCGCGCCTTCGAGGACGGGAAGAGGACGGGGAGGCGATGAGCGTGGCCGGGCCTTCACGAGGAGACGGGCCTTCGAGGACGGGGAGGCGATGAGCGTGGCTGACGAGACCGCGGATGCCGTGGTGGTGGGCGGCGGGACGGTGGGCGCCTGGTGCGCCTACTTCCTGCGCCGGGCCGGGCTGGCGCGGGTCGTGCTGATCGAGAAGGGCTTCCTGGGCCAGGGCGCGACCAGCCGCGCGGCCGGTGTGGTCCGGATGCAGGGCGGGACGCCCGAGGCGGTTCGGCTGGGCCAGTGGTCGCGGCAGTTCTACCTGAGCCAGCGGGACGAGATCGGCACCGACTCCGGGTTCACCGAGCAGGGCTACCTGCTGCCCTGCTTCACCGAGGCGGAGGTCGCGGCGGCGCACGAGCGGATGGCCATGCAGACCGGGCTCGGCGTCCCGGTGCGGTGGCTGGATTCCGGCGAGGTGGACGCGGCCAACCCGACGCTGGCGCCCGGGCAGACGCTCGGCGGCACCTTCTGCGCGCAGGACGGGTACATCACGCCGCCGCGCAACGTGGCCGCCTACACGGTGGCGCTGATCCGGAGCGGCGTCGAGGTCCGCGAGCACGTCGCGTTCGGCGGCCTGACCGCTTCCGGCGTGGACACGAGCCAGGGACCGATCGACGCGGGCCTGGTGGTGCTCACCGGCGGGCCCAAGCTCGCCGCGGTCGGCCGGCTGGCCGGCCTGCGCATCCCGGCCGGCGGCGCCCGGCACCAGATCGCGGTGACCGAGCGGCACCCCGACCTGGACCCGGCCCGGGTGCCGATGGTGTTCGACCTGGCCGCGGGGCTCTACTGGCGTCCGGAAGAGGGCGGCCTGCTGTTCGGCATGAGCAACCCGGACGAGCCTCCGGGCGAGAACCGCGAGGTGGACGAGGGCTACCTGGCCAAGATGCGGGCCCGGCTGGCCGCGCTGGTGCCGGTCACCGCCGGGCTCGGGCTGCGCCGCCTGTGGGCCGCGACCATCGACTACACCCCGGACCACCTGCCCATCATCGGCCGCGCCCCCGGCGCGGACCGGGTCACGGTGGCCTGCGCGGGCGGGGCCGGCATGATGTGGGGACCAGGCGTGGCGCGCGCCGCGGCCGACGTCGCGCTCACCGGCTCCTCCGACGTGCTCGACACCTCACAACTCGGCCTCGACCGCTTCGACGAGGCGGGCCACAGCCGCCTCGCGACCGACCCCATCGCCCTGCCCTTCCCGGAGAGGATCGCCTCGTCATGATCACCGCTACCCCGTTCCTGGCCGCCGCGGCCGACGCGAAGCTCGAGGACTGGGGGCCGCTGGAGGAGGCCACCGGCGAGCCGATGCACACCTCGGGCACCACCTTGTGGTCCGGCGAGGGCGCCCAGGAGGCCGGCGTCTGGGAGTGCACGCCCGGCCCGTCCCGGTGGAGCCTGGACGACAACGAGTTCGTGCACATCCTGTCCGGCCGGATGACGGTCACGCCGGACGGCGGCGAGCCGGCCGAGATCGGGCCGGGCGACACCGCCGTCTTCCCCCGCGGCTGGGCCGGGACCTGGCAGATCCACGAGACGATCCGCAAGCTCTACGTCCTGTTCTGACGGGGGCCTGCGGGCTCAGTCCTCGCCGGAGAACCGCTCCCAGGCGGCCTGCTTGGACACGCCGAGCGCCTCGCCGATCCGGGTCCAGCTGATGCCCCGGCCGCGCAGGACGCCCACGTAGTCATGGACGGCGGCGTCGGCCTGGGCCACCACGGCCTGGACCCGCGCCAGGCCGGCGAGCAGTTCGTCGTCCGGCGCCTCGTGCCACGCGCCGAAGGCGGGCGCCGGCGCCTCCGCGATGACCAGGTTGCACAGGCCCACGCACTCATTGCAGATGTAGACGCCCGGGCCGGCCACGAGCTTGGCCACGGAGTCCTGGTCTTTGCGGCAGAACGAGCAGCACAACGTCTCCAGCTGCGCCGCGCCTGGTACGGGAACCCGGGTGTTCGCCATGCCGTCAAGGTAGCCCTGACGAGCCGCCATCGTCAAGGTGAACCTGACGCCGCCGGGGCGCCCGGTAGCCTGGCCGCATGGACTACCGGACGCTGGGAGAAAGCGGCTGCGCGGTATCGAGCCTGTGCCTGGGCACGATGACGTTCGGCGTCGAGACCGACGAGGCGGGCGCGCACGCCCAGCTCGACCGCTTCACCGAGGCGGGCGGCACGCTGGTGGACACGGCCGACGTGTACGGCGACGGGAGGTCGGAGGAGATCATCGGCCGCTGGTTCGCGCGCCGCCCGGCCGGGGTCACCGAGCCCGTGGTGCTGGCCACCAAGGGCCGCTTCCCGCAGCCAGGCGACGACACACCGAACGGTGCCGGGCTCTCCGCGCGCCACCTCACCCGCGCGCTGGACGCCTCGCTGCGCCGGCTCGGGCTCGAGTCGGTCGACCTGTACCAGGTGCACGCCTACGACCCGCTGACGCCGCTCGAGGAGACGCTGCGCACGCTGGACCAGTTCATCCGGGCCGGCAAGATCCGCTACTACGGCCTGTCCAACTTCACCGGCTGGCAGCTGACCAAGGCCGTGCACCTGGCCCGGGCGCTGAACGTGGCCGGGCCGGTCACCCTCCAGCCGCAGTACAGCCTGCTGGCCCGGGAGATCGAGTGGGAGATCGTGCCCGCCTGCCTCGACGCCGGCCTGGGCCTGCTGCCGTGGAGCCCGCTCGGCGGGGGCTGGCTGTCCGGCAAGTACCGGCGCGACCAGCGCCCGACCGGCGACACCAGGCTGGGCGATGACCCGAACCGCGGCATGGAGGCCTACGACCGGCGCGGCACCGAGCGCACCTGGAACGTCATCGACGCGGTGCAGAAAGTGGCCGAAGACCGCGGCGTGTCCATGGCCGAGGTGGCGCTGGCCTGGGTGACCGCCCGGCCCGCCGTCACCGCCACCATCCTCGGTGCCCGCACGCTGAGCCAGCTCGAGGCCAACCTGCGTTCGGCGCAGCTGCGGCTGACCGCGGCCGAGACCGCGGCCCTGGACGCCGCCAGCTACCCGCAGGTGGTCGACTACCCCTACGGCGAGATGGGCCAGGAGCAGCGGTCCCGCAGGCTGGCGGGCGGCCGCTGAGGCCGCCGTTAACGGGCGGCCGCTGAGCGCGCCCGCTAGGCGGCCGAAGGGGCCGAAGGGGCCGAAGGGGCCGGGCCGCCGCGGCTGGCGGAGTCGAACTCGCCGGTGCCGTCCGGCGCGCCGGCGCCAGGGCGGCTGGGGTAGACGTGCTGCCCCGCGGCCGGCACCAGCTGCGGGTTGCCGCCGCCCCGGGACATCTGCTGGATCTTGATGTAGCGGCTGATCTCGCGCCACTGGCTGGCCGCCAGGACGGCCACGGACACGGGCACGAGCAGGAGCGCCTTGCGGGCCATGGTGCGTCTCCCTCCAGTTCACGTCCCCTTCACCGGCTTCCCCGCCGCGGTAGCGGCCAAAACGGGACAACCGGGTCCGTACCTGGACGTTGATTCGTTACCAGGTGACGGGTGACGCTGAATGTCATGGTGTGGCGGATCCATTTCACCGCTGACGACCTGGCCCGCATCCAGGTCAGCCCGACGCTGGGCCCGCTGGCCGAGACGGTGATGGCGGTCACGCTGCTGCGCTGCCCGCAGCAGCCGCGCGCCCTGCTCAGCGAGTGGCGCGGCCAGGTCCAGGACCGGATCACGCCCCGGATGAGGCCGCTGACGGCGCTGATCCCGCCCGGCACGAAGGGCGTGGACCTGTGCACGCTCACCGGCGAGGCGCCGACGATCGAGCAGGGCGTCCAGGCGCTGCTCGCCGTGCCGCGCGAGCACCTGCTGGTGGAGATGGAATACGCCGACCGGCGCAGCCGGCTGCCCGCGGCCGCGTGGGCGCTGGCCGAGACGGGCGGCCGGCCGGACCTGGCCGAGGCCGCGCAGGCCGCTTACCAGGCGCTGGTCGAGCCGTACTGGACCCGCATCCGCGCCCTGCTGCACGCCGAGCAGGCCACCCGCCGCCGGACGCTGGCCCGCGAGGGCGCCGACCGGCTGCTCGCCTCGCTGCAGGGCCGGCGGATCCGCTGGCGGCCGCCCGTCCTGGAGATCCTCATGCCGAGCGACCTCGACATGTACCTGGACGGCCGGGGCCTCGCGCTGGTCCCTTCGGTCTTCGTCGGCAAGGATCCCGGCCTGCACGAGAACCCCAACGACGACGCCGACGTGCCGCGGCTGGTCCTGCCCGCGGCGGACGCGGGCTATGACCACCTGTGGAACGGCTCGCGGCGCCCGGGAGCGGCGCTGGCCGCGCTGGTCGGCCGGAACCGGGCCACGGTGCTGCGGAGCATCGCGGACGGGTGCACCACCACCGAACTGGCTGGCCGGGCCGGAATCTCGCTCGCCGCGGCCAGCCAGCACGCGGCGGTGCTGCGCGACGCCGGCCTGATCGCCAGCCGCCGTCAGGGCGGCGCGGTCCTGCATGTACTCACGCCGCTCGGCGCGGAACTGCTGCAAGCCGGGTAGGGCTGGCCCTCGCGGGCCAGCCCCGGTTTGGACCACCGGCTTGTGGTTTCCGTGCTCAGGATCACCAGCGGCCGGCATCGCGGGCAAACCCTTTCAGCCGTGGCTTAAACCCTCAGGCCAGAGGGGATTGACAGCAGACACAGAATGACATCAAGATCGGTAAAGAACGGTCATACAGGAGCCGTATGCTGCCGACTCAGCGCCGGTCCGGCTGGTGCCGGGGCGGCCGGTGCACCTCGGCGCGGGCTGGCTGGCCGCGGTCGACCGGGCGGGCGGCCCGGTGCGCGTCGTCACCGGCTCCTTACGGACCGGCTCCTACGGTCCGGCTCCTTACGGCTCGGCGGCTGAGGCCGCGCGTTCGAGCAGGAACGTCCCGGTGCGCCCGGCGCGTGCGGCCCACCACCGGGCGACCTGGTCACCGGCGGCCCGGCAGGCGTGGCGGTGCCGCCAGCGCATCGCCTCGTGCGCGGCCCAGGCCAGGGTGGCCTGCGGATCCTGGCCGAGCATGGCGCGCAGCGCGTAACGGCGCTCGCCGATCCGGTAGCCCATCCCGGCTTGGCCCGCGCCAGCGGCCAGGCGGCGCCGGGTCAGGACCACGCCGCTGCGGACGGGCGTGGTCAGGGCATCCGCCAGGCCGGCCAGGCGGAGGTCGGCCCAGGCGTCGCCGGGCGCGGCGCGGAGCGCCAGGGGCAGCCGCGGCCAGGCCGGCTGGACGCTGAACTCAGCCGTTACGGCCCGGCGGGACAGTTCCGCCCATGCGGTCAGTGACGGGACGCCGAGGTCGGCCACGGCGTCCAGATACACCGGCAGCCAGGGCCACAGGTGCTCGGCGAACAGGCTCTGCCGGGACCGGGTGAGGGCTTGGGCCGTGACCGGCCTGCGGGCTTGCTCGGCGGCCTCGCCCAGGCTGGCGTACAGGGCCAGGAGGGCTGCCAGGTGATCCGGTTCGGCGGGCGGAGGGACGGCGATGGCCCGCCAGAACCCCGCGGCCCGGTCGGCACCCTCCCCGCCGAGCGCACCGTCGGGCCCGAGGTAGACCGAGGCGTAGGGCGGGCAGTTCAGCACGAAGACCTCGGTGTGCTCGGCGTCGCTGATCGGGCCAAGCCGGAGCGGACCCGCCACGGCCCGGGCCGTGGCCGGGCTGTCGGCGACGGCGCCGAGGGCCCGCAGGAGCTCCCACGGCCGCGTCATGGGCCGGAGTTCCGGCCGCTCTCGCTGCCCTGCCCGCGGCCGGGCCCGGCCGCGGGCAGGGCGAAGGCGGCCGCGTCGGGCTTGAGCGGACGCATCAGCCACCGGGGCCGGCGTGTCCCGTCCGGCGACACGTGCCCGGCGGGCCTGGTCTGCGCCATCCAGCGGCGGTAGACCTCGCGGGCCCGGCCGGTGTCCGCGGCGATGTCGCCGTGCGCGTCTCCCGGCGCCGCGGGGCGGACGCGGACGGCCTGGTGCCAGCAGTGCATGCCGGAAATGGGATCGGGGTGGACGGGAAAGGTGAGGTTCTGGTGGACGCCGGTGTCGGACCACCAGATCCGGGCCGTGTCGGGATCCGCCGAAGAATAAGGCCGGACGAGCTGGGTGGCCCGCATGGCCCACCCTTCCTGCTCCCGCTGCAAGTCGACCGTGGCCATCATCCCGCCCGCGCCGACCTGGCTGTGGCCGGTGAGCTTCCAGCGCCCCATGTGGTGCGAGCACGCGACGACGCCCGGCCTGATGCCCTCGGTGATCCACGCCTTGGCCACGAAGTAGCCGATCTCGGTTTCCACCCGGATCAGGTCGCCGGTGCGGTTCACCCCGAGCCGGGCCGCGTCGCTGGGGTGGATCCACACCGGGTTGGTGTGCGACAGTTCGTCCAGCCATTTGCTGTTGGCCGAGCGGGTGTGGATCTGCGTCGGCAGCCGGAACGTGGACAGCAGCACGAGCTGGTCATCGGCCAGCGCCGACGGGTGGACGTGGCTCTTGATGTAACCGGGCAGCGCGTGCTCGGGCCAGCCCCAGGCAGCCAGGGTCGAAGACCAGAA
>Ga0335081_10023270_pt1 | contig 10022 bp, 10 predicted proteins | sample Lox_Sample_35_FD_206713 | JGI IMG/M metagenome (GOLD analysis project Ga0335081, IMG submission 206713) | Soil microbial communities from Loxahatchee National Wildlife Refuge, Florida, United States - Lox_Sample_3.5 | ecosystem: Environmental > Terrestrial > Soil > Wetlands | place: USA... | reverse complement strand
TTGGGTCCGATCAGATCCAGGCCGGCTGAGGCGTATGCGCGAGTACGCCCTGGTCTTGCTCGTCACCGCAGCGGTGACCTACCTGCTCACCCCACTGGTGCGGCGGCTGGCCATCGCCACCCACGCGATGCACGAGCCGCGAGCCAGGGATATGCATACCAAGCCCACCCCGCTGCTGGGCGGCCTGGCCATGTACGGCGGGCTGGTCGCCGGGCTGCTGATCGCCAGCAGGCTCGCTTTCCTGCAGGACCCCTTCCAGACGGCCGGGTCGAGGAGCGAGGCCGGGCTGCTGCTGGCCGGCGGCCTCCTGGTGGTCGTGGGGTTCCTCGACGACCGGTTCGGGCTCAGCGCGATCAGCAGGCTGGCCGGTCAGGTGGCGGCGGCCGGCATCCTGGTCTGGAGCGGCCAGGCGCTGCCCTGGGTGCCGATGCCGAGCGGTGGCGTGTTCTCGCTCGAGCCTGACCTGAGCGTGACGCTGACCATCCTGCTGGTGGTGGTCACCATCAACGCGATCAACTTCATCGACGGCCTCGACGGGCTCGCGGCCGGCATCGTGGCCATTGCCGCGCTGTCGTTCCTGGTCTACTCGTACACGCTGCTCAGGACCATCGGCAGCACGTCGCAGTCGCTGCCCGCGGTGGCGTCCGCGCTGCTAGCCGGCATGTGCCTCGGGTTCCTGCCGCACAACTTCTACCCGGCGCGGATCTTCATGGGCGACATCGGCGCGATGCTGCTCGGCCTGCTCCTCGCCTACGGCCCGATATCCAGCACCGATTCGCTCGACCCGGCCCTGCTGACCAACTACGCGCACACCCCTCACACGCTGGACCGGTTCCCGACCTTCCTCCCGCTGCTGGTGCCGGCCGCGATCTTCATCATCCCGTACGCGGACCTGATGTTCGCGATCATCCGGCGGACCCGGGCGGGCAAGCCGATCATGGTCGCCGACCGGCAGCACCTGCATCACCGGGTGATGAACATCGGCCATTCCTACCGGCAGAGCGTCCTGATCATGTACCTGTGGGCGGCGCTGTTCTCGGTCGCCGTGGTCTCGCTCTCGTTCGTCCGGAGCCCCTCGGTCGTGTTCATCGCGGCCACGCTGGTCGCGGTGCTCGCCCTGCTGCCCGTCACCATGCCCCGGCTGCGCCCCTGGGCCCGGAACAAGCCCGCGCGCCCCGCCGCCAGACCCGCGTCTGCTGCCCGGCCGCCGCTGGCCGCGCCGCCGCTGGCCGCGCCGCCGCTGGCCGCGCCGTCCGGGACCACCGTCAACGGTACGGCGCCGTCCGGTCACGGTCCGCTGCCCGGCTACTCCCCGGAGGCGGGCCCGCTCCGTGACGCGAGCATGTTCACCCCGAATTCACATCCGACGGAGGCGGCCCCGCTCCCCGCCGATCCGCTGCCGCGGGCCGGCCTGCTTCCCGACGCCGACCCCTTCCCCGGCCAGAACCCGTTCCCCGGCCAGAACCCGTTCCCCGGCCAGAACTCCTTCCCCGGCCAGAACCCGTTCCCCGGCCAGAACCCGTTCCCCGGCCAGAACCCGTTCCCCGGCCAGAACCCGTTCCCCGGCCAGGACCCGTTCCCCGGCCAGGACCCCTTCCCCGGCCAGGACCCCTTCCCCGGCCAGGACCCCTTCCCCGGCCAGGACCCCTTCCCCGGCCAGGCGGCCTACCCCGGCACCGCGCCGTTCTCAGGAACCGGGCCGTTCCCGCAGGCCAGGCCGTTCCCGCAGGCCAGGCCGTTCCCGCAGGCCGGGTCACGGCCCGGGGACGAACCCCTCCATCCCCTCGACCCCCTCGCCGGGGGCGACCCCTTCCCCCGGGCTCAGCGCCCCGACGCGCGACCGAGGTAGCTACCTCCGGCGGGTCTCGCGTTTACCTCCCCTTTACCGTTCCTTGATGTAATCGTCCATGTAATCGTCCTCGGACCCTGTCGCCCGCCCCGACTCCGCGCCGGCCGTCGGCCCTTCGGAAAATGTCCAGATATAGGAGATTTGTCCAGCTCTGCCGGCCCTCGGCGGTCCCCGGTCCGGCCCCGCCGGACCCGCCCCAGCCGACTCCAAGGGCTCGCGGCACGCGGACCAGGGCCGAGAAGGCGGGTCGCGTTGGGCCGGGCGCCCGACGATGGTCATAAATTGTGTGCGATCAGGTAAAGACAGAGTCAAGAACTTTGTGATATGTTTCACGAGCAGCCCCTCTACGGCTAATGAGAGGCCCGTGATACCTTTCGTAAACCTGACCGGATACCCGCACCGCGACTGCGGCGCGGCAACCGGCTCCTGCACCGGACGGGGGAGATTCTCCCGCGCCACCAAAGTTGCTGTCGATCCCCCAGGAGCCATCTAATGCTGGCGAAGTACGCCATCATCGTGCGGCGCGCGGGCGCGTGGACGGCCGTCGCGGCCGCGATCATGGTCGCCGTCAGCGCCGCCCTGGTCGGCGTCAAGGGACTGATCGGCGCGCTGCTCGGGGTGGCCATCGTCATCGTGTTCTTCGGCGTCAGCGTGCTGGTGGTCGGCCGGGCCGCGCGGGTGAGCCCGCAGGCCATGATGGTGGCCGCGATGGTCACCTACCTGGTCAAGATCGTGGCCCTGGCCGTCATCGTCTCCTCCCTGAACGGCACCACCGCGTTCAGCACCAGGACCCTCGGCTTCGTGGCCATCGGCTGCATCCTGGTCTGGAGCGTCGCGCAGGTCATCACGGCGATGAAGGTCAAGATGCTGTACGTCGAGCCCGAGCAGTCAGCGGTGCGGCGAGGCGGGTGAGATGAGCGACGAGGGCAGCAGAGCCAGGTTCAGGGACACGCGGCAAACCGCGGCGGAAGGCCGGTCCCAGGGCCTGGACATCGGCTGGACGGTGTCCGGCTACCTGATCTCCGGGATGCTCGCCTACGGCCTCATCGGCTGGCTGATCGGCCGGGCGGTTCACGTCTCGCTGCTCCTCCCCATCGGCATGCTGGTCGGCCTGGCTATCTCGATCGGCTTCATCATCTGGCGCTTTGGCGTGCAGGGAGCAATGGCGCAGCCCAGGACCAGTGCGAAAGCACAAAAAGGAGATGACCGGTGACCGGTGACGTGAGCGCGCTCGCCAGCGGGGGCTGCCACATCTTCAGCGGGTGCGGATTCCCGGCCCCGGGCCTGCAGGATTTCGAATGGAAGCCGTTCTTCACCATCGGCGGGGTCGGGTTCACCAAGCCGATGCTTCTCGCCATCCTGGCCGCGATCGTGGTGATCGGGTTCTTCTGGCTGGCGTTCCGTTCGCCCAAGCTGGTCCCGCGCGGTTGGCAGAACCTCGGCGAGATCGCGATCCTGGGCGTGCGGGACCAGATCCTGCGCCCGTCGCTGGGCCGGAAAGGCGACTCGTACCTGCCGCTGCTCGTGTCGCTGTTCTTCTTCATCTACATCATGAACGTGATGGAACTGATCCCGATCCTCCAGTTCCCCGTCACGTCCAGGATCGGCTTCGTGTGGCCGCTGGTATTCATCGTCTACTTCCTCTACCTGTACCTGGGCGTCAAGAACCAGGGGGCCTGGGGTTACCTCAAGAACATGATCCCGCCGGGCGTGCCGGCGCCGATCTACGTCATCCTGGTCCCGGTCGAGCTGCTCAGGTTCTTCGTCTTCCAGCCGTTCACCCTCGGGGTGCGGCTCTTCGGGAACATGTTCGCCGGCCACCTGCTGCTGACGATCTTCACGATCGCGACGTGGTATCTGCTGAGCCTGTCGGTCGGGCTGGTCTACGCCGCGGGCTCCTTCGCGCTGGCGATCTTCGTCTTCCTGCTGGAGACTTTGGTCACCCTGCTGCAGGCCTTCATCTTCACCACGCTGACCGCCACGTACATTGCCAGCTCGCTGGAGGCGGCACATTGACCCGCTGTACCTACCACTCATCCGGCGGGACGAGCCGCCGGTACGACACGTAAAGGACTGAATCTATGTCTCTTGGTGCAACTGTCGCCGCTGGCGCGGCCCAGGTGATCAGCATCAACGCCGGCGCCATCGGATACGGCCTTGCCGCCATCGGCCCCGGCATCGGCATCGGCCTGGTCTTCGGCCACGCGATCGAGGCCATGGCCCGCCAGCCGGAGGCCACCGGCCGCATCTCGCTGTACATGTGGATCGGCTTCTCGCTGACCGAGGCGCTCGCGCTGATCGGCCTCGTGGCCCCGTTCATCTTCAAGTACTGAGGTAACCGCGTCATGTTCCAGCTCGCTGCCGATACGGCGTCGTCGAACCCGCTGCTTCCCTCGTGGCCCGAGTTCATCATCGGCACGATCCTGTTCGCCTTGGTGTTCGGCGCGCTCGCCAAGTTCCTGCTGCCCCGGGCCCAGCAGACGCTGGCCGAGCGGACCGAGCTGATCGAGGGCGGCCTGGCCAAGTCCGAGGAGGCGCAGGCCGAGGCCAACCACCTGCTCGAGCAGTACCGCCAGCAGCTCGCCGAGGCCAGGCACGAGGCGGCCAGGCTGCGCGAGGAAGCCCGGGAGCAGGGCGCGCAGATCATCGCCGAGATGCGCGAGCAGGCTCAGGCGGAGGCCCGCCGGGTAACCGAGGCCGCCCAGGCCCAGATCGAGGCCGAGCGCCAGCAGGCGCTGACCTCGCTGCGCGCCGAGGTGGGCACGATGGCGACCGAGCTGGCCAGCCGGATCGTGGGCGAGTCGCTCACCGAGGAGGCCCGGCAGAGCCGGATCGTGGACCGGTTCCTCGCCGAGCTCGAGGTGTCCAGCCAGTGAGGCGCGTCACCGGTGCCGAGGCTGGCCGCCAGTCCGTTCGGACCAAAATTACCTTCAGTACGGCCGGAGGTGACGAGCGTGCGCGGGGTTAGCAGAGCCTCGCTGGCCGGTCTCGAGGAGCAGCTGGCGGAGGCCGGCGTAACCGGTGCCGTCGCGGCTACCAGGCTGGGCGACCAGCTGTTTGCCGTCGTCGGGCTGCTGGACACCGAGCACGGGCTGCGGCGCGCGCTGTCCGATCCGGGCAAGCCCGCGGCGGAGAAGGGCGCGGTCACCGCCGGGCTCCTGCACGGCCGGGTGACCGAACGCACCGAGGCCCTGGTGGTGGCGGCGGCCGAATCCCACTGGGCCACCGCGGGCGACATGGTCGACGCCCTGGAAGAGCTGGCGATCGAGGCCATGGTGCTCGCCGCGGACGCCGACAACGGCCTGGACGACTTGGAGGACGGGCTGTTCAGGTTCAGCCGGGTGATCACCGGCCAGCCGGACCTGCGGGCCGCGCTGGCGGATCCCTCGCTGCCGGAGGATCGCAAGCAGGGACTGCTCGACACGTTGCTCTCGGGCAAGGTGACCGCGGTGACCCTGCGCCTGATCAGCCAGATGGTCGCGCATCCGCGCGGCCGGGCGCTGCCTGTCGCCCTGGACCTGTGCGCCAGTATCGCGGCGCGGCGCCGCGAGCAGCTGATCGCGGTGGTGCGCACGGCGGTGGAACTGTCCGCGGCGCAGCGCAGGCGGCTCGCGGACGCGCTCGCCGCCTCCTACGGGCACCGAATTCACCTGAACGTCGTGATTGATCCCTCGGTGGTGGGTGGTATTTCCGTCCAGATCGGGGATGAGCTAATAGACGGGACCGTGGCCAGCCGGCTGGCTGCCGTCCGGCGCAAGCTGGCGGGCTGACGTGCCGTCGCCAGCCGAAGAATCCGCCGCGGAACAACACCAAGCCCGGAAGACCACCCAAGGAAAGACACAGAAGACTATGGCTGAGCTGACGATCCGGCCGGAGGAGATCCGGGACGCGCTGGCGCGTTTCGTCCAGGACTACGAGCCGCAAAGTGCCTCGCGGGAAGAGATAGGCACCGTCGTCGAGTGCGGCGACGGCATCGCCCGGGTCGAGGGCCTGCCCTCGGCCATGGCCAACGAGCTGCTCGAATTCGAGAACGGCGTCCGGGGCCTGGCGCTCAACCTGGACGTGCGCGAGATCGGCGTGGTGATCCTCGGCGAGTTCAACGAGATCGAGGAGGGCCAGCAGGTCCGCCGCACCGGAGAGATCTTGTCCGTGCCGGTCGGCGACAGCTTCCTCGGCCGCGTGGTCGGACCGCTCGGTGAGCCGCTGGACGGCAAGGGGCCCATCGAGAACACCGAACTGCGGCCGCTCGAGACGCAGGCGCCGTCGGTGGTGCAGCGCCAGCCGGTGAAGGAGCCGCTGCAGACCGGCATCAAGGCCATCGACGCGATGACCGCGATCGGCCGGGGCCAGCGGCAGCTGATCATCGGCGACCGGCAGACGGGCAAGTCGGCGATCGCCCTGGACGCGATCATCAACCAGCGGGCGAACTGGGAGTCGGGCGACGAGAAGCGCCAGGTGCGCTGCATCTACGTCGCGATCGGCCAGAAGGGCTCCACCATCGCCCAGGTCCGCCAGGCGCTGGAGGACCACGGCGCCATGGAGTACACCACGATCGTGGCCGCGCCGGCCTCTGACCCGTCCGGTTACAAGTACATCGCGCCCTACACCGGCTCGGCTCTCGGCCAGCACTGGATGTACCAGGGCAAGCACGCGCTGATCGTCTTCGACGACCTGTCCAAGCAGGCCGACGCGTACCGGGCCATCTCGCTGCTGCTGCGCCGGCCGCCGGGCCGCGAGGCCTACCCCGGCGACGTGTTCTACCTGCACTCCCGGCTGCTCGAGCGGTGCGCCAAGCTGTCCGACGACCTCGGCGGCGGGTCGCTGACCGGGCTGCCGATCGTCGAGACCAAGGCCAACGACATCTCCGCCTATATCCCGACGAACGTCATCTCGATCACCGACGGGCAGATCTACCTGGAGGCCGACCTGTTCAACGCGGGCATCAGGCCGGCCATCAACGTCGGCCGTTCGGTGTCCAGGGTCGGCGGCAACGCGCAGGTCAAGGCGATGAAGAAGGTGGCGGGTACACTGCGGCTTTCGCTGTCGCAGTACCGTGACCTCGAGGCGTTCGCGGCGTTCGCGTCCGACCTGGACGCGGCCTCCCGCGCCCAGCTCGACCGGGGCGCCCGGCTGGTGGAGCTGCTCAAGCAGCCGCAGTACTCCCCGTTCCCGGTCGAGGAGCAGGTGGTATCGCTCTGGGCGGGCACCGGCGGGCACCTCGACGACGTGCCGGTCGAGGACGTCGGCCGGTTCGAGAGCGAGTTCCTCGACTACATGCGGCGCCAGCACGCCGGCGTCCTCCAGGCGATCAGGGAATCCCTCGACCTGCCCGAGGAGACCGTCACCGCGCTCAAGGACGCGATCGAGGACTTCCGCAAGAGCTTCCAGACCAGCGCCGGCGAACTGCTCGTCAGCAAGGACGAGCCGGCCGAGGCGCTCGACCAGGAGGGCCAGGAGACGGTGGCCCGCCGCGTCCAGCCCGAGCCCGCCACCGCCGAGAAGCAGTAGCCCATGGCAGCCCAGCTTCGCCTGATCAGGCGGCGGATCAGCTCGGTGCAGTCGATCGGCAAGATCACCCGCGCCCAGGAGCTGATCGCGTCGTCGCGGATCGTCCGGGCACAGCAGCAGATGCGCGCGGCCGAGCCGTACGCCCGGGAGCTCACCCGGGCGGTCGAGGCGGTGATCAGCCGCTCGACCAACGTCACCCATCCGTTTACCGAGGAGCCGAAGAACCCCACCCGGGCCGCGGTGCTGATCCTGACCAGCGACCAGGGCTTCGCCGGCGCGTACAACGCGAACGTGCTGCGCGAATCGCAGCGGCTGCGGCAACGGCTCAGCGACCGGGGCATCGAGCCGGTGCTGTACGTGACCGGCCGCAAGGGCATCGGCTGGCACCGGTTCCGCGAGCTGGACCTGGCCGGCTCGTGGAGCGGTTTCTCCTCGACGCCCAGGTACCGGGACGCGCAGGCCGTCTCGGATGCGGTGCTCGAGGCGTTCGGCGCCGAAGACGGCGGCGTGGACGAGATCCACCTGGTCTGCACCGAATTCGTGTCGATGCTCACCCAGCGGCCGGCGGCGCGCAGGCTGGTGCCGCTGGAGATCAAGGAGACGGACCAGCCGAGTCCGTCCGGGCCGCTGCCGCAGTACGAGTTCGAGCCGTCGCCGGAAGACGTGCTCGATGCCCTGCTGCCGCAGTACGTGGCGAGCAGGATCTTCTACGCGATGCTGGAGGCGGCGGCGGCCGAGCTGGCCTCGCGCCGCCGGGCCATGAAGGCGGCCACCGACAACGCGAACGATCTGCTCGAGTCGCTGACCCGCGAGGCCAACAACGCACGGCAGGCCGAGATCACCCAGGAAATCAGCGAGATCGTGGGCGGCGCCAACGCGCTCGCCTCGGCAAGCGCAACGAGTGAGTGAGGGACCACATGACCGCGACCGAAGAAAACACCGCCGAGAGCGGCGAGGCCGCTGCGGGCACCGGCCGTGTCGCCCGGGTCATCGGCCCCGTCGTGGACGTGGAGTTCCCGGCGGACCAGCTGCCGGAGATCTACTTCGCGCTGCACTGCAACGTCACGATCGGCGACGAGACCCGGTTGCTGACCCTGGAAGTCGAGCAGCACATCGGGGACGACGTGGTGCGCGCCATCTCCATGCAGCCCACCGACGGCCTGACCCGCGGGGCCGAGGTCACCAACACCGGCGCGCCCATTGAAGTGCCGGTAGGCGACGTCACTAAGGGGCACGTGTTCAACGCCCTGGGCGAGACGCTCGACGTGCCCATCTCGTCGCTGCACGTCACCGAGCGCTGGCCGATCCACCGCGACCCGCCGCCGCTGGACCAGCTGGAGCCGCGGACCCAGATGTTTACCACCGGCATCAAGGTCATCGACCTGCTCACCCCGTACGTGCTGGGCGGCAAGATCGGGCTGTTCGGCGGGGCCGGCGTCGGCAAGACGGTGCTGATCCAGGAGATGATCCGCCGGGTGGCCAGGAACTTCGGCGGCGTCTCCTGCTTCGCCGGGGTGGGGGAGCGTACCCGCGAGGGCAACGACCTGTTCCTGGAGATGACCGAGTCCGGGGTCATCGAGGACACCGCCCTGGTGTTCGGGCAGATGGACGAGCCGCCGGGCACCCGGCTGCGCGTCGGGCTGACCGCGCTCACCATGGCCGAGTACTTCCGCGACGTGCAGAAGCAGGACGTGCTGCTGTTCATCGACAACATCTTCCGGTTCACCCAGGCCGGCTCGGAGGTGTCCACGCTGCTCGGCCGGATGCCGTCGGCGGTCGGCTACCAGCCGACGCTGGCCGACGAGATGGGCCAGCTGCAGGAGCGGATCACCTCGACCCGGGGCCACTCGATCACCTCGATGCAGGCGATCTACGTGCCCGCGGACGACATCACCGACCCGGCGCCGCACACCGTGTTCGCGCACCTGGACGCGACGACCACGCTGTCCAGGGAGATCACGGAGAAGGGGATCTACCCGGCGGTGGACCCGCTAGACTCCACGTCACGGATCCTGGACGCCAGGTACATCGGCCAGGAGCACTACGACGTGGCCCGCGAGGTGCAGCGGATCCTGCAGCGGTACAAGGAACTGCAGGACATCATCGCCATCCTCGGCGTCGACGAACTCGGCGAAGAGGACAAGATCACGGTCCAGCGGGCCCGGCGCATCGAGCGGTTCCTGTCTCAGCCGATGTTCGTGGCCGAGCAGTTCACCGGCCAGGAGGGCATCTTCACGCCGCTGGAGGAGACCATCTCCTCGTTCAAGGCGGTCTGCGAGGGCAAGTACGACAGCCTGCCGGAGCAGGCGTTCTACATGGTCGGCGGGATCGAGGACGCGGAGAAGAAGGCCAGGGAGCTGGAGCGGTGACGTTGTATGCGGAGCTGGTCATACCCGACCGGGAGCTGTGGTCCGGCGAGGCCGGGACGGTGATCGCCAAGACCACGGAGGGCGACATCGGCGTGCTGACCGGGCACTCGCCGGTGTTCGGCATCTTGTCCGAAGCCTCCGTGGTCCGGATCCTCACCGAGGGCGACGAGGTGCGGGCCGCCATCAGCGGCGGGTTCCTCTCCGTGGCGGACGACCGGGTATCGATCCTGGCGGCCCAGGCTCAGCTCGGCGAAGAGGTGGACGTCGAACAGGCCCGGCAGGAGCTGGCCACGGCC
>Ga0335081_10023268_pt1 | contig 10022 bp, 8 predicted proteins | sample Lox_Sample_35_FD_206713 | JGI IMG/M metagenome (GOLD analysis project Ga0335081, IMG submission 206713) | Soil microbial communities from Loxahatchee National Wildlife Refuge, Florida, United States - Lox_Sample_3.5 | ecosystem: Environmental > Terrestrial > Soil > Wetlands | place: USA: Florida... | reverse complement strand
GGAGGGGCCATCTACGGCCCGAAGGTGATGCTCGCCGACCAGGACGCGGGCTCGGGCGGCGACTTCCTGCCCTGGGCCTTCAAGCACCAGAAGCTCGGCACGCTCATCGGCACGCGCACCTGGGGCGGACTGATCGGCATCGCGGCCAACCCGCCCTTGATCGACGGCGGCCAGCTGTCGGTGCCCTTCTTCCGCTTCTTCACGCCCGAGGGCGAGTGGCGCGTCGAGAACGAGGGCGTCGCGCCCGACATCGAGGTGACGCTCGACCCGGCGGCGGTGAATCGCGGCGAGGACCCGCAGCTCGACGCCGCGATCTCGACCGCGCTCGCGAAGCTCAAGGACTTCAAGCCCATCGAGCTCAAGCAGGCGCCGCCCTATCCGACCACGCTCGGTAAGTGATGCAGCTCAGGTGGCGCGCAGTGCCGTGGTGACCGGCACGCGCGCCGCCCGCAGCGCCGGCAGCAGTCCGCCGACGAGACCCATGGCGAGCGCCCAGGCGATGCCAATCTCCGCGAGCCGCGGGGTGACGTCGAGCCTGAAGCTGAAGCCGAAGGGGCTCACTGCCATGCCGTGGAAGAACAGCCACGCCGCGGCGGCACCGAGCAGCGCGCCGGGGAGCGCGAGCAGGATCGACTCGATGAGCGTCGCGGCCACGATCGCCCCGGAGCCGAAGCCGATCGCCCGCAGCGTCGCGAGCTCGCGGCGCCTGGCATCCACGATCGAGTAGAGCGAGTTCACCGCGCCGAAGGTCGCGCCGATTGCCATGATCGCGCCGATGAAGTAGCTCACGAAGTTAAGCAGCCCGTTGAACTGCTTGAATTGCGATTCGACATCCTCCCGTGCCGTCTTGGCTTCGAGCTTGAGAGCCGGGTTGGCCTGGAGAGCGCGGTTGAAGGCGTCGAAGTCGGCGGGCGACTTGAGACGCACGTTGATCCGGTTGTAGCTGTTGCGCCTGAAGAGACTCATGAGAGTCTCGGCGTCGGAGATGACGATGCACTGCAGGCTCTGGCCCTGGTCGTAGAGACCGACGACGGTCCACTCCACCCCGCGCACCTCACGCTTCGCTCCGATCTCGAAGCCGTCGAACTGCTGCACGCAGGAGTTGGTCGCGATGATCTCGTTCAGGCCCGGCTTGAAGAGGCGCCCGGCCGTCAGGTGCGCCGGCGGCCGCAGCTCGAACTTCGGCTCGCTGCTGCCGATGAGTGGAAAGAAGACGCGCCGGCCGGTACCGCGCCTGTGTCCCTCGAAGGGGACGAGCACCATGCCGTCGACCTGCGGGTCGCCATCCTTGTCACGGGCGATTCCCGGCAGATCGCGGACCGTCACCATGTCGCCGCGCGAGACGCTGCTCTGGATGAACTGCGCACCCCTGGCCTGCACCACCACCTCATCGTCGTGCACGTCTCCCACCGCCTGTTGATGCGCGCCCGTGCCCATCGCGAGCAGCGAGACCAGCACGGCTACCGTGCAGGCCACACCCACGACTATGGTCAGCACCGAGCCGAGCCGCGCGCCCTCGCCCTCGAGATTCATGCGCACCAGTGCCAGGAATTGCCGGATGAAGTTCATCGCCTTCAGCGCTCCGCCAGCGCCGCTACCACGCGCAGCCGCGCGGCGCGCGCCGCCGGAATCGCCGCGCTCACCAACGCCACCGCCGCAGCCAGCGCCAGCCCGACCACGATGGTGACCTTCGGCATCGAGAGCCCGAATACGAACCGTCCCGCGAACGGGAAGACGAGTCTGGCGAGCTCGAGGCCGCAGGCGGCCGCCGCCAGGCACACGACGACCGCCTCGGCCAGGATGAGCAGGAACACCGTGGGGTCGGTGAATCCGAGGGTCTTGAGGACCGCAATCTCTGAGGTCCGCTCCCTGACGGACTGCATCATCATGGTCGCCGTCGCGAACAGCAGTGCCGCGAGCACCGCGCTCACCCCCGCCCGTTTGCGTATGTCGAGGTCGCCGTCCGGCTGCCCCTGGGGCTCGGCGCGCCCCCCCCGCGACTCCGACTTCGTCTCGTGCGAGGAGTTGGCAAAGCGCCGGTCGATTGCATCCGCAACCGATACCGCCTGGCTGGCATTGGCCACCGCCACGTTGAAATGATTCACGTCCCCGGTGCCGGTCGCCCGCGCTTCATCCCAGTAGGCGTAGTTGATGAGGATCTTGTAGCGCGAGACCGCCACGTCGCTGTCGGTGAACGTTCCGACGATGTCGAAGGTCCAGATCGCCGAGCCGTTCTTCTGGGGCACCCGCGTCACGAGCGGGATGTGATCGCCGATCTTCCAGCCGTACTTCTGCGCGTCGAACTCGCTGATCAGCGCGGCGGTACGGATCCTGGCGAAGGCGGCGAGCTGCTGCGGGGCGATGTCGAAGGTGAACGCGTCGGTCCAGTTCCCGTCGGGCAGAACCGAGACGATCCCCATCCCGTTCTCCTCCTTTTGATAGTAGCCCCCGCTGAGCTCCACCGGGATGGCCACCTTTACACCCGGCACCGAGCGGATCTGCTGCAGAAGACCGAGCGGCAACGGCGAGAAGAGGAAGTCCTGGCGGCTGTGCACGATCAGGAGGTCCGCGCGCGCGTCGGCCACCGCGTGCTCGACCCCGGTCTTCAGCCCCTGCAGCACCCCGAACAGGACGAACGCAACGGTTACCTGGAGAAAGATGAGGACCGTCCGCCCCGGCTTGCGCCAGATTCCGGCCCAGATCAGGGGCAGGTACTTCATACCTGGCAGATGCGGCAGGCCTCCGCGAGCGCCGCGTACGGCTCCGCTCGCGAGGTGAACTCATGGGCGACGAACCCCTGGAATCCCGTATCGGCGATCGCCGCCGCCACCGCGTGATAGTTGAGCTCCTGGGTCGCGTCGATGTCGTGCCGGCCCGGCACGCCGCCGGTGTGGAAGTGCCCGATCCACTCGTGGTGGTCGCGGATCGTGTGGATCACATCTCCCTCCATGATCTGCATGTGGTAGATGTCGTAGAGGAGCCTGACGCGGGGCGAGCCCACCTCCCTCATGACCGCCACGCCGAAGGCCGTGTGGTCGCCCTGGTAGTCCGGGTGGTCCACCTTGCTGTTGAGGAGCTCGACGCACACCGTCACGCCGTGCTTCTCGGCGACCGGGGCCACCTGCCTGAGGCCCGCCGCGCAATTGGCGATCGCTTGCCCATCGCTCATGCCGCGGCGGTTGCCGAACATCGCGATGACGTTCGGCACGCCGGCGTCCGCTGCGAGCGGGATGGCGGTCGTCAGCTCGCCGACCAGCAGCGGGTGGTTGCGCGGGTCGTTGAAGCCGTCCTCGATGAAGTGCTCGCGCCGGCTGGCGTAGCCCATCGAGCACGTGAGGCCGGCGCTGCGCGCGACCGCCCACTCGTCCCTATGGAGCAGGTCCATCGCCCGCAGTCCCAGGTCATGAACGCGGCCGCACACCTCGGGGAGCTCACCCGGCAGCGTCCAGCGGCACACCGACTGCCTCAGGCGCCCCGGCAGGGGCGGCGCGGCGGCAGTTGTCCCGGTCGCGCCGCGCACCGTGAGTCCTGCGCCGAGCACGGCGAGCGTCGTCGCGGAAGCGCCGAGAAAGCGCCGCCGGGACGACGCTCTCGCCACTAGAGCTCTCCGAGCTTCAACTGCTCCACCGCGTGGTGGCAGGCGCGCGCGGTGAGCGCCATGTAGGTGATCGAGGGATTCTGGTTCGCCGAGGAGACCATGCATGCACCGTCGGTCACGAACAGGTTCGGTACGTCGTGCGCCTGGTTCCAGCGATTCAGCACCGAGGTCTTCGGATCCCAGCCCATGCGCGCCGTGCCCATCTCGTGAATACAGAAGCCCGGCGCGAGCTTGTCGTCGAAGGTGCGGATATCGGTAGCCCCCGCAGCCTCGAGGGTCTCGGCGGCCGAAGTCTGCATGTCCTTCAGCAGCTCCAGCTCGTTCGGCCCCCAGGTGCAGTCGATGTGCAGCGCCGGCACACCCCACTTGTCCTTGAGCGTCGGATGGAGCGTGGCGCGATTCTCCGCGCGCGGCAGACACTCTCCCCAGCCCCCGAGCCCCATGCGCCAGGGACCGAGATCCCGAAGCAGCGCGCGCTTGAACCCGGCGCCGAAGCCCTGGGTGTACGCTCCGCGCTCCCAGCCCGCGCGGCCGGCGCCGCCCTGGAAGCCGTAGCCGCGGACGAACTTCGGATGCTTGTCGGTGACGTTGCGGAAGCGCGGCACGTAGATGCCGTTCGGCCGGTGGCCGAAGGTCTTGCGGTCGGTCATGCCGGGGATCGTGCCCTCGGCGCCCGCGCCGAAGGGGTGGTCCATGATGTTGCGGCCGAGCTGATCGCTCGAGTTCGCGAGCCCCGTCGGAAAGCGCGCGCTCTTCGAGTTGAGGAGGATGCGCGCGCTCTCGAGCGCCGAGGCGCACAGGAACACCACGCGCGCGCGGAACTCGAGCTGCGCGCCGGTTCCGGCGTCCACCGCACGCACGCCGCTCGCCCGGCCGCGGCGCTCGTCGTACAGCACCTCCGCCACTACGCTGTTGGGACGCAGCGTCAGGCGCCGCGTCGCCGCCGCCGCCGGCAGCGTCACCCCGTTGCTCGAGAAATAGGAGCTCGTGATGCAGCCGCGCCAGCACGGCCCGCAGTAGTGGCAGGCGGCGCGTCCCAGGTGCGGCTGCGTGAGGATCGCCGCACGCCCGATGGTCATGACCCGTTCGCGCCCGAAGCGCTGCGCCATCGCATCGCGGACCTTGACCTCGGCGCAGTTGAGCTCCATCGGCGGCAGGAACTCCCCGTCCGGCAGCTGCGCGAGGCCCTCCTGCCGGCCGCTCACGCCGATGAACTTCTCGACGTGGCTGTACCAGGGCGCAATGTCGGCGTAGCGGATCGGCCAATCGACGCCGATGCCCTCCCTGGCGTTCGCCTCGAAGTCGAGATCGCTCCAGCGATACACCTGTCGGCCCCACATGATCGAGCGCCCGCCCACATGCCGGCCGCGAATCCACAGGAAGGGCTTGTCCGGATCGTTGTCGTAGGGGTTGTCGCGGTCGTCGACGAAGAACTTCGAGGTCCACTCGTCGCACGCCCCGGTCTGCGACTGGATCGGCTGCCGCTCTTTCAGCAGTCGCTGGTTGCCGTAGCCGCGAAAGCTCAGCGAGTAGGCCTGCACGTGCTCGACGTAATCGCGCTGCGGCACGATCGGCGGCCCGGCCTCGAGCAGCAGCGTCCGCAGGCCCTGCTCGGTCAGCTCCTTCGCCGCCCAGCCGCCGGAGATCCCGGAGCCGACGACGATGGCGTCGTACACGCCGGATCCCGACTCAGGTGCTGACGCAGCCATCGTATCTTCCGGGAATGATCGGCGCGTCGATGAGCCCGCGGGCCACGGGCTCGGAGGTGAAGTACGCGAACACCACGAGCTGCTTCAAGGTCGCGTAGCCGCGCTCGGCGGTCACCGGCTCGCGCTCGAGCGCCGCGCTCTCCTGCGGCGACGGCGGTCGCACGGGCAGCTTCGCCTCCAGCACACGCAGCAGCGACTCCTGGTCGGCGCGGCGCGCGCCGGCCACGGGCGCACCGCAGAGCGAGCGGCTGCGCGCGTCGATCTCGTCCAGCCCCTCGAGGAAGCGCTCGCGGTCGGACTCCAGCATCGACTCGGTGAGAAGCAGATCGATGAAGCGGTTGACGCCGACGCCGCGCGCTCCCACGGTGTCGGTCTCCGGCAGCAGGATCTCCGCGATGCAGCTCACGGTGGCGTCCTGGGCGGGACTCAGCGTCCGCAGCGCCGCGCTCGCCCTGGCGCGCGCGTGCACTCCGGCCGCGAACGCCTGCTGCTCGACGGCCGGCAGGAGCGCGAGCCCCGGCACCAGGGTCGAGAAGCCCGCGATCGCCTCGAGAAACTGCCGCCGATCCACCCGCCCGACGCTACCACACAAATGCGCCGCACCGTTAGACTCACCGGCGCCATGAAGCGTCTTTGCATGCTGCTCCCCGCTGCCCTGCTGACGGCGATCTCCGCCGCGGCCCACGCCGCCACGATCGGCGTCTCCATGGCGGTCTTCGACGACAACTTCCTCACCGCGGTGCGCGCCAGCATGCAGGCGCGGGCGCTCGAGCTCGCGGTGCCGATCCAGTTCGAGGACGCGCAGAACGACATCGGCCGCCAGCTGAACCAGATCCAGAATTTCATCGCCGCGCACGTCGACGCGATCGTGATCAACCCCGTCGACACGGATGCGACGCCGCGCATGACGCAGCTGGTGGCGGCAGCGCACATCCCGCTCGTCTACGTCAATCGCATGCCGGCCGACAAGCATCTGCCGCCCCGCGTCTCGTTCGTCGGCTCGGACGAAGTACAGTCGGGATCGCTGGAGATGACCGAGGTCTGCCGGCTGCTGCACGGCAGGGGCGACATCCTCGTTCTCATGGGCGAGCTCAGCAACCAGTCGGCGCGCCAGCGCACCCAGGACGTCTACGACGTGATCGCCAGGCCCGCCTGCCACGGCATCCGCGTGCTCGACAAGCAGGCCGCCGACTGGAAGCGCACCGCGGCGGCGGACCTCGTGACCAACTGGCTGTCGGGCGGGCTGCGCCCCCAGGCGATCGTGGCCAACGACGATGAGATGGCGATCGGTGCGATCCAGGCGCTCAGGCAGGCGCAGCTCCTCTCCTCGACCGTAGTCGCCGGAATCGATGCGACCCCCGATGCGCTCGCCAGGATGAAGGCCGGCGAGCTCCAGGTGACCGTGTATCAGAACGCCGCCGCCCAGGGCCGCGGCGCGGTCGATACGGCGTTGAAGCTCACGCGCAACGAAAGCGTCCCGGTGTTCGTGTGGATTCCCTTCGAGCTGGTGACGCCCGCCAACCTCGCCGCTTACCTCCGCCGGCGCTGACGCATCATGGATCTCCTCGAGCTCGTGAACGTCGGCAAGACGTTCCCCGGAGTGACGGCACTCGATGGGGTGTCGCTGCGCTTCCGGCGCGGCACGGTGCACGCCCTGGTCGGCGAGAACGGCGCCGGCAAGTCGACGCTCATGAGCATCATCGCAGGGTTGCTGCCCCCCGATACCGGCGAGCTGCGGCTGGAGGGCCGGCCGCTGCGCCCCGCCTCCCCGCGCGAGGCGCTCGAGAGCGGCATCGCCATGATCCACCAGGAGCTCAACCTGATGCCCTTCATGAGCGTCGCGGAGAACATCTGGATCGGGCGCGAGCCCGTGACGGGCCTGGGTTTCGTCCGTCACCGCGAGCTGCGCGCCCGCACGCGCGAGCTCCTCGCCCGGCTGCGCCTCGACGTCGATCCGGACGCCGAGCTCGGTACCCTGTCGATCGCCCACCGGCAGATGGTGGAGATCGCGCGCGCACTGTCGCATCGGCCGAAGCTCCTCATCATGGACGAGCCGACGTCGGCCCTCACCGAGCGCGAGGCGCAGCAGCTGTTCATGGTGATTCGCGAGCTCAAGGCGCAGGGAACCGCCGTCATCTACATCAGCCACCGGATGGAGGAGCTGTTCGCGATTGCAGATGAGATCTCGGTGCTGCGCGACGGCCGCCACGTCGGCACCGACGCCGCGCGCAACCTCAGCCGCGACACCCTCATCCGCATGATGGTGGGACGCGAGCTCCACCGGCTGTTCCCGGCGCCGCCCCCGCCGCCGGGCGCGGTGCTGCTGTCGGTGCACGAGCTGTGCCGCGAAGGCAAGTTCCGCGACGTCAGCTTCGAGCTGCACGCGGGCGAGATCCTCGGCATCGCCGGCCTCGTCGGCTCGGGTCGCAGCGCGCTCGCCGCCGCGCTCTTTGGCGTCGCGCCGCCGACCTCGGGGACCGTCCGCATCGCCGGGGACACGGTGCGCCTCGACTCCCCCTCCGCCGCCATGGCACACGGACTGGGTTTCGTCACCGAGGACCGCAAGGAGAGCGGCTGCTTCGCCGGCCTCTCGGTGCTCGACAACCTCGAGATCTCGGTGCTCAGCCGCGAGCTGGTGCGCTGCGGCTTCGTCGAGGCGCGCGCCGCGCGCCTGCGCTGCGGGTCGATGCTGTCGCACCTCAGGGTCAAGACCCGCGGGCTCGATGAGCGCATCGACAATCTCTCCGGCGGCAACCAGCAGAAAGTGCTGATCGGCCGCTGGCTGCTCACCAGGCCCAGGATCCTGATTCTCGATGAGCCGACGCGGGGCGTGGACGTCGGTGCCAAGGCGGAGATCCACGAGCTCATCGCGCAGCTCGCCGCGGCGGGCACCGCGGTGCTGCTGATCTCCTCCGAGCTGCCGGAGGTCCTGGGAATGAGCCACCGGATTCTCGTGATGCACGAGGGTCGGATCACCGGGACCCTCGCGCGGAGCGAGGCGGATCCGGTGAGGATCATGGAACTCGCCGCCCGCTAGAACGGGGGACCTGAGGCAATGCAGCAGCCCGCCGGCAATTCCCCGTCCACCGCGCCGCATGCCCGGCGCCTGCCGCCCGAGCTCGGCATCCTGCTGGTGCTCGCAGGTCTCGCCCTCACCTTCGAGCTCCTCGGCTGGGCGTTCGTCGGGCACAGCTTCCTCATGAATGGGCAGCGCCTCGTGGTGATGGTGTTGCAGGTCGCCGTGATCGGCGTCATCGCGGTCGGCGTCACGCAGGTGATCATCACCGGGGGCATCGATCTCTCTTCGGGCTCGGTGGTGGCGCTCACGGCGATGGTCGCCGCGAGCCTGGCGCAATCCTCCGACGCGGCGCGCGCGGTATACCCCTCGCTCACCGACCTGCCGGTGATCGTGCCGCTCGCGGCGGGGCTCGCGGTGGGCGCGCTCGCCGGGCTCGTGAACGGCGCGCTGATCGCCTGGACGTCGATTCCGCCTTTCATCGCGACCCTCGGCATGATGGTGACGGCACGCGGGCTCGCCCGCTGGTACACGCACGGGGAGCCGGTGAGCATGCTGACCGATGCTTTTGCGGCCATCGGCAGCGGCGCGGTCCCGGTGATGATCTTTCTCGCCGTCGCGCTCGTCTGCAACGTGGCGCTGCGTTACACGCGCTACGGCAAGTACACCTATGCGATCGGCTCGAACCCCCAGGCGGCGCGGGTCGCCGGCATCCGGGTGGGACGGCACCTGATCCTCGTGTACACCATCGCCGGCACGCTCTCGGGGCTCGCCGGAGTCCTCACGGCCGCGCGTGCGGTCTCAGGTCAAGCGGGCATGGGCACCATGTACGAGCTGGACGCGATCGCCGCGGCGGTGATCGGCGGCACCTCCCTCTCCGGCGGGGTCGGCCGGATCACCGGTACGGTGATCGGCACCCTGATCCTCGGCGTCGTGACCTCGGGCTTCACGTTCCTGCGGATCGACGCCTACTACCAGGAGATCGTCAAGGGAGGAATCATCGTCGCCGCGGTGGTCGCCGATCAGTACCGGCGCCGCCGGCGAGCGGCGCTGCGCTGAAACGGCTCTCATGTGGCGCGGCAGTTGCCCTCGCGGGGGCGGCGCGACACGATAGGAGCTTGGCCACCCCCTTCAGGTCAGGCAATCCCATGAGCAGCGACAATAATTACCAGCGGCGGGCCTTAGGCGACGGCCAGCCCTACGATCCGATGAAGGAGCCGCGCTTCACCGAGATCGCGACCTTCATGCGTGCGCCGCTCGCGGCCACGCTCGACAACGTCGACATCGGCCTGATCGGCGTACCGACCGACATCGCCGTCACCAACCGGCCGGGCGCACGTCACGGCCCGCGCGAGATCCGCAACTCCTCCAGCCTGATGCGCGGCTACAACATGTCGCTCGGCGTCAATCCTTACGAGCTGTGCCGCGTCGCCGATCTCGGCGATGTGCGTCTCTCGCACCGCTACGATCTCGAGCGGCAGAACGCGGAGATCGAGGCCTTCTACGGCAAGGTGAAGGCGGCCGGAATCATCCCGGTGAGCGCCGGGGGCGATCACTCGATCACCTATCCGATCTTCCGCGCGCTCGGTGCCGAGCGCCCGGTCGGCATGGTGCACGTCGATGCGCACTGCGACACCTGGGGCGAGTTCTTCGGCTCGAAGTTCACCCACGGCGCGCCCTTCCGGCTCGCGGTCGAGGC
>Ga0335081_10023267_pt1 | contig 10023 bp, 10 predicted proteins | sample Lox_Sample_35_FD_206713 | JGI IMG/M metagenome (GOLD analysis project Ga0335081, IMG submission 206713) | Soil microbial communities from Loxahatchee National Wildlife Refuge, Florida, United States - Lox_Sample_3.5 | ecosystem: Environmental > Terrestrial > Soil > Wetlands | place: USA... | reverse complement strand
GTTTGTTGTCGCGCAGCAGCTGGTGGGCCTCGGCTACCTTCTCGAAACCCATCGTCTGCCACAGCACGGGCCGGACCTTGGACTCCTCGATGAGCTGGTTCGCCTTGGTCGCCTCCCAAGCGTTGGCGAAGTGGGAGCCGACGATCTCCTTCTGGCGCATCCACAGGTAGCGTACGTCGAAGTCGAGCTGGTAGCCAGACGTGGCGCCGCAGATGACGATCTTGCCGAACGGCCGGACGGCAAGCACCGAGGTCGGGAACGTGGCCTTGCCGACGTGCTCGAACACGATGTCCGGTGACTCGCCGAGAATGGCCTCGACGGCCTTGCAGAACCGCCGGGACTCCTTGAACCGGGCGCGCTCCTCGTCCGCGGTCTCGCCGCCGCGGCGCATCATCCCGGCGTACTCAGAACGGTTGATGTAACCGACCGCGCCGAGCTGCTCGATCAGATGCCCTTTCTCCTCGCTCGAGACCACGCCGACCGCGTCCGCCCCGGTAAGGGCGCACAGCTGCGTAGCGAACACTCCGAGACCGCCGGCGGCACCCCAGATCAGCACGCGGTGCCCGGCCTGGATGTGGCAACGGTCGAGCAGCATGCGGTACGCGGTGAAGTAGGTCAGGCCGTATGCCGCCGCCTCTTCCCAGGCCAAATGCGCCGGCTTGGGGAGCAGCTGCTGGGCCTGGACCTTGCAGAACTGGGCGAACGAGCCCCAGGTCGTCTCGTAGCCCCAGATCTGCTGGGAAGGCGCGGCGAGCGGGTCGAGCCCGTGGACCTCGGGGTCCTCGTAGGAGGCCTGGTTGCAGTGGATAACGACCTCGTCGCCGGGCTTCCAGCGGGTCACTCCGGGACCGACCTTCCACACGACGCCCGAGGCATCCGATCCGCCGATGTGATGCCCCCACCGCGGATGATCGCCGTAGCGCCATACGCCGATCGGCTCCCCGAGCGCCGCCCACACGTTGTTGAAGTTGACGCCCGCTGCCATCACCCGGACGATGACCTCGAACGCCTCCGGCTCGGGCACCTCGATCTCCTCGATCTGGAAGGCGTCGGTCGGCTCGCCCTCGCGCTCCTCGCGGATCACCCAAGCGGCCATCGTGCGCGGGAGCACGCCGGGCTCGGTCTCGACGTGTGCGACTTGGCTCAAGTCAACTGCCACTCGTGATGCACCTTCCTCGGGTCGGAGGGGGTCGCGGGGTCAGGCGACGTCCGCGTGGTTCGCGGGGTCGGGCGACGTCCGCGGGGTTGCCCCGGATGCTACTGGGGCGTCGCTCGCGGGAGCGCCAGGCGGTTCAGACGAGGCTGACTTCCGTGGGGGCTTCTTCGCCCTCCGGGGCCTGGGCGGGCACTGGCGCGGGCTGCTTGATCCGCGGGGCGATCAGCCGCCAGGCGAGGGCCGCGCCCACCAGCGATGCCGCGGCGCTCACCAGAAGCCCGGTGGACAGCGACGAGACGAACGCCTCGCGGGCCACCGAGACGACCTGGGCGGGAACTTGATGGCCGCCGAGAGTCCCGCCGCTGCCGAGGGCGTTCGCCAGCGCGGCGCGCGTGGAGGCGGGGACGTGGGGGAGCCCTGAGTCGATTTTGGAGCGGCCGATCGTCGCCACGAGAGCTCCCATGACGGCAACCCCGAAGGTGCTCCCCACCATCCGGACCATGGACAGCAGGCCGGAAGCGGCGCCGGCCTTAGTGCGGTCGACCGAGTTCATCGCCGCCGTGCTCATCGGCGACATGACGAGACCCATGCCTAGGCCCATCAGCACGAACCCGGGCAGGAGCAGGCCGTAGCCGCTGTGCACGGTCAGCCGGGACTGGATCCCCAGCGCGCAAGCGACGATCACCAGGCCGAGCGTCATCAGCGGACGCGAGCCGACCCGGTCAGTCAAGCGCCCGGCGAGCGGCGCCACGATGATGATCACGACCGTGGAGGGCAGAAACCGGACGCCCGTCTCGAGTGGCGAGTAGTGGAGGATGTTCTGCAGGTACAGGGTCAGGAAGAAGAACTGCGCGAACATCGCGAACGAGATCAGGAACGCGACCATGTTCGCCCCGAGGAAGGTCCGCGACTTGAAGAAGGCGAAGTTGACGATCGGAGCCTTCACGCGGCGCTCGATCAGGACGAACCCCGGCAGCGCAATCGCGGCGACCACGAGCAACGAGATCACCCGGGCTGATCCCCAGCCCCAGCTGTTGGCCTCGACGAGCGCGAGCACGAGGGCGGTCAGCCCGAGCGTGACAGCCGCGATTCCGGGGTAGTCGACGGTCCGGTCGACCGTCTCGTCACGCGACTCATGGGCCGCGAACAGCGTCACGGCCACCGCGATCACGGCGATCGGCGGGTTGATGAAAAAGATCGCCCGCCAGCTCACGTACTCGGTCAGGAACCCGCCGACCACCGGGCCGATCGCGAGCGCGAGGGCGCTTACCCCCGCCCACGTCCCGATCGCGGTTCCGCGCTGCTCGGGCGGGAAGGCCTGGGTGATGATCGAGAGGGTCGCCGGCATCATGAATGCCGCGCCGATGCCCTGAACCGCGCGGAAGGCCACGAGGAAGGTGTCGGTGGGCGCGAACCCGATGGCCAGGCTCGACAGGGCGAACACGACCACGCCGAACAGGAACATGCGTCGCCGGCCGAAGATGTCGCCGAGTCGGCCGCCGGTTACGAGCAGGACGGCCAGAGTCAGGGTGTAGGCGTTGACCGTCCACTCGAGCGAGGCCAGCGAGGCGTGCAGGTCGCGCTGGATCGATGGGAGCGCGACGTTCACGACGGTGTTGTCCAGCATCAGCATGAACAGCGCGAAGCACATCGCGGCGAGCGTCCACCACTTGCTGTTCTGCTCGTTCACGAGGCGGTGGCGGTGGGCGAGGATGCGGTCGGTCATGGGTTGAGAGTCTCCGGGCGGCAGGCGGCGATGTCGTCGCGGTCGAGCAGATTTGCGAGCGCGTTTGCGAGGGCTCGCCGCTCGGGCGTGGTCAAGGTCTGTGCGAACTGCTCGAGGCCGCTGAGCCGTGCCGCGTTGAGCTGGCGGATCGCGGTGCGCCCGCCCTCGGTGAGGCAGACGCGCTTCATCCGGCGGTCGTCCTCATCCTCGCGGCGCTGGGCAAAGCCGCGCCGTACGAGGTCGTCGACCATGCGACTCGCGGCCGGCATAGAGACGTGTACGACCTCCGCGGCCTCCTTGAGGCTGAGCTCGCGCGGCTGGTCCTCGAGGTGGTGCAACAGCTTGATCTGGCTGAGCGACAGATCGAGCGCGCCAACCGCCTCGAACAGGTCGGCGTTGCAGTTCTTGTGCAGGAACACGATCAGGGCGTAGAGGTCGCTGGCCAGGTTCGTGTCCTGCGGCGCCCGGGTTGCCGCGCCGCTCTCGTTCGTGCCTTCGCCGACCTGATTCACGTCATCGCCCACGTGAGTTACTTGCACGCATGCAAGTATTGCACAAAAGCAATTGGAGCCTCCCACGCGGAGCCCCCGCATCTCCGGAACCGTGGGACACGCGGCCCGGCACCAATCGCTACGGCTGCAGAAGCTGGTTGTCGCTGTTGCCGCGCTTGGCGCCGATGTGGATCTGGGCCGTCCGGATCGCCCCCGAGCTTGGATCGGCGCCACCGGTGGCGAGCGAGTAGGTGCCCGGCGAGGAGAAGTTGACGGTCACCTGGGAAGTTCCCTGGGGGTTGATCGGCCCGGTGTCGGCGAGCGGCTGGCCGGCGGAGGCGCCGGCGCGCAGGATCGAGAGCGACTCGGCTTGGCTGGCCTGGTTCGTGATCACGAACGCCACCGGGCCGGCGCCGACGGTGGTCGGCGACACGGACACGTTGTGGTTGTCGATGTACACGGTGAGGTCGACCGGCGCCGCGGGACGCGGGGTGGTGACGCCGCGGGCGGTCGAACCGCAGGCGGATACCACCAGCGCGGAGCCGGCCAGGATCGCAATGGTCCACGAGCGCATCTCGACCTAGTTCTCCTCTGCGGGACCGTCCGAGGGAGCCGGGAATCGATGGGAATCCGGGTCGGGGAGCGACACCCTAGCGACGGTAATACCCGCGCGACGGAACGTAACACCAATTGATGTCGAATTCGCCGATCCGCGGTCCAAGCCCGCGCGAGGGCGGCGCACCGAGCCCGCAACGGGCGGACAGCGCAGTCTCAGGCGGTGGCGCTCTGCATCAGCGAGGCGCGCCGGCGCTCGAGGCGCTCGAGCTCACGCTGCAGCTCGCTCCACGAATCGCTCTCGGCCAGCTCGTACTCCTCACCGGCGAGATCACGAAGCCGTTCGGTGTATTCCATCCATGCGCGACGCGTCCCATCGTCAAGCTCGCGGAGCTTTTCGAGGTCAGGGGCCGTAGTGGTCACGTCACCTCCTTCCCGAGGATTGGTGCTGCCGATGCTACCCGGGCTTCCGGTCATCGAGACTGATGCGACGGAAAGCGCTGCAATCCTGCTTGCTTGCCGTCCGGGGCGGCGCGTATCACGCGTCTGTGACCTTGCTCGAGCAGCCGCTCGCCTCCGCCGAGTTCATCGTGGTCGACACCGAGACGAACGGCCTCGGCGGCGAGGCGTGCGAGATGACCGAGGTCGGCGCCGTGCTCGTCGGCGGGGGCGAGTTGCACGATCGCTGGTCCTCGCTGGTCCGCTGTAACCGGCCGCTCGGACGCGGCATCCAGCGGTTCACCGGAATCACCCACGAGATGCTGGCCGACGCTCCCGGCCTCGAGGCCGTGCTCCCACCCCTGGCAGAGCTCCTCCAAGACCGCGTGCTGGTCGCCCACAACGCGCCGTTTGACCGCCGCGTGCTGCGCCAGGCCTTCGACCTCATCGGCCTCGACTGGCCCAATCCGCCCGTGCTCTGCACAGCGGCGCTCGCGCGCAAGCTGCTGCCGCTCCAGCGCCGGCGCGGCCTGGGCGTGCTCGCCGGCGCGCTCGGGATCGACGTCGAGCTAGCTCACCGGGCGCTGGCGGACGCCGAGACCTGTGCCCGCGTCCTGTGCGCGCTTTTTCCCCGCCTGTGCGCGAACGCGGTGACGATCGCCGACGCGGTGGCGCTCGTGGGAACCCGCCGCCGCCGGACGGCCGGGCGCAAGCGCCGCACCCCGGCGATGACCCCGCCGCCGGCACTCGACTTCGGCGAGCTCCCGAAGGACCCCGGCGTGTATCTCTTCCGCGACGACGGGGGTCGAGTGCTCTACGTGGGCAAATCGGTGTCGATCCGCAGCCGGGCTCGTGCCCACTTCGCTCCGTCGAGCGGGCCGGCCGACTGGACCGTGCAGGCGACCGTGGTCGACTACCAGAGCACGAACTCGGAGCTCGGGGCGCTCGTACTAGAGAACCGTCTGATCAAGCAGCATCGGCCTCCGGGCAACATCCGGCTGGCGAGACGAGACGAGCGGCTCTGCTACATCCGCTGCCGGCTCGACATTCCGTTCCCGATCCTCGAAGTGGCGTCCGACCCGGCCTCCGGCCACGCCGTGACGATCGGCCCGCTGCGCGGTCGCAAGCTCGCGCATGAGCTGGTCGAGCAGCTCGACTCGCTGTTCCGGCTCCGTCACTGTGGCCGCAAGCTCGTGCTGCGCCCGCATCCGTCGGCATACGGGCAGATGGGCCGGTGTCTGTCGCCGTGCCTCGGCGACCTCGATCCGAACCTGTACCGCCGCCGGCTCGACGAGGCCCTCGGCCTGTTCGTCGGCGAGACCGACGGACGCGAAAAGCTCCTCGCCCACGTCAGGACGCAGATGCGCGCCGCCTCCGAACAGCAGCAGTACGAGCGCGCCGCCTGGCTGCGCCGGCGCCTTCGCCGGCTCGGGGTGATCCTCGAGCGCCTCGGCGGCGGGCTCGAGGCGACGCATGCACGCGCCCGGCTCCTGTTGGCGGCCCACCCGGTCGACGCCGACCGAAGGGACGCTTTCTGGCTGGTCGGCGGCAGGCTCGTCGACTGGGGGGAGGCCCCGGCCGACACTGACGCGCTCGAACAGCGAACCCAGGCGGCGCTCAAGCGCGGCGGCCGCACCGAGCTAGGCGCGCATGTTCCGCCGACCGAGATCGACGAGCTGCGGATCGTTTCGAACTATCTCGCCTCGCATCCCGAGACCAGACAGCTGGTGCTGTAGAGAGGAGAGGTGAGGTGAGACCCGCCAGCTGGTGCGGTCAGAGGAAACGTGAGGTGAGACCCGCTAGAACGGGAGCTCGATGACCTCGGCGGCGGAGCCGTTGCCCGAGACCAACACGGTCGTCCCCGGTGGGGCCTCCCGCCGCACCAGGGCCAGCGCGATCGGTCCGAGCCGCGGCGACTCGGCGATGCTCGAGACCCGCCCGACCACCCGTCCGTCGAAGGTCAGCTCATCGCCCGGCGACGCCGCGCCGGAGAGCCGCAGTCCGCGCAGCTGGCGGTTCGGCTTGCCCCGGTAGTACAGCCGGGCGACGGTCTCTTGCCCGACGTAGCAGCCCTTGGTGAACGAGACGGCTCGCTCGTTCAGGCCGGCCTCCTGCGGGATCACCGAATCGTCGAGGTCGATCCCGTAGCGCGGCCGACCGCGTTCGACCCGGAGACACTCCACCGCCGCCTCCGCGACCGGTACCGCGCCGGCATCCTCGAGTGCGGCACGCAGCGCGTCCGTGTCGGCGGAGTCGCACAGCAAGTCGATCCCGACGTCGGTCCGGATCGCGCGGGCGCTCAGCTGGGTGCCGGGGATGGACAGGAGGGAGTTGGCGTTCTCGTTGGCCGAAAGCTCGCTGGCCCCGGCGATCACACCCGCCTCGGGCCCGATCAGCGACAGCAGACCGCGCTCGAGGGTCCGCTTGTGGAGCTCGACGTCGTACCCGATGCTGAACTGCCGGATCATGTTGAACAGCGCCTGGAGGGCGACCCGCTCGGTGTCCAGCAACACCTCGTCGCCGGCGTCGAGGATCCGCAGATCGCCGAGCATCTTGCCCTTCGGCGTCAGGAACGCCGCGTAGCACCCCTGGCCGGGGGTCAGGCCTTCGACGTCGTTCGTCACCTGGCCCTGCAGGAAGCTGCGCGCGTCGGCCCCGGTCAGCGCGAGCTTGCCGCGCTCGGAGCGATCGAGCAGTCCGCACGACTCGGTGATCGTGCGGTAGTCGGTCGCCAACGTGTCCAGCGATGCCATCAGTCACAGGATAAGCACCGGGCAATGGCGGGCCTCCTTGCCCGCACTTGCCGAAATACAAATTTAGGCCTACCATAATTTCCGTAATGGCAAGCCAGGACTCGACATCCATCCGTTCCCAGGCCGTGCAGGACTACGCCAAGGCGATCTACGCCCTGGAGTTGCGCGAGGGCGAGGCCGTCAGCACCAACGCGCTGGCCGACCGGCTCGGGGTGACACCGGCGTCGGCGTCGGGGATGGTCAAGCGCCTCGACGAGCTCGGGCTGGTCGAGCATCAGCCCTACCGCGGCGTGTCGCTCACCGACAACGGTCGCCGGGTCGCGCTCGAGGTCATTCGCCACCACCGGCTGCTCGAGCTCTACCTGGTCAAGTCGCTGGGCGTGCCGTGGGACCGCGTCCACCAGGAGGCCGAGGTGCTCGAGCACGTCCTCTCCGAAGAACTCGAGGAGCTGATCGCGGCCAAGCTTGGCGACCCCACGCACGACCCCCACGGCGATCCGATCCCGACGCGCGATCTCAAGATCCAGGAAGGCTCGACCGTCAGTCTGCAGACGCTCGAGGTCGGCGCGCGAGGAACGTTCGCGCGGGTGTCCGATTCCGACCCCGAGATGCTGCGGTTCCTGGCCGAGCGCGGGATCGCGCCGGGCGACCGGCTCGAGGTCGTTGACAAGCAGCCGTTCGACGGGCCGCTGTTCGTGCGCTTCGGCGAGCATGTCCACGTGCTCGGCGGGTCGCTGGCGCGCGCGATGCGGGTCGAGGTGGGCGCGTGACGCTGCCCCGACTTCGCCGTGAGCCCGCGTTCGAGGCCGCCACCGACGCCGGCTCGGTCGCCCTTCGCGACGGCGTCGCGGTCCAGAGCCCGCTCGAGCAGTTGCTCGCCAAGGGCCGTCTCCGGGCCACGCTGGCGATGCTCGGGCCGGCGTTCGTGGCGTCGATCGCGTACGTCGATCCCGGCAACTTCGCGACCAACCTCCAGGGGGGCGCGAAGTATGGCTACCTGCTGCTGTGGGTCGTGCTGCTCGCGAACCTGATCGCGATGCTGATCCAGTACCTGTCGGCCAAGCTCGGGGTCGTCACCGGCCACAGCCTCCCCGAGAACATCCGGGGGCATTGGTCTCGACCGGTGAGCTGGGGGATGTGGATCCAGGCCGAGATCATGGCGATGTCGACCGACATCGCGGAGTTCCTGGGCGCCGCGCTTGGCCTGAACTTGCTTTTCGGGGTGCCGATGCTCGTGGCGGGGCTGATCACCGGCGTGATCGCGTTCGCGATCCTCGAGCTGCAAACCCGGGGTTTCCGGCGGTTCGAGCTCGCGATCACCGCGCTCCTGGCGATCATTTTCCTCGGCTTCCTGTACGAGGCCCTGCGCATCGGGCCCTCTTCGCACGACGCGCTGCGCGGCCTGCTCCCTGGCCTCGACGGATCAGGGTCGCTCTACCTCGCGGTCGGGATCATCGGCGCCACCGTGATGCCGCACGTGATCTACCTCCATTCCGCGCTGACGCAGGGGCGGATGCCGGTGCAAAACGAACAGGAGCGAACCCGGGTCCTGAAATTCGAGCGCCTCGACGTGATCATCGCGCTCGGCCTGGCCGGCATCGTGAACATGGCGATGCTCGCGGTTGCCGCGAAGCTGTTTCACACCCCGGCCCTGTCCGGGTTGAGCACGATCCCGGCGGCGCACGCGGAGTTCGGTCGGCTGGTCGGAGGCGGAGCGGCGCTGGCATTCGCGGTGGCGCTGCTGGCCTCGGGGGCGTCGTCGTCGAGCGTAGGCACCTACGCCGGGCAGATCGTCATGGCCGGCTTCATCAACGTGCGCATCCCGGTGATGGTTCGGCGCGCGCTCACCATGATTCCGGCTCTGATCGTGCTCGCGGCGGGCATGAACCCCACCGACGCGCTCGTCCTCAGCCAGGTGGTGCTGTCATTCGGAATCCCCCTCGCGCTGGTCCCGCTCGTGATCCTCACCTGCCGGCGAAGCGTGATGGGGGTCCACGTGAACCGCCAGCTCACGACAGTCCTGGCGTGGGGCTGCGCAATCCTGATCACCGGGCTCAACCTGTTCCTGCTCTACCAGCAGTTCTTCATGGGGTAGGGCCCGTCCGGTCAGGGGTCGTGAACCAGGGACCGGTACCCTTCGCCACCGATGGGCCTAGCGGACACCTTCCAGGAGATCGTCGACTCGCTCCCCGACGACTGGACCGATCTCGAGCTTGACCTCCGCATCTTCGACGAGCGCAGGTACGTCGACGCCGCGGTCCTGCTGGTGACCTGCAACGCCCAGCCCTACTCCAAGGCCGATTGGCACTGGCGGCTCCTGGTGGCGCACCGGTTCGGGCACGCCGCCTCGGCGCAGGCCGTACACGCGGCGCTCCGTCTCCTCGACGAGGGCGAAATCGACGGCGAGCTCGCGGTCCGCGAGGCGCGCAGCGGGCGCGTCGAGGTCAACCCGATGTGGGGCAGGACCGAGGCGGTCCGCGAGGAGTTCCGTCAGATCCGCGCCCAGTAGCGTGGCGCGCGTAATCGCGTTCATTCCGGATCTTCTGTTCGGCTCGAACGTCATCGGCGCGTTGCGGGCTGCAGGCCACGAGCCGGTGCTGGTCTCGGACGCGCGCGCGGTCCGGGGTGAGCTTCCGGACGCGCGGCTGCTGGTTGCCGATCTGACTGCGGACGCCTCGGAACGGCTCGAGCAGCTCGAGGGCATTCCGGGGACGATCAAGACGCTGGCCTTCTACTCGCACGTTGAGGCGGACGTGCGAGCGCAGGCCGAGCAGGCCGGGTTCGACCTGGTCGTGCCCCGCTCGCGCATGGCGCGCGAGGGGGCCACGCTCGTCGACCGTGTGCTCGCGCCCGGCGGTTAGGGACCGGTCCCCGTGGCGGTCACGCCCTGGAGCTGGACTCCGG
>Ga0335081_10023266_pt1 | contig 10023 bp, 10 predicted proteins | sample Lox_Sample_35_FD_206713 | JGI IMG/M metagenome (GOLD analysis project Ga0335081, IMG submission 206713) | Soil microbial communities from Loxahatchee National Wildlife Refuge, Florida, United States - Lox_Sample_3.5 | ecosystem: Environmental > Terrestrial > Soil > Wetlands | place: USA... | reverse complement strand
GCGATCACCCAACCCAACCCAAAGCGCCTGCACCCCTTTCCGACCCCTAACCTCCACCCGCTATCCCTCAACCGCCCGCGCCCGCGCCCCCGCCGGTGCCACCCCTGGCCCGCGGCCCCACCCCCAAACCACTGGCCCCACGCCCCCAGGCCACTGGCCCCCACGCCCCCGCCGCTCTCACCGGCTCGCCCTATCGAGCCTCATATGCCCCATTAGCCCCACCCGGCCCTACCGTTCGCAATGCTCGCTCCGAAACGTTCTCCCATCAGCCTCATATATCCCACCAGCCTCACCGGACCCGGCTTGTGGGGTGGATTCTGGCATTGGGGTTCCCTTTAGGGGCTAGGGTCCCTAAAATCCGCCCCAATGCTGAAATCCACCCCAGTCTTCGGGGCGTGGGAGTGAATGTCGGTGGAGGACGCGACACTATACGGCATGGCAAGTGAGCTTCCTCCTACTCTCCGCTACCTGGTTCAACGCCAGAGTGGTGTCGTCTCCCGCAAACAGGCTCTCCGAGCTGGGCTCTCGTCGGACATGATCAGGTTCAGGTTGCTGAGTGGCCGGTGGTGTTTAATGCACCGTGGCATCTACGCGACCTTCACGGGGGCGCCTACGCGAGGCGCGCGGTTGTGGGCCGCGGTCCTCTCAGTGGGGCCGGGCGCAGTGCTCAGTTACGAGACGGCGGCTGAGCTGCACGGCCTCGCCGACTACATGAGTAACCCGATCCACGTCACTGTCCCTCATGATCGCCACGTCGGCCCGCCCCAGGGGGTCAGCCTGCACCGGTCGCGGCGCCCGGTGGAGGTGACGCAAAGGGACGCGTACCCGCCGCTGACCACGGTGGAGGAGACCGTGCTCGACCTTACGCAGACCTCGAAGACCTTCGATGATGTGTGCGGCTGGGTGACCCGGGCGATCGCGCGGGAGCTCACCGACGAGTCCAGGCTGCGCCAGGCGATGGGCAACCGCCCGAGGCTGGGCTGGCGTGCGGACTTGCACGAGCTCATCATCGCCGCGGCGGGCGGGGATCATTCGGTGCTGGAGTTCCGCTACCACAGGGACGTGGAGCAGGCCCACGGCCTGCCCGCGGCGGTCAGGCAGGTGCCGTTCACGGGACCGGGCGGACGGCGGGGGCGCCGGGACCGCGTGTACGAGGAGTACGGCGTGGTGATCGAGCTCGACGGGCGGCTGGCGCACCCAGCCGAGAATGAGTGGAAGGACAAGACCAGGGACAACGCCGCCGCCGCGGAAGGAAAGCAGTCGCTCAGGTACGGCTGGACGCATGTCACGCAGCAGCCATGCGCGACCGCCGCCGAGGTGGCCAGGGTGCTCCGCCTGCACGGCTGGGAGGGACAGCCCCGCCCCTGCTCGCCCGGCTGCCCGGTCCGGCTGGAGCCCTGAGGACGGGCACTGAGGACGGGCACTGAGGACGGGGCCCCCGAAGCCCCAGCCTCGCAAGGTCCGAGCCCCGGGGGGTGCGACCCCGCTGACTGTCCACCGAACGGGGGACAGCCGAAGCGGCGACTCGGCTGATGCGCGGATGGAAATGCGCGCCCAGACTGAAGTCATGGACAACGGCGCGGCCGTCATGGTCAGGGACCTGCGCAAGAGCTACCGGGACGTCGCGGCGGTCCGCGGCATCGACCTCGAGATAACCCGCGGCGAGGTGTTCGCCCTGCTCGGCCCGAACGGCGCGGGCAAGACCACCACGGTGGAGATCCTCGAGGGTTTCCGCCACCGGGACCAGGGCACCGTAGACGTGCTCGGCCAGGACCCGGCCCGGGCCGGCCGGGCCTGGCGGGCCAGGATCGGCATCGTCCTGCAACTGGCCAGCGCCGGGCCGGAACTCACCGTGCTCGAGATGGTCAGGCATTTCGCCGCGTTCTACCCGCGGCCGCGCCCGCCGGAAGAGGCGATCGACCTGGTCGGCCTCACCGCCAAGGCCCAGTCGCGGGTCAGCAAGCTGTCCGGCGGCCAGACCCGCCGGCTGGACGTCGCGCTGGGCATCGTCGGCCGCCCCGAGCTGCTCTTCCTCGACGAGCCGACCACCGGGTTCGACCCGGAGGCCCGCCGCCAGTTCTGGGAGCTGATCAGGGCGCTTCGCGGGGACGGCACGACGATCCTGCTGACCACGCACTACCTGGACGAGGCGGAGGCGCTGGCCGACCGGATCGCGGTCATCGCGGCCGGCCGCATCGTCGCCGAAGGCGACCCGGAAACCCTGGGCGGCCGGGCCGCCGCCGCGGCCCGGGTCAGCTGGGACGCACCAGGAGGAGACCGCGCCACCGTGGAAACCAGCACGCCGACTCAGGTCATCACCGGGCTGGCCGCGCAGTTCGGCGAGGAGATTCCCGGCCTGACCGTCACCCGGCCGACGCTCGAGGACATCTACCTGGACCTGATCGCGGCCGCCGAGAGCGGCGACAGCAGGAACGGCGACAGCAGGAACGGCGACAGCAGGAACGGCGACAGCAGGAACGGCGACAGCAGGAACGGCGACAGCAGGAACGAGGAGCAGCCATGACGGAAAGGGCCACGCTGGCCCGCGCCCGCGGACGCGCCCGTGACCGTGCCCGCGGCCGCGCGGATGCATCAGCCGGCCTGGCCAGCGAAGCGAAACTACCGGGCCAGTGGAGGCTCGGCGCGGCCCGGGGCGGCGTCGAGGTCAAGACGTTCTTCAGGGACCGGATGGCGGTCGCGTTCGTCTTCGGGCTGCCGCCCATCCTGCTCGTCCTGCTCGGGTCGATCTTCGGCCACCAGGCCGCCGCCCAGGGTGTCACGGTGGGCCAGCTGTTCACCGCGGGCATGATCGCCGGCGGGATCATGTCCACCAGCTTCCAGTACCTGGCTATCGGGATCGCCACCGAACGCGAGACCGGCTGGCTCAAGCGGCTGTCCGGGACGCCGATGCCGCACTCGGCGTACTTCGCGGGCAAGGTCGTCCAGGTCATGGTGTGCACGGTGGCGGAAACGGCGCTGCTGATGGCGGTGGGCATGCTCTTCTACCATCTGCGCCTGCCCACCGAACCCGCCCGCTGGTGGACGTTCGCCTGGGTGTTCGTGCTCGGCGCCGCCGCCTGCTCGCTGCTCGGCATCGCGGCCAGCAGCGTGCCGCGGTCGGCGGCCAGCGCGACACCTGTGATCACGCTCCCGTTCACCGTCCTCCAGTTCATCTCCGGGGTGTACGTGCCGTTCGTCGTCGTTCCCCACTGGATGAGGGTGATCGCCTCGTTCTTCCCGCTGAAGTGGATGGCCCAGGGGATGCGCTCGGTGTTCCTGCCCGGCCAGGCGGCCGCGCTCGAGCCGGCCGGCAGCTGGGAGCACGGGCGCATCGCGCTGGTCCTGGTGGCCTGGATAGCGGCAGGATTGGTGCTGTGCGCGAAGACGTTCCGCTGGCAGTCCCGGAGCTGACCGCCGGGTGCCGCCCGGCGGCGCGGCCGGCCGGCTGGATCGTGGACGAGCCGCGCTGGGACGCCTACTACGCGGTGGTCTTCGCTGCCTGCCTGGCCATCGTGGAGGCCGGACGGCTGGACGCCATGGGGCGGATCGTCGCCACCGCCGCGCTGGCCGCGATGGTCCCGTGGTACATCTTCTTCGGCCGCCCGCTGATGCACCTGGACGATACGACCGGCAGATCCCAGGCGAAGGCGACCGTCTTCCTGGCAGGCCTGGTCGTCCTGTTCGCCGCCGTGCAGAGCCAGAACCCCAATGCCTGGTTCCTCGCCTTCGGGCTGCTCCCCATGTGCTTCCACGTGACCACCCTGCGCCGCGGCCTGGTGTTCGTGGTGATCTTCAACGTGATCGCCGGGGCGCTGGTGGCGTGGCGCGATCCCGGGCTGCCCGGCGCGCTGACCGCGCTCGGCATCGTGATCTTCGCGGCGGCGTTCTCGTACGTCTACAGCCGCTGGATCATCAAGGTGATCGAGCAGAGCCTGGACCGGGCCACGCTCATCGACCAGCTCGAATCCACCCGGGCCGAGCTCGCCGCGGCGCACCACGAGGCCGGCGTGCTGGCCGAAAGGCACCGGCTGGCCGGCGAGATCCATGACACCCTGGCCTAGGGGTTCACCAGCATCGTGACGCTGCTCCAGGCCGCCGAGGCCAGCCTCGCCCCCGCCAGCCTCGCCCCCGCCAGCCTCGCCCCCGCCAGCCTCGCCTCCGCCAGCCTCGCCTCCGAGAGCCAGGAAAACCGGGAGGCCCGCCGCCACCTCCACCTGGCGCTGGTCACCGCCCGCGACAACCTGGCCGAGGCCCGGACCCTGGTCACCGCGCTCAGCCCGGCCACGCTGGAGGCAGGCACCCTCGGCGACACCGTGCACCGGGTGACGGACGCCACCGGCGCCCAGGCGGGCATCCGCGCCCGCGCGGAGGTGACGGAACCGCGCGCCGGCTGCCCACCGGCACCGAGGTGGTGCTGCTCCGGGTCTGCCAGGAGGCGCTGGCCAACGTGCGCAAGCACGCCGCCGCGCGGCAGGTCTCGGTCGGCCTGTGCTATGCGGACAGCACCGTTCAGCTGACGGTCAAGGATGACGGGCACGGGTTCGACCCGCAGAAAGCGAACGGCGGCTACGGCCTCAGCGGCATGCGGGACCGGGTAAACCAGGTCGGCGGGACGGTCACGGTCACCACCAAGCCAGGCGCCGGCACCGAGGTCCGCGCGGAGGTACCCGGATGACCGGCCCGGCAGCCACGGCAACCGGCCCGGCAGGCACGAGCGCCATCCGCGTGCTGCTGGCCGACGACCACCCGGTGGTCCGGGCCGGGCTGCGCGGGATGCTGGCCGCCGAGCCCGGCATCGAGGTGGCCGGCGAGGCGGCTTCGGGGCCCGAGGCGGTGGCGCTGGCCCGGGCCCGCGCCTACGACGTCATCCTGATGGACCTGCGGATGCCCGGCGGCGACGGGGTGGCGGCGACCGAGCAGATCCTCGCGGCCGACCCGGGCGCGCGGGTGCTGGTGCTGACCACCTACGAGACCGACGCCGACATCCTGCGCGCGGTCGAGGCGGGCGCGACCGGCTACCTGCTCAAGGACGCCACTCCGGCCCAGCTGGCCAGCGCGGTGCGGGAGGCCGCGCGCGGCGACACCGTGCTTGCCCCCTCGGTCGCCGAACGGCTGGTGACCCACATTCGCCGCCCGCCGCGTGAGTCGCTGTCCGCCCGGGAGAGGGAGATCCTGGCCCAGGTCGCGCGCGGCCGGACCAACGCGGAGATCGGCCGCGCGCTGTTCATCAGCGAGGCCACCGTGAAGACGCACCTGCTGCGCACGTTCGGCAAAGGTAGGGGGGAGGGGAGGTGGGTGGGGTGTCCGGCCGCACCGCGGCGGTGACCACCGCTATCGAGCGCGGCCTGCTGCCCCCGCCGAGCCGGTAGCCGGGCCGGTGAGGGTGACGGCGGCAACCACCTGGGCGGTGTCCGTCAGGTCGGGCAGGATCACCTCAGCGCCCGCAGCGGCCAGATCCGCCGTGGCGTAGCTGCCGGTCGCGACGGCCACCACCCGGGCCCCGGTGGCCAGCGCGGCCTCGACGTCCAGCGGCGTGTCGCCGACCAGGACGGTGGCCGGGCCGGAAAAGTCCCCGCCGTACACCCGGCTGGCCGCCTCCCTGGCCACCGTCACCAGCTCCGCCCGGACCTCGTGCGCGTCGCCGTAGGCGCCGGCGTCCAGGTCGAGATGCTCGCCGAGCCCGGCCCGCCGGAGCTTCAGCGCCGCCAGCGGCCTGATGTTGCCGGTGAGCACCGACTGGCGGATCCCGGCCGAAGCCAGTGCCGCGACCGCCGCGACGGCGCCGGCCATCGGCCGGACCTGCCCGGGAACGTCGCCGCTCGCGGCGACCCGGGCCAGCGCGGCCAGGAACCCATCCACGCAAGCCCGCGGCACCCCGGCCAGCGCCAGCGTGTCCCCGGCGATGGCCCGGTCGGTCCGCCCGGCCTTGGGCGCGACCTCGAGCAGCTCGCGGCCGAACATCTCCCGGAACACCACCTCGTACAGCCGCGTGCCGAGCCCGTCGGCGCTCACCAGGGTGTAGTCCACATCCCACAGCACGAGCAGATCAGCCACCCGCCCAGGTTAAAGGGCGTACACCGCCTCGAATGTCAGAGGCCCGGGCTAGACTCGCCGCGTCGGGGTGTGGTGAGCGGAGGTGGATGATGGCCGGGCGGATCCGCGACGAGGACATCGCGGCGGTCCGCGAGCGCTCACCCATCGACGAGGTGGTCGGCGAGTACCTGCAGCTGAGGAACGCGGGCGGCGGCTCACTCAAGGGACTGTGCCCGTTCCACGACGAGAAAACACCCTCGTTCAACGTCACTCCCGCCCGGGGACTCTACTACTGCTTCAGTTGCGCGGCAGGCGGCGACGTCATCAAGTTCGTCCAGCAGATCGACGGGCTCAGCTTCGTCGAGGCCGTCGAGCGGCTGGCCGCCCGGGCCGGCGTCGAGCTCCGCTACGAGCAGGGCGGTTACGTCCCGGGCCAGGAAACCAGCCAGCGGCGCAGGCTGATCGACGCGCACCGGGCCGCTGCCGATTTTTATGCCGAACGGATGGGCGGATCCGACGCGGCCACCGCGCGTGCGTTCCTGGCCGAGCGTGGTTTCGAGCTCCCCGACGTCCAGCGGTTCGGCGTCGGCTACGCGCCGAAGGCCTGGGAGGACCTGACCCGGCACCTGCGCGGACGCGGTTTCACCGACAGCGAGCTGCTCGCCGCGGGCCTGGCCACCCAGGGCAGCCGCGGGCCCCGGGACCGGTTCCGCGGCCGGCTGATGTGGCCCATCCGCGACCTGTCCGGCGACGTCATCGCGTTCGGCGCGCGCAAGCTCGACCCCGACGACGACGGCCCCAAGTACCTGAACACCCCGGAGACCTCGCTGTTCCGCAAGAGCACCGTGCTGTACGGGGCGGACCTGGCCAAGCGCGAGATCGCGCAGCGCAGGCAGGCAGTCATCGTGGAGGGCTACACCGACGTGATGGCCTGCCACCTGGCCGGGGTGCCGACCGCGGTGGCCACCTGCGGCACCTCGTTCGGCGAGGACCACGTCAAGGTGCTGCGCCGGCTGATCATGGACACCGAGGGGTCGGCCGGGGAGGTGATCTTCACCTTCGACGGCGACGCGGCCGGCCAGCGGGCCGCGCTGCGCGCGTTCGGCCTGGAGGAGAAGTTCGTCACCCAGACCTTCGTCACCGTGCAGCCCGACGGCCTGGACCCGTGCGACGTGCGGCTGACGCACGGCGACGCGGCCGTGCGCGACCTGGTCGCCCACCGGGTGCCGCTGTTTGAGTTCGCCATCAAGGGCGTGCTCGGGCACCATGACCTGAACACCACCGAAGGCCAGCTCGCGGCGCTGGACGAGGCCGCGCCGATCGTGGCCAGGATCAAGGACCAGGGGCTGCGCGCCAGGTACGCGGTCAACCTGGACCGCTGGCTGGGCCTGATGGACGAGCGGTTCGTGCTGGCCAGGATCCGCGCGCACGCGGGGGATACCGGGCCAGCGCGCCGCGGCCGGCCCGGCCAGGACCGCAAGCAGGAGAACCGGGGCGGGCAACCCGGCTCGTTCGGCCAAAATGGCGGCGGGAGGGGCGACGGCGGCTCGCCCTACGACCTGACCGATCCTGTCGTCCGGGTGGAGCGCGAGGCGCTGAAGCTCGCGGTCCAGCGCCCGGCGCTGTGCGGGCCCGAGTTCGACGCGCTCGGCGCGGACGCGTTCACCGCGCCGGTGCACGGCGCGGTGTTCACGCTGATCGCCGCGTGCGGCGGCACGTCGGCCGGCGGCGGCAGCATGCGGGAGTGGGCCGCCCGGCTGCGTGAGGAGGCGCCGAACGAGCGGGCCCAGGCGTTCGTGACCGCGCTGGCCGTCGAGCCGCTGCAGTTCGTCGGCGAGCCGGACGCCAGGTACGCCGACGTGCTCCTGGCCAGGGTCGGCGAGCTCGCGGTCAGCCGGGAGATCACCGCGGTCAAGGCCCGGCTGCAGCGGATGAACCCGGTGGACGAGCAGACCGGTTACAACAGAATGTTCGGCGACCTGGTGGGGCTGGAGAAACGCAGGAAGTCGCTGCTGGACCGGGCCGCGGGCGAGTACCACGGCGACGCCTGAGCCGTTAAGTATCCGGGGAGTAACAAAATTGGGTCCCCCGTAACCATGGGTTCGTGACGCAGACTGTTGCCGTGACCCTCACCGTGCTAACGAACGGACCAGCACCAGCGGAGCAGCTGACGGATCTCGTGGCGCTAGGACGGGAGCGTGGTTCCCTGACCATGGCCGACGTCATGGTGGCGCTCGACCGCGCCGATCTTCCGCCGGAAGCCATCGACGCGGCGGTGCGCGCGCTCGCCGACGAGGGCGTCGATGTGCTCGACGTGCCGCAGGAGGACGACGCCGACACCGAGGCCGAGATCCGGCAGGCGGAGAGGGGCGCCGCCGAGGTGGGCCGGCGGGCCGTGACCAGCGACCTGGTCCGGATCTACCTCAGGGAGATCGGCCGGGTGCCGCTGCTGACCGCCGAGGACGAGGTCGAGCTGGCCAAGGCGATCGAGGCGGGCCTGTTCGCCGAGGAGAAGCTGGCCGGCGGCTTCCCGATGCTCGGCGCCATCTACGGCGACCTGGAACTGCTGGTCGGCGAGGGGATCAAAGCCAAGCAGCGGCTGATCGAGGCCAACCTGCGGCTCGTGGTGTCGATCGCCAAGCGCTACATCGGCCGCGGCCTGGTCTTCCTCGACCTCATCCAGGAGGGGAACCTCGGGCTGATCCGCGCGGTGGAGAAGTTCGACTACACCCGCGGCTACAAGTTCTCCACGTACGCGACCTGGTGGATCCGGCAGGCCATCACCCGGGCCATCGCCGATCAGGCGCGGACCATCCGGGTGCCGGTGCACATGGTCGAGACGATCAACAAGCTGGCCCGGGTGCAGCGGCAGCTGCACCAGGAGCTCGGCCGGGAAGCCACCACCGACGAGATCGCCGCGGAGATGGGGCTGGAGCCGGAACGGGTGGCGGAGATCCAGCGGATCGCCCAGGAGCCGGTATCCCTGCAGTCCCCGATCGGCGAGGAAGAGTCCGATCTGGGGGACTTCATCGAAGACGCGGACGCCGTGGTGCCCATCGAGGCCGCGGCGTTCATCATGTTGCAGGACCAGCTCGAGCGGGTCCTGGACGAGCTGGCCGAACGGGAGCAGCGGATCATCCAGCTGCGGTTCGGCCTCACCGACGGGCATCCGCGGACGCTGGAGGAAGTCGGCCGGGAGTTCGGCGTGACCAGGGAGCGGATCAGGCAGATCGAGTCGAAGACCCTGGCCAAGCTCCGTCACCCGAGCCGCGCCCAGATGCTGCGGGAGTACCTCGACTGACGGTAACCCTGCGGTAGAGACCGGAACCCGGGTCCCATGCGGCTGGGACGCCATGAGGCCCGGGTTCGACAGGGTCCTGGTGTCAGCCCCCCGGGCGGACGCCGTTCACGGCCGCGGCCTCGCCATCGGCCCCGGCGCGGGCCCCGGCGCCGTCCCCGGAGTCGGCCCCTGAGCCAGCCGGGTGCCGGCCGGGTAGCCGGTCGAGCTGCCCGCGCATCTTGCTGGCGCTGTTCTTGGCCGTCTCGGTGAGCTTGGGCACCTGCGTCGCGGCCTTGTCCTTGGCGGCCTTGCCGAGCTGGGCGGCCTTCTGGCCGGCCGCCTGGGTCGCCTTCTGCACTGGCGGGCTCTGCGCCGTCTGCTGGGCTAGCTTCTTCATCTGCTCGTAGCGCTCGCGGCCCGCCCGCGTGCCGACCACGAAGCCGATCGCGAGGCCCACGAGGAAGGCGGCCTTGTATCGCATCTGGGACCCCTTTCGCGCACCATCTTCACGTGCAAACATGACCTTCCCCCCTTAGACGATGGTACTCATCGGGTAAGGCTCTGATAAACACGGGCCGCCGCGCGGGGTGAACGTCACGTCCGCGCCGCGCGTGCGCTACCCTTATGCGGGTCGATCCCGCGTAGCTCAATCGGCAGAGCGTCCGGCTGTTAACCGGCAGGTTATAGGTTCGAGTCCTATCGCGGGAGCC
>Ga0335081_10023264_pt1 | contig 10023 bp, 10 predicted proteins | sample Lox_Sample_35_FD_206713 | JGI IMG/M metagenome (GOLD analysis project Ga0335081, IMG submission 206713) | Soil microbial communities from Loxahatchee National Wildlife Refuge, Florida, United States - Lox_Sample_3.5 | ecosystem: Environmental > Terrestrial > Soil > Wetlands | place: USA... | reverse complement strand
GTATATCCGAAGTTGCAAGTCGGCCCGGTCTGGCTGGTGCAGATATCTCCCGGCAGCAGATCAACCGGGGCAATTCCATCGGGGCTGGGCATGGCTTGGGGCGGGACGTGATCATAGAAGCCGCCAAATTCATCCCAGGTCAGAATGAAGACCGAATCCTTCCAATATGGGCTTTGCATGAGCGCATTAATCAGGCTGGCTACGTAAGCTGATCCCACCTGTACCGGTCCGGACGGAATGGAAGGATCCTCGCCGGAGTGTTCGTCGAGACCAACATCGAATCCCGGATCAATTTCTGAGACCGCGGGAAGATTGTTGTTTTTCAAATCGCTGAGGAATTGCGTGGCTGGAACAAAGTTCGCGGTGTGCTGATTTGCGAAAGCGAATCCGTACAGCTCGGTTCCGCTCCAGATGGGATTGTCCTGATCATCGGTGACGTAAATTCGCCAGGAAATATTGTTGTCGTTCAGCTCTTCGAAGATTGTCTTGTTGGTCAATTGCGGAGCATTGGTGCCCAGCGGATAGACATGTCCGGCGGAGGTCGCGGCCATCAAATACATCCGGTTGGGCTGGGTGCGAGACATGATGGGGGAAAACCAACGATCGGAAGTCGCAAAATTCGAGGCCATGAAGTAGTAGTAGGGCAGATCATCGGAATTGTAATAACTCATGGCCCGGAGTCCGTCGGTGTCATGGAATGGCGGGGTGTTGCGGCGGGCATCGTCGGCGGCAGTGTTCACGTACCCATCCAGAGTCGCCGCCGATGCGACCGGGTTCGCCAAATTCCAGTCCACGTGGGCTTCGTTCCAGGAGGGACTCGGGTTCTCGGTGCATTGCGTGACGATATGGAACGATGTCACCGGCGGGCTCGATGAGTCGGCGGTGCAGTCGGACGTGGATTCGGGCGGATTGAAAGGAAAATTGGGATCGCATCCCGGATTGGTTGGCGCCGGACCCTGGAGCGGTGATTGTCCGCTGGCGGGATTGAACTGAGGCAGACCGTCGAAGGACTGATCGGGATAACCGTTGGACGCCCAGTAGGCGCGCAAATTGCCAAAGTAGTGATCGAGCGACCGGTTCTCCTGCACCATGAAAATTATGTGATTGATCGGCTGAGCTTGAGTCGATCCGTTGACCAGTCCCTGACAACCAGCGAGAGATATAGCCGCAAGAGCAGACACTACTCCGCAAAAGATTCGCAATCTCCAATTCATAGAGGCCACTCTGTTTCTCGGTCGGTGCCTCTGATGAATGCCAGGACAATGCGGTTGGCTGGCGGGCTTTTGTGGAATCAGGTCCCGGTAACGGTGACTTTGGGGAATTGGAGCCTATTTGTTCCTGCTAACCAATTAGTTATCAGAAATCTCCAGTATTGCATGTGGCTGGCCGGGAAAGTTCTATTGCCTCATCCGCCATGGAGGCCTCGTGGGCAGACCGATAATGCTACATTCTTCAGCTTCCCGCACATCATGGCAAGGTCTTGCCGAAGCGGCAGTCCTCGAGACCAACCGGGATAAGTTGCAGCACCTTATCAACGATGCCCAGAACGCGATCATGGACGAAATCGAGGACTCGGATCACGAGGAAACTCAATGCGAGCACCGTCGCCGGATCCAAGCCATGCATGCGCTGAACGAACTGCGCAGGGTATTTAAGATGGAAGGCTTCCGCCTGGTCTCGCCTTCCTCGCTGTCGTAGGCGCTGTTCCGCAATTGTGGGAAAACGCCCTTTGGTCTACTGTGTTCCCTTAGGGGCGATTCCCGCACCATTACCATTTGGTAAATCGGGAGAATACTGTATTCAGAGCACTCAGACCCGGCAGGCAGAATGATGTCTCGAATTGAGCAACGCCCAAGCAGCTTGGGCCCCAGGACGCTCACAGCGTGATCACACAGGCAAGAAAGGCCACGGCGGTAACGAGGGCCAACAGAACGTTCTTGTGGACGATTGGCATGCTCGTGGTCAGCAGCGTCGCCATCTACCTCTCGTTCTCGTACTTCCGGGCAAGCGAAAAATGGGTGGCGCATACGCTGGAAGTGCGCGCGGCCTTGGGTGATCTGGAATCGGCGCTGGGTTCTGCAGGGCGCGCTCGCGTGGCCTTTATTATCTCGGGTTCACCCGATGACCTGAACGCATACCGGGCCAGCAGATCCCAGATCATGGCGCGCTTACAGCATCTTCATCTACTGGTCCAGGACAATCCGGTGCAGGTCGCCAATTGGGTCAGGATGGAGGCTTTGACGCATACCCGGTTGCAAGCCTGGGAGAGCGCGATCCAAGAACGAGAGGATGGGAAGCCGGTCGATTATGCCCGGCTCATGCAGGAGAACGTTCATTTTGCTTCCGACTCGGCCGCCATTACAGGATCCATCCGGGAAGAGGAAGAGCACCTGCTGCAGGAAAGGCGACACGTCACCCAGCGCCGTTTTCTGTTGGCGGTCATGACCGTGGTTGCAAGTCTCGCTTTGGCATTGTTGCTGCTCTATCTCTACTACCGGGGTTTGGCGAAAGAACTGCGGGCGCGCGAGGAGGCGGAAGAAGCGGCGCGCAGCGGCTATGAGCGCCAGTCGGCGCTGCGTCGCGAACTGGAACGATTTCGTGTCTTCGTGAACGCGGTGAAAGATTATGCGATTTATGTGCTGGACTCGCAGGGCCATATTGCAAGCTGGAATCTCGGGGCAGAACGAATCAATGGGTACTCAGCGCTGGAAATTCTCGGCAAACACTTTTCCTGTTTTTTCACTCCGGAAGACATAGGCGAAGGAAAGCCGCTCCAGGAAATGCAGATTGCGGCCCAACAGGGGCAATTCCAAGGAGAAGCCTGGCGCGTGCGGAAAGATGGCAGCCGGTTTTGGGCGAGCGTGGTGCTGACCGCCATCAAGAACGATCGCGGTGAAATAATCGGCTTTACCAAGGTTACCCGCGATTTCACCGAGCGAATGCGGAGCCAGGAAGCTCTGCAACAGGCGAATGCCAATTTGGCAGCCGAAATCTGCGAGCGCCAGGCCACTGAGAGCAGGCTGTTCAATTCCGAACAGTCCCTGCGGGAGCTATCCCATCACTTGTTGCGGACGCAGGACGAAGAGAGAAGACGCATCGGGCGGGAATTGCATGACAGTCTGGGACAGTACCTGGCGATGCTAAAAATGAACCTGGACTCGCTCGGGCAGAGCCTCACGGCAAACGGAGCCGGCAGAGAAGGGTTGAAGGAGAAATTAATTCACTCTATTCGCTTGGCGGAGGATTCGATTAAGGAAGTTCGCACCATCTCGCATCTCTTATATCCGCCTTTGCTCGAAGAAGTTGGTCTGAAGTCAGCGATTCCTTGGTACCTGGAAGAATTTTCGAAGCGCAGCAACATTCAGAGCAGCTTTGACCTTGATCCGGATTTCGGCCGCCTCACGAGTGACGCTGAGTTGGCGCTGTTTCGCGTTCTGCAGGAAAGCCTTACCAATGTGCACCGGCACTCCGGAAGCCCGACCGTGGAAGTGCGCCTTTTCAGACAGGATGACACTGCGATTCTGAGGGTTAAAGACCGGGGAAAAGGAATGCCTTCTTCCCGATTGGAAGAAACGGGAAACCCGCGGCGCATTTACTCGGGAGTGGGACTTCGCGGAATGAGCGAGCGCATGCGTCAGCTCGGGGGCACGCTCGAGATCAAGACCGACAAGAGCGGCACAGAGATAACTGCTACTGCGCCGACGGCGGAATCGATGCCCATTTCGCTGACCGGAACTTGAAGACCAGGCGTGCGCTTAATGCGTCGCTTCTCCGGGATAATAGCCTTGACGGGTGCGTACCGTGAGTGAGGTATAACCCGGGGCGCGCGCTTCCACCCGTATGGTGCGATAGCCGTCGCCGGAGTTGGTTGATTTGTAGCCGATCGTGTAGCGGCTTCGAATATCCCGCCCAATGGTTCGGCTGATGTCATTCAGTTCGTCGAGCGAGCTCGGGAAAAATGCGGCGCCGCCAGTGCTCTCGGCGAGCGCGTCGAGCACGGCGCGGCCGCCGTGATCGGCGGGGGCGGGATCGAGCAGCCCGATGGCATAAAGCACCGGCCCATTGGCTCGCTGTAATTGTCCGCGGGCTTGTTGCAAGGTCTCGCGGCTGGCGTCGTCCCAGCCGTCGGTGATGACCAGCATAACCCTATTTTCGGGACGAGGTCGGTTGCTGAGATGGACGGATGAGGCGACAAGGGCGTCGTAGAGTGCCGTGCTGCCTCGCATAGAAACCTTTAGTAAGGCCTGACGCAGCAATCCAACGTCGCTGGTGAAATCCTGGTCGAGGTAGGCGTCCTGGTTGAAGTTGACCACGAAGATCTCATCGTCCGGGTTATTGTGGAGAAGCAGGTTGAGCACGGCCTCATTTACTTTTTGCCGTTTCTCGCGCATGGATCCAGAGTTGTCGATGAGGATCCCCATGGCGACGGGAACATCTTCGCGGTGAAAGGAAGTAATGTTTTGTGGTGTCTGGTCTTCGAACACCGTGAATGCGCCTTGGTCGAGGTCAGGAACCAGATGATGCTGCTCGTCGACAACGGTGGCGTGCAGGATGACTTCTTCAACATCCTGTTTCAGGACGAATGCGCCGGTGTCGTCCCCTTGGGCCGCAACGTCATTGCCGGAGGAAGGGTTGGTAGGAGTTAGCGTGCCGGGCGGCGGTTGCGCAGGAGTTGAGGGCGAGACTTGGGCGTGAACACGAGCGGAAGAGATCGCGAATAGAATGGCTATCACGATGACGACTATTGAAATCGGACGCGGTTGCTGCGGGAAATGGCTCACAAGAGTTCCTTTTTGATTATTTGCCGATCCGCCTGTCAGAAGATGCCCTGGGGGGGCGCCTAGTTGTCCGCGCGGCAGGCACACAAACGGATAGCCTGAAAGCCAAGCTCCGGCCGGGAAGCAGGGCCGCAAATACTCAGAACGCTGTATTCGCAAAAGGTTGCCTTGAATACTAGAATTCATGACGGTGCTTGAATGACGTTGGAGAATCTGCCTGCCGAAGCGGAGGAGAAAGCCACAATTCGTATTTTGATAGCGGACGACCATCCGGTCGTACGGCATGGCTTAAGGACTCTTCTCTCCGAACGGCAAGGTTGGAAGGTAGTGGCGGAAGCTGCTGATGGTATGGAGGCCGTGGAAATGGCGGAGCAATTTCGCCCGGATGTGATCTTGCTCGATGTCAGCATGCCACGGATGCACGGGTTGGAAGCGTGCCGCCGAATCCGCCACAACGTGACGGAGTGCGAGGTTCTGATCGTCACCCAGCACGATTCCGTGCAGATGCTCCGAGAGGCTCTGAGCAGCGGCGCTCGCGGCTATGTAGTCAAGTCTAACGTTACACGGGATTTGCTGGCGGCGGTGGAGGCTGTGAGCCAGCATAGGGATTTCACTGCCCGCGCTCCAGAGAGCGCCGGTCCACTCAAACAGCCCAAGTAACTGCGCCGCGCGATTCCGTATCGACTGATGCGGATCGCGCCGGTGCAGAATTCCTGCTCGTTTATTGCGGCTGCGTGGAGTTCGAGGCGGAACCGCATTGCTTGGAAATCATTTTCACACTGGTTACCTGAATGACAGTTGCATTCGAACCAGCCGAAGGAGACTGCTGAGGTTCGGACTGGGACGATTCTGATTCGCCAGTTGCCTGGCCGGTTATGGCTACTTCATGGCCTACGTGTTTCTTCAGCTGGGCTTCGTTACCAACAAGTTTGTAGGTTGCGCCAGAATTGTCCGCCGTCAACATATAGTTCCCACCCGATCCGCTGAGACATCCCTGAACCGAGGTAGCTTCCGAAGTTGTGGAGTGGCCGGTATTGGGCGAATTCTGCGCCAGCCCCCAGGCCGCGCTCAAAATCGCAAAGCAAAAGACGAGAAGTGTTTTCTTGACCATTAGAGATTCCTCCGAATTGAAAGTTGGTGTCTGCGACTTGTGTCACAAGTCTGCAGTGAAGCCGTTGATTGACGGGGCTTCGGCCAGCGTGGCCCCTGACAGGAACGGTGCGTGCTTCGGAGACCAAAGTAGGCTTTTTGATTGGTCGACGAAAATCCCGTTTCTGCTCTAAGGATGCCGACGAAATCCTGTAGAGCAAAAAGAAAACACGTTTCGGTTTGGGGGCAGGCTCAGGCGCTGATTTGGGTTTCCAAATCCATCATGGCACGGCGGGGGATCACCACTTCAACCAAAGTCCCAGGATTGGCCTGCGACAGGCGGAGTTCTCCGCCGAATTCCTTGGCGCGCTGGCTCATTCCGCCAATTCCGATGCCGACGCTGCCGACTTCCTGCTCCACAACACCATTGGGTAAGCCGCGGCCATCATCCTGCACGGTGGCCAGGAGTTGCGCGTCCTGCAACTTAAGACGAATCCACGCGCGGTTCGCTCCGGAATGCCGGAAAACGTTGCTAAGCGATTCCTGCACGATGCGGAAGATCGCGGTTTCAAGCTCGGGAAGGAGACGGGGAAAATCGGGCGGCACGACGTCGATAGAAGTGTCAATGCCGCTGCGTTGCGCGAAGCCCTCGACGTACCAGCGCAAAGCGGAAAGCAGACCGACTTCATCCAAAAGCGGCGGGTGTAGCAGATGAGACATGCTGCGAACCTGTTGAATACCGCCGTCGATGATTTTGACGGCCTCGCCCAGGGAATTGAGAAGAGTTTCATCACTTGTTTGTTGTAGAGTGCGGTGAAGAAGGATCTTGGCAGCCACCAGCTCCTGCCCGAGGCCATCATGGAGTTCGCGCGCGATGCGGCGCCGCTCCTCATCCTGTAACGCGATAAGGCGGGCAGAGAGCCGGCGAAGTTCGCTGTTCAATTGTCCCAGCTGGACGGCTCGGCGGTGCAATTCGGCAAAGACGGTGACCTTCGCACGCAACAACTCCGGGATAACCGGCACAGAAATGTAGTCAACCGCGCCGCGCTGGTAGCCTTTCAGGCGATCGAGGTCCGTCAGATGGACCGCCGAAATGAAGATAATGGCTGTCCTTTGAAAACGCGGGTGCTGCCGGATCATCTCTGCCAGTTCGAAGCCGTCCAGTTCCGGCATGCTTACATCCATGAGCACGACGGCAATATCATGTTTGAGGAGATGTTCGAGGGCTTCCTTCCCCGAAGCCGCTTTAATGAGGTTTTCGCCCAGTTCCGCGAGAATCGCCTCGTAGCTGAGTAGCTTGGCGGGCTGATCGTCCACCATGAGGATGTTGACTCTCTCGTGCGTGTTCGTCATTACATTCGACTCATGTTGTGGGAATGACTTGTCGCAAGCGAACGAAACTCTCTCCTGCGCCAACAATCGCACTTGGTCTCACATCGACGGCGATTTTCGGAAAACTCTGGCTCGGCAAAGGCGGCGTGGCTTCCGCGATCTCGGGCACTTGTCCCGGCCAAGATGGGACGAATCGCAGGAAGCCACTGCCGCCACTGGGCGCGCCGCGACCAACTTGTCGCCCCAAGAACCACCGTCGATGGAAAAAGATCTTAGCCCGAGCGGCAGCGCAAGCGAAATACAGGAAACGATGTAGGTGAAGTACAGTGAGGTCTGTAGGAACTGCTCGTTGACGCCGTGATTAGTTCAGTTCGTATCGCGAGTGAGATGTGAACCTAGCGATATTACGAGAAGCAGAAGGAACACAAGGAAGACAAGTTTCGCTACTTCGCTCAAGGCGAGCGCGATTCCGCTGAAGCCGAAAAGCCCAGCCAGAATTGCCACCGCGGCGAAAGTCAGGGCCCAGCAAAGCATATTCTCGCTCCTTTGCTTTGATCCGCGTCGTGCCCTTGTCAACGCGCGGGGAACGAGTCCACCAACAAACCGGCATTGGCGAGAAGCAGGAGCCGACAACCTTGTAATGGCGCCAGCCCCTGCTCGTTAGGCAGGCTCGTTGGGGAACAATATCCAAAGCGACTCCAGCTTAGGTTCCGGCTTCCCCGCGGACAATCATGTTCGCCCTGTAATTGTTGGCCGCGCTCAACGTATTGCCGATAAGTACAAGCCCCTCCAAACCCTTAAGAAAAAAGTAATAGTTCTTCAGCACAACGCAAGAAACGTACAGCAAGATAGGCGACCCGCTAAAGCCAATGCAGGATGGCTTGCCCTGAAGAATCGCTCTAACGTTGGCACGATACAACGCAACTGGCAAGCAGTCGCAGTATCCAGTTCTTTAGCCTGGAAAGGAGACCGACGTGATTAGCGATTCTTCGACAACTGCAACCCAAGCCGAGCTTATCCGGAAAGCTCAGCAGGGCGACGGTGACGCGTTTGCTGCTCTCTTCGAAGCCAACAAAATGTGGGTCTATTCGTTGTGTTTGCGGATGACGAACAACGTAGCGGAAGCGGAAGACCTCGCGCAGGAAGCTTTTCTACAGGTGTTCCGCAAGCTGGCGACTTTCCGGGGCGAGTCCGCCTTTTCGACCTGGCTCTATCGGCTGACGGTCAATACCGTGCTTATGCACTTTCGCAAAAAATCGTTGGCCCATGTTTCCCTCGACGAACCCTACACCCGCGACAATGGCTCGAAGTCGATGCCTCGGGAATACGGAAGCAGAGACCTGCGGTTGGCTGGCTGCGTTGATCGTCTTGCTCTCATTCAGGCGATCCAGGAACTTCCTGAAGGTTACAGGATTGTGTTTCTCCTCCACGAAGTCGAGGGATACGAGCACAGCGAGATTGCCGAGTTCCTGGGCTGCTCCACCGGAAATTCCAAATCACAGTTGCACAAAGCCAGGCTGAGAATCCGGGAGCTGTTGAACGCTCGTCCCGACTCGCGGCGGGAAACTCCGGCCGGCCGGCGGAACAAAGAGACGATCGTATCGTTTCTGGAAAACCGCCTCTATTTAGGGCCGCGCTCGCACACGCCCGTGGCTGCAACGTAACGAGCACATAAGACACACTGGAACGGAGGGTCACAAATGAAGTTGGAAAGAACGAAACGCAGTGTTGCGGAATCCCTGCTTGGCGTCCTCGTTGCCGGGCTGCTCCTTAGCGGGGCGGCCGTGGCTGCCGATGACACGGGGAAGGACAAATCCGATATCGATAAACGGATCGAGGCATCGGCGAACGTGCTGGATGAAATCATGAAGACTCCAGACAGGGCGATTCCCGACAAGATCATGAGCGATGCCAAATGTATTGCCGTGATCCCATCCATGATCGAGATCGCCGTGGGATTTGGCGGAAACCACGGAAAAGGGATAGCGACCTGCCGGACGCCACACGGTTGGTCCGGTCCGGCGCCGATCACCATTACTGGCGGCAGCTGGGGCTTGCAACTGGGCGGACAAGCAGTTGACCTGGTCATGGTGATTACGAACGACAAGGGCATGCAGCACTTGCTCTCCAGTAAATTCAAACTCGGGGCGGATGCCTCCGCGGCTGCCGGGCCGGTTGGACGCGATGCCACGGCAGACACCGACTGGAAGATGAAAGCTGAAGTGCTCACCTATTCCCGCGCTCGGGGAATCTTTGCCGGAATCGACTTGAACGGGTCAGCGATAACTCAGGACAAAGACGAAACCCGCATTCTTTACGGAAAGATGGTTGACTTCTCCGACATTCTCAACGGCAAGGTAGCTCCGCCCGTTGTTAGCGAGCCTTTTCTAGCTGTGGTCAGGAAATACTCCACCCAAGCGCGGGAACAGGGCGAAGCTACTCAACCAAAAAACTCAGGTTCTGAACCTGCAAATTAGAGAGCCACGCGATGGATGGGCCAGTCCTTTGGACGACTGGCCCTTTGTCGTGCTGAAAAGGAAAGATCATGATTCGAGATTATCGCGAATGGATTGCCAAACTGGAACTTTCGGCCGGTTGCCTGCAGGAGGCCGCGGAGAGGCTGGAACGGCTTTGCCCTCGTTTACGAAATGCCGAGCACGAAACGGAATGCACTGAAACTGCCAGAAATATTTCTTCGCAAGTAGTTGTAATTCGGCGAGGAATCGCCCACTTCCGAGGCGGAACCTAGGAATTTCCTAAACTCGCATTATCTGTTCGACAACAGGCGGGCCTTTTCTGCCATCCAAGGAGATGCCCTGAAAAG
>Ga0335081_10023263_pt1 | contig 10024 bp, 11 predicted proteins | sample Lox_Sample_35_FD_206713 | JGI IMG/M metagenome (GOLD analysis project Ga0335081, IMG submission 206713) | Soil microbial communities from Loxahatchee National Wildlife Refuge, Florida, United States - Lox_Sample_3.5 | ecosystem: Environmental > Terrestrial > Soil > Wetlands | place: USA... | reverse complement strand
TCCGCGCCAACTACTCGATCATCCGCCGCGGCGCGGTGATCGACGCCGAGGGCGCGATCAATGAGCTCATCGCCCGCTTGGCCAGCGGGCGGCCCGTGGCCGCCCAGGGAATGGCAACCGTCCACCGGCTCATGACTGACGGAATGGAGAGCCCGCTCTACACCCCGACCGAGCCCGGCGTGCTGCGGCGCCAGATCATGCTGGCCACCCAAGCCATGGATCCCGAGCAGCACGAACGACTTCCTCTCGCCGCCTGACCCCCACCCGACAGACCGGCGCGGGCCGTCACTGAGATGTGGCGCCCGCGCCGGCGCCGTTCCGGTCGGCGCGGCCCATAGACTGCGCGGCGTGTCCGCCGAGGAGGTCGACGAGTACATGCGCCGCCTCGAGGGGTCGAAACGCGCGACGCTCCAGTCGCTCCGCGCGACAATCCTCGAGATCGTGCCGGACGCTGAGCAGATCATCTCCTACGGCCTCCCGGCGTTCCGCCTCCACGGCGTAACGGTCGCGGGCTTCGGGGCGTTCAAGAACCATCTCAGCTATCTCCCCTTCAGCGGCTCGGTGCTGCCGGCGCTCAGCCGCGAACCCGCGGGCTACAAGATGACCAAGAGCTCGCTGCATTTCCCTGCCGACCAGCCGCTGCCGAAGGCGCTTGTGAAGAAGCTCATCGAGACGCGCCTGGCCGACGCCGGGTGGCGAAGCCGGTAGCTGATCTATGAGGATCCCCGCTATGCGTCGCCTCCTGCTGCTGACCTCGATCGCGCTCGCCGGCTGTGGCGTGGCCGGACACCCCAATTCCGGCGCGGCGTCGAATGCGTTCACACCGAGCACCGTGCGCGCGTCCGATGTGGGGATCCACAAGATCCGGCACATCGTGATGATCGTCCAGGAGAACCGCTCGTTCGATTCGTACTTCGGGACCTATCCGGGCGCTGATGGGATCCCGGCCGTCGGCGGTCATTTCACGGTCTGCCTACCCGACGCGTTGACCGGAGGGTGCGATCGGCCGTTCCACAACCCGTCGCTCATCAACGGCGGCGGTCCGCACGGTGAAGGGTCGGCCGTCGACGACATCGACGGCGGCAAGATGGATGGGTTCGTGCGCGAGTCCGAGAGTCCGGGCGGCCGCGGCTGCGGTGGGTTCGCCGGCGTGTGCAGCTCGTTCGCGCCGTCGGACGTGATGGGCTACCACGACGCCCGGGAGATCCCCAACTACTGGACGTACGCCGAGAACTTCGTACTCGATGATCACATGTTCCAGTCGGATGCGTCGTGGAGCCTTCCCGCTCACCTGTACGAGGTCTCCGGGTGGTCCGCCCGCTGCTCCGTGCCGGGGGACCCCTCGAGCTGCGCGAACGATGACGAGCTCGGGGGGTACCAGACCTCGGACATCATCGGGGCTGGGACGAGGGGGCGCGAGGCCGCCAAGCGCGTGCGGCGGCTGCTCCACACGGCGCGGCTGAGGCTGCGGCTTTGCCGGTTGGCCCAGGGTCCGGTGTCGACGGGCGTCGGCGGGACAACGGGCTCCCCGGGCAGCGGTGGCACGACGGGCTCCCCGGGCAGCGGCGGCACGACGGGCTCGCCGGGGAACGGCACAACAACGGGCTCTCCGGGCGGCGCCCCCACGGGATCGAGCGCACGCTATCCCCTGGCAGTCGCACAGTGCCGGCGCCGCGTCAAGGACCAGCTGGCCATGCTGCGCGCCACGGTGTCGCGCGAGGTCTCGACGAGTTACAACTACGCGTGGACGGACATCACTTACCTCCTGCACAAGTACGGTGTCAGCTGGGGTTACTTCATAACCCCCGGAGGTGAACCCGATTGTGTCGGCGGTAACGCGAACTGCGCGAGCTCGCCGTTCAGCGTCGGTACGCCCGATATCTGGAATCCACTCCCGTCGTTCACTGACGTCCACCAGGACGACCAGCTCGGCAACATCCAGGATGTCTCTCACTTCCTGAGAGATGCCCGCGCGGGGACGCTGCCCGAGGTCTCCTGGATCGTTCCCGATCAGCAGCATTCCGATCATCCGCCCGCGAACATTGCCACCGGGGAGGCGTACGTCACCAACCTGATCAACACCGTGATGGCTGGACCGGACTGGGGGTCGACCGCGATCTTCCTGGTGTGGGACGACTGGGGCGGTTTCTACGACCACGTCCTGCCGCCGGTCATCGACCAGAACGGATACGGCTTCCGGGTGCCGTCGCTCGTGATCAGCCCCTACGCGCGGCACGGGTTCATCGACCACCAGACGCTCAGCTTCGACGCGATCAACAAGTTCATCGAGGACGACTTCCTCGACGGGCAGCGCTTGGACCCCGCTACCGACGGGCGTCCGGACCCCCGCCCCGACGTGCGCGAGAACGCTGACCAGCTGGGCGACATGACCGCGGACTTCGACTTCGACCAGGCTCCGCAGCCGCCGCTGATCCTGCCGCTGGACCCGGCACCCGGTCCGCCCTCAGTCCCGGGCGGCTGACGTCAGCGAAGGATGCCGGTGTGCCCGAGCGAGTAGCGCCCGGGTTGGGGCCAGACGCACAGGCCGTGCGGGCCGTCTCCGACCGGGATCGCCGCGCGGAGGTGGCCGTTGCGGGTGTCGATCGCGTAGACGACCCCGTTATAGCGCCCGCTCAGCCACAGGGTGCGGCCGTCGGCCGAGACGCCCCCCATGTCCGGACTGGCCGGTAGCGGCAGCTGCCATGTGCGGATCACGCGCCGCGTGCGGAAGCTTACGACCGAGATCGAACCCGACTGGCGATTGGAGACGTACATCACGGTGGCGTTGCGGCTCGGGTAGAGGCCGTGGGCGCCCGCGCCGGTCTTGAGGAAGCCGGTCACGCGGAGAGACGACGGATCGATCTCCCAGATCCCGCCGTTCTGCTGGTCGGCGACGTAGACGGTGCGGCCGTCGGGCGAGACCTTCACGTCCTGGGGGCTCGCGACGCCGTGGTCGAGCACGAGCGTGCGAATGACCCGCTGCGCGTCGAGGTCGATCTCGATCATCCGGCCGGCGAACTCGCAGCTCGCGAACGCGTACCGCCCGTCCGCGGAGAAGTCCATGTGATCGACACCGCGGCATTCGGGAACCGACAGCGAGTGGACGAGGCGCATCGTGCGGGGATCGCGGAAGTCGAGGCGCTGCAGACGCTCGGCTACGACGATCGCGAACCGGCCGTCGGGGGTGAAATACAGGTTGTAAGGATCCTCCACCGGTATAGGCTGGCCAGGGCGCCCGGTCCGCGGATTGATCGGTGTGAGGCTGTTGCCCAGATCGTTGTCGACGTACAGCGTCCGCAGGTCGTAGGAGGGGGTCACATGCTGCGGCAGCGCCCCGACCGGGAACTGCTCGACGATCTTGAGCGTCCGCTGGCTGATGACGTCGACGGTGTTGCTCATGCTGTTCGGCACGTAGACGAGCGCCGGATCGTGCCGGACGACCGGGCTGAGATCGCCGGCCACGTCGGCGCTGTAGAGGTTCACGTCACCGCCGTGCAGGGGGATCGAGTCACGCGCCGGCGGCGGCTTCGTCGTCAACGTCAGTGTGTTCGACGAAGTGCTCGCCGAGCGCTGACTCGAGCCGCACCCCGCGAGCAGCAGCGCGACGAGCGCGGAGACCAGCACGGCCGCGTTCCTCACCCGGCCTCGTGTACCCAGGACAGTCACAGGCAAGCCGACGAGTTTGCCGCCCGATCGGCGGAGCGAAGTAAGCGTCCGATGAGACTTTCCACACTCGTGCCGCCTCGTCACGCGGCTGGCTAGCATCGCCGTCATCCGCCGTTCACCCGCACTCCTGGCCACGCTGCTTGTGGCGCTGGCCACCTCGAGTTGCGGGGGCAGCGCCACATCGACGAGTACGTCGGCGCACCGTGCGGCGGTCCCGGCCCGCACGTCGCAGCGTGCGAACGCGCACGCCTCGTCGGAGCATCCGGCCACGCTCGTCTACCGCTCGCGCTACCAGCTACCGGCACCGCTGAAAGATCCGGCGTTCGCCGGGCTCGGCGCTGCCCGCTTCGCCCTCCTCGGAGGGCTCGATTCCTCCGAGGTTTCGAGCGCCGGCATCGAGGTCGCCGGTCTCGGCGGCGTGCTTCACACCGCGAGCCTGCCGCTGGCGCAGCACGACGCGCAGGCCGCAGAGCTCGGCGGCGTCGTGTATGTGTTCGGAGGCGGCTCGGCCTCCGAGCTCGATCACATCGTGAGCTTTGACCCTGTGAGCGGCGCCGTGCGCACGGTCGGCACGCTGCCCCATGCCCAATCGGACGTCGCCGTGACCGAGACCGGCGGGACGGCCTACGTGGTCGGCGGCTATGACGGCACCAACTGGATGAACACGATCCTCGCGTGGCGGCCCGGATCGCCGGTGCGCGTTGCCGGGCGACTCCCGGTCGGCCTGCGCTACGCGGCGGCGACCGCGGTCGGCGGCCGGGTCCTGGTCATCGGGGGCTCGACGCCCACGAGCGCGAGCGACGCGATCTACAGCTTCGATCCCGCCACCGGGCAGGTACGTAAGCTCGGGCGCTTGCCGCAGCCGATCACCCACGCCTCGGCAGCCACCCTCGGTTCGTATGCCTACCTGGTCGGCGGCCGCGGGAACAACCTCGGCTCGCAGACCGCAAGTGTCTGGTCGATCGACCCCCGCACCGGGGTGGTCGCGGTGGCGGGACGCCTGCCCGAGCCACTGTCGGACACGGCGTCGGTACCGATCAGCGGGACGATCGTGGTCGCCGGTGGGCTGGCCCCCACGACCACGGTGGCCGGGGTCGGTCAACTCGTGCCGGCCGGGGCGCCCTAGATCTAGGACCCGCTCGCCTCGACCGACCGGACGAAGTCGGCCACGGTGTGCTGCTGGGCGGAGCTCAACCGGTGTGGGACGGGCATCTCGCGCACGAACTCGAGCATCTGCGCGCGGGTCATGTGAACCCCGAGCAGGTCGCCGCCCTGCTGACGCGGCGACGGCCGGCCGTTGAGGGAGTGGCACGAGCCGCAGTCCTCGGCGAACAGTGAGCGGCCGGTGGCGTGCGGTGCGCCGCCACTCGACCCGCAACCACCGGCAACGGCCGCGATGGCCAGCGCTGCGAATGCGGGGCCGAGGCGCACGGGGCAAGGGTACGGCCCGCGCACGGGTGGGTCGCAATAGCGACGGCACCGAGCTTGTCGGCGACCTGCAGAAATCCGGCGTGTACCACGTGGCCGACGCCGCGACGATGAAGCCAGCGTGGACGGCGCTCGTCGGAGCGTCGTGCCAGGCATGCAACGCCGCGTCGACCGCGTTCGACGGCAGCTCGATCGAGGGAGTCGGTCAGCACCGCGGACGGGGTGGTGTGGACGGTTGACGGCGACGGCAATCTCGACGCGTTCGACGCCGCGACCGGATCGCCGCTGGCGCCGACCGCTGAGCGTCGACGCCGGCGCAGCCGTTACCAACATCACCAGCGCCGGCGTGTCGATCGCCGAGCACGAGGTATTCGCCGCCGCCGGCGGGCTCAGCTACGAGCACGCGCCGGGCTACGTAATCGCCTACCGCGCCGGTTGAGCCGCCCGGTCCCGCGCCGTCAGGGACGGCTCGTAGTACCCGGGCCGGCGATCGGCGAACACGTCGTTGTGCTCGCCGTTCCGTTTGCGCCGCGCCTCGGAAACGTCGCACTCGGCGAACAGCGTCTCGACTCCGCGGTCGCGAACCGGGCCGGCACGAAGCTCGCCGTCGGGTCCGGCGATCACGCTGCCACCCTCGAACTCGAGCCCTCGCTCGGTGCCGCACCGGTCGCACACGGCCACGTACACACGGCTCAGATAGGCGGTCGTCGCAGCGAGTGATTGGAGGATTGCGCGCGGGTCTCTCGGCCAGTTGGCGGGCAGCGCAAGCAGGTCGGCGCCACCGAGCGCCAGCCCGCGCGTCAACTCAGGGAACTCGATGTCGTAGCAGATCGCGAGCCCGATCCGCCCGTGGCGGGTATCAACGACGGGCGCCGGCTCCTCGCCGGCGGAAAACCACCGTGGCTCCTCACCCCAGAGGTGAAGCTTGCGGTAGACGGCCCTGAGCCCGTCCCGGTCGACGAGCGCACTGCTGTTGAACAGGCGCCCGTCGGGCGCGAGCTCGCAGAACCCGCCGACGACGATCGCGTCTCCACGGGCCGCCACCTCCGCCCAAGCGGCGGCCATCTCGGAGGCCCCGAGCGCGGCGGCGTGCGCCTCCTCGACCGAGGTGAACACGTATCCGCAAGTGGCGAGCTCGGGCAGAACGACGACCTGGGCGCCCGCCGCCACCGCGGCAGCGAGCGCCTCGGCCGCGAGCTCCGCGCTCCGCTCTGGCTCGAGGACGTCGGGCGCGATCTGACAGCACGCCACGCGCACGCTGACCGCCATCACACGCTCTGTGGGAGCGCGACCCGGAACCGCGCGACGTACGTCTCCCCCGGCTCGATGATGGTCAGCCCGTCGCCGCTGTTCAGGGCGTTCGCCGGCGCCGTCATCGGCTCGAAGCAGACAAACTCCTGACCGTCCGGGGAGAACACCTGGGCGTAGCCGTAACCGCCGAGGAACTCCACGGTCAGCCTGTTCGCGCCGGCCGCGGCCTCGAACGTGGCGGGCTCGGACCCGGCTTCGAAAGCATCGTCGAGGCCTACGCCGGCAAGCGAGAAATGGCGGGGATCGCCGGGGACGCGCTCGCCGGTCGGGATCGACTGGTCGTCGAGCACAAGACGGTTCGACGCGGCGAGCGTGACCTGCCATTCGTCGCGAGCGGCGCCGGTAAGGCGCGCGTACGGGTGGTAGCCAAACGACACGGGGACCCGGTCGTCGCCGATGGCCGTAACGGTGGTCGTTACCGTGAGCGACGCGCGGCCGACGGTCGCCTCGCAGTGGACCTCGTGGATGAACGGGAACAGCTCCTCGAGCAGCTCGCCGGAGCTCCAGTCCAGACGCGCCGCGATCGTGTCCGACCGGCCGGAGTCGCGGGGCTCCCAATGCAACAGCCCGGGCAGGACGCCGTGGATCGGAAGGCCGGCGGAGTCGCGCGGAATGCGCGTGTCGTCCTCGGACAGGACGACCTCGCGGCCCGCCGCCGAATAGCCGAAGCGGGCCAGGCGGTTCGCCCACGGGTACAGCAGTGGAATGCCCATCGTCTTGCCCTGCTCGGCGTACACCCGCAGCCCGCGCCGGCGCTCCAGCCGTTCGACGCCGTCGACCGCGAGCGAGCAGCACACGAGGTTGGCGTCGGGCACGAACTCCGCCGTGGTCGACCCGTCGGCCGAGGTCAGCGTGATCGAATCGAGCCCTTCAACAGAACCCACAGGCGCACGCTAACCGACCGGGCCGGATGGCGCCGGAGCAAGCGGGCCGAGTAGGCTTCCCGTCCATGGATCCCGAACGCGCACGCGAACTGCTGGCCAAGGAACGCGCCCGGATCGAGGAGTCGCTCGCCGCGATCGAACGCGAGGGACCGCTCGAGGGCGACACCAAAGTGGAACCCGGCGACCTGGGCGACGAGGACCTCTACCAGGACGAGTACAACGAGGGCCGGGCCGAGGATTTCCGCCGCCAGCTGGAGGCGGTCGAGCGGGCCGAGGCGCGGCTCGCCGACGGGACCTACGGCCTGTCGGTCGAGAGCGGCAAGCCGATTCCTGACGGCCGACTCGAGGCGTTCCCGACGGCGGAGCGCACGGTCGAGGAGCAGGACCGAATCGGGCCGGGGTGAGCCCCGTGCCGCGAACCTAGGCGGCTTCGGCGAGCTCGACCAGGCGGCGGTACTCGGAGGCGGCGTCCTCCTCGCGGTCGAGCGCCGCGAAGTATTGATCGACGGCGTGCTGTCGCTCGTCCAGCGGCGCCTGTCGCCAGCGGCGGTAGGCCGTCTCCACGCCGGCGCTCGCCTCGCGCCAGGCGACGTAGCCGTCCATTACCGCGTCGATGAGCGCCGACATCGGCTTCAGCGCGGAGGATCGCTTGCGGCTCATATCGGTGTAGACGCCGAGGACCACCGATCCCTTCCAGGTGACCCTAGGAAAACTCGGTCAGGTCTTACGAGCCAGCCGCTGGAGCGACCGCCGGCGGGCGGGGTCGAGGCTCGCGAGCTGCTGGGCGAAATGGCTGAGCGCGGCGTCGCCGTATTCCGAGACGAGCCTCTGTACCTCGGCCCGCGCCCGCAGGGCCATGTACTCGTCGCGCTCGTAAGCCGGTGCGTAGTGGTCGGTCTTGCCCTCGCGCCGCCGGCGTAGCAGCCCTTTTTTGTGCAGCCGCGCCATGATCGTCATGTACGTCGTATACGCGCGGTCCCGGCGCGAGCGCTTGTTGAGCGCCTCCATCACGGATCGGACGGTGGACTCTCCGCCGGCCCAGAGTTGCTCCATGACCTCGGACTCGAGCTCGTGCAGAGGCGGCGGAGCGGCGGCCCGAGAACGCTTCCGCGGACGACTCGCCATCTACGACGGACCATAGCGGATCAGGGAAGCGGGCCGCCGCCGGGCACCACGGTCTCCTACTTTCGGCTGACCCCGATCCATCCCCCCAGCCGATGTGCGGAGCGCCGCCCGGGGCTTAGCTTGGACGGCATGCCAATCACACATGCAGATCAAGATCACCGAGCGCCCGCGCTCGAGACCCACGGACTGACCAAGCGCTTCGGCGAGCGGATCGCCGTTGACGACGTCAGCCTGGTAGTGCCGCGCGGCGTCGCCTATGGGTTCCTCGGCCACAACGGCGCCGGCAAGACGACGCTGATCCGGATGCTGCTCGGGCTAACCCGGGCGAGTGCCGGCAGCGCGAGCATCCTCGGCCTTCCCGTGCCGGAGCGGCGGGCGCAGGCCCTCGCCTGTGTCGGAGCGATCGTCGAGGAGCCGTCGTTCTACTCGCACCTGACCGGCTACGAGAACCTCAAGATCGCCGCCGCCGTCCGGGGGCCGCGGACGCGTCCTCGGATCGAGGGGGTGCTCGCGCGAGTCGGCCTCGACAAGCGCGCTCGCGACCGCGTCGGGACGTACTCGCTGGGCATGCGCCAGCGGCTCGGCGTCGCGCGGTGCCTGCTGTCCGACCCCGATCTATTGATCCTCGACGAGCCGATGAACGGGCTCGACCCGGGCGGGATGCTCGACGTGCGTCTGATGATCCGCGCGCTTGTCGAGGACGAGGGCCGAACCGTGTTCGTCTCCTCCCACCTGCTCGACGAAGTCGAGAAGACGTGCGACGTCGCGGCGATCATCGACGGCGGCCGGGTGATCGCGCAGGGCTCGATCGACGAGCTCGTCGCCGACGAGGCCGGTGAGCTCGTGATCGAGTGCGACGACGCCGACCGCGCGCTCGCCGTGCTCGCCGGCGACGCGGCAGTGCGCGATCCGCGAGCCGAGCACGGCGCGCTTCGGATGAGGCTGCTCGACCACGGCCACGCCGGCGAGATCAACTCGCGACTGGTCGAGGCCGGCATCGTCGTAACCCGGCTCGAGCCGGCGCGTCGGAGCCTCGAGGACCGGTTCCTGGAGATGACAACACGGCTGGAGGTGGTCGCATGAGTCTGGACCTGACAGTGGCACGGCAGATGGTCGGCGCGGACGTGCTCCGTCTGCGCAAGAAGCGGGGCATGATCGCGCTCGCGCTGGCGGTGGTGCTCGTGCCGCTCTTGATCATGACCGGGTACGAGGTGGTCAGGCACGCGTCTGACCCGGCCCACTATTCACCCGCCGGCGGCATGAACAACTACGGCCGGCTGCTCGACCTGCTCGGCGTGTTCATGGGCCCGGTCGTGGCGATCCTGATCGGCGCCGAGGCGGGCGCCGGCGACCTCGCCGCCGGCGTGTTCCGCGACAACGTGCTGACCGGCCGCTCGCGTGTGGCGCTGTTCCTGTCCCGAATCCCGGCCGCGATCGCGGTCACCCTGACGATCACGGGGATCGCTTTCGCGGTCGGTGTCGCATTCAACTTCGCCTTCGCCGGCGGACTGGCGACGCCCGGCCTGTCGCTGATCCTGCAGTCGGTGGCGTGGCTCGCGCTCGCGAACTCGGTCGTGTGCGTGATCGCGCTCGGCCTTGCCTCCCTGACC
>Ga0335081_10023262_pt1 | contig 10024 bp, 11 predicted proteins | sample Lox_Sample_35_FD_206713 | JGI IMG/M metagenome (GOLD analysis project Ga0335081, IMG submission 206713) | Soil microbial communities from Loxahatchee National Wildlife Refuge, Florida, United States - Lox_Sample_3.5 | ecosystem: Environmental > Terrestrial > Soil > Wetlands | place: USA... | reverse complement strand
ACGCCTCCCTCCAGCCCGAACGGATACAGCGAGATCCTCGATATGGAGGGAGCGGTGCTCGCGGTTCCCAGCACGATCGACACCCAATCGCCTGTCTACAAGACGGCGGCCAAAGCGTGCGCGTTCGGAGACTGACGTCCGGACCGGGGAGGCTGGTAGGCCGCGGTGGCAGAGCGGTCACCCCGACGGGACCTGACGGTCAATCGGTGCGCGGGCGGAATCCCGAGCAGACGACGCGCATCCAACCGATCCGGCCGTCCCGCTCCTCGTAGTAGGCCTGCTGCTCGACTACGAACGGCCCGTCCGGATTGTGCCCCTCGAGGCGGTAGCCGACGCGCTCGCGGTCGGCGAACGCATCGGTTTCAGCGCTGACCAGGCGCTCCACCTCGTCCGAAGGCTCGAACCAGGTCTTCAGCACCTCCTCGACCACCGTCTCCGCGTCCGATGCCTCCCACACCCGCCGCGGAGTGAGCCCGCGGAAGTCGACGTCGGGGTGCAGCAGCCGCGTCACTTCGTCGAAATCCTTGCGCGAGAGCGCCTGCGCAAACGCCTCGCCCAGCGTGGTGGTCTGACTCTCCGTGGCCATCGTCTCTCCTGTTCAAGTCGGCAGTGAAGCCGACACCGTCTCATGTACCGACGCGGCCGTCCACTTGCGGCGGCGTCCCCGGCTGTTGGGCAACGGCGGCGAGCGTGGGCGCCGACGCCGCGCCGGCGACCGTGGGCGCCGACACGGTCAGGTGACCATCACGGCCGAACGCTCACCATCAGCGCTCGCGGACGGGTCACCGTTTTGCGGAGCCTTGCCAAACAAGGCGCAGGTCCCTAGGTTGTAAATGTGGGCTACATGGAGGGGCTTCTTGACGGCCTGCGGCAGGCCCGCGATCCGAGCGCGGACGCGCTCATCGAGGAACTCGCGCGCGCGGAGCAGGTCCGCGTGGGTTCGAGGGGGCCGGTGCCGGCGCTCACGCGCTACCTGCTCGGCGAGGAGGTTTGCGAACTTGTCGCGCTTCCGCGCAGCGGGTGGGACAGGGCGATGAACTGGCAATCCAGCGTCGGGCGCGTGCTCGATCGGGCGCAGTCGGCGCGCGGACCGGTGGGCTCGCTCACGAAGATGGCGGGTGCGGGCATCCTCAACCAGCGGGTCGTCGGGATGGCCGGCCGCCACAGTGCGAGCTTCTCGATCCCCGTGCCTCCCGAGCTCCTTCGCCGCTGGACGGCCAGCGGGGTGTTCCCGCGCATCGACCCAGAGCTAATCGAGATCGGGCAGGCGAAGCAGGCGTGACCATCGCCGGCGGGACCGCGATCGACCCGGCCGAGGTGCGGGCCGCGCTCGACCGCGCGCGCGAGGTCCTGTGGCGCACGCAGCGTCCGGACGGTTCGTGGGAGTCGCTGTGCGACATGGGCGCGATTCCGACGGCCCAGGTGCTCGTCGCCCTTCACGCCGCCGGAGCCCTGGAGCCGTCTGACGCGGCAGACGGCGCGCGGTGGCTACGCGGCCGCCAGGCCGACGACGGTTCTTACCGATCTCATCCGACCGCCACCGAGGGCGACCTCGGCGCGACCGCCTCGGCTTGGGCTGCGCTTGCCCTGTGCGCGCCGGGTGACAGCGCCGATGCGATCGCCCGAGCCCGGGCCTGGATCGAGGGCCACGGGGGGACGGCGGCCGTCGTCGAGGCGTTCGGGCGCGGGGACCCGGCGGTCGTATACCTGGCTCTCGCGGGGTTGATCGAACCGTCAGAGCTGCCGTGCCCGCCGATGCTGCCGGCGCTGATCCGGCCGGCCGTCAGGTTCATGGAGCGGCGCTTTCACTCCGGCATCCTGATGGTGAGCGGCGCCTTGACGCTGATCGCTCACCGGCTCCGAGGTGATTGGGGTCTGCCCACCCAGGTGGATGGTCCTCCGTCCAGCCAGATCGGGCGGCGGTTCGCGACCCGCACGCTCACGCTGCTCGCGACCTTCCAGAACCGCGACGGCAGCTGGAACGCGAGCACGATCCAGACGGCGCTGATCCTGCCCGCGCTCCGTGCGGCGGGGCTGCCCCCCGTCCACCCGATGGTCGCGCGCACCATCGCCTGGCTCGAGAGCCAACGCGTCCGCGATTCCGAGGGTCTGCACTTCGAGGCATTCGGCAGCCCGGTGTGGTGCACCGCGGGCAATGTGCGCGCGGCGATCGCGGCCGGGGCGGCGCCCGACGACGGCCGCCTGACGCGCGCACTCGACTGGCTGATCGGGGCTCAGTCCCGGATCGAGCAGCCCGAGGTCGACAACCGCAACCCGGGCGCCCCACGAGTCGGCGGCTGGGCCTTTCAGCTGGCCAACGAGACGATGGTCGACAACGACGACACCGGCGCGGTGCTGACTGCCTACGGGTCCGTGCTCGCCGCGTCCTCGCTCGACCCGGAAACAGCTCGCCGCGTGCGCGCTTCGCTCGATCTGGGCCGCGACTGGCTGCTCGGTATGCAGAACCCGGACGGCGGCTGGTCGGCGTTCGTCCACGCCCTGCCGGCCAAGCGGCCGGGGCCGCTGTTCACCGGGCCGGTGGAGGTGTCGCTCGACGACCCGGTCGCGGCCGTGCGCATGCTGCTCGACCCGCCTCGGGAGCTCGGCGATCCGTCGACCGAGGACCTGACCGGCCGCGTGCTCGACGGCCTTGGCCGCGTCGGCCTGACCACCTCCTCGCCGGCCGTTTGCCGCGCGATCGACTTCCTCCGTGCCCAGCAGTTCGACCACGGTGGGTTCTGGGGGCGGTGGACCGTCAATTACCTGGCTGCGACGGCGTGCGTGCTCGGGGGCCTCGCGCGCGTCGGCGCCGACATGTCCGAGCCGTGGGTGCGGCGCGCGGTCGGCTTCGTCGTCGAGTGCCAAAACGAGGACGGGGGATGGGGCGAGCTACCCGACTCCTATCGCGAGCCCGCGCTTGCCGGCCGCGGTCCGAGCATGCCTCCGCTCACCGGCCTCGTTCTGACCGGGCTGATCGACGGCGGTGAAGGTGGGTCGGAGGCGGTTGCCCGGGGGATCTCGTATCTGCTTGACCAGCAGCGCTCCGACGGCACCTGGCCCCACAACGACTGGCTGCAGGCGATCGTCCCGCCCGACACGTTCTACATCCTGGCCGAGGCCGCCAAGCACTATCCGGTTGAGGCGCTCGCCCGCTACCTCGAAGCGGCCTGACCTCGCGCGCTACTCGGGGTGCGGGAACTGGGTGCCCGCCATCGCATCCCACATGCGGTCGGTCATCACGGCGCGCTGACCCAGGAACAGCCTGGCCGACGCCGTCACCGGATACCGGGTGCGCGGGCGCTTGGCGGTGATCGCCTTCTCGATCGCCTTTGCCACCGCGTCCGGCCCACCGCCGAGGCGCGACAGCGGTCCCTCGTAGGCATCGACCGTGGCGGCCGCGATCGCCTCGTTGAACTTGGCGTATGGACCGTCATCGCTCTCACCCACGGTGGCCTTCGCGGTGTCCGCGAACTGGGTCTTGATCAATCCGGGCTCGATCACCACGACGTCGACGCCGAAGCCCTTGACCTCGAACCGGAGCGCGTCGCTGATCGCCTCGACCGCGTGCTTGGTCGCGTGATAGGCGCCGCCGCCCGGGAAGGTCAGCTTGCCGCCCATCGAGCTGACATTGATGATCCGGCCCGAGCGCTGCCGGCGCATGCCGGGAAGGACGATCTGGCACATGCGGATGAGCCCGAACACGTTGGTCTCGAACTGACGCCGGACATCGTCGAGATCGAGGGTCTCGACGGCGCCCGACAGGCTGTAGCCGGCGTTGTTGACGAGCACCCCGACGGCGCCCTCGGCGTCCTCGACCGCCGCCACGGCGTTGCGCATCGACTCTTCGTCGGTGACGTCCAGGGCGAGCGTCTGGCAACCGCTCGCGGCGAGGTCCGCAATCGCGTCGAGCTTCCGCGCGGTCGCGTATACGCGGTGACCGCTGGCCGCCAGGCGCGCGGCGGTGGCCCGGCCGATGCCGGACGAACATCCGGTGATGAGTACCGCCTCAGATGGCAATCGGTCGCCGACGTTACCGGAGCCGGTGGCTGATCCGATGTCGTCGTTGTCGCTCGCGCAGTCCGCATGGGCGCTCGGCGTGCCAGCGCTGCGTGCCCGAGCGAGTGGCGTCGTAGAACACCAGGTTGCACTCGTGGCGCGCGCAGCGCCGGAGCCTTGACGGCTCGAGCGCGGCGAGCTCGTCCATGACCCCGATCACCAGCGTCGCGACGGTCGACGCGCGCTGCGGACGGAGCGTCGTCCGCAGCGTTCCGTCGCGTTGGCGCTCGATCGCGTAGGTCACTTCCTGTTCCGCCGCCAGCGCGTTGAGCGCTTTGAGGGCGTTGGCCGGCGGTGGCGAGCCGTCGATCAGGGCATCGGCGATCATTTCCACCGCGCCCTGGAGCGCGCGCACTGTCGTCAGCTCGTGCGGCTTGACAGGGTGGTCGAGAAACGATCCGAGCAGCTCGTTCGCGCTCGCCGCGTCGGCCAGCGCGTCGTACGCCACCGGGACGCGTGCCCGGGGCGGACGTCTGGGGGCTCGCGCGTTGGCGAGCGCGACGACGAGGCGCGCGGTCACAGCGCTGCGCCGACCGTGCGACGGCGAGGCTCGCCGACGAGCCCGTCTACGCGCTTCGCGTTCGGATGCGACGCGTAGCTCATCGCCGCGTCGGCGGCCTGGCGGCTCGTCCAGCGGACGACGACGAACAGATGGCCCGGGTCGTCGAGGTCCTGGATCAGCCCGTGGTCGAGGTACCCGTCAAACAAAAGCATGTCATGCCAGATCGCCTTCGTGGCGCTGATCCCCTCCTCCACGGTGTCGGCCGGAAACCGGGATTCCCAGATCGAATAGACGTTCATCGTGGGCTCCTATCTAACGGTCTAAATATCTAAAGACCGTTACATACTACCCGAACTCCGGCTGGATACGATGGGTCGAGTGGAGATGCGCGAGCTGCTTGCGACCGACGCTCCGGTCATCCACCGTGCGTTGCTCGGCGACCCTGAGGTCGCCGAGTGGCTCGGCCGGAGCGGGTCATTCACGCTCGAGGAGTGCGAGGACATGGTGGCCAAGAAGGTCGCCCATCGCGTGGCCCACGGCTTCGGCTGGTACCTGGCTTGGGAAGGCGACCAATGCGTTGGGTGGAGCCTCGCCCAGTGCTGCATCGTCGACGGCGTCAGCGAGATCGAGATCGGCTGGTCCGTCGCTCGATCGCACTGGCGCCGTGGAATCGGCACGCTTCTCGGGGAGCGGGCGCTGGCCGAGGTCGCTCCGCTTGGGCTGGACAGCGTCATCGCCTACACGCGGGAGGACAACGTGGGCTCGCGCGGCGTGATGGGCAAGCTCGGGATGACCTACGAGAAAAGCTTCGTGCACTACGGCGAGCCGCACGTGCTGTACCGCAAGTCGCTCAGTCGATGACCGCCCCGCTCGAGGCTGGCGTCGATCACGTTCGCGGGCCGGCGAACGCGCCGGTCATCGTCGAGTACGGCGACTACGAGTGCCCGTACTCGCGCCAGGCATACCGTGCGATCCAGCATGTCGAGACGCAGCGGGGCGGGGCCCTGCGCTTTGCCTTTCGCCACTTCCCCCTCACCGAGATCCACCCGCATGCCCTCGCGGCGTCGCGAGCGGCGGAGGCGGCGGCTCTCCAGGGTCGGTTCTGGGAGATGCACGACGTGCTCTATCACCGCCAGAAGGCGCTCGAGGACGATGATCTACGCCGCTATGCGGCCGAGGTTGGTCTGGATGCCGAGCGCTTTGACCGCGACCGCACCGGCGAGGCCGTGTTTGACCGCATCGAGCGCGATTTCCGCGCGGGATCGAGTCCGGTGAGGTACACGGCACCCCCACCTTGTTCATCGACGATGTCGTCCATCTCGGGGGCTATGACGCGGAAACATTGTTGGAGGTGCTGGCACGCTGAGGGCGAGAAGCTGGCGCTATCGGCTACTACCGCTAGCCGCTGGATCCGGCCGCTGCACGATCGAGGCCGCGCCAAACCGAGGTGTCATGGCCTCGAGGAGCAGTTGTCCGAGCAATGCAGCGGCGACGAGCGCTATAAACGCGACCGGCGCGACGCGGCCGCCGGCTGCCGCCAGGATCAACGCCACCGCAGTTAGCGCGATGCGGCTCAGGAACGTGCGGTCCCGAAGCGACGTCCATTCAGCCCCGAGATGGATCACGGCCAGCGATAGTGCGAATGCCCCGACGCCCCCGGCCAGCGCCCAGCGCGCTCCGGCACTCAGGTGCGGCTGCGCTCCGTGGATGATGGCAATCTTGGTGCCCTCGCCGAACGCCGCCACGCCCGCCAGCAGGGGGAAGTGGGCGTAAACGAAGACCAGTCCGAGCGCCCCGCGCCCAACCACAGATGTGTCGGCGAGGTCGAAATAGATCCACCACATGCACAGGGTCATGAGGAACCCGACGCCGGCGATGATCCATGACTCGACACTGAACTCGAGTCCGGCCACTCCAGCGACTGCGGCGACCACGGATTCGCCGAGCACGATGATGAAGAAGGTGCCGAACCGGTCGGTGAGGTGTGAGATCACAATGGTGGCGCCACTGAGCGTCCTCCAGGCGCGAGTCGGTACGGCCAGGTCGATCACCATTGCCACGCCCCAGAGCACATAGCGAAACGGACTGGACAGAGAGATCGACACGAGCCACAGCCCGGTCGTGAACGAATACCCGACGATGTATGTCTCGGAGAGGATGCGAGCCTCACCGCGAAGGTGATACCGGGCGCGGCCGTACAGAGCGATCAGGAAGGTGCGGAGAATCACGTAGCACGCGGCAAATGGGATCCCTCCGCCCTCGCCCGCCATCACCCGGGGAAGGATGATCGCGATCGCCGCGATCGCGAGCATTCCGCCCGCTTTCCCAAGGCGGAAGACGAGGTCGTCCGTATCGAAACGGTTCGCGTACAGCGCGTAGAGAATCCACGCCCAGAAGATCACCACGAACAGCGCCGCGAAGCGTGCGAAGACTGCCCCCGACGGATCCCTCGCCAGCGCCGCGCCGAGCTGGCTGACCGCCGCGACGAACACGAGGTCGAAGAACAGCTCGAACCAAGTCGCGTGCCGCTCTTCTTTCGGGTCGGAGGTGGTCCGGAGCCGGGGCGGCTCGAGGCGGAACGTGCCGCCGGCGCCGAGGTTGCGACTCGCCGGCGGCGCGCCGGGCGCCGCGCCCCTGAGGGTGTCAGGCTCCGACGGCGGCCGTGGTGTCGTCAACGCTGACGGGTCGCGAGGCCCATGGGCCTACATCCTCTCAGCCGGGGGCGGGCCGCGCGATCATCAGGCCGGCGCGACCTCGCGATCGGACACCGGAGAACGCAAGCGAGTCGTAGGATTCCGGTGGACCCCGAACTCTCAGGCCACGAGGATGAGCTCAAGGATCACAGGAGACACATTCAAGATCGGTGCTCACGTCGAGGCGACCGACGGTCGCTGCGGGCACCTGACCCGGGTGATCATCGACCCAGTTGCCGACGCGCTCACTCATCTCGTCGTCGAACCTGGCCACCACGAGGCAGCTGCGCGCATAGTTCCGCTCGATCTCGTCGCACACGTCGAGGCCGACCAGATCCGGCTCGCCTGCACCAAGCAGCAGTTCGAGCACCTCGACGAAGCCGATGACATCCAGTTTCTTTCGGCGGACCCGGACGCCTTCGGGTATGGCGATAATGCCTCCGCATGGCCGTATTACGGCATCGGCACGCCGCTCGGCCACCATCCCCAACCGATCTTCGTCGACCGCGTGCCTGTCGGCGAGGTCGAGATTCATCGCGGTGACGCGGTGCACGCGAAGGATGGGTTGGTCGGAGCCATCGAAGGTCTGGTGATCGATCCGGCCGACCATCAGGTCACGCATGTCCTCCTCCAGGAGGGCCACCTGTGGGGGCGCAAGCAGGTCGCGATACCCATCGATACCACCAATCGCGTGGGCGACGAAGTACGGGTCGCCCTCACCAAAGACGAGATCGAGGCGCTGCCTCCGGTGGACATCAAGCCCCACGGGACAGCCTGAAGGCTGGCGGCCGGCGGCGCCAGCGCCCCGCGCCGAGCGAAAGTGATCCCGTGCCCGCCCGGTTTGTCTGACCAGCGCGTCGGGTAGGGCCGGGTCGGGATCGGTTGCTCGAGGTGGAGGGGGCTCACGATGCACAGCCGGCCGAGGAGGATGGTGGCTCTTGGGGTCTCGGTAGCGACGATGTGGGTCGCGCCGGCGATGGCTCGCGCGATCACCCTGACCGAGTACCCGGTCGGTAACCAGGGGACAGGTCAACCGAACCATCACCATCCTGGATCGATCACCAACGGGCCCGATGGGCGGCTCTGGTTCACGGACAATGGCTGCGCGGGCTACCCCGGCGTTTGCCAGATCGGGGCGATCGCGACTGACGGGACGATCACCGAGTACGGAGCGGGGCAGCTCGGCTCGGCCTACGCGCCCGATCAGATCGTCACCGGGGCCGATTGCAACCTGTGGTTCACCGAGAACGCCGGTAGGTACGTCGGTCGCATGACCCCCGCCGGCGCTCTCACGCAGTTCCCGACCGGCCTGGACCCCGGCAACAACGACAGCGACGGGATCGCCCTCGGCCCTGACGGCAACGTCTGGTTCGTCGTCGGCACAAATCCGGCGACGATCGCTCGCATCACGCCGACCGGAACGATCACGAAATTCAGCGCCGGTCTCAACCCCGGGGCGCTCCCCAACTTCATCACCGCCGGCCCTGACGGCAACCTGTGGTTCACCGACGTTGGCAGCCATGCGGCGATCGGGCGCATCACTCCGGGTGGCGTGATTACCGAGTTCTCAGCCGGGTTGCCCGATGGCAGCTCGCCAGAGCAGATCGCCGCCGGCCCGGACGGGGAGGTGTGGTTCAGCGATCAGGGCGCACGCACGAACGGCCGCGTCACCCCCAGCGGCGCAATCAGCGAAGATGTCTCGGGGCTCGTTCAGAATGCTGGGCCTGCGGGTCTCGCGCTTGGCCCGGACGGGAACCTGTGGTTCGCCGACGCAAGCTGGTACGCCGGCGTGGGAATGGTCACCCCGAACGGAACGGCCACCGAGTGGAGCGATGGACAATCGGGCAGCGTCCCCGACTACATCGCGGCGGGGCCCGACGGCAACATGTGGTTCACCGACTACAGCCTGCCGGCGATCTGGAAGGTCACGCTGCCGGCGTCTCACGCCACCACCACCGGGTGCGCTCCGTCCTCCGCCGGGTCGGGCGCCTCGCCCGGGGGAGGATCCGCCTCGGGCGGATCGGGCTCGGGCAGCGGCGCGGCGTCCGGCCCGAAGCTCACTCGGGGTGCGCGAGTCTTACGCCCGGTGGCGTGAGCCCGGCCACGCCAGGCTCGCCGGCGTTCCTATGGGAACTACATTCACGTTCGGTCTGAACGCCAAAGCGGTCGTTCGATTTACGTTCGTGAAGAGCATTCTCGGGCGCCGGGTGGGACCGAAGTGTCGTGCCGTTACCGATGCGAACCGACGCCATCCGACCTGCCGTCGGTCGTCTGAGATCGGCGTCTTGACGACGCATGGTCGCGCCGGCCGCAACCGGGTCCGGTTCGATGGGCGACTCGGCAGCCGTGTGGGCCTACCGCCCGGGAGCTACACCGTTCTGATCACCGCCACGAACGCCGGCGGCCGCTCGACTCCTCACATGCTCAGGTTCGCGATCGTCGGCTGAAGGCCTATGTTTGGGCGAATGGCGCTTGAACGCCGAGGAGTCGTGGAGGCAACCATGCTCGCCGCGGTGTTGAGCGGGGTGCCCTCGACGCTCCACGCCTTCATCAAGGGCCGGAGCCTACGATCGGCCGTTGTTTCCGTGTACGACGCAACGCGTGCTGTCGGCACGCTCGCCCCTCCCGGCCGCCCTGGCTTCGGCCGGGGTGCTCTGGTACACGTCGCGATCTCGATGCTGTGCGGCGAGGCGCTGGCACGGACGCTTCCCCGGGATCATTCCGCTGAGTGGGGCGCGGCTGCCGGATTGGTGATCGGGGTCATCAACGTCGG
>Ga0335081_10023261_pt1 | contig 10024 bp, 6 predicted proteins | sample Lox_Sample_35_FD_206713 | JGI IMG/M metagenome (GOLD analysis project Ga0335081, IMG submission 206713) | Soil microbial communities from Loxahatchee National Wildlife Refuge, Florida, United States - Lox_Sample_3.5 | ecosystem: Environmental > Terrestrial > Soil > Wetlands | place: USA: Florida... | reverse complement strand
AGCGTGGCTAACTCAAAGGCGAGAATTGCTCCGCCGCGGCGACCCGCATAAACAAGGCTTATGTTCCAGACCTTCGAAGCCCCCGCACAACGTAGCGCCGCCGCCTCCCGCATCAAGGAGCTGCGCCGGCTCATGGCGCAGGCCAAGCTCGACGCCTACCTCGTGCCGCGCGCAGACGAGCACCAGGGCGAGTACGTGCCCCCCTGCGCCGAGCGTTTGAGATGGCTCACCGGCTTTTCCGGTTCGGCCGGCCTCGCGATCATCGCCAAGAAGACGGCGGTGCTGTTCGTCGACGGGCGCTACACCGTGCAGGCGCGCGCCGAGGTCGATACCGCGGCGATGGAGGTCTCGACGCTGCCGCGCGGCCGTATCGCCGAGTGGCTCGGCGAGCACTTGAGCCGCGGGCAGACGGTCGGCTACGACCCCAGGCTGCACACGGTGGCCGAAGTGGAGCGGCTCGAGTCGGCGCTCAAGGGGAAAGGCATCAAGCTGCGTCCCGTTGCACGCAACCTGGTCGACCGCCTGTGGGGGCGCGAGCGCCCGGCCGCGCCCTCGAGCCCGGTCAGCGTGCACCCCGCGAAGCTCGCGGGGAGGTCGGCGCAGGACAAGATCGCCGACATCCAAGCCAAGCTCAAAGCCGACGGGCAGGACGCCGTCATCCTGACCTTGAGCGATTCGATCGCGTGGGCCTTCAACATCCGCGGGGGGGACATCCCGCACATTCCGGTGGCGCTGGCGTTCGCGGTCGTGCCGCAGGCCGGCAAGCCCGAGCTCTTCATCGCGCGGGAGAGGATCGACAACGCCGCGCGCGCGCATCTCGAGGCATTTGCCAAGCTGAGCGCACCCGAAGCACTTGCGGACCGCCTCAAAGCCCTGCGCAAAAGCAAGAAACGTGTTCGCCTCGATCCCAACACGGCCAGCGCATGGTTCGCGCGCGCGCTCGGCGGAGGCCAGCGCATCAAGCGCGGGCCCGATCCGTGCCTCGTGCTCAAGGCAGCGAAGACGGCGGCCGAGATCAAGGGCGCGCGGGCGGCGCACGTGCGCGATGGCGCCGCCGTCGTGCGCTTTCTCGCCTGGCTCGATGCGCAGGCGCCCGGCGACATCGACGAGATCGAGGCCGTGCGCCGGCTCGAGGGCTTCCGCCGCGCGACCAACCAGCTGCGCGAGATCAGCTTCGATACGATCTCGGGCAGTGGCCCCAACGGCGCCATCGTGCACTATCGCGTCAACGCCGCAACCAATCGCAAGCTCGAACCGGGCGAGCTGTTCCTCATTGACAGCGGCGCGCAGTACCTCGACGGGACCACCGACATCACGCGCACGGTTGCCATCGGCGAGCCGACGGAGGAGATGCGCGAGCGCTTCACGCTCGTGCTCAAGGGCCACATCGCGATTGCCACCGCGCGCTTCCCCGAGGGCACGCGCGGCATCGACCTCGACCCGCTCGCGCGGCGCGCGCTATGGCAGCACGGCCTCGACTACGATCACGGCACCGGGCATGGCGTCGGCAGCTACCTCTCCGTGCACGAGGGGCCGCAGTCGATCTCCAAGGCCGGGATGGCCCCGCTGCAGCCGGGCATGATCTGCTCCAACGAGCCCGGCTACTACAAGGAAGGCGCCTACGGCATCCGTATCGAGAACCTGGTGCTCGTCACCGGGCCAGCCGAGATCGCCGGCGGCGACCGCCCGATGCTGGGCTTCGAGACATTGACGCTGGCCCCCATCGACCAGCGGCTCATCGTCGAGGAGATGCTGAGCACAGACGAGATTGCGTGGCTCAACGCCTATCACGCGCGCGTAGCGGAGACGCTCGCGCCCGACCTCGACGCGGACAGCCGGCGCTGGCTCGCCGCGGCAACGGCGCCCATCTAAACATTTGCCGCCAGCGCCATCCGCGGCTCTTCCGTCTGCAGGCGCTTGCGTACGTCCTCGACCGTGAGCCCGAAGTCGCTGAGCTGATAGCGGTGGCGCCCGTGCTTGTCGCTCGGGTGGCCTTGCAGCCACGCGGTCATGTTCGCCCTCAGCGCCGGATCGGCCGGATAGCCGAAGCGATCGTAGATCGCGAGCGCTTTGCCGACGGGATCGGCGACGAGCTCGTCGTACGTCACGTGCGTGATCTGATCGCGAGGAATCGTCTGCAGCGCAGCGCGCGCGGCCACCTGGGAGCGCTGCGCCATATCAAGCGCGAACTCCGCGACCTGATGGAGGTCGACGTCGTCGGAGGTCATGCTCCAGGTGACCGCGGTGAGGCTGCACAGAGAGGCGATGATCTTCTCGGGGTCGCGGTGCGTATAGACGATGCGCGCATCGGGATAGGTGTCGAGCAGGTAACGCAGTCCGGACAGATGGTTCGGGCACTTGAGCACCCAGTGCTGGCGCCGGTCGAGCCGCTGCAACACCTGCAGCTGCCGCTTGTGCATGGGGTAGACATCGGCGTGCGCCGCCGGGTTCCACCAGCGCCAATAGCTCGGCAGGTAGCCGAAATCGAACCCCGGCGGCACCAGGAAGTGCGTGCGGAAGAGGTGGTAGCACTCCTCCGGGTCCTCGGCCTCGATGGGGTGGATCTTGTCGAGCTCAGGGCCGACCCACTTCAGGATCGCGAGCGAGCGCTTCGCCTTGGCGAGCCGCCCATCAATGCCGCCCTTGTAGGCCGCCATGTTGCGCGGAAACGGCTGGTAGGCCTCCCAGAAAGGCAGGAAGCGCGCTCCGGAATGCAGCGACAGGAGCCGCTGCAAGAGCGTCGTGCCCGTGCGCGGCAAACCGAGCACGAACAGCGGGCGGTTGATCTCTTCTTTGAGAATCTCCGGATGGCGGGCGATGTAGTCCTCGTACCCGAGCGCGTTGGTGGCGCTGCGCTCGAACTGGCTGCGGATGACGAGGGCGCCGAACAGCGAGGGCTTGAGGTCGTCGTTGAAGGCCTTGGCGCGCGGCGGCAGCGCGTTCAAGAGCGGAGCCGGCCAGTTGTTGCGCTTCCACTTGGCCTCGACGATGCGCTTCAGCTTCTCGGTCTCAACGCGCGGCCACAGGCCGAGGGCACGCACGAGCGGTCCGAGCGAGTTGAGCAGGCGGATAGGCAACGGGGGGCCGAGCCGCACACCCGATGGCAGTCGTTTCCTTTTGAGCAAATTGCCTCCTCCGCTGGGCGCCCCCCTGGGGGAGCTAGCCATCGCCGCCACCTCCCGTCAACCGCAACCACTCCGTCTCGTCGATCACCTTGACTCCGAGCTCGCGCGCCTTGGCGAGCTTGGAGCCTGCGTCGGCGCCAGCGACGACAAAGTCGGTCTTCTTCGACACGGAGCCGGCGACCTTGGCACCGAATCGCTCCGCTTGCGATTTTGCCTCATCGCGCGTGAGTTTTTCGAGCGTGCCGGTGAAGACCACGGTCTTCCCGGCGACGGCAGAGGAGGTCTTGCGCGCTTCGAGCGGTTGCGGAGAGACCTCCCTTAACAGCTCGTTGACCACGTGCACGTTGTGCGGCTCGGCGAAGAAGTCGGCGATCGCCTCGGCCACCACCTCGCCGATCCCCTCGATGGCGTCGAGCTCCCGGTAGGCGTCCGTGTCCTTGCCCTTGGCCGCCTCGAGCATGCCGGCGCGGAAATTGGCGATGGTGCCGTAGAAGCGCGCGAGCAGCCGCGCCGTCGTCTCGCCCACGTGGCGGATGCCGAGCGCGAAGATGAAGCGGTCGAGCGCGATCTTACGCCGGGCTTCGATGGCGGCGAAGAGCTTGCCCGCCGACTGCGGCCCCCAGCCTTCGCGCTCCTCGAGCTTCGCCGCGGCTTTGCGGTCGCGGGCCTCGAGCGTGAAGATGTCCTCCGGCGACTGGATCAGCTTGTCGTCGAAGAAGGCCTCGATGTGTTTCTCGCCCAGCCCCTCGATGTCGAAAGCGTTGCGGGAGACGAAATGTTTCAGGCGCTCGACCCGCTGCGCGGCGCAGATGAGGCCGCCCGTACAGCGGCGAACCACGTCGATCCGACCGGTCTTCTCGTTGGTCTCGCGCACCGCGTGGCTGCCGCAGATGGGGCAGCGCTCGGGAAACCTGAAGGGTTTGGCGCCCTTCGGCCGCTTGTCGAGCACGACGCCGGTGATCTGCGGGATCACGTCACCTGCACGTTGCAGGACGACGGTGTCGCCGATGCGCACGTCCTTGCGCTTGATCTCGTCCTCGTTGTGCAGCGTCGCATTGGAGACGACGACGCCGCCGACCGTCACCGGCTCAAGCTTGGCAACGGGCGTGAGGGCGCCGGTGCGCCCGACCTGGATGTCGATGTCCTTGAGGATCGTCATCGCCTGCTGGGCCGGGAACTTGTGCGCAATGGCCCAACGCGGCGAGCGTGAGACGAAGCCCAAGCGCTCCTGCAGGACGAGCCGGTTCACCTTGTAGACGACGCCGTCGATGTCATAGCTGAGAGACGCGCGCTCGCGCGCCATCTTGTTGTAGTAGGCGATGAGCGCGTCCGCGCCTTCGCACACGCGCGCGAGCGGATTGACGGGGAGCCCCCACTTGGCGAAGGCCGCGTCGACGCCCGACTGCGTATCGGCCGGCAGCGCGGACGCCTCGCCCCAGGCGTAGGCGAAGAAGCGCAGCGGCCGCGAGGCCGTGATCTCGGAATCGAGCTGGCGCAACGAGCCGGCGGCGGCGTTGCGAGGGTTGGCGAACACTTTGCCCCCCGAGGCGGCCTGCTCCGCGTTGAGGCGCGCGAAGTCCTTGTGCCCCATGTAGATTTCGCCGCGCACGTCGATCACCTCGGGCACGTTGCGGCCCTTGAGCTGACGCGGGATCTCGCCGATGGTCATGACGTTGCGCGTCACGTTCTCGCCCTCCGAGCCGTCGCCCCGTGTTGCCGCCTCGACGAGACGCCCCTCCTGGTAGCGGATGGAGATCGAGAGCCCGTCGATTTTCGGCTCGGCCGTGAAGGCGAGCTTCTCCTCGCTCAAGCCTAGGAACCGGCTCACGCGGTCGACGAACTTTACGACGTCCTCGTCATCGAACGCGTTGGAGAGCGACAGCATCGGCACGCGGTGGCGCACCTTGCCGAAGCCGTCGGCCGGCGCGGCCCCGATGCGCCGCGAGGGACTGTCGGGGCGCACGAGCTTGGGAAAGCGCGCCTCGATCGCCTCGTTGCGCAGACGCAGCGCGTCGTAGTCGGCGTCCGAAATTTCAGGCGCGTCCTGCAGATAGTAGAGCTCGTCGTGGTGGCGGATGAGCGCGGCGAGTCGCTTCAGCTCCTCCTTGGCCTCGGCCTGGCTCAGATCGGAGACGGCGACGGCGCTCGCGTCCTTCTTCTTCATTGGCGCATTCCGGTTGTCGCCTCACCCATAGCGGAAGCCGACCGGCACGAAAACTGCCAGGATCGCCGTCCGGAATTGCGCAAGAACGCGCGAGCTACGAGGAAAGCAACCTACGACGCCGGTCCGCCGAGCGTGGAGGGCGGCGGCGGCCCGACGGGGGCCCACGGGTCCGGCTTCTTCTGCTCCGGCGTGGGCGGGACGGCAGCGGGGGCCGGCTCAGGCTGCTTGGGCGCCGCGGGCGCGGCAGCGGCCGGCTGCACTTTCGGGCTCGAGCTGAAGATATTGGCGAGCCAAGAGCCACTGCTGGTGGCCGGCTGCAGGCCCTGCTTCTGCAACAGCGCGTAGGATTCCTTGTACCAGCTCGAGTTGGGGAAGTTGTGCCCCAGCACGGCGGCAGCGTTCTGCGCTTCCGGCACGATGCCGAGCGCCATGTACGCAGCGGTCAGGCGGTAGAGCGCCTCCTCGACGTGCGCCGTCGTCTGGTAGTCGGTGACGACCGTCTTGAAGCGATTGATCGCCGCCACCGGATTGTTGTGCTGCATGTAGTAGCGCCCGACGTTCATCTCCTGGGCGGCGAGCGTGTCCTGACACAGGCGGATGCGGTTGTCGGCGTTCTGGGCGTACTGGCTGTCGGGGTAGCGCGTCTTCAAGGTCTTGAGCTCGGCCAGCGCCTTGCGCGTTGCCTCCTGGTCGCGGTCGGGCTGCCCCATCTGGTCGAAATAGGCGGATGCGATGATAAAGTGCGCGAATGGGGCTTCCTTGGTGCCGGGGTGCAGCGTCGTGTAGCGCTCGGCCGAGGCGATCGCCTCCGGCAGCTTGCCGTCCTTGTAGTAGGCGTAGGCCGCCATCACGATGGCGCGGCGCGCTTCCGGCGAATACGGGTGCTCGCGGTCGACGTCCTCGAATTTCTTCGCCGCGTCCTCGAACTTGCCCTTGGTCATGAGGGCATCGGCGTCGGCGTACATCTTGGATGGTGGATCGGGGTTCAGCGCCTTGGCTGCGTCACCGCTCGAGGCGCAGCCCGCCAACGCCGCAATGCAGGCGGCGGACGCAAGCGCTTTCAGAGCCTGCCGCGCGCTCAAATTTTTCCGTGTCCCCTCGCGCCGCATGAGCCTGCCTTCTTCTCGGTGCCGTTGGCTCACCGTACCCACCCCTCGTGCGATCCCGCACGTCCCCGTGCGCCACCCCTAGCACACGGACCGAGGGCGGCGAAACCGCCTTCTCGGAGCTGTCCGCACTCTCCCTCTGGCTAGGCGGTGATTATGGTTGTTGTTGGGCTTTTGCCGTGGCCGCATATGCACTTCCCGCGGCCAAAACGGAACGCAGCCCGCTCGAGGAGAGCCGGGCCGCGCCGTCAAAATCCGATCTGAGAGATTACTCCCCTGCCGCCACCGCAAAGCCGATGTCGACCGGCGCCCGCTCCCGCACGCGCGGAGACTGGACGAGCGTCCACGCCTCGGCGTCGGCGAAGAGCGCCTTCAGCACCAGCGAGTTGAGGCGGTGGCCGCCGCGGACCGAGCGGTAGGCCGCGAGCAGCGGCTTCCCTGCGAGCGCCAGATCGCCGACCGCATCCAGCATCTTGTGGCGCACGAACTCCTCCGGATGGCGGAGGCCGTCCCGGTTCATGATCTTGTTCTCGCCGATGGCGATGGTGTTGTTGAGGTTGGCGCCGAGCGCAAGGCCGGCTTTCCAGAGGCGCTCCACATCGCTCATGAAACCAAAGGTGCGGGCGCGGCAGATTTCGTTACGGAAGATTCCAGGGCTCATCTCGTAGGAAACGCGCTGACAGCCGATGAGCGGAGTGGAAAAGTCGATCTCGACGTCGAGATGGAAGCCGGCGTGGGGGACGAGCTCGCCCCAGCTCTCGCCTTCCTCGACGCGGATCGGTTTTAGAACCTTGATGTACCGGCGCGGGGCGGAGAGCTCGCGCAGGCCGACCTCGTCGATCAGGTCGACGAAGGGTGCCGCGCTGCCGTCCATGATCGGCACTTCCTTGCTGTCGATCTCGATGATGCAGTTGTCGACCGCAAGACCGCGCAGGGCGGCAAGAAGATGCTCGACAGTGCCGACGGTGATCCCGGTGTCGTCGCCGAGCACCGTGCAAAGCGTCAGGTTCTTGACGTGATCAACGTTGGCAGGAATTTCAGCGGCCACCCGGCCGCGCTTGGTGACAAGAAAACGGAGCCCAGTGTCGGCTGCTGCAGGATGCAGGATAACCGATACTGGCGCTCCGCTGTGGACCCCCGTCCCTGTCACCTCGATCTCGCGCGCAATCGTGGTTTGTCGCGCGCCGATAAATCGATTCGACATATGCGCCGTCCCTCGATGCTTCTTGGCGACGGTCGTCGAGAGAGCCTCGACTACGTCCCACCCCCGGCGATTGTCCGCGTCCCAAACCGCGATCTGCGTTAACTTTCCTGGGCGTCTTTGACGGCTGCGCCCTTGGAAGCGTGGGGATAATCGCGAACAACGTCGTTAACGATGCGAACGATACTCTGAGCCTTACATGTGCGCCAAATCACGGTTTCTTACGATGTGTTACCGAACAAACACGCCCGCAAAACAAGGCTTTTCAGCCATTCGCGAGGCTACTTGCGCAGGCGATTGAACACAATCGGAAGGGGCGCATCTTCGCCGTTCGGGTCGTCCGGGCTCGAATCATTCGCACGGTGCCACCAGCTCTGACCCTCGCCACCGCGATCCGCTTCAAGCGGCTCTCCATCGAACTTGGAGGAAGCCTCCGGCTCGTGCGAGCGCCGCGCGCGATTGATGATGCGTTGTAGCAGCCCGCGGCGCGGCGCTTCCTCCGGCGGGCCTCGCCCGTCCGCGACTCGGGGCGGAGGGGGCGGCGTGGTGCTGGCATGTCCGACCTTGGCGCGATACTCGCGCTGCGCGACCGGCGGGAAGTCGTCGACGTCTGGGATGCGGCGCGCGCCGCGGCGAATGTCGGAGGGTGGCGCCGGCGTAAACTGCTCCGGCCGCGCAGCAGTTGCATCACCCTCATGATCGGGCGAGCGCGCAGCTGGCTGCGGCCATGCCGCCGGCGAGAAACCTTCCTCGATGAGCACGTTGCCGGGCGCGCGCCAAGTCTCGCGATGCGCCTGTGGTAGCGCTGCGCCGTTGGAGGGCGGCACCGCCGGCGGCGTCTGCCGGGCGCTCGTCTCGTGCGCGTGCTCGATCGCTTCCGACAGGCGGCGCTTGATGTCCTCGTCCTCGCCCGCACGGGCGTAGGACGATGCGGGCCGCTCCGGTGCGGCTGCCGCTTGTGACGCGCGTGCGCGCATGTCGGCACGCGACCTTGGGCTGCGCGCAGCCTCGTTCGAAGCGCCTTCGGTCCGCATCATGCCCGAGGCGACGATGGACACGCGCACGCGGTCGCCAAGGATCTCGTCGAACGTGGCGCCTACGATGATGTTGGCCTCGGGATCGACCTCCTGACGCACCCGGCTCGCGGCCTCGTCCACCTCGTAGAGGGTGAGGTTGCGCCCGCCGGTAATCGACAGCAGCAGCCCGCGCGCGCCCTTGAGCGATACGTCGTCGAGCAGCGGGTTGGCGATCGCCTCCTCGGCCGCGATGGTCGCGCGCTGGTCGCCGGAAGCCTCGCCCGTGCCCATGACGGCCGAGCCCATGCCGCTCATGACGGTGCGCACATCCGCAAAGTCGAGGTTGATCAGGCCTTCCTTGATGATGAGATCGACGATGCAGGCGACGCCCGAGTAGAGCACCTGGTCGGCTAGCACGAACGCTTCCGCGAAGGTCGTCTTCTCGTTGGCGATGCGGAATAGATTCTGGTTGGGAATGACGATGAGGGTGTCGACGTGCTTGCGCACCTCGGCAATGCCGACCTCGGCGATGCGCATGCGCCGCGCACCCTCGAAGTGGAACGGCTTCGTCACGATGCCGACGGTCAGGATGCCGAGCTCCTTGGCCACGCGCGCAATGACGCCCGCCGCGCCAGTGCCGGTGCCGCCGCCCATGCCGGCGGCGATGAAGACCATGTGCGAGCCGGCGATGTGCGAGCGGATGTCGTCGATCGCCTCTTCCGCCGCCGCCTCGCCGATCTCGGGGCGCGAGCCGGCGCCGAGCCCTTCGGTGAGGTTGACGCCGAGCTGCAGGCGGTGCTCGGCGCTCGAGGCGGCAAGCGCCTGCGCGTCCGTGTTGGCGACGACGAAGTCGACGCCTTCCAGGCCCGCAGCGATCATGTTGTTGATGGCGTTACAGCCCGCGCCGCCGACACCGAGCACGGTGATGCGCGGCTTCAAATCCGTGAGCTTGGGAAGCTGCAGCTTGATGCTCATCGTGCCCGCGCGCTCCCATCAGCCGCTCGACCGAGCCCTTCAGGCATTCGCCTCTCCCGCTCATGGCGCCGGGCCGATGCGCCTTTCATTTCTCGAGGCTCGATCAACCGAACCCGGCCTTCAGCCATTGCCCGACGCGTCCGAAATAACCCGCTCCCTCGGCGCCCCCGTACGCTGCCGTCTGCTCGCCTCCGGCCGCGGCTACGGCGAGAAGGCCCGCTACTGTCGAGAACGCCGGACTGGTCACGCCCTGCGGCAACCCGCCAACCTGGTGGGGCTTGGCGACCCGCACCGGGCGGCCAAGCGTGTTGGCGGCAAACTCCCCGAGCCCTACGAGCCCGCTGGTACCTCCGGTGAGCACCACGCGCTCCCCGGCCGAGGCACTCACTCCCGCCTGCTCCATCCGCTCGCGCACGAGCCCCAAGATGTCGGCGACC
>Ga0335081_10023260_pt1 | contig 10024 bp, 13 predicted proteins | sample Lox_Sample_35_FD_206713 | JGI IMG/M metagenome (GOLD analysis project Ga0335081, IMG submission 206713) | Soil microbial communities from Loxahatchee National Wildlife Refuge, Florida, United States - Lox_Sample_3.5 | ecosystem: Environmental > Terrestrial > Soil > Wetlands | place: USA... | reverse complement strand
CGTATTGGAAAGGAAGCTGTAAGGCATCTTGAATTGCAGATTTTAGATTTTAAGGTTACAAGAAAGAAGAACGAATACAGAAAGCAGGGGAGCGGAAAATGGCAAATGAGTCGAGTCTGGTTCATGTTGATGATAAGAGTTTTGCTTCTGAGGTGCTCAATGCGGATCTTCCGGTGCTGGTCGATTTCTGGGCCACCTGGTGCGGGCCCTGTCGTAGCATCAGTCCCATCGTTGAGGAGTTAGCGAAAGAATTTCTGGGTAAGATCAAGGTGACCAAGCTCAATGTGGATGAAAGTCCCGCAACCCCGAGTCAATACGGGGTAAGAGGAATCCCTACCCTGATTCTCTTCAAAAGCGGAAAGATTCTTGATCAAATTGTCGGTGCGGTGCCGAAGGCGCGCTTGAAGGCTATGATTGAAAAAGCCTTATAGTGCGAACCAAGATCCAAATGTCATTTCGGACATGAAACAATCCGTTCTCAGATGCCTCATCATCCTTAGCCTCTTTCTGGTATGGGGATTCCTTCTCCCCTGCTGTGCCAAGAGAGAGAAGGAGGCCGGCTTAGCCCCCGACTTCACCCTGAAGACCCTTGACGGGAAGGAGATCACCCTTTCCCAGCTTAAAGGCAAGGTTGTTCTTCTTGACTTTTGGGCTACCTGGTGTGGACCCTGCAGGGAATCCATCCCCCATCTGGTTCAACTCTATAAGGACTATCACGAAAGAGGATTTGAGTTGGTGGGGATGAACGTTGATAAAGGCGATGGCGAGGTCGTTCGGCGCTTTGTCACGTCCATGGATATCCCTTACCCCGTCGTGACTGCGCCGGAAGATGTGGTCAGGAGCTACCGAGTGACCGGCATCCCGGCAACATTTCTCATCGATAAGGAAGGCAGGATTCGAGAAAAGATAGCCGGGTTTAACAGCGCCGTTGCTCGTCAGTTAACTACCCAAGTGGCAAACCTCACCTCAGAAAAACCATAGAACTACAAAAATCCAAATTTCAAAATCCAAATGTCAAAAGAATGCCAAAGTCCAAAATTGGATTCTGAATCGAGTTCAGAATGACACTTCTGTCATGCCGAACTTGTTTCGGCATCTCGTTTGAGCTTTGGATTTAATTTGGCATTTGAACCTTGGCATTTGACATTTCGAGTATCAAACCTGCCAAGGATTTGAGATATAAGTGAAGCGATGGGATTATTTCTTCTTAGATTCTTCCTTGAACCGGAGGTATTCCTCAATGACCTTTAGCGGATCCAACCCGAGGGATTGGGCGTAACTCTTTAAGAAACCCTTGAGATAAACCAGGGCCGGAAGCTTCTCAAAGGCTTCCTCTTCGATCCACTCCAAGGTCCTTGCATTGATCTTCATCTCCTTGGAGATGGTCTGGAGCTCAATCCCCATTCCTTGTCGGATCTCCTTCAATGTCTTGCCACGATACGGCCGCTCCTCGGTATTGAACGAGAGGCCCGTAAAAGAAAGCGGGGGCCTTTCGCCTCCGGGCATCCCTTCGGCTTCAGAAGAGGTCTCTGTTGGCTGTCCCTCAGCCAATGGAGGCATTTGGAGATGCGACCGGTTATAATCTCTCCGCAAAGTCTCATCCATGAGAACCCGGAAGGCCTCTTCAACGGCCCCTTCTATTCCTTTCACCTCTTCTTCCGAAAAAAGAGAATAGATCGCCACGGAATCGGCATGAAAAGTCTCTCTGGCATGCTCATAAGCCCTCTGGATCTCTTTGGGCGTCGCGGTCGGGCTGATCTCCAAGATCTCATAATACGTCTGGTCTGTAATGTCCTTCATACCCGTACCCTCTAATCTTGATCGACCATGGAATGACTGCCGGCTAATTTGGAGGCGATTTCCATCACGCATTGGGCAGCCCTGGAGCCGGAATTTTCCAAAACCAGAGGCCTCTTTCGTCGGATGGAATGACTGACCTCCTGATCGTAGACGACATAGCCCAAATAATGGAGGTGGATGCCAAAATATTTGAGGCAGGCACTCCGAATTGAAAAACCAATCTCAATATCTTTCTTTGACCGGACTTGATTCAGAACCAGATTCGGGCGAAAGGTCTTTACTTCCTCGACCATCCTCTGGGCATCCCCTTCATCGATCTGCCTCGCCGCTCTGATGAGGTCATGGGGGTTTTGAATTCCCATCTCATTCTTTCGATCCAAGGCGTCATCGATGAGGGCCTTAACAGACGAACAACAAACCGATTGTTTAAGCCTCCGATAGAAAGCGCTTTTGAGAAACCGATACGTATTTTCAATGGAAGTGGGTTCAGGGGTAACCACCAAAATCCCTCCGTCAGACATCAAGAAGAAGTCCAAAACGCTCAGCGAATTGCCCCCTCCCAGATCCACCAGGATCGTGTCGCTGTCCAGACTTTGGATCGAGCGGACCAGTTTGCGCTTCTGAACGCTCTTCGCGTCCACGGCATTCAGGAGGTCCTGTGCGCCGGTCAAGAGCTGAAGGTTGGGGACCGCTGTTGGGATGAGCACGTCTCGGAGATGGGGAACCCTCTTTTTGATGAAGTCAGAAAGGGAGAGGGCGGGAGGGGATATCCCGAGAAACGTATGGAGGTTTGCTCCCCCTAAATCGGCATCGATGAGGACAACCCGGACGCCCAGCTTGGACAGGCAGACACCCATGTTGGCGGTGATAAAACTCTTCCCGCTTCCTCCCTTGCCACCTCCGATAGTCCAGATCATCTTCCGATGGATACTCTGATTCTGCTCCATTTTATAAAATCGTAATCCACGCCGTGAGAAAAATTACTTCCAAACTCCGTCGATCTTTGTATAGCAGCGACGGCACACCCCATTCACCGCATCATTCCGGGTCACTCGAAATCCTATCCGCTCAATCAATTTTCCGCCGCAGTGAGGGCAGAACGTATCTTCGCCTTCATCACCAGGGACGTTTCCACAGTAGACATACCGGAGTCCTGTCTTGATTCCAATGTCCCTCGCTCGATGAAGCGCCGAAGCAGTCGTCCTCGGGAGGTCCAGCATTTTATAGTTTGGATAGAAGGCCGAGATATGCCAGGGCACCTCCGGCCCCAAGGAGACGATGAATTGCGCGATCTCCTCGAACTCCTGATCGGAATCATTCAGGGTGGGAATGACCAGGGTGGTGATTTCCACCCAGATTCCCATTTGTCTCATCAGTTTTAGATTCTCCAGAACCGGTTTCAATGTCGCCCCGCAGATTCCTTTGTAAAATTTCTCTTTGAAACTCTTCAGGTCCACGTTGGCTGCGTCCAAATAGGGTTGTATCGTCTGGAGGGCTTCCCCGGTCATGTAGCCATTGGTGACGAAGACATTCTTAATTCCTTCCTGACGGGCCTGTCGAGCGGTGTCATAAGCATATTCGAAATAAACGGTCGGCTCCGTGTAAGTATACGAGATGGATCGGCACTGGTATTGCTTGGCTAACGAAACAATTTTAGAGGGAGAGACCTCCGACCCTTCGATCCGGCCCTCCCGGTTCCTCGGCATCTGAGAGATCTCATGATTTTGACATTGGAGGCATCTGAAATTGCATCCCACGGCAGCGACGGAGAAAGAGCTCGATCCGGGAAAGACGTGAAAGAGCGGCTTCTTCTCGATGGGGTCCACATTCAGCGAAATCGCACGACCGTAGACGAGGGTGTAAAGCTTGCCTTTCAGGTTTTCCCGCACTCCACAGACTCCCCTTTTGGAAGGGGAGATGACGCATCGATGGCTGCAAAGGGAGCATTGCACCTTCCCATCCTCTAAAGGGCTGTAAAGCATGGCCTCCTTCATATTCTCTTTCCTATTTCCGAGGGGGACATGTCCTGATTGAAATACGGGCAGTACCTAAAGATCGTAATGAGGAAGCTGCTCAAGAACATATTCTCGTATGGCCTGCGGTCTGGGGAGGTCCCAAAGGATCTTTCTATCTTGGATAAACGGGATGAGAAGCTCTTTAAACCGGCCCCCACATGGACATCGATCCGCCCCCAGAAGGGAGGTTTCGTAGAGGCCAAAATCCGTGCACATCCCTTCGATCTCCATGACGGGTTCAAAGGCCCGAAAGATCGTTTCCTCTTTCATCGCTCTGACACTGACATTCAGGTTTTTCAAGAGGCAAGCCGCTTCTCCGACTCCGGCCAATACCCCCCATCCGTAATCCTCCGGAAACCGTTTGGCAATGAATTCGGCTTTCACTCATTTGTCAATCTTCTTTGCCTTGAGGACCTCCATCGTCCTCACAAAATAGACATCCGTCAATTTCCCTTCCTTTATTTCCTTGGGCTCTGCGATATGGAACACGCGTTTCTCTCCGAAATAGGATGAAAATTTCATTTTATATAACAGAAAGTTATCACCCCTGTCTACAAAAATATTTTGAAAAGAAATTACCCCGCCCGCAGGGCGAATCTTTAAAACCTATTTAAAAACCCAAAACCGAGATCCCGAAACAAGTTCGGGATGACAGAAAGACCGGGACCGAATCACTACGTCATGCTGAACTTGTTTCAGCATCTGGTCTGCTTTTTCTGCCTTCGGCAGACGCATCTTTCATCCCCGTCCACAAGACGGGGTTTTCACATGCGCCTTTAATAAGTCCTGTGAGATTGAAGAGATAAGCCGGTCAGGGATTAAAAAGCTTTCCCGTTTTCACAATTGTTCTATGAGATACCCCTTTCCTTTGAGGAGTTCGATGACCCCTTGGTTCCCTACGAGATGACCCGCCCCCGCAATAACAAAATAGGTCTCCTTCGTCCGCAAGAAATCTTCTATTTTTGAAACCATCCTTCTATTTCTTTCGAAAATCAGCTTTTCAAAAATCGCCGATAATCTCTTATCTTCCGAAACGCTTTTCGTCAGGAGCGATTCCATGCTTTTTGTATCTCCCGAGATCCATGCCTGGGTCACTTGATTCACTTCCTGCTCCATGAGATGTAAATCTTTTAAAGTATAGATGAGAAACAGCTCCTGGTCTTTATCCGAAAAACCGGAGAGGAGATTGATCTGATAATCGATACTCTCCAACTCCAATATTTTTTTCTTTCCTTCGGCTTTTGAGAGAAAATACTTATCGATCCCGAGGTCGGGGTCCAACCCCAATCTTATGCTTTCCAGCGACACAAAGGTCATGGCCAGAAACCACGGCCTTTGTTTATTCAGGAGCTCAAAAGGAATACCAATTCCACCTGTCTCTTTCTTGAGCGATTCAAGCGTCTCCGAGGAAATGTGCTTTTCCAGTGTATCATTATCTGGATACACAGCCCGCGCCACTAATTTTTGAATATCGACCTTTTTGATGTCGTTCACATTCGCCTCGACCACCAAGGAATCAGATTGATCAAAGGCATTTTCGATTTTTTGATTCAGAGGATAGATGTCTTTCGTCGCAAGGTGTAATGAGCCTAAGACATAAGCCGTGCTCGTTTTGGACTGGACCTTCCATAAGAAACTCTTCTGCGATTGAGAAAGAGCATCTTGAACAAAGATGGCGAGAGACACAAATACAAGAGCAGAAAATATTCGTGACAATTTCGACCTTCCCCTTTCCATTTTATCTCTCCTTCGTGGCGTGGCGGGGTCTCCGGAGTGTTTGTTCTTCATAGGCGCCTCCATAGCTCCGCCGGGTCCATTACTTGATGACACCCGTTGACCCCGCTTTCCCATTCAAAATGGACCGCTGCTCTTTGAATCAAACTGATCAATTTTATTCCATTTTTCCGAATATCACAATGAAGAATTTTGGCATTTTAATTGCACACTTATCTCACGATTTGTCGTTTTCTATTCTTTCTGAAAATGCTAAGGATAAATTAGGTGACCATTTTCAATGGGTTACAACGGATTTTTGGAAGAACGGAAGGAAAATGACCGCTAAAATAATGTCAATTTTGTTAACTTTTTTCATATTTGTAATCGTCGACCAGGCTTGGGCTCATGATGTCAAATCAATGGAAAACACGACGAATCAACACACCCTAATGAAAATGAACGAGAGTAGAGTAAGCTTGCTGAAAAGAACGGGATCTGTAGAAGAGCCCGTCACGTCCCAGAAAAAGCTCAAACCCGGATTTCAATCTGCGATTGCATATTCAGTCGCAACTCATGGGCCGATCACGGGCAGCAGAACCAAGCTACGCTTCAACTTTCTAAGAGCCCTGGAGCAAAAGAGGAAGCTTCATTTGTCAGAGTCTTTACACAAAGTGATTTATTCTTTTGAGTTTTTTCAGGATCCGCGGAGAGATAGATCCTTGCATTTCCGGGCAACCGACGACACCCATTCTCCGGATTCAACTTTCAATCGGACCGCTCCAAATCGGTATCTCGATCCGTATGGAGAAAAATATTTTGAGGACGGCAAGATCCAATCAACACTTAAGCTTCTTCAGTCGAAGAGGGAAGAAATCTTCAACGAAATATTTGTGGGATTTCGCTTTTCTTTTGGAGCGAAAAACACACACACGCCTCCAGAGATGAGGATATCCCCTTCTTTCGAGAAGGGAGCGGGGTTCATTATTGCGTTCTGAAAAATGTCTCGGGATAAACGATGAATAAGGAATATTACAATATCCTCATTTTGGGCCATACCACCTTCGGGATTAGACGCCTGAGGATCAAAAAGGAAAGTTTCAAAATTGGCGTCTATCTCCTCGCCTTTCTTATCCTCTCGATTACGTTCTTCTTTTGTGATTACATACAGGTCAGGAAAAAAACGCTTCTCGTAAGTCAATTGCGTCAGGATGCGCAGATTCAGGAATCCCACATCCAGCTCTTTTCTTCAAAAATCGAAGACCTGGAGAAAAAACTCACCAAATTGAAGGGATTTGACAAGAGGATCCGTACTATCGCCAACCTGGAAGGCGGCGGAAAGACAACCTCCTTTATAGCCATGGGCGGATCTCCCTCTCCCGGCTTCCAGGAAAAACTGGACGACGAGGGAGATAGGAAGTGAACCTTTGGGGATGACTCGCCTGCGAGTTATCTTGGAGAAATTCGTTCCCTGATCGGAAGGCCCGTTTCCTTACTTCGGCCGAAAAGCTCTACATAAAGAACCCTGGGAAACCCCGCCTGCGTTTCATCGGACCTTATGTAGATTTTTTGGAGGATACTCTCTCTGCCGTGGATGGAGACCACTGCTCTAAAAGAATCGTTCAATTTTTCAACAACGATTTCAAGACCCTTGAAAGCGGCCAGAATAACCTTGAACCTATCCTTGTCGAGTTTCTCTTGACGTGCAATTCCGTAAGCATATTTCTTCTCAATCGAATTTAGTTCCTCATGCTGTCCGTTTTCCAAAATCCAGTAGACATTAACGGGCCTCGAATCAGGAAGATCACTGTTCTCCGCCAGGCGGATGTCATACTGGACAAGGTTCTTGTTTTTACTCCGTTCAATAAAGAAAAGATGACCGGCCTTGTCCCTGGATGCAGCAAAAATCGTCCCCGGACAAAGGCTCAGAGCTGCCAACAGTAAGGTGATAAAAATCAACTTCATTGAAACCTCCCTTTTTGTACAATTAAATTAAATTGTAACATCTCTCCGCGAGAAAGCAAACTTCTGCAGCAGAAATCGTATTAGGCTAAATGGTGTTTTCTGGATAATCTATCCGTAGGATGGCCCAAGAAGGCCTGGATCCGTTCAAAACGTTGCGGGGTGAGGGAAATTCGAAAATACGAGTTCTGAAAGGAGTCGGATCTTAAGGAGAGTATCTGCTCATCCTCCCGCTGAAGGGGATCTGAGGAAAGGGAAGCTTCGCCTACTGGGCGGGGGTTACGGGGGTTGCGCGGACCACAGATTTTTACGGGGAAGCTATGATCCGCGAGTCTATTCTGCAGGCCAAGGTTTGCGCTCCCGATAATCATTAAGTCGCTGCTGAAACTCAGACGCCCTGGCCAATTTCGGATATCCCAAAGCCTTCTCCTGCCACTTCACCGCATTGTCAAAGTCACCAGCTCTTGCATAACCGGCCGCAAGCGTGTCCACGTATTCTGCGTTTCTCCACTCCGACAGCTCACACGCTTTGAGCGCAAGGTCTACGGCCTTTTCCCCATTACGAAAGCCTGGCGCTTTGGCCGTTGCCAAGAGCCATGCCAGGTTATTGTAACCCTCCGCATCCAGCGAGTTTATCTCAATTGCCTTATTGAAGTCCAATATCGCCTTGTCATATTGTCCCTTAAGCCTATAGACAATCCCTCGATTGTTGTAAGCTTTAATATACCTCGGGTTTATCTCAATCGCTCTATTGAAATCTGAGATCGCCTGATCATACTGCCCCTTTTCTCCCAAGGCGGTCCCCCGATTGTTGTAGAACTTAGCATCCCTCGACTCATTCTGTTTTGGCTGAGTCGAGGCACAGGAGAGTAGAGAGAAAAGTACAATCGACAGGATGATCCACACGGACTTAATCACGCCATTTCTCATAATCTCACTCAAAAAAAGAAAATCGCTCACTTCCCTCAGCGAAACCTATATCAGAACCTCTTCCATCCAGCCTAATTTGATTAGTTGAATGCGGTTCAAGTCACTGACCCCGAGGTGATATTTTCTATCTGCCACCGTAATATGGATGGGAGGAACATCCAGAGACTTATCTTCCCCGAAAAACGCGATCCGCTTCGACTGGAGGAGATGAGCGCCAACCGTATCAACGGCCACGGGATCTGTCCCTATGATCAGTCCTTTATAGGGCCAAACGTATCTCTTGTCAAAAAAATTGGCTCCTCTACCATAAAATTGGGGCGTGATGGCACTGAGGATATTCAGGCGGGTCTTTCCCTTTACGATGGGGTAGGTCCAAATTTTGCCCAGAGGTGAACAGCCTTCCTCATGGTAGTCCGGGCGGTTTGGGACAAACTGGATGTAATTTTTCAGGCAGGTACCGACCCCGGACCAGTGATGCGTCCTCAAAGGTCGCACATTAACGAGCGCAGTGGCATTAAGGAAGATCGGATTATTCAGGACCCCCCGGTCGTCAATACCGATATTTTTTTCCGCAACTCCTGCATCCAGAAGCCGACGCTTAATGGCAACTTCCAGTTCTTTGGGGGTGGGCAGCTTCTGCCATTCGTTGCTTTTAATCCCCACCACATCCGAACTCTTGAAAAGTTTCTTCCATGCCCCCATGGGCTTATCAGTTCCCAGGAGACTCTTAACGGCTTCATCCAGCATCGATTGCAGGACCTCCTCCTGCACTTGGTCTTGCGGCCCTAATACTTCGGCGTTCCGGATGAGGATGACTTTCGCCGTTGGCTCTGCCCGAGCTTCTAATTGGATCCCTGGTGCCATGGTAGCGGCCACCGCGGTTCCAGCCGCCACTCGAAGAAAATCCCTGCGGGTAATGATTTTTTCTTTCATCTCACTCAATCTCCTTTCGTATCGGGCTCACAAGCTATTGCGTTCAACACTTCTTCACATTAGCTATCAGGCTGTCATTCCTGCCCCGTATCAAGTACGGGGTAAACTCCAGAGGGACTCCAGTTCAGAAATCCTGGATTCCGGGTCAAGCCCTGAACACCATGCGGTGCAGGGCAAGCCCGGAATGACAATCGAAGTAAAGGATTCTATGTTCAACGTCTTCCAGGTAATTTTTCCTCTGTAGCCTTAAGAAGGGCCTCGGCATCAGCCTCCGTTGGAGATCCAAAGACGATGACAACGTACTCATCCCGCTGCCGTGCAGAGGTCCACTTGCGGTCTTCGATTTTTAAACGATCCTTCCCTCGAGCATCAGGAAGGTAAGCGTCCATGAAGCTCTGGTAAGCATTTGCGGCCTCTTTGAGATCGGGGTATCGAATCAGAAGAAGGTGGGTCTTCCGTTTGTTCTGAAGGTATTGAGCGAGCACGGCTTCCGTCTTCCGGTTCAGATTTAAGATATTCTGGTGGGCTATAAAAAATCGCTGGTTCAGGAGAACGTGACTCTTAAGATAGCGAACGCTTTTATCGACCAGCCCGAGGTCTGTGCCTGGAATATAGCCAACCAGTTTTGGCTCCGGACCCACACCCGGGATTGAATTTGCCACAGCCCGGCC
>Ga0335081_10023259_pt1 | contig 10024 bp, 12 predicted proteins | sample Lox_Sample_35_FD_206713 | JGI IMG/M metagenome (GOLD analysis project Ga0335081, IMG submission 206713) | Soil microbial communities from Loxahatchee National Wildlife Refuge, Florida, United States - Lox_Sample_3.5 | ecosystem: Environmental > Terrestrial > Soil > Wetlands | place: USA... | reverse complement strand
GCATCGGGAAGGTTTCTTTCCTCCAGTCTTGGGCAAAATCCATGAGCGGCTGTCGGGCGTTTTTACACGCGCAAAATCATAACCTCGGTGGATTTGATCAGAGCGGCGGCACGCTCGCCGGGCTTCAATCGCATCTCTTTGGCAGCGTCGGCGGTGATAATCGCGGTGATGTGCTGCTCACCAATGGCCATGGTGACCTGCGCCAGCAAGCCACTGTATTTTATGGCCAGGACGCGGCCAACGAGCTGATTGCGGCCGCTGATCTTGCGGAAATTGCCACGGCGCAGGGTGATATCGCCACGGTCCAGTTTTTTCGGAATCATGCGGTCAATTTCCGATTCCGGAACGCGGTGATGGCCGCCGGGGGTTTTCACGGTGGCGATTTTGTGCCGGTAGATCCACTGCTTGAGGGTGGGATAGCTGATGCCTAGAATTCTGGCGGCTTCGCGCGGCGGCAAAAGGGCAGCTCGGCTCATGGGTTGCTCCTTGAAAGGGCGGACGTACATTTTTGCAAGAATCGAATCGCTGATGCAATACGCTTCTATACGTTTTTATGATTTTGGGCGAAGAGGACCGCTTTTCGGAAAGTCGTTATCGCTAAGGCACGGTACTGGAGTTTTGCCTTCAGCGTGGGCGGCGCAAGCGTAAAGTAAAGCGATAGCGCACGAAATCGAGTGGGAGCCTCTCATGCCTACGGTCGCTGCAAAACTGACTGCGGAAGATGTCCGCAAAGCGATACAACTGTTCTGGTCCACGTTTTTGGCCAAATCGGAAAACGAACTGAATGAGTTTTACGCGCCGGGGAGCACGGTGTTTCAAATTGCCATGGCACGCAGTGAGCCGGGACGGCTGGGCGCGATGCGCCGCTCGCGCGAGTACTTCAATCCCGATACACGCATGGAACTGAAACTGAGTCCGATCGACGTGGTGCTGTGCGGCGATGATGCGGGAGTCGCGAGCTACACGTTTCAGTTCCAGGCTACGGGCCGCGATCTGGGCGGCGGCAAACGGGCGGAAGAGAAACTGGAAACCGTGCGGGCCACGCACGTGTTGCATCGCGACGCTTCCGGCAAGCTGCGCATCGCGCACGAACACTTTTCCGTTCCAGTGGCTTAGACGCCAGGCACGCAGGATCGCCGGTCCCGCTAATTTCGCAGCGGCTTTCCCGTTTTCAACGTGTGGGCGATGCGCTCCTGGGTCTTCTTTTCGCCGCAGAGGGAGACGAACGCCTCGCGTTCGAGGTCCAGGACGTACTGCTCGCTTACGGCTTGCGGCGATGTAAGCGGACCGCCGGCAAGGATGTGTGCGAGTTTGCGGCCGACGTGAGCATCGTAATCGGTGATGTAGCCGCCGCGTTGCATCATGTGAATCACGAGCTTGGCACCGGCAAGGAACTGTTCGCCGAGGACCTTGATTTGCGTGCTGTGCGCGCCTTCCTGCCAGCTTGCCGCAGCAGGCTTATAACCGCCGCGCACCAGCGCGAGGGCTGATTCCTTGGCATCGGCGACTAGGCGGTCGCGATTCATGGAGACGCCATCTTCGCGGCGGAGAAATCCGAGGTCGCGGCACTCTTCGGCGCTGGTGCCCACTTTGGCCATGGCGATGGCTTCAAAAACTGGCTTCATGGTGTGGAACAGATCGAGATCTTCGCCGCTTGCGGCGTGCTCGTTCGCCCGGATCAGCATCTCCTTCGTGCCGCCGCCACCGGGAATCAGGCCGACGCCGGTTTCGACCAGCCCGATGTAGGCTTCCGCTGCGGCCTGAATTTTCGCGGCGTGCAAGCTGATTTCGCAGCCGCCGCCGAGGGCCATTCCTTGCGGCGCGGCAACGACCGGCTTGGGCGCGTACTTCAACGCGAGGTTGATGTTTTGGAATTGCTTGACGGCCATGTGCAGCTCGTCCCATTCCTGTTCCTGAGCCGCCACGAGCATGAGCATAAGATTGGCGCCGACGGAAAAATTCACGGCCTGGTTGGCAATGACCATGGCATCGAAGTCGGTGTCGAGCCGCTTCAGACCTTTGTGGAGCATGGCGATCAGGTCTGCGCCGATGGCGTTCATCTTGGCGTGGAATTCGCAGCAGACCACACCATCGCCGAGATCAATCAGGCTGGCGCCGGAGTTGCGCTCGATTTCGTGGCCCGCTTCCTTCTGCGCCTTGAGGATGATGACGCCTAGCGGCGGTTCGAGCGACTTCGCTGAGCCGCTGGCGACATCGAAAATCGTCGTTCTGCCCTTCTCTGATTCGTAAAAGCCTTTCCTGCCGCTCGCTAAAACCTTTTCCAGCGCTGGGGGCAGTGCGCGGCCCTCTTTTTGCACTTGTGCGGCAAAGGCCGTCACGCCGATAGCATCCATGATCTCGAACGGCCCCATCTCCCATGCGAAGCCCCATTTCATGGCTTGGTCAATATCGGCGACGCTGTCAGAGATTTCGGGCACGCGCCGGGCGGCATACAGACACATCTCCGAAAGGCCGCCCCAGATGAACTGCTGGGCCTTGTCGCCTTTCTGGCCTTCGAGCACCGGCCCAACCAGAGCGCGCAAGCGATCGCGCGTGTCCTCGATGGCTTTGCCCGCCTCGAGCGAGGCGAACTTCGCCTTCTGACGCGGACGATACTCCATGGTGCTCAGGTCCAGGGACAGAATTTCTTTTTCGCCGTGGCCTTTCACCTTTTTGTAGAAGCCCTGACCGGTTTTGTCGCCGAGCCAGCCGCGCTTGGCCATTTCTTCAACCGCTGGGGGCACTTTGTACATCTCGCGGGACTCGTCCTTGGGGGCCGTTTCGTAAATGTTTTTCACCACGTGCACCAGCACGTCCAGGCCGACGAGGTCTGCGGTGCGAAACGTCGCGGACTTAGGCCAGCCCACCGCCCGTCCCGTGCAGGCGTCCACTTCCTCGATGGTCATGCCGAGAGAGGTCATGAGGCGGATGGCGTTGAGCATCGAGAAAGTTCCGATGCGATTGGCGATGAAGTTGGGCGTGTCTTTGGCGACCACCACGCCTTTGCCGAGCCGGCGGTCGCAGAATTCGCCGATAGTTTCCAGGACGTCCGGCGAAGTCTTCGGCCCGGGAATGACTTCCACGAGCTTCATGTAGCGCGGTGGATTGAAAAAATGCGTGCCTAGCCAATGCTGCTGAAATTCTTCGCTCATGCCCTCGGCAATCAAATGCACGGGCAAGCCGGAGGTGTTGGTAGTGACGATGGCGCCGGGCTTGCGAACCTCGGCCACGCGTGTGAGCAGCTTGCGCTTTATCTCCAGATTTTCCGCGACAACTTCGATGATCCAGTCGGCGTCAGCGCAGCGCGCCAAGTCGTCGTCAAAATTTCCGATGGACACTCTGTCGGCGAGTGCGTGCGTGAAAAATGCCGCGGGCTTGGATTTCTTCGCCGCTTCCAGTCCCGCGCGCACAATTTTGTTGCGTTCCGCCGGAGGGGCTCCGGCATGGAGCCCAGGCGGCACAATATCCAATAGCACACAGGGCAGTCCTGCGTTTGCAAAATGCGCTGCGATGCGCGAACCCATGGTTCCTGCACCCAACACCACTACACGTTCGATGCGCCGTTTCATGATTTGCCTTTTGAAGGAACGAAGGACTACAGGACAGGTTACAAAACGGCTATCGGTTGGTCAAACGACCTATGGCTCACCTGCAGCGCCCGCGCTAGAGTAGAGAGAATGAGCCCGCGTAAAGTACCGGATCCTCTCAGCTGGCTGCAAACCGCCAAGGAGAAACTGCTGTCCCTGACCCAGGGCGAAGAGCCGCGGCGCAAGGAACGCCCGCGGGTGGGGCTGGCGCTTGCTGGAGGATTCGCGCGCGGCCTCGCCCACGTCGGTGTATTGCGCGTGCTGCGGGACCACGGCATCCCCATCGACATGGTCGCCGGCACGAGCGTTGGGGCCCTCATCGGTTCCGCTTTTTGCGCGGGCACGCCGCTGGAGGAAATGGCGCGTATTGGCGCGACCACGAGTTTTACCGACTTCGGCCGCTGGACGCCCTCCTGGCTCGGGCTGGCCACCAATCAGCGCCTCGAGAAGTTCCTGGCGCGCTTCACGCCAGTAAAAACGTTCGAGGAAATGAAGATCCCGCTGGCGATTGCCGCCACGGACATCAATGCAGGCATCACGGTGTATTACTCGCGTGGTCCCGTCGGGCCGCCGCTGCGGGCCTCCTGCGCCTATCCGGGCCTGTTCGTGCCGATTCAATTTGAGGGGCGCACGCTGGTGGATGGATTTCTGACCGCGCCAGTTCCCGTGGAAGGCGCGCTGCTGCTGGGCGCGGATATTGTCATCGCCGTGTATCTGGAGGCTGGGAACGTGGAACCGCCGCGCACGTTTACGGACATTTTGAGCCGTGCCTTCACCATCGTGCAGCACCATACCGACCTCCTGTGGCGGCAACAGGCCGACGTCATTATCGAGCCGGACGTGAAGCCTTTCGTGTGGGACGACTTCTCCAGAACGCAGGAGATGGTGGCGGCGGGAGAAGCCGCGGCTTTGGCGGCACTACCGGAAATTCGCGCGGCGCTGGGCATGGAAGAACGCGATTCGGCGGCGTAACCCGCGCATCCTTCATTCGAGTGATCCGTTAGCTTTGCGCTAAATGGCCTGAGAGCGCCTAGGTTATCCTCGCGTCACCCGCACCACGACCGCTTGGCCTTCGCCTTTGCCGCGCTGCGTGAGCCAGGCGCCCAGCCCTTCGGCGAAGCGTTCCGGCGTGAGGCGGAAGCTGGCTTCGATCTTTCCGTCGCCGAGGGGCAACGTATCGTCAAAGTCGGCGGAGTTCGTAAAATTACGCATGCAGAATTGATCGAGCCATTCGAGCGGGCAGGCGCGGCTCTCGCCGCGAATAACGATAAACACCTTGAATTTTTGTGCGTACACCACGCCATCATAACATCATGGTGCCGAGCCTTTTGCTGAACCGGGAGGAACCCGCTAGGAGGCGCGCGGGCGCTTCACGCTGTGCACGAGACCAACCTGCTCGAGCATCCAGATGAAATACCAGCCAATGTCCGTCTGATACCAGCGCAGGCCTAGCCGCGCGGAGCCCGCGTGATGGTGGTGATTCTTGTGCCAATTCTCGCCCCAGGCGGTCAATTGGAACGGCCCCAGCCACCAGACGTTGATGCTCGAATCGTCGCCTTCCTTGGCTTCTCCAAGGTGCGTCAGGCTGTTCACGAAGCACTGCATATGCAGGGAGTAGACCAACCGGATGGCGCCCAGCCAGAAAAATCCCATCCAGCCAAAGCCCAGAAGCAGGCCGGTGAAAATCGAGAGAATGATCACCGGCGTCTCGAGCGTACCCCAGATCTTGTAAATGCCGCGTGTCAACTCGGGCGCCCAGCGCGGCTTGTCCGCGGGATTGGTCTGGTAGAGCCAGCGCAAATGCGCCCACCAAAAACCGCCCTGCTTGGGACTCGAGATATCTTCCTCCGTGTCCGTCACCGAATGATGCAAACGGTGATACGCCACCCAGCTCGCCGGATGCCCCGAGCCGTTGAACACCGCCCAAAAGATCAGGAATTGCTCGACGACCTTGTTGGTCTTTAATGTTTTATGCGAGAGCATGCGGTGGTAACAAACCGTGGTTCCCAGTCCGCCGAGCGCGGCGAATAGAATCGCCAATCCGGCCACTTTCCAGCTCGGCAGCGGGAACAAAATCAGCCCGACGATCGCCAGCACGTGAATGATAACGATGTATGCGAAGACGCCCTCTTTGCCTCGCACTGGTTTCCAAAACGGGCGTTCCCAGGGCCGTGTTTCCTGACTTGCGGCAATTTCCATGATTTCTCCAGCGATCAATTTTCGGTGAATGCGCGATGCGCCCTGGAATGCAGAACCTGACGGGCTAACTAACCATATCATCTTTCGTTGGAATACGCGCCAAATCTATTGTCTTTTTGCTGCGAAAAGAGAAAGAGTCAGGCACTTCCTGTGCGATAGAACACCAGAATTCGATTTACTTTCGAGTTTTCTGATCTTCGCCAGCGCTACGGGCTGGGTCAGAGGGCGGAAAGACGCGAAGGGCGAGTGAGAGCCGAACTATCGCTGCAGCTCGCGAAGCTGGTTGTTCAGCTCGTTGAGGTCGGAGTTCACGCGATAAAACCCGGGTTTCCATTTTCCGTTCGTCTCTTCGGCAGCAAATCGCAGCACAGCGAAGTCGCGGGCCTCGGGCGTGCCGTCGGAGAGACTCGGAAAGGTCTCGCCAAAGAATTGGACGTCGCGGCTGCTGACCATTTGCTCGCACTCATTCAGCGAAAGCACGGCCCGCAACATCCCCTGGTTCTTCGCGTGTGGTTGGCAGAAGTAGAGACTAGGCATGCTGGCATAATCGGCAGATGAGCAGGAAACTTGAATAGTACTCTCGTCCCGTTTTGCGCCGGAGTTCCTTCGGGGAATATGCCACCGGGCAACCCCGTTACTTTCTCCCCTACTTTCGCCTGTTTTTTTGAGCTTTTTGTGGCAATTCAGTTGCGGACTCGCGTTAGAATCCGGCAATTGCCCATCCGGGGTGGCCCAGTGGAAGACGAAAGACGGCGAACTCCCAGGTATCCGTTTATTGCGACGGTCGAGGTCATTCAAAAAGGAGCGCAGGCCGGCATTTCTGCCCGGGTCACGGAACTCAGTCTCTATGGTTGCTTCGTCGAAATGCCCGATCCGTTCCCCCAGGGCACAGAACTACTGCTCAAGGTGTACGCCAACGGAAAATACTTCGAGGCCGAAGGTGTGGCTGTCTACGCCAATCTGGGCCACGGCAGCGGCGTACGGTTTCAGAACGTACGGCCCCACTATGTGGGCGTCTTGAAGCAATGGCTGATCGAGGCGGCGCTGGCGAAGTTCGGCAAGAAAAATTAGAGCCGCCATTTCTCTAGGATTTTTCGGTTGCTTCTACGCGCTCCTAGGCTACCGGCGCTGCGCCCAAGCCAAGCCGTCCGGGTCATTCCCTGTTTCGATTCTGCCGGTGACCTCGAGCGTCTTCAGGTCCATCACGGCGACGGCGTTGTCTCCGCTCACTGCCACGTAAGCCCTGGCGCCATCGGGCTGTACCAATGTTCCTTCCGGATCCTTGCCCACATGGAGCCGTTTGCGCACCGTCCTGCCGGCGACATCCACAATCACCACCTCGCCGGCTTCAGGATCGGAGATAAGCGCGAGCCTGCCATCCGGGGTGAACTTCAGCCGGTTGGAGTGCTTGGTCTTCACGTCGATGGTTTGCGTCACGCGTTTTGTGGCGGTATCAATAATCGAAACGCTCCCATCCTGCGAATTCGCCGCCCATACTTCTTTTCCGTCAGGTGCAAGATCAAAACCCTCAGGACCTTTGCCAACCGCAATCGCCGTCACATTCCAGTCGCGTCCGTTGCGGATTTGTTCGATTTCGCAGATGGAATCGGATCCGATATTCGAGGTGAAGATGGTCTTCAAATCCTTCGCGACCACCACCATATGCGTGGAATTTTGTCCGGTGCCCAGGATCCAATCCACTCGCTTCGTGGCTGGATCGTAACGTCCGATCACTTTGTTGGCTTCGGCCGTAAAATAGACCTTGCCATCTGCGAAGGCCAAGCCGTGCGGCGCACGCAAGGTGCCCAGGTCCACGGGCGGGAGCGCTTTCTGCGCGATGAGGTCGATCACCGAGATGGTTTTCAATTGCCCGAGCTGCTGGCTCGCGTAATTCGAGATGTATGCAAATTTTCCGTCGTCCGACGCGACGACCTCATGCGGCGCACCGCCCGAGGGCACGTGGGCGACAATCTTCAAGCTGGTTGGGTCAACGATGGCCAGCTTTTCTGCGTCCTTCTCCAGCACCAGCAAGGCGGGCGAAGGTGTCTGGGCCCGGGTTCCTGGTGGCAGCGCGAAAACAGCAGCCAATACACCCGCGCAAACGGCAGCTAGCCGCACGTATACCCTCGCTTTTAAGGAAGCCATCCGCCGCCCTCCTCCTAGTTGCTTTGCAGACGCACTAGGCCGCGCAATTCTATAGAAAACGGCGACGGAGGTGTAGTCGTTATCGCCCCGCAGCCGCGGCTTGCTCATGCACGCGGGCCGTGCCGGATTCGGCGAGGAACCACGTGCGGCGTTCTGTCTCATCAATCCAGTTTTCGATGAGGCTAGTGGTGGCTGCGTCATTGTGCTTGGCACAGATCTCGTGCGCGACGCGCAGAGATCGCGTCAACTGCTGGTTGTCCGCGCACAGCTCGGCCAGCATGTCCTCCGGAGTGACAAACTCCGCGTTATTGTCCTTCAGTCTCTGGTGCTTCGCGACCTCGCTGATAGAGTGAATGGTCAGGCCGCCAATCTTGCGGGCACGCTCGGCGATGTCGTCGGTCATGGCGAAAATCTGGTCGGATTGTTCGTCCAAAAGCAGATGGTAGTCCCGAAAATGGGGACCACTCATGTGCCAGTGAAAGTTCTTGGTTTTCAAGTACAGCACGAATACATCAGCCAGCAACAGGCGCAGCTCATTCGAGATTTCCGCCACGCCGTCGCGACTCAAATCCGTTGGCGTGTCCAGCGCCTTTCTCACTCTTTCTTGGCTCGTTGCGTTCTTTGCCATAGCAGCCTCCTCGCTAAGCATGTTTCACCCCTGCCCCTTTACTTAGATGCCGCCTGGCCAGCAAGGGAGACAAAATCTTGGAGTTCGCATGCCGACGGCCAGGTGTCGATCCTGGCGCGAGCTGTTTCCTCAAAAGCCTGTCGCCCGTGCACTACGCCGAGTGCCGTCTCGCTTCGCTTCCGCGTGCCTGCAGATTCCCTGGCACAGTCCTCTTCTATAGAATCATCTGCTGCCGCTCGCAAGTCGACGCCAATGGAACGCAAAGAGGGAGTGCCGCCGTGAAATTTGCCAAGATCGTATTCTGGGTTGCAGGCATCTGGGGCCTGCTGGTCATCACACCGCTCTATTTTATGTTCGGTCTCATCAGCCGGCAGGACCCGCCAGCCATCACGCATCCCGGCTTTTACTACGGCTTCGTGGGCACGGCCCTCGCGTGGCAAGTTGCGTTTTGTTTCATAGCCACCGATCCCGTCCGCTACCGTCCGCTCATGCTGCCGAGCATCTTGGAAAAAGTCGCTTATAGCGCAGCCGTTGTCACGCTTTTTCTCCAAGGCCGCATGCACGGCTCCGACCTGGCTTTCGCCGGCACAGATTTTCTGCTCGGCGTGTTCTTCCTCATCGCTTATCTCAAAACTAAATCGCAACCATAAAATCATCGGCCGAATAATTGGGATAATCCCGAGCAGCCATATTGGGGCTTTTGCGAGTGCCATCCCTTGCCTACGCTGCAACAACGAACCTTGGGGGCCGCACGTGGCCCAGGTTTGCAAGGAGCCAGAACCATGCTGGAGACGGTACTAAAGCGTTTCGAAGAGCCCGATGAGGTGCGCACGTTCGAAAAAGGAAAATTTGAACTCGTTCGCATCGGAGGCATGACCATCGGCCGCGCCACCTACCAGCCCGGCTGGAAGTGGTCCGTGCATGTAGGGCCGGGCGTCGGTGCTGCGCGTTGCAACGTCGAGCACGTCGGGTTGGTCCTGTCTGGCTGTGCCACTGCCGCCATGGAAGATGGCACCATTCACGAACTCCGCCCCGGCATGCTTTTCTACATACCGCCCGGACCTCCCGGCCATGATTCTTGGGTCGTTGGCGATGTTCCTTATGTGTCCCTGCACTTCCTCAGCGCGGAGCACTACGCCGCCAAGTAGCGCCCGCGAACCAAACCGGAATCCACATGACGGCTTCATCTGATTTTATGGATTGGGCGTCCGCCCCTGGAAATCCTTCGACTCATCCGTTTGGGCGTAATCGCCGTACCTATACAGCGTTGGGCAGTGGGTATGTGCTCCTCTGAAGCGCCTAGCAGTTCGCAGCCGCTGGGCACACCCGATCCGGCAATTTTTCGCTTGACGGCGGGCCGCAATGAGAGGAGAACAGAGGAACCACAGCCCCGGATTGAGGGACGGGGTTTAGCTGGGCAGGTGTGCACTGCCGTCCTTCCCGAAGTCCGCGGAGTAATTTCAAA
>Ga0335081_10023258_pt1 | contig 10025 bp, 8 predicted proteins | sample Lox_Sample_35_FD_206713 | JGI IMG/M metagenome (GOLD analysis project Ga0335081, IMG submission 206713) | Soil microbial communities from Loxahatchee National Wildlife Refuge, Florida, United States - Lox_Sample_3.5 | ecosystem: Environmental > Terrestrial > Soil > Wetlands | place: USA: Florida... | reverse complement strand
ATCTGTTGGTCGGCGTACGAGGGTTGGCGCAAGCCATGGTCGAAGGCGCTCGAAATGCGGGAACGAACGCGGTATTCGTCGGCACGCCCGAGGAAGCCGGCGCATGGCTCGCCCGCGAAACGCGCGACGGTGACGTTGTGCTGCTCAAAGCCTCGCGCGGTGTGAAGCTGGAAAAGGCGTTAGAAACGTGGCAGTCAAAGCGAGTTGCCACCATCTGATTGCTGACTGCTAAAAGCTGTTTTCGGAGGCTCATTGCTCTATTGGCTGTTATTTCTGAAGCTGCAACACTATGTTGCGCCCTTCCGTATTTTTCGATACGTCACGTTCCGCACAGCCTTCGCCAGCCTCACCGCCTTGTTCACGGCTCTGATCGTCGGGCCACTCGTCATCGGGCGCCTGCGTGATTTCCAGATTGGCCAATATATCCGCGAAGAAGGTCCCAAGGCTCATCAGAAAAAGGCCGGCACACCGACGATGGGTGGCCTGCTGATCGTCATCGCCATCGTCGTACCAACGCTGCTCTGGGCTGATCTCAGCAATCGCTTCGTATGGATCGCCGTCTTTTCCGTCTGCGCCTACGCGGCTATAGGATTCACTGACGACTACACAAAAGTCACTCACCGACGCAATCTCGGCCTCACGGGACGCGCCAAACTCGGGCTGCAGATCGCGACCAGCATCATCATCGCCTCAATGCTGATCGCCATGCAGACCTATGGGATGTATTCGACGAAGCTCATCGTCCCCTTCTTCAAGCAATTTCATCCGGACCTTGTCGTCGGCACGCTGGAGCGCAATCCGCACCTCTGGCCGCTCGCCTTTCTGCCGTTCATGGCATTCGTGGCACTCGTTATCGTCGGCTCCAGCAACGCCGTGAACTTGACGGATGGGTTGGATGGACTCGCGATCGGCTGCACAGTGATCGCTGCGGGCGCTCTCACAGTCCTGACGTACGTCAGCGGTCACGCCACATTCGCGACGTATCTCGAACTTCAGCGAATGCCGCAAGTGGCTGAGCTGACAGTCTTCTGCGGCGCTATGGTCGGAGCCTCCATCGGATTTCTCTGGTATAACGCTCATCCCGCGGAAGTGTTCATGGGCGATGTGGGATCGCTCGCCCTCGGCGGCGCGATCGGAACCGTCGCTGTCATGGTGAAGCAAGAACTGTTATTGCCATTTATCGGCGGAATCTTCGTCATCGAAGCTCTCTCAGTCATCTTGCAAGTCGGATCGTACAAATTGCGCAAGAAGCGCATCTTCAAGATGGCGCCCATTCATCACCACTTCGAGTTGCTTGGATGGTCCGAATCCAAGGTGATCGTGCGCTTCTGGATCGCATCTCTGGTATTTGCTCTGTTTGCCCTCACGACCCTCAAGCTGCGCTAACCAGCCGGCAAAAGAATGTCGCTCGTTGATTTTTGATTGTCGAATAAACCCGCCTGCCCCCGGATGCGATAAGATTTCCATTCAACAACAAACAATCAGGAATTCAACAATTTTCCGCATGGAACTGAACGGCAAACGCGTGCTGGTGGTGGGCCTCGGCAAATCCGGCGTGGCCTCAGCTCTGTTTCTGAAGAAGCACGGGGCCAGCGTCGCTGTTTCCGATACCAAGAGCGGTGACGAGCTGCGCAACGAGATTCCGGTCCTGCTCGATCACGGAATCACGGTCGAAACTGGAGGCCATGGCGACCGCACTTTCCGCGGACAAGACCTGATCGTCGTCTCACCGGGAGTTCCGGTCGATGCGCCTCCGCTCGTACAAGCTCGTTCGCTTGGCGAAAGTGTCATTGGAGAGGTTGAACTCGCGGCACAATTTTTGCCCGGTCCTATCGTTGCCATCACCGGATCCAACGGCAAGACGACCACAACCACCCTCACCGGCGAAATTATGGCGGCTGCCGGATTCGCCACTCTGGTCGGTGGCAATATCGGGACGCCGGCGATCTCGCTCGCCGACCGCGCGAACAAAGAAACGATCATCGTGCTGGAAGTCTCGAGCTTCCAACTCGAAACCATCGCGACGTTTCGCCCCAAGGTGAGCGTTGTGCTCAACGTCACTCCCGACCACCTAGATCGCCACCGTACGCTCGATGTGTACGTAAACGCGAAAGCCCGCATCTTCGAGAACCAGCAGCCGGGTGACTTCGCCGTTCTCAACGAGGATGATCCAACGTGCCTCACCTTAGCCGCACGGACGAAAGCACAGGTCTTCTGGTTCAGCCGCCATAAGGAAGTTCGCGAGGGAGCGTGGGTTCGCGACGGCAAGATTTTGTTCCGGGATGCGAACGGCCAACGCGAAATTCTGGATGTCGCCGACATTCCCCTAAAAGGCGCGCACAATCTTGAGAACGTTCTGGCGGCGGTTTGCGCCGGGGCCCTGATGGGTTGCGCTCCCGAAAAGATCCGGCAGGCTGTTCGGGATTTCAAGGCCGTCGAACACCGGCTGGAATTCGTCGCGTCGATCCGCGGCGTCGATTATTACAACGACTCCAAGGCCACCAATGTGGACGCGACGATCAAGGCGCTGGAGTCATTCCCCGCGAACATTCATCTGATTCTTGGCGGCAAGGACAAAGGCAGCGACTACACCGTTCTCAACGACCTGCTACGAAAACGCGTGAAGCGCGTTTACACAATCGGCGCGGCAGCGGCCAAGATCGAATCGCAGATCGTTTCCGCCAAAGACGGCGGCCCCGAACTCGTCCACGCCGAAACCCTCGAGAACGCCATCCGCAAAGCCAACGCTGTCGCCCAACCTGGCGACATCGTTCTGCTGGCGCCCGCCTGCGCCAGCTTCGATCAGTTCAAGAGCTACGAGCATCGCGGGAAGGTCTTCAAAGAAATAGTCCGCTCGTTGAGCTAAGTGTTCTTTTCACCACGGAGGCACAGAGACACGGAAAAATCTTTAATCTGCTGTCTCCGTGTCTCGGCGCCTCCGTGGTGAATTTGCAGCCGCGTACCAAAACAATCAACAATCAAAATTCAATAATCGACAATTCTTTCTCAACTCTCCGTGGTGAAATAAGTGTCCCATGGCGAAGCGAGTGAGTGTCGACCGCTGGCTGTTCACCGTCACGATGCTGCTGGTGTTCGTCGGGCTGGTGATGGTTTTCTCCGCTTCCGCCGTCATGGCGCGCGAGCGTTTCGGCTCGCCCTATGCATTTCTCTCCAAGCAGCTGATCTGGGCCGTTGCCGGACTCGCCGTCATGGTGGTAACGATGCGGGTCGATTACCGGCGCTACGAGAATCCGGGCCTGGTCTTTTCGTTCATGGGCGTGACCACGCTGCTGCTGATCTCGGTCTTCTTTCTCGATCGCTCGCACAATACGCATCGCTGGATTCACGCTGGAGGCTTCTCGTTCCAGCCCTCCGAACTCGCGAAGCCCGTCTTAATCCTGTTCCTCGCGTACTTCCTCGAGAGCCGCGGCAAGATGATGGATGATGTGCGCAACACGCTCATTCCCGCCGCTGCTCCAGTCCTGGTCTTTCTCGGACTCATCGTCTTGCAGCCGGATCTGGGCACCGCCATCGCCTGCGCCAGCATTTCCGCCTGCATCCTGTATGTCGCGGGCATGCGGATGCGCTATTTCGCATACGCCTTCGCCGCTGCCCTCCCGCCACTCTACTTCCTGATCTTTCATGTTGCATGGCGCCGCGACCGCATCCTGGCATTCCTCAATCCATACGCAGACCGGCAAGGCAGCGGGTTCCACATCATTCAGTCGTTGATCGCGGTCGGCACGGGGGGCATCACGGGCGTGGGATTGATGGAAGGGAAGCAGAAGCTGTTTTATCTGCCCGAGCCGCATACCGACTTCATTTTTGCCGTGACGGCCGAAGAACTCGGGCTGGTCGGGGCAGTTTTTGTCGTGACGCTGTTTGCAATCTTTCTCTGGCGCGGCATGAGAGCGTCGTGGCGGACGGAAGACCTGTTCGGGCGCTATCTCGCCGTGGGCATCACCAGCATGGTTGTCCTGCAGGCCTTCATCAACATCAGCGTAGTGCTCGGCATGATGCCCACCAAGGGCATTCCCCTGCCACTCGTTTCGTACGGTGGATCGTCGCTATTCGTGACGCTGGCCTGCATTGGCGTGCTGCTGAACATCACCAAGCAGACCGAGTAGGGAAATGTTGATTGTTGAATTTTGATTGTTGATTTATTTTCTCCTTGTGGCTCAGGTGCTGCCCATCTCCATGGTTTTTCAATCAACAATCAACAATCAAAAATCAACAATTCGGCGTGTCGTTGGAATCGCCGCGGCTCAGTAGATCATGCGCGCAATCCTGGCGGGCGGAGGCACTGGCGGTCACGTGATCCCGGCGCTCGCCATCGCCAACCAACTCAAAAAAGATTATGCCGCCGAGATATTGTTTATCGGCACAGCGCGCGGCATCGAGAATCGCCTCGTCCCAGCAGCCGGATATCCTCTGCAACTCGTTCGCGTCGGCGGTCTCAAGAACGTCAGCCTGATGACCCGCCTGAAAACTTCTTTCGACCTTCCCCGCGCTATTTGGGGCGCTGGGCGCATGTTGAACGAGTTCGCGCCTGACGTTGTCATCGGCGTGGGCGGATACGCATCGGGTCCGGCGATGCTGTCCGCCGTGTTGAAGCACATCCCAACGCTGGCCTTCGAGCCGAACGTCGTTCCCGGATTCGCCAACCGCATGGTCGCCAAATTCGTATCGGGGGCGGCGGTCCATTTCGAAGAAAGCGCAAAATACTTCCGCAACGCCGAGGTCACCGGAGTTCCGGTTCGTCAAGCATTTTTCGAAATTCCCCCCAAGCGCGGCGGAACGCCAACTGTTCTTGTTTTCGGCGGAAGCCAGGGCGCGCACGCCATCAATGAAGCTGTATTCCGCTGTCTGCCGGTCCTGCAGCGCGAAGCGCCCGGGATTCACATCATTCATCAGACCGGAGAGCGTGACTATAATGACGCGCTGGCGGCCTACAAGTCGCACCACGAGTCGGCCGAAGTCTTCAAGTTCATCGAAGACATGCCGGGTGCATTTGCGCGGGCCGATCTGGTTGTGTGCCGTTCGGGAGCGAGCACCGTAGCCGAGATCGCAGCCGCAGGGAAACCGGCCGTGTTCGTTCCATTTCCGCGCGCAGCGGACGATCACCAGCGGGTCAATGCGGAAGCGCTCGCGAAGCACGGCGCCGCTGTCGTCGTAGAAGAAACCAGACTCGAAGGAGTTTGGCTGGCCGAAACCATCGCGGTGCTCTTGCAAGATCCGCACCGCCTCCGAGAAATGAGCGAAGCAGCGCGAGCCCTGTCGCACCCAAACGCAGCGCGGGATATTGCGGCAATGGCAGCACGGGTCGCAGGAATTGAGTCATTGAGTGAATGAGCCATTGAGTCATTGAGTGCATTACTCAATCTCTCAATGGCCCGATCGCAATATCGCCCGATAGGGTCATATGTTCGCCAAAATCCAACGCATCCATTTCGTGGGCATCGGCGGGATCGGCATGAGCGGCATCGCCGAGGTCCTGGTGAATCTTGGCTATAAGGTCTCCGGCTCCGACCTGAAGAGTTCGGCGGTCACGCACCGCCTTGCCGACCTCGGAGCAATCACGTTCGAAGGGCACCGCGCCGACAACATTGCCGGAGCCGAAGTGGTCGTCACGAGTTCGGCGATCGCCAAAGAGAATCCTGAAGTCATCGAGGCGCACAAACTGCACATCCCGGTGATCCAGCGCGCCGAGATGCTTGCCGAACTGATGCGCCTGAAATACGGCATCGCCATTGCCGGCATGCATGGTAAGACAACGACCACATCGATGGTCGCGGCCGTCCTGGCCGCCGGAGGCCTTGATCCGACAGTCGTCGTCGGAGGCCGCGTCGACGCCATGGGTTCGAACGCTCGTCTCGGCAAGTCGCACTATCTCGTCGCGGAGGCCGATGAGAGCGACCGTTCCTTCCTCAAGCTCTCCCCGATTCTCTCCGTCGTCACCAACATCGACCGCGAGCACATGGACACCTACCGCAACATGCGCGACGTGAAGAACACGTTTCTCGAGTTCATGGATCGAGTCCCGTTCTACGGAATGATCGTCGCCTGCAACGACGATCCCCTGCTGCGCAAACTTATCCCCGAGGTGCAGCGGCGCATCGTGACCTATGGCACGAAACGCGGCTCCGATTTTCTGATCAAGTCGGAGGAGACAAAGCGGGAAGGCAGCGGCGATTCACGTCCATACAGCCGGTTCCATGTGACGTATCAGAAACGCGATCTCGGCGAGTTCACGCTGCACGTCCCGGGCGCGCACAACGTCCTCAATGCCACAGCCGCGATTGCAGTGGGTCTCGGTCTCGATGTTCAGGTCGAGGCGATCCGCTCTGCGCTCGACCAGTTCCGTGGCGTCGATCGCCGCTTCCAGCTCAAGGGACGCGCTGCCGGCATCAGCGTGATCGACGATTACGGCCACCATCCTACCGAGATCAAAGCTACGCTGGCCGCGGCCCGCCAGTGCGGATTCAACAAGATTCACGTCATCTTCCAGCCCCATCGCTACACCCGCACCCGCGACCTGATGGACGAGTTCACAACCGCCTTCTCTGACGCCGACACGCTTGCCGTGCTCGATATCTACGCCGCTAGCGAACCGCCCATCGAAGGACTCACAGGAGAAGCTCTGGCAGAGAAGATTCGCGAAAAGAGCGGCAAGCCGGTTCAATACGTGAACTCTTTTCGGGTCGCCATCGAAGCCGTAACGAAGTCGGCGAAGGAAGGCGACATGATCTTGACCCTGGGCGCTGGCAGCGTGTCGCAACTCGGGCCTGCAATTCTGGAAGGGCTTGAAGGAGCCTTAACATCGCGCGAGGAAACCCATTGAGATCCATCCAAATGATCTGTCGTTCACTCTCGCTTCCCTTTCTGAGCGCGGCATTACTCTGTCATCTGACGTACTGCTCCGCTCAGCAGACACCGCCCACCACAAAGCCTACGCCCGCCGAAGGCGACTACGTCATTCACAACTTCCAGTTCAAATCCGGTGAGACACTCCCTGAATTGCGCATGCATTACACGACCTTGGGTAAGCCCGCTCGCGATGCCGGCGGCAAGGTGACAAATGCAGTGCTGATCCTTCACGGTACCGGCGGCACCGGACATCAATTTTTGGCACCCCAATTCGCAGACGTCCTATTCGGCCCAGGGCAATTGCTAGACGCGGCTCAGTATTTCCTCATCCTCCCCGACAACATCGGCCATGGAAAATCCAGCAAGCCGAGCGACGGCATGCACGCCCACTTCCCGCAGTATGACTATGACGACATGGTTGCTGCGCAGCACGATTTGCTCGAAAAAGGGCTCGGCGTGAATCACCTCCGGCTCGTCATGGGCACATCCATGGGCTGCATGCATTCGTGGATCTGGGGAGAAACCTATCCCGACTTCATGGATGCCTTAATGCCCCTTGCATGCTTGCCGGTCCAGATTGCCGGACGCAATCGTTTGTGGCGCAAGATGGTGATCGACGGCATTCGCCAGGATCCAGAATGGAAAAACGGCGACTATACGACCGAGCCGCGCGCAGCGCTGCAGATTTCCGCCGATTTTCTGCTGATGGCCGGCAGCGCGCCGCTGCTCATGCAAAAGAACCTTCCGACGCGCGACGCCGCCGACAAGTATCTCGACGACTCCATGAAGCGCATCACGGCGAATCTCGATGCGAATGATTTTCTCTACGCCGTGGGAGCATCGCGCAATTACGATCCGTCTGCGAAACTCGAGACGATCAAAGCCCCCGCGATGTTCGTGAATTCCGCCGACGATTTCATCAATCCCCCGGAACTCGGAATCGCCGAGCGCGAGATCAAACGCGTGCCTCATGGCAAGTTCGTGCTGATCCCGATCTCCGACCAAACTCACGGCCACGGAACCCATACGTGGGCGGTCGTATGGCAGCAATATCTGGCGGAGTTACTCGAGGAATCTCGACATTAGGGGTTCACGATGAAAGAGTGACTTAACATGAGGAAGATATGGATTTGCTGCCTGCTAGCGATTGTTCCGCTAACACTGGTGAGAGCTCAGCGCCCCCGGAGTTCCTCCGCGAAGGCGCTGCCAAATGCGCCCGAACGCCGGGACGCAAGAGAACTCTACACACCTCTCGTCGCCGCTAATAATCGATTTGCAGTGAAATTCTTCAAGGCGGCTTACGCGCACTCTCCACGTGAGAATGTGCTGACGGCTCCCGCTTCAATGTCATACTCCTTCGCACTTCTCCTGAATGGTGCCCAGGGCGAAGGACGAGACCAGATAGCCGACCTTTTCAACCTTAAAGGCCTTAGCATTGCCCAAATCAACGAGGGTAACGCAGCGCTACGCGACTTGCGCAAATCATACGTTCTGGGTAAGTCAGAACGGAGGTTCGGTCCGTTGACGGACCCGGATGGGCGATCGTTCCAGCCTTACACCCTCGCGGGAGCCCTATGGGTGCGAAAAGGAAACTTCACCCACGCGTTCCTTGAAAGGAACAGGGAGTCCTATGGGTACACGGTATTTCCTCGCAGGCCCACAGTCTCCGAGGTCAATCGCTGGGCTTCATCCACGACACATGGCAAGGTCAACAAAGTCGTCGACGATTTGAAGGATGACGGTTTTGCGCTCGCCACTCTGGTCCATTTCAAATCAAAGTGGGTGATTCCGTTCTTGCCATCGGATACACATCCAGCAGATTTTACTTTGCTCTCTGGTGAGAAGAAGCAAGTTCAGATGATGCCCAGGCACGACCCGGACTTCATTTACCTAAAGGGCCCACACTTTCAAGCGGTGCGGCTGAATTTCTTCGATGCCGCCATGTTTATCGTCTTGCCAGATGAGGATTCGAGTTTGCAAGCCTTTGTTGACACGCTGAATCCGGATATCTGGCAGTCCTGGAACAGTCAGTTCGGCCCACATGAAGGCTATTTGGAATTGCCCCGCTTCGAGATTAAGTCCGAGCGAAATTCCAAAGAGGTGCTTCAGGAGATGAGGTTAACCTTGCCGTTCTCCGATTTCAGCACCTTCATTCCCATGGTTGGGCTCCCAGGAGGAGCAAAGTTGACACGCGTGCAAGAAAGCGCCGACATGAAGGTCGATGAGACTGGAGCCGAGATCATTTTCACCGGAGTAGTCGGCGGAGTTCCCGGTGGCGTTTGTGGGAATTGTCCACCGCCCCCACCGCCTTTCCATATGATTGTTAATCGCCCGTTCTTCTTCTGGATCGTCGATACACGCACGGATCAAGTGCTTCACATGGGTTCCGTTGTGGAACCTTAGTTTGCGGAAGCAGATGTGAGCTTTTGGAGCGGAACCCTCTGGCCGACCTCTTCCGTATCTTTCTTTGCTAACACTTTCTACCGCCCTCCGTCTATCTGGCATAAGGGGTTAAGGCCATGAAAACACAAGCATGGGGATGGCTGGCCGTAGCGGTTCTGGCCGCCGGACTTAACGCAAATTATCACGACGGTGGCATGCAGTGGGCGCACCGCGTCGTCGACCAGATCGAACATAACAGCAGCGCTGTGATGGCCTTGGCCACCGGACACGCGGACCAATTTCTGACCGAAGCTCGCTTCCTGACGACCCGCAGCGAAGTCGCTTCCTGCCGCTTCAGCGAGGCGATCGCACGGGCCCAGAGCCGAATCGACGAGTCCGAGGCAAACTTCGACCGATTCCGCGCAATGTCGGAACGTGAAGAAGCTCAACTCGTACGTCTCGAAGCCAACCGCGCGCGCATTGAGGCCAGGATGGCACAGGTTCGGATCCCAGCCATTGCGTTCAGCCCGGTAGTAGTGCGAGTCCCCAAGATCGACATTTGTCCACGGATCCGCGTCAGCGTCCCGCGGCCTCCTCATGTGCAGATGCCGCGGATGCCTGAAATTCACATCGCATCCGCCAGCGCTGGTCCAGTCTAAGAATCTTCCAATAGCCTCCTGGAAGCGCGGGCGTGGAATGGGAACCACGCCCGCTTTTTTGTTTCCTGCGATTCCATTCGAAGACAACTGTGGCGAGCAGATTGGCAAAAAGCAGAT
>Ga0335081_10023257_pt1 | contig 10025 bp, 11 predicted proteins | sample Lox_Sample_35_FD_206713 | JGI IMG/M metagenome (GOLD analysis project Ga0335081, IMG submission 206713) | Soil microbial communities from Loxahatchee National Wildlife Refuge, Florida, United States - Lox_Sample_3.5 | ecosystem: Environmental > Terrestrial > Soil > Wetlands | place: USA... | reverse complement strand
CGGGGAGTTCAGCAGGATGAGCCGGGTCCGCTGGGTGATGGCCCTGGCCAGCTCGCCGGTGTCGGGACGGAAGCCCGGCGGGCGCAGCGTGACCGGGACGCGGACGCCGCCGGCCATGGCGATGTTCGCGGCGTAGGAATCGTAGTAGGGCTCGAACGCGATCACCTCGTCGCCCGGCTCGACCAGGGCGAGCATGGCGGCCGCGATCGCCTCGGTGGCGCCCGCGGTGACCAGCACCTCGTCGTCCGGGCCGTAGCGCAGCCGGTAGAACCGCTCGTCGTGCGCGGCCACGGCCCGGCGCAGCTCCGGGATGCCCGGTCCCGGCGGGTACTGGTTGCCCCGGCCGTCGAGGATGGCGTCGGCCGCGGCCCGGGCGATCTTCGCCGGGCCGTCGCGGTCGGGGAAACCCTGGCCCAGGTTGATCGATCCGGTCGCGACCGCGCGCGCGGACATCTCGGCGAAGATCGTCGTGCCGAGGCCCGCCAGGCGCCGGTTAAGCAGTGGTCGCTTGGACGGTGCTTGCTCAGGCAGGGGTCGGCTCACCTGACTATGACATCACGCCGGGGCCGGATCCGGACCTCACATCGAGCCGGTCCCGGACATCCTCCTGGTGAGGAGGAGATCTTATGACCGGCTACCGGCCCTGCGCCGTCTGCCTGCCCGCCGGCTACCGAGCCTGGAAGGCCGGCAGACTACCGGACTAGGCTGCTCGTATGCGTGTCGCCTTGTGTCAGATACCGGTCAGCTCGCTGCCTGAGGTCAACTCCGGGCGGGTCAGGGACGCCCTGGCCGAGGCCGCGGACCGGGGCGCCGGCCTGGCGGTGTTCCCCGAGGCGACCCAGGTCAGGTTCGGCTCGGACCTGCGGGCCGCGGCCGAGCCGGTCGACGGCGGCCCGTTCTGCTCGGGGCTGGCGGCCGCGGCCAAGCAGACCGGGGTCGCGCTGGTCGCCGGGGTCTTCGAGCCCGCCCCGGGCGGGCGGGTGTACAACACCGCGGTGGCCTACGACGGCGCCGGCGAGCTGGTCGCCAGCTACCGCAAGCTGCACCTGTTCGACGCGTTCGGGCACCGGGAATCCGATCAGGTCGCGCCGGGCGCCGCCCCTGTCATGTGCACGCTGGCCGGAGTGCGGGCCGGCCTGGCGATCTGCTACGACGTGCGGTTCGGCGAGCTGTCCCGGGCACTGGCGGCGGCCGGGGCCGAGCTGCTCGTGCTGCCCGCCGCCTGGGCCGCCGGGCTGTTCAAGGAGGAGCACTGGGTCACCCTGGTACGCGCCCGCGCCATCGAGAACACCGTGTGGGTGGCCGCCGTGGGGCAGGTGCCCGACCCGGACGAGCGGCCCACCCGGGCCGCGACCGGCATCGGGCGCAGCATGCTCGTCGACCCGCTCGGCGTGGTCCGGGCCGATCTCGGGCCCGCGCCCGGCGTGGCGGTCGCCGAGGTCGACACCGACCTGATCGGCGCCGTCCGGGCCACCCTGCCCAGCCTCGCCAACCACCGTGACGACGTGTTCGGCCCGCCGCCCGCCGTTCGCGGTGCGGGATAGGCCAGCACCCCCAGGTTGCCGCTCGCCGGGCCGTCGCGGGGTGCGCCGGCGGGCACGCCGCCCGGGCGCGGATCATCGCGGGTCAGATTCCCCGCTACAGGGTGTTTAGGTGGGCTGGATTCGGCGAGCGGTATGACCCTGGGAATCTAGTCTCCGGCTATCCGTCTTCGCCGGGTTGCTGCACTTCCCCGGGACTGGCCGTTCTCAGCGGAACGAAGGACAGCCGCCGGGCGACGACATCGGCGGCGACCTCCGAGATCGGCCGGGCCTCGGCATAGGCACGGGCCCGCAACGCCACCAGTGCGTCGGTGACAGGGACTCCCAGCTGCACCGAGATCATCCCGGCGGCCTGATGAACTTCCGCGCGCCGCTCGGTGAACCCCTGCCCGACCAGCTCGACCGCGCCCGGCGCCAGCCCGCCGCGGTCATCCAAGACCAGGATCAGCGCCGCCTCGGCGTAAAGCAGCAACATGCCCAGCTCATCGGCGTTCAGCCCGCCACCGTTCTCTCGGTACAGCGCCAGTACCCCCACCCGGGTGGCGCCCGAACTCACCGGCACGGCGAAGATCGCCGCCACCCCGCGTGCCAGGGCCGCGGGCGCAAGTTCCGGCCAGCAAGCCAGGACCCGGGCATCCGCCAGGTTCTCGGCCAGCACCGGCGTATTGCCTGCCAATGCCTCGATGCACGGACCCTGCCCGAGAGTTGTCTGCAGTTCCTCCAGCTCATCGCTACGGGTGTCGGTGGCGAACACCGGCTCGGGCATCCCGCGATCGGACGCAATTGACAGCGCTGCCCCACCCCTGGCCGCCTGGGCACAGGCTACGACCGCGTGCCGGGCTCCCATGGCCACCTTTTCCCGGCGGGCCAGCGCGACTATGGACAGCCACACCCCGATGGAACTTCGCGTCACGGCAGTTCTCTCACCAATGGGCGGAAATGCCGATATGCTCTCGCCCTTCGCCCGCATCGGCGAAGAGCCCGCTGTCCTCATCGGCCGTGACAAAGGTCCCCCTGTGCCCGCGGCCGGAAGCCTGATCACCCCCGGGCTCTAGCCCGCCCCGGGCCGCCTGGCCAGGGCGTCATGGGGGATCTTGCGGTCGACCACCTCGCGGGCGACCTCGGTGAGCCTGCGATTGTGATCGCGCGCGTACCTGTTCAGCAGCTGGAACGCCTCGTCTACCGTGGTGGACAGGTGCTCGGCGAGCATTCCTTTGGCCTGCTCGATGGCGATGCGGCTGTGGAGGGCCGCCTGCAGCTGCCCGGCCAGCATGCTGCGCTCCCGGATCGCCCGTTCCTGGATCAGCGCGATAGTGGCGACCTGGGCCATGGCCCGGGCGATCTCCAGGTCCGCGTCGCTGAACGGCTGATCGCTGCCGCGGAAGAGGTTGAGCGCGCCGATGATGTCCGCGTGCGCCCTCATCGGCACCGCGCACAAGGCGTGGAATCCTGCCTCCGAGGCCCGGGGCGCGAAGACCGGCCACCGGGCGTGAGTTTCCGCGCCGCTGGCCTGCACGGCGTGGCCGGTGCCGAACGCGTCCAGGCACGGGCCCTGCTCGCTCTGGATCTCGAACAGCTCCAGCAGCCGCATCCGCTCCTCGGAGGAGGCCACGAGCCGCAGTCCGCCGCGCGCGTTGGCGAGCATCACGCTGGCTGCTTCGGCCCCGATGATCTCCACCGAGTCGGCAGAAAGGCTCTGCAGGAACTCGACGATGTCGAATTCGTCGGCCAGCGTGTCCGCGAGGCGCACGAACGCGCGGGCCAGCAGGCGCTCGCGGCGCCTGGCGTCGTCGCCGTTGCCCCCTTCCCGTGCGCTGCCGTGACCGCTGCTGGCCTCACCCATCGAATCTCACCCGCCGTTCGACGACGTCCTGGGCTATGTCGTAGATGGAACGACCGCTCTGGAAAGCCGAGGCCCGCAGCCGGGCGAGAGCGTCGGCCGGTGTCGCATCCAGCTGCGCGGCGATCATCCCGGTAGCCTGGTGCACCACGATCCGGTCCAGGCCGGCCATGTCGAGCAGCGCCGCCAGGCCGGGATGCCCGGGCGGGTCCTGCAGGTACAGCATCGCGTCGCGGGCGATGTCGGCCGCGACCAGGGCGTCCGCCAGCTGCCCGTCGCTGAGCATGCCGGGCTCGTCGCGGTACAGGTCGAATACGCCGATGCAGGTCGCCCCCACGCCGAGCGGAAAGCAGAACTCGGCGCGCACCCCGGGCTGGGCGGCGGCGGCGGTGAAGACCGGCCACCTGGCCGCTGCGCTCGCGAGGTCGGGCAGCAAGACAGGGCTCCCGGATGCGCAGGCCTCCAGGCACGGCCCTTCGCCCAGCTCGAACTGCAGGTCCGTGATCACGCTCGAATGCCGCCCGGCATCCGCCAGCGTGCCCAGCAGTTCGGCGCCAGCGATCAGCGCCAGCGTGCAGCCCGACGCCGCTAGCTCGGTGACCGCGAACAGGGAGAGCCGCCGCATCAGCTCATCGACGCGCGTCGTGGCGCCGCCTCCAGTTACTGCGGCCACGATGCGCGCTCTCCGCTCGTCTTCACGCGCCACAGCCCAGCTCCTCTGCCCCATGCTGCACCGCCGCCCCGCGGGGAGATCCGGTCCGCATAGCCGACGAGAGCCCGGCGGCTGCTGTGGTGGCGGCTGCTGTAGTGTAGCGTGCCGAGTCATGGGCAGAGGCCTTTAACTCCTGGCTGCTGCCGGGCATACTGAGAAGCAGCGAAATCAGCTTGCGCGGCAGGCTGGTCCGGACAATGCGCTACCTTGCCGCTCGCAACGTCACCGACGGCAGCGAGGTAACCATGCAGACGCTCCGCCGCATCGGCGCGTCCCCGTGTCCGGGCGCCGGGCGGGTGGGGGCCGTAGGCTCTGCGCCACAACGGCCTACCTGTCACAGCGGATGGCATCTCCGTTCCCGGTGCGGTGGAAAGGCCAGCAGGCGGTGGTCACGCTTCCGGAGCACATTGACAGCTTCAACGCCGGCCAGGTCCGCGAGCAACTGCTGTAGATCATCAACCGCGGTGCGACCGTGCTGATCGCGGATCTGACCGGGACCGTTTGGTGCGATTACCCCGGCGCGTGCAGTTCGCCGCGGTCGGCGCCGCAGCGCTGCTGGAGAGGCGGGCTGACCTTCTCGGCCAGCCAGGACGCATCGACTATCCAACCGAGATCAAGAAGTGGCGGGCCCTTGCCGATCAGGCACGGCGAATGGCCGAACGCCGGGAGCAGCCGCCGTGACCTGATCCGGTCGCCATCGGCTGCTGCCGTGCGCATGGTCCGGCCCGGCGGGAAACGGGAACGGAACTGAACCGGGCAGTAGCGAGGGGGCCACTCGCAGATGGGCCAAAGCCATACCGAATCCGGGGATGCGCGGATCGACGTGTTCTTGGTGGATGATCACCAGGTTGTCCGGCAGGGGGTGCGCGTCTTGCTGGAGGCCGAGCCGGATATCACGGTGGTGGGAGAGGCGGGTACCGCATCAGCGGCGCTGGCCCGCATCCCCGCGCTCAAGCCCGATGTGGCGGTGCTGGACGTGCGGCTGCCCGACGGGGACGGGGTGAGCGTGTGCCGGGAGATCCGGTCGGCGGTACCGGGCGTGGCCTGCCTGATGCTTACCTCGTTCAGCGACGAGGAGGCACTGTTCGGCGCCATCATGGCGGGAGCCGCGGGATACGTGCTCAAGCAGATCCGCGCTTCCGGCCTGGTCGCCGCGGTGCGCATCGTGGCGTCTGGCCAGTCGCTGCTAGACCCGCAGGCGGTCGGCCAGGTGATGCGGTGGATGCGGGAGCAGGCGCAGCAGCCCAGCCCGCTGGGCGGGCTGAGCGACCAGCAGAAGCAGATCCTGGAGCTGATCGGCGAGGGCCTGACCAACCGGCAGATCGGCCATCGGCTGCTGCTATCCGAGAAGACGATCAAGAACTACGTCACAGAACTGTTCGGCAAGCTGGGCATCCACCGGCGGGCGCAGGCCGCTGCCTTCGCCGCGCGGGTCTTCTCCGGCGACCGCGGGGAACGGCCACCGTGAAGCGCCCGAGATAGCGGTCACCGGGCACGCTGAGCTGCTGACGTCACTGGCCGCATGTCCGGAACCCGATGATGGGAGAACTGGTATGACCTCGCTGCCTGAGGCTCCGGCTGGCCCGGTGCTGCCCAAGGCCCGGACCGGCATCCGGGGCCTGGATGAGATCATTCGGGGCGGACTGCCCCGGGGCAGGTCGACGCTGATCACCGGCGGCCCCGGGTGCGGCAAGACGCTGCTGGGGCTGCAGTTCCTGGTCGCGGGGGCCCGGGAGCACGGCGAGCCGGGCGTCCTGGTGACCTTCGAGGAATCCGCCGAGGAGGTCGCCGTGAACGTCGCCTCGCTGGGCTTCGACCTGGACGGCCTGCAGCGGGACGGGCTGCTGGCCGTCTATGCGTTCCGGGTGGAGCCGACCGAGGTCGCCGGGACGGGAGCATTCAACCTCGAGCCGCTGTTCGTGCTGCTGGACGACGCGATCACGCGGCTGGGCGCCAGGCGGGTGGTGCTGGACACGATCGAAGCGCTGTTCGGCGCGTTCGCCGCGCAGGCGGTCGTGCGCAGTGAGCTGGTCCGGCTGTTCGCCTGGCTGAAGGAACGGGAGGTCACCGCGATCGTGACCGGCGAGTCCGGCGACGGCGGCGCGCTGACCCGGCACGGGATCGAGGAATACGTGTCGGACTGCGTGATCGCACTGGACCGCCGCAACTGGAACGAGGTTTCCACCCGGCGGCTGCAGGTGGTCAAGTACCGCGGATCGGCGCACGGGACCAACGAGTACCCGTTCCTGATCACCGACCGCGGGCTTTCCGTGCTGCCGGTCACGGCAGTCACGCTGGACTACGGTGCGTTCACCGAGCGGATCTCCACCGGCGTGCCCCGGCTGGATGACATGCTGTGCGGCGGCCTGTTCCGCGGGTCGGCCGTCCTGGTCAGCGGGTCGGCGGGCACCGGCAAGACGACGCTGGGCGCGCTCCTGATCGACGCGGCGTGCGCGCGGGGCGAGCGGGCCCTGCTGATCTTGTTCGAGGAATCCCCCGGCGAGGTGATCCGCAACATGGGCTCGGTCGGCATCGACCTGGAGCGCTGGGTGCAGGCGGGCCTGCTGCGGATATGGGCGGTCCGGTCGGCCGAGTTCGGCCTGGATAACCACCTGGCGATGGTGTCCGGGCTGGTCGCCGAGCACGCGCCCGCCGTCGTGGTCGTCGACGGGATCGGCAGCCTGATCAGCGGCCCCTCCCGCAGCGAGGTGGCCTTGATGCTGGCCCGCAAGTTCCACATGTTCAAGGACCGGGGAATCACCGCGATGGCGACCGTCTTGACCGGGCAGGACGCCGAGACCGCGATCGGCGGGTCCTCGCGGGCCGACACCTGGCTGCTGCTGCGCAACGTCGAGTCCGGCGGCGACGGTGGCCGGCTGCTGTTCGTGCGCAAGTCACGGGGCACGGCCCATTCCAGGCAGATCCGCGAGTTCGTGCTCACCGGCCACGGGATCGAGCTCGCCGACGTGTATGCGGGCCCCGCAGGAGTAATGACCGGGTCCGCCCGGCTCGCCCAGACCGACCGGGGGCTCGGTGACCAGCTGCCGCATGACCAGGACGCGACGCGGCGCAGGCGAGAGCTGGCAAGACGCATCGCGCAGGGGCAGGCGCAAGTGGCCATGCTGCAGGATGAGCTCGCTGCGGAGGAGGCCGGGCTGGAGCCGGCAGCTGACCGCCAAGGGCGCCTGGCAGCCGATGCCCAGGCTGCCTGGTCCGACATGGGCGCTCAGCACCAGGCAAATCCCGGTGAGGACGATGACGAAGAACAGCGATGATCCCGCCGCGCGACATCAGCGGCAGCAGCCTGAACCGTACTAATCTCCCGCTGGCGCCTGACACCCCTACGACGGCGCCGGACGCAGACAGGGGCTTGGTGATAGCGATGCAACACAGCAGGCGTGACGTGGTCGACCTGGCGAACGTGGTCGGCGTGCTGCGTCGCTGCGGGTTCTCGCAGCTAGCTGACGAGGCGTCCCGGGACCTGCCTGATCCGGTCGATGTCGACCGGCTCGTGGCATGGGGCATGCGGCACGGCGTTTCCATGAATGACATGGTTAGCCAGATGGGCGGCAGCCCCTGACACGGGGGGTTCGCACGCGTGTTCCGGGCCGGGCTGTGGCAGGCGTCGTCCGCGGCGCGCAGCTTCTCGGCCCGTTCGGCGCCCTGGTCCCTGTCACTACCCCCGGTAACCGCCCCGCACCGTGCGTGTGATGGCCCGCGTCCGGTCCGGGCAGGCTCCCGCCTGCCCCCTGGTTCGTGACAGGAGGGGATGCAGAGCTCATCGGCCTGACTAGCCGGGCGGGCTTTACGTGTCGAGGTTCAGGCGTCGCGGAGGCGCAGGAGCACGCCCGCGGCCAGCAGCGCCGCCGCGGCCGATGCGGCCAGCACACCGAGGCCCGCCCACGGGCTGATGACCTCGCGCAGCCCGGTGGTGTTCAGGATGGTCAGGCCGGCGTTCGTCGGCGTGTACCGCCCGGCCCAGCGCTGCCAGGCAGGCCCGCTGCCGAGAAACAACGCGATGACCGGCGGGACGTACAGTATGCCGAGCACCGCGCCGGTGGCGGCGGCCGAGTCCCGCGCGATCGTGGCGATGCCCAGGGCGAGCAGTCCAACGAGCGCGAGGTAGAGCACCGAGCCCGCGGCCGCCCGGACCGTCGGCCCGTGGGCCAGCGACACGACGGCGAAACCGTGCGCGGCGGTGATGCCGTTGGCGGTCAGGATCAGCCGCCCGGCCGCGAGGCTTCCGGCCACCGCCGCCGCCGCGGAGACCAGGACCACGCCGGTCAGCACCGCGGCCTTGGCGGCCAGCACCATCCAGCGCCGGGGCATGGCGGTGAAGGTCGTGCGGATCATGCCGGTGCTGTACTCGTCGCTGATCACCAGCACGGCCAGAACCGCGACCACAGCCTGGCCGACCTCGATCCCGGTCAGGCTCACCTTGGTGGGGTCGATCGGGCATCCGGTGCCGGCGCCGCACGTGGTGGCCGACGCGGTCGCGGCTCCGACCGCGATAGTCAGCATGCAAAGCGACAACGAGGCCAAGGCGTGGGCCGCTGCCGTCCTGCGGCACCGTACCAGGATCTCCGGCCTGGTCTGGGAACCCGGGCCGACGACACCGGGGTCTTTCACCCTGTACGCACGGGCGTGAGGCGAGGCCACGGCCATCCGCCCGGCGCTGCCGGCAGCCGGGCCACGACCGGTTCACTGCCGCAGGCCGGGCCGACGCCGGATGCTGACCGCACGGTCTCACTCGGGGGGCTTTACCCGGCCGCAGCCAGGGTCAGCGTGTCAGAGGTGGGCTTCGAGGACGTGTACAGGGCAGAGCGATCTGGACTGGTCCGCTTCGTGATCTCGCTGGGCGCTAGCCAGCATGAGGCCGACGATGCCGTTCAGGAGGCATTCGCGCTCGCCTACACGGCGTGGGACACGATCCGGGAGCCGCGCGCTTGGCTGCACGCCGTGGCCATGCGGCAGTATTACCGGGCAGACGCCCGCACCCGGGAGACCCCGATCGGCGACCGGCTTGCCGGGTACGCAGAACCGCTCAACAGCGGCGACATCGCGGTGTTCAACGACCTGGAACAAAGGGTCCGCGACGCCGTGGCCGCGTTGCCCGCCAGGCAACGCCAGGTCAGGGCCCTGACGGTGGCCGGGTTCACCGCCGCCCAGATCGCCCGGCAGCTCGGCTGCGACCAGGCGGCTGTCCGGCAGAACCAGGTCAGGGGACACGATAACCTCGCCCGGCAGCTCGGCATCGACAGGAGGCACCCGAAATGACCGGCCATCATCCCGACGATGCCAGCCGCCCGGACTACGACGACGCCGAGCTGGACGAACTGCTCGCCACCGCCATGGATGGCATCCTCGCCAAGCTGGAAGCCGGATTCGACCCGGACACCGGCCTGGCCGACATCTACGCCCGCTGCGCGGCGGCCCCCGCTCCCAGCATTCCTGGACATGCGCCGGGTCCGCGATCGCATCTACCGGCTGCTGGACCGGCGGCAGCGACCGCGCGAGCAGGCTGACCTGTACTTCCTGGCTGGCTGCCTGAACGGGCTGATGGGTGTGACCGGGACGAACTCGCCGCGCCGGTCTTCCGGGGCTCGCCGCAGGCCCGTGACCTTGATGACCAGATCGAGGAGTTCGCCCGCGGGGCCGTCACCGCCGGGCTGCGGCGGCCCCGCGGCAACGTGATACGGGCTGCATATGTTCAAGGCGGCGACGACGTACGACGACATCGCCTGCCAGAAGGTGCTGGCCAAGGACGGCTTCGTGCCGCTCGGCCTCGCCCGGGCTCAGCGGCAAGCCAGGCGCCTGGTACGAGCGCGACCTGACCGCAGGCTGATTGCGGGCGTCTTCGGTGTCATGGCTGGTCGGCGGTCTTGGTGATGCCGGCCGGCTGAGGACCGGCGTCGCTCGTTCCCGGGCCTTC
>Ga0335081_10023256_pt1 | contig 10025 bp, 2 predicted proteins | sample Lox_Sample_35_FD_206713 | JGI IMG/M metagenome (GOLD analysis project Ga0335081, IMG submission 206713) | Soil microbial communities from Loxahatchee National Wildlife Refuge, Florida, United States - Lox_Sample_3.5 | ecosystem: Environmental > Terrestrial > Soil > Wetlands | place: USA: Florida... | reverse complement strand
GAATCTTTGAAAAGGAAAATCCAGCGAACGGTACTGTGTCAATTCAGGATTGTCTCAACCGAGGGGTTCACCCCAATTAATGACATTCGTGCCGGAGAAGCCGACACAAAACCTCACAATTGTTGTCAGGGGGTGTCTCACATTGATGAGGAGACTTGTGTACCAAGCGGGGTTTCCTCAACCCAAGCCATCGCCGGTGGCCGCCTACGATCGGTTCAGATTCTCTAACGGGATATCGCAGGATTGAGAGTAAACAGTACGCCGTCAAGGAGGATCTATTCCCGATCGCTTGTGCGAAGGGGATTTATCAACACTTTTGATCATTCACTCTTCAGAGACGCCGTCTTTGTGTCCACCTCGCTTGGCGATCGGAGCACTGCCGTTCTCAGTTTTATGAAGCTCGTTCCCAGGCGAAACCCTTCAAGGCTCGATCGCTCGTCAGCCTGGATTAGTCAACGGATGTTTGCCGTGTGCGGCGCCACTCGTCTGGGCTCGGTATGGTTCCAGCGAAGCATCCTAAGAACTGGAGATCTAATTCCTTTAAGGCCGGATCTCGAACACGTGAACACCACCAGAAGCGTCACCAGGCGCAGGAACGTTAGTCGATGACAACGCTGCGCACAGAACCGCTGCGTCAGTGAAGAAAGTTCCCCGGCACGCCGTCCCCAGGTCCCAGACTTTGATCGTTTTGTCAAAGGAGCCGGAGACCAGGGTGCGTCCGTCCTCACTGAAGGCCATCGACTGTAGCAAAAGCTAACCAGTCCAAATCTGTCTAACCCCTGATTTCAGCGTAAGAGACCCTGGAATACCCTCAAGCAGTCGTGAGGCACTTTACAGACCGCTAGTCTGTCTAGGCAGTGGCTACTGCGGCAGCGGCACAAGGCATCTCGTCACCGATTCTTCCCCGGCTTACTCCTCGAACAGGGTGCCCCGCCACTTCTTTTCGTCGGAATCGTAATTGCCTAGATGCGCGGCATCCCAAGAGGGCGCACCGACGACGCTCCCACTCCTGAGAGTGCAATGCTGCCCGGGCCAACGCCGTTATGGGGCAGCATAAGTTTGGCGGCGCGCCGACCTGGCCGCAGCGGCCTGAACACCACCTTTACCGTGCATCTCGCAGCAGGCGCCAGGACGGAATGGCACCCGTTGGTCTCCAAAAACTCCTGGCTGCTGCCCGCCACCATGATCCGGCCAAGGGTTAATGACACGTTCCCGCTGTTCGTGAGCTCCACAGACTGGGCTGCGGACTCCTCACCTAGGAACTGGGCACTAAAGAACAGAGCCGACGTCGAAAGAGTGAGGGACGCCGCCGCAGTTCCAGTCCCAGTCAGGCTCACGGCTTGCGGACTGCCTCCACCGTCGTTGCTGAACAGCACCGAGGCGGTACGCGCCCCCGTCGCGCTGGGTCTGAAGGTTACGCTAACCGTGCAACTGAGCCCCGCCCCCAGGATGCCGCCACAAGTGGTCGTCTGGGAAAAGTCTCCGGCATTCGTGCCGGAGATAGCGATCTGCCACAGGTGAATGGTCGCGCTGCCCTGGTTGGTAAGAGTCACGCCTTGGGGTGCGCTCGCGGTACCCACATTTTGGTTACCAAAAGGGACGGTGCCCGGCGACACGTTGAGCGCCGCGCCGACACCCGTTAGGACGATCGTCTGCGTTCCAGTGCCCGCGCTATCGCCAACGCTGATCGAAGTTTTCCGAGGGCCTGAGCCGGTGGGCTTGAAAGTTACTTCAACTCCGCACGTGTCCCCTGCCGCCACACTCGACCCGCATGTGTTGGTCTGAGCAAAGTCGCCCGCGTTAGCTCCGGTAATGCTGATACCCTCCACGCTGAGCGTCGCACTCCCCGTGTTCGTCAAGGTCACCGTTTGCGGCGCGCTGGTGGTGCCTACACTCTGGATGCCGAACGTCAGGCTGCTGGGCGAGAAAGAAGCCGAGGACGCACTGTTGATTTTCACCACAACCCCGTCGGTACTTCCCATGAATCCGTTTACTTGAACGCCGGCCGTTGGGAAATCCGCGGAGCTCGTGCTGCCAACGACGTAGATTCCATTGCCATCCGCCGCCATACGGTAAAATCCATCGGTATTGCCGCCGCCCAGGTATGTGGAAAAGAGCAGCATAGACCCGTTGCTTGATAGCTCGGACACGAAACCGTCCGTCGATCCGCCGCCGTAAGTGGTTTGGAGCGGATTGGCGAGCGGGAAATCCACGGAACTCGTGTTCCCCGAGATACAGATGTTGCCGGCGGGATCGACTGCGGAACCGTAGATGAAGTCAGTGCCGGTTCCGCCAAAGATTGTTGAGAAGAGGACGCTGGACCCGTCGGGCGGGAATTTGGTCACGAAACCTGTGATTGCGGCGCCGGGTGGTTTCGTCTGATTAGAGGTGGGAAAGTCGGCGGAGTTGGTTTCGCCGACCAGAAAGATGTTATCGCTGCTGTCGAGGCTGAGATAGGCGCCTTGATCGGAATTCGACCCGCCCCAATAGGTGGAGAAAAGAATCGCTGAGCCGTCGCCTTTGAGTTTGGTCAGGAACGCATCGGCGGAAATCATATCGGTTGTGGTGCCGCCGCCAAAGTTAGGTTGTAAGGCGTTCTGAGTAGGGAAATCCGTGGAGTTAGTGCCGCCGCTCACAACGATGTTGCCTTGTGAGTCGACCGCTACACCCGTTGCCCCGTCCACGCCTGCGCCCCCAAGGTATGTCGAGAAGACAAGGGCTGAGCCGTCGGCTTTGATCTTTGCCACGAAGGCGTCGCTGTTGCCTGACGTGCCGTGCAGGCTAGTCTCGAGGGCGTTGACCAGCGGGAAGTCGGTCGATTTTGTTGTGCCGGCGAGAACGACTTCATTCTGGCTATCAAGTGCGATGGCGGCAGCCGTATCCAGCCCGGAGCCTCCCAGATAGGTGGAGAAGACCAGTGACGAGCCATCTGGACTGAGCTTGGTGATGAACACATCCTGACCAAAACTTCCGTTCAATGTGGCCTGCAAGGGGTTTTTGGTGGGGAAGTCGGTCGACGTGGTGAAGCCTGTTACATAGGCGTTCCCTTGTGAATCGACAGCAATAGCCTGGGCAACATCCACGAAGCTTCCACCGAGAAATGTCGAGTAGGCCAATCCCGTACCATCGGCCCTAAACTTCGCCACGAACGCGTCGGTGAATCCGCCGTAGGTGCTTTGGAAGGCGCTCGCAACGGGAAAGTTGCTGGAAGCAGTCTGGCCAGCGACGTAGAAATCGCCCTGACTGTCAACCGCCACTGCCAGGGCCTGGTCGGCGCCCGTCCCGCCGAAGAAAGTGGAGTAGGACAACACGGGGTCTATAACGAGCGGCAGGGACCCATCGTAATTGTCCACACGAAAACCAATCTCTTGGTTCGCCGAAAGCGTGAACTTTCCTGGAACCATCCGATCACCACGGCTGGTGTGCTGATAAGTTACCGGACGATGCAATCGAAGCTCGGCGGAATCGACGCGAGCGATGAGATCACCGGAAGTATCGAGCTGGATGCTCTCCGCACCCTCCAACCGCAATCGTACATGGTGCACATCAGCCCCGGGGGCGACATCCAGATCAAACTCCAACTGGGTGGGGTCGCCATGAAAAACCATGTCGATGCCTGGATAGACAGATCTGTAACGGACACGCGAAAAGTTCGAAACTCCGACTTGCGGCTGTCCCGGCCGATTCCCCAGAAAGTAATTGCTCCGGTGCGGCAGCAAATTCTGGCCTTCGATTTTGGTAGACAAGCTGGAATTCAGCATCTCCAGCCGCAGCGCTCGGTATGCCTGCCCCGAACTCGATTCCAGGGGGTGTGCTCGCGGACCGAGAAGTGATAAAACAGCTTCGCCCGGCATAAGAAAAAGTGCGTAACCCGGGCCGCGCGACAGGAATTTCACAGACGGGTCGGCTTGGCCCCAATTGGGTTCAAAACTCGCCGGCATTTTCGAGAGGGCTGAAACCAGCCGCCTTTGATCCAAGCCGCGCTGCCCAGAAGGCGTTTGCGCTGTGACGTTGTCCGTCGTAGTCTTCCATGATGCGGGAAGACCTCTCAGCAGGAGGCCGAAGATCAGAGGGCCCGCAATTCTGGTTGGGTTTCTGCACCCTGTAGGTGAAGTCAATCCTCGTTTCATTGAATCCTCCCCGGCAACCAGCAGCCAGATTCGCTCAGTTCGCGGGCGCTTCGTCGCCCTGTTTGTTTTCGTTCGCCCCTTATGGAGCTAGAGCCGTCCTGACTCGTAATGCGAGGAACGCAGCCAAATTAGCTCACGCTCCGTAAGTAAAGCGTCTGCGCTCCCAGTCCGCATAATAAGTCTCTTGTTTTCATGTTGATGACACAGCGAGGAGACCGCGATATACTCTCTACTCCACAAGCTACCCTCAGCGTTGTTCCAATCATGATTTGGGACATCTGCTGAGTGCCTGAGTATCCTAGCACAATCGGGCGAACCCTGGGTTGACAAATCGAAGGCTCCGGGCGGCCATCGTCCGATCGGCGGTTGAACGAGTCGGGGGCGTATCCTCGGGCAGTCGGAAAGTAAGCTCTGAGTAGGCGGATCATTGTCCCGAACGGGGTTCGATGAAGTAAGTCCTGCCTTGTTAAAATTAACCGCTCCAAATCTGCTTGCGCCTGAATTCGGCGTAAGCCTTCCATAATCAAGCAGTTTGGCCGGTTAATTCCGACATAACTGGTCCAATCTGTGCACGCGCTTGTAACCTCAATATTCTGCTGGAGCTTAGTCGCAAGCGGGCATCATGATTGGCCAGTTATGTCGGCTACTGTTGATCCATGAACTCTCGGGGGTTGTCGGGTTCTCTGGGCGACCCAGCTTCGAAAACATGCCACTTGGACGTGTAACGGGAATTAACCGGCCAATCCTTTGAATCGCGCCTCCAAAACCGTAGCTAAGAAGCGTTATTCTTCTCCAGTTGGGATTGTTTTTCTCTTCAGGAGGAGGGGCCGCGCTTCCAGCTTAGATCTTGGCAGGTCAACGCCGGGGCGAGGCCCCTATGAAGCACGATTCTTTTTATCCCACTTTCCGCCCCGCTGCACAAGCTGGAAACCGATTGGGCCGCAGGAGTCCAGGAATCGCTCAAGGGTGAGCTTTCGCTCACGCTGTAAAGCTTCTTGGTGGCGGGGATCGCCCGATGGGCACGAGCGGGAAGCACTTCGCCGAGGGGTTCTATGCCGGGCCAAGCGTCTCAGCCAGTGACGAGGGCACAGAGTTTAGAACCTGTTCAAGCTCCTTGAACAACTCCTCCGCCTTGATGGGCTTGGCAACGTAGCCATCCATTTTGGCGGCCAAACAGCGTTCGCGGTCGCCTTTCATGGCGTGTGCAGTCATGGCGATGATGGGCAGGTATTCCCCTGACTCCTGCTCCGCGGCGCGAATCGCCGCCGTCGCTTCGAAGCCATCCATCTCCGGCATCTGTACGTCCATCAGGATCAAATCAAACTTTTGTCTGCCGAGGGCGTCCAGCACTTCGCGCCCGTTCGAGGCTACTTCCACGCGGTGACCTCGCTTTTCGATCAGACGCAAGGCCAACTTCTGGTTGACCAGATTGTCTTCGGCCAGCAGCACGTGCAAGCTGCGCACGCTTTGACGCGGCGATTGGCGCCTGTCCAGGCCGCCGCCCGGCCCGGCCTCGGGCTTTCTTGCCAGCACATTGAGCATCGCCTTTAGCAACTGCGCTTGCACGATGGGCTTGACCAGGTACGCGCCCACACCCAGGGCCCGGCAGCGAGCTGCATCTCCGCGCAGGCTGTCCGACGTGAGCATCAAGATCGAGGCACGGTGGAGGTCCGCCACGGACCGCAGCTTCTCCACCAGAGTGAAGCCATCCATCTGCGGCATGTGGACGTCGATCAGAAAGACTGAGAATCCGTGCGACGAACTATTGGCTGCCATGGCTATCTCGAGCGCTTCGGGCCCGCTCGCGGCCTCCGACGCTTCCATGCCCCAGCCGCGCAGCATCTCGCTCAGGATGCGCCGGTTGGTAGCGTTGTCGTCGACAATGAGAGTGCGCTTGCCTCTGAGTTCGACTTCCTCAGCCGGTGGAGCGACCGTAGCGTGGGCGATGGCGGCCTGAAGAGTAAAATGGAAGCAACTGCCTTTGCCTGCTTCGCTCTCCAGCCATATCTCACCGCCCATCATTTCCACCAACCGCGAGGAGATGGTCAAACCCAGGCCTGTGCCTCCGTACTTCCGCGCTGTGGAGCTGTCGGCCTGCGAGAACGCCTCAAAGATCTTTGCCCGCTTTTCCGGCGAGACGCCGATGCCGGTGTCATGCACCCGGAAGTGCAACTGTACCTGGTCGCCGCTCTGGGCATCGACACCAACCTCCAGGCCCACCTCGCCCTGGTCGGTGAACTTGATGGCGTTGCCAAGCAGGTTGACCAGAATCTGCCGAAAGCGCGTAGGATCAGCGAAAATGTCTTCCGGCACTTCGGGGCGTATCTCGCAGGTGAGTTCCAAATCCTTCTGGTGGGCGCGCAGGGCCATCGGCCGCAGAATGTCGGACACTGTGTCCCGCAGCCTCAACGCGAGCCGTTCCATGTCGAGTCGGCCAGCCTCGATCTTGGAGAAGTCCAGCACGTCGTTGATGACCGTGAGCAGGGAATCGGCCGAGGTCTTCACCATCGTCAGGTACTCCCGTTGCTCGGAGGTTAAGTCCGAGTCGAGAGCCAGTTCCGTCATACCCATGATGCCGTTCATGGGCGTGCGAATCTCGTGGCTCATGTTGGCCAGAAACTCACTCTTGGCGTGGTTGGCAGCTTCCGCCGCCGCCTTGGCCTTGTCCGACTCTACCTCGGCACGCTTCCGCTCGATAATCTCTGTCCTTAACTCTTGGGTCCTCCGCTCGACGCGCAACTCGAGCTCCTTCTCATGCGCCCGGAGCTGCCGGATCCGAAGCCGGTGCCCTCCAACGACCATGATTAACAGCAGCAGCACAGACAAACCGTAAAACCAGCGCGTCTGATACAAGTGCGGTTCAAGCTCGACATCAACCGACGCGCCTTCCTCGTTCCAAATCCCGTCCGCGTTGCAAGCGATCACCCGAAAGCGGTATCTCCCGGCAGGAATGTTAGTGTAATAGGCGCTGCGATTACGGCCGGCATCCACCCAGGTCTTGTCGAAGCCGACCAATTGGTACTTGAATTGTACCTGCCGTGGGGCCGAGAAGCTGAGACCGGTATAAATGAACTGGAGTCTGTTGTGGCCCGGCGACACCACGATGTTTCCCCTCTCCGGCTCAGCTTGGCCATCGATTAACACTTGCTCCAAGATCACGTGGGGTGGCCGATCGTGGGTCTTGACGCGGGCGGGATCAACCACTGCGACTCCCTTGAGAGTGGGAAACCACAATCGCCCATCCCTGGTTTTCCAACCCGCTGGCTGAAAGCCGCCATTGCATTCCCGGCTGCCCATGCCGTCGGCGACTCCGTAGGTCACGCAGTGGATCGACTTAGTGGTTCCTGCGGCGAAGTCGTTCAGTTCCTTTTTGGTGGTACGGTAGACTCCTTTGTTACAGCTCATCCACAGGTTGCCCTGATTATCTTCAAGGATCTGAAACGCTAGGTCATCATACAGACCTTGCTTGGTGGTATAGGTCGTGAACTTGCCGTCCTTGAACCGGCTAATCCCGCCGGAAAGCGAACCCAGCCAAAACACGCCCTCAGCGTCCTGGTGAATAGCGCATACTTCGCTGACCGCCGAACCGACCTTGTTGGCGTAGGTTTGGAATTTCCCATCCTGCATCTTGACCAGTCCACCGTCGGTGCCGATCCAGAGGGTCCCTGACGGATCCTGATAGAAAGCCCTGACCACATCGGAGGGCAGCCCGTCGCGCGTCGAGTAAACAGTAAATTGCCCGTTCTTAAACCGCTCGAGACCACCACCTCGGGTGCCAATCCATACATTTCCTTGCCGGTCCTCAAAAAGAGCCCTTATAGAATCGTCGGCCAAGCCGTTCTTTGTGCTGTAGGTGGTAATTTTGCCCTCTTTGATCCGTGCCAGGCCACTCCCGTTGGTTCCGACCCAGATAGTTCCGTCCCGGCTTTCGAGGGCGGTCCGCACCATATTGCTCGGCAAACCCTGCTGGGTAGTGTAGTGGTGCACTTTCCCGTCCTTTAGCAAGAACAGGCCATCGCCCGAGGTTCCAATCAGCATCCCTCCGTCTCTCGTTTCGGTGATTGGCTGGATCTGTGCCTCGCCAAGGCCTAACGACTTGCCGTACGTAACGAAGGACCCGTCTTTCAATCGGTCCAACCCGCCGCCGTATGTCCCCAGCCAGAGGCTTCCCTCAGCATCCTCGGCGATCGACATCACGGTCTCGTTTGAGAGTCCGTCCTTTGTGGTAAAGGTCGAGAGATTGGAACCCTTGATCCTCTTCAAGCCGTGCCCCTCCGTGCCGATCCACAAGGTGCCCAGACGGTCTTCGTAAACGGATCTCACGGGAATCCTGGCCGGACCGTCCTTCTCGGCGTAGGCTCTTAACTTTCCATCCTGCATTCGGCACAGGCCGGCGTTGGTTCCTACCCAGAGTCCGTTCGTGCCGCTCAAAGCCAGGGACCAAACGACGTTGTTAGGGAGCCCTTCTTTAACGGTGTAGACAGTAAACGCCCCGTCCTTGAGCCGATTCAATCCACGGTTCGTGCCGATCCAGAGGCTTCCGTCGGAGGTTCCCTTGAGACTCCAGATGAAGTTGTCCGACAAACCGTCCTTTGTGGTGTAGTGACTGAACTTTCCGTCTTTTAGTCGTCCGAGCCCTTTGCCATCCGTCCCGGTCCATAGGGTACCGTCGGTCGTTTCATAGATTGACCAGACGCTGTCAGGGGAAAGCCCTCCTTCAGTCGGATAGGCGGTGAATTGACCGTCTTTCAGCCGGCAAATGCCACGAGTCGTGCCGATCCACAGGCTACTTTCGTGATCTTCATACAAAGCCAAAATGTAACTGCTTCCAAGCTGGGGGGTATTGCTTTTGTCGTACACCGTGAATTGTATGCCGTCAAAGCGAACCAGCCCCTCCTGAGTAGCCAGCCAAATATAACCGTCTCGCGTCTGGACCACGGTTTGCACAGAGTTCTCAGGTAGCCCATCCTCCGTTTTCCAGACTTCGTGCACGTACTGGTTGATCGCTTTGGTTGGGTCGAGAGTCTGGGCGGGGGCGTTCCTCAAGCAAACGAAGGTGAACAGAAGAAACGATGCCCGTGCAAGGATTAGGCGGTTTGTCGCTGAATTGGTGCCCATCACATTCTCCTCGCCCGCTCCGACCGTACTGGAAGGAAGACCGGCGTTCCGATGGCCGCGATTAGCGGCAGAGGCCAGTTCGGCACTCTCAGAAGTGACATCGCCAATAGGTAGTTATCGTCTGGAATTCGGGCCGTCTTGAGCGCTTCAGGGAAGGTCTACACTACGCCGTTGATCGCGGGTAGTTATTTTGGATGACAGATTCTTCCACTGTATCCTGGGGCAGCATGAGGCACTTCTACGGGTCGGCTGTTGTGCGTCCACGTGGAGCGGGCGCTTCTGCGAACCCCGGCTGGATGCAGCCCCCATCAAGCCAAATCCCTGGAACCATCTTTTGCCGCTTAACGTATTAAGCGTCAGGGCGTCCAAATGCTATACACCCCGTGAGGGCGGTTGCGCCTGGAAGTGAGTCTAGGGCGGTGGGAGGAACATATGGGATCCTTGACGACTCAGCTCAGGCAGGTTCTAAGGAGGCTGGGGCGTGCGCCCTTTTTCACCGCGGTAACGTTACTAACGCTTGCCGTAGGTATCGGTGCGAACACGGCCATCTTCAGTGTCCTCGAAGGCGTGTTGTTGAAGCCGTTGCCCTACCCTCATCCGGAGGAACTGGTCTCCGTCCGGCTCACGGCTCCCGGGCTCAACCTTAAGGTTCTGAATCCATCGCCCGCAGACTACTTGATCGATCGCGAGCAGAACCGCGCTTTCCAGGACATTGGTTTCTATACGGGCGACTCGGTGAACGTCACGGGCCTCGCCGAGCCGGAGCATGTGGCGGGC
>Ga0335081_10023255_pt1 | contig 10026 bp, 10 predicted proteins | sample Lox_Sample_35_FD_206713 | JGI IMG/M metagenome (GOLD analysis project Ga0335081, IMG submission 206713) | Soil microbial communities from Loxahatchee National Wildlife Refuge, Florida, United States - Lox_Sample_3.5 | ecosystem: Environmental > Terrestrial > Soil > Wetlands | place: USA... | reverse complement strand
CAGGGCGGGCGTGCGGCGTTACGAGGGCGGGGCTTTCGGTCATGGCGAGCTCCGTTGATCGGCAGGGGTCTTCGTGTGGGGAATGACAACTTCGTCGGCGGTTCGGGCTGCGTCGGGGTACAGGGCAACCACGAGGGCTAGCCCGATGGCTCCGCCGATGATCTGGGCGGCGATGAAGCCTGGTGCCGAGGCGGGGGCGATGCCGGCGAAGGTGTCGGAGAACATGGGCCCGATGGTGACGGCGGGGTTGGCGAACCAGGTCGAGCTGGTGAACCAGTAGGCCGCATCGATGTAGGCACCGACCGCCGCGGCCGACAGCCCGGCCCTGCCGGTGCGGGCCAAGGCGAAGATCAGCGCGATCAAACCGGCAGTGGCCACCACCTCCCCGACGAGGTGCCCAGTGGTGGTGCGGTTCTTGGTGGACAGCCGGGTTGAAGTGGGCACCCGAGACCGGCCCGAACAACAGGATCAGCACCGCGAGCCCGAAGGCGGTGGCCGTGGAGGTTTCCAGCAGCTGCAGGCCGACATCGAGGGGTGACAGCTGCAGGGCCGCGATACCCGATCCGACCACCACCGTAAGCAACATGGCGGTGCCGGCGAACTCGGCCAATAGCCGACGCGGCAGCGCGACCGGGCTCATCGCGGGCTTTCGGCGAAGCTATCTGGGCCGAACAGCTGCGAAAGCGGTTGCAATGCTTCGGGAACCACCCGGTAGTACACCCACGATCCGCGCCGTTCGCTCTCCAGCAGCCCCGCTGTCCTCAGCACCTTGAGGTGGTGGGAGATGGTGGGTTGGCTCAGGTCGATACCGGCTGAAAGGTCACACACGCAGGCTTCCCCACCGGCGTGGCTGGCCACCAGGCTCAGTAGCCGCAACCGGCCCGGATCCGACAGCGCCTTGAGCTTTTTGGCCAACTTCGCGGCCCCCTCAACCGACAGCGGTTCGCGGGCCAGCGGCGCGACCTCGCAGCCGGAGACATCGATCAGCGGCAACCGCGACTTCGACATCGTCGATATTGACAGCCATCGAATCAGGGCACAGACAAACACCAGGTGAACACGTGATCAGATCGGCGGGGTACCACGGTGGATGCCCGCCGATCCACCGCCCGCCATCAACAGCACGCCGTGCCGGCGTTGGCGTTCTCCTGATTCGCCGGTGCGCCGCAACATGTCACGCTGGTGACGGAATCGGGTTGTTGGGGGCTCGCGCCGAAGGTGTCGGAGTCGGCCAGCACCGTGTAGACCTCCCACCGCTCACCGCCCGGGCCGCTGACCCAGACCTTGTCCTGGGTGGCGAAGCAGCAGGTGGTGCCGATCTCCTCGTCGGTGAACAGACTTTCGCCCGCCGGTCGTGCGATCTCGGTGTGCACGGTGTCGCTGGACTCGACCTCGACGCCGAGGTGGTTGAGGGTGCCGCGGTGGCCCGGGTTTTCCAGCAGCACCAGCTTCGGCGGCTCGGCGATGGCGAAGTTGGCGTAGCCGTCCTTGAGTTTGGCCGGCTCGGTGATGAACAGCCTGGAGTAGAACGTGACCGCCGCATCGAGGTCGTCGACGTTCAGGGCCAGTTGCACGCGGGACACGAGTGGACCCCTCCTGGTTGTGAGACATATATCGAACTGTCGCGCTGAGGTCAGCATGTCACCTTTTTGATATATGTCAACATTGATGGCAGGATGGTGTTATGCCGAAGTCTCTGCCGTCGGTCGACATCTCCGCGCCGGTGTGCTGCGCCCCGGTCGCGGCCGGGCCGATGAGCGATGAGGACGCGCTTCAGGTGGCGTTGCGGCTCAAGGCGATAGCCGATCCGGCCCGGGTGAAGATCATCTCGCTGCTGTTCAGTTCGACCGCCGGGGAGGAAAACAGCGGTGACCTCGCAGCGGTCCTCGGTTTGACCGAATCGACGGTCAGCCACCACCTGACGCAGTTGCGCCGAGCCGGCCTAGTTGAGTCTGATCGGCGAGGCATGAACGTCTACCACCGCCCCAGCCGCGATGCCGTCGCCGCTCTTTGTGTCGTGCTCGATCCCAACTGCTGCACCTGACAAGCCACGGCAGCGCCAAGCACCTGCGGCCGTTCCCACGCGGGTGCTGGTCGGGGCAGTTATTCTTGGAAGGGTGTCCCCGCAGGCGCGCGGCCGACACGCGATCCGATGGGGCGAATCCTCCTGGAGATTTCTACCCGTCCGTTCGGAATTGGACCGCCACGCCGAGGGACGCGATTCGGACCCACGTGGCAAAGGGGTGACTACCGGGTTGCCTCCAATCGCGCAGCATCCGCAGCACCACGTACGCCGCCGAAACCACCGGCCTAAGGCCGATCCTGCTGCTGCGTGATCAGGGATTCGAATCCAATACGGTTAACCCCGCCCCGCCGCCGAGGATGTAGCTGACCGGCCCGACCTCCTGGTCCTCGGCCACCATGCAGGTGGCGTGGTGGATCATCACCGCATCGAGCATTGAGTGGAACCGGCCGTCGTCGGTGAAGTTGACATTGGCGCCCTCGATCCGGATGAGGATCACCGTCTGTTCGGTGTTGGACTCCGGACACATGAAGGTGTGCACCGAGCCTGCGGGCCGGTAGACATAGGAACCGGCGGTCTGCGGCTGATCCGGGTATTCCAGGTAGTACCAGCGGCCTGCGAGCGTGTAGGCCTCCGCGATCCCGGTGTGGTAGTGAATCGGCATCTTGGTGCCGGGATCAAGGACCACGAGTATCACCCAGCAACCGGCTTCCAAATCGAGGCGCAGCGGCTTGAAGTGCACTCCGGGGCCGAATACATCACGGAGCAGCGGATTTCTCGACTCGTTGACGGTCAACAACTCGCCCGGCGGATGCGCGACCACCGGCAGCATCGCGCCGGCGCCGGTGGCGGGGATCGTCGGGTAACTGTTCAGCGTCATCGGGCTCCCCTTGTTGTGCAGTGGATCCACGAAAGCCGGCTATCCGTTGCGGAATGTTCGCGCTTCCTAGACGCATGCTCGACTTTTTGGGACAAGATCGACAGGGGCCCAATGGCCCCCAAGGCAGGGACTTCCGGCCCTACGGTTCGCGGTCGAGCGGGCAAGCGGCGAACCTGGCCTCGTCTCGCTCATTGCGAGGCAGCGGCGTCCGGCAACGTTGCAGCAGTCCGAGCCCGGGCCCGGCGCCTTCGATCAGCCCCCGGGGGGCTTCAGGGACGGCGCCCTGATCGCGCTGCCCGACGCGGTGCGCTCGGCGGTGGCTTTGACGTGACGAACCGCGTCCGCAGCGCCCGATACGAGGTCCGCGGTGACCGGCTTGTCGATCGTGATGGCGGACGGGCGGGTCGCCGCGTCGTAATCGATGTTCGGCCACTGGTCGAGCTGAGTCGACTACCCGCGCGCCCACGATCTGGCGAGCCGATGCGTCCTTGCGGACCGCCGCAAGAACGGCGGAACTCGCCAGTCCGATCGCCGCCACGCTCCAGCGAGTCAGCACCACGGCCGTACCGCGTGCTGGGCGAGCCGGCGGTGATAACTGATTCACCATGACACCGGCAGTTCGGCAAGCCCACCGGCCAGCGCATCATCACGTACGTCCAGTTTCGTGGGATCGACAGTCAGATGCATGGAAGGGAATCGTGGAATAAGTTGGGCCAATACCGTTTTCAGTTCGATACGCGCCAAAGGGGCACCGATACAGTAACGTGCGCCGTATCCGAAGGCGAGGTGGACCGTTTGGGTCCGAGCGATGTTCGCGCGGTCGGAGTCTGGGAACATCGATGGGTCGTGGTTGGCCGCTCCGATGTCCAGCAACACTAATTCGCCGGCCCCGATTGCCACACCTTCTATTTCGAAGTTCGTGCGTGCATAGCGGGGAATACCGCCAACGCCTCCGCCTGCGGCTGTGACCCGCAACAGCTCCTCGACTGCGTTTGGAATCAGCGCGGGATCATCCAGAAGTGTCCGCCACAGATGCGGATTGGTCAGCAATACGATTACCTGCAATCCGATCTGGACAACTGTGGTCTCGTGTCCGGCGAACAGCAACGCCATCGACAAGCGCGCCGCCTCGTCATTGCTGACGCCATCGGTCGCGCAGAGCCGGGATATCACATCATCTCCGGGATGGGCGTGTTTCTGCTCGACCAACGTCATCCCGTAGCGATACAACTCGGCCAGTCCACGTTCGGAGCGGGCGGCATCGCGAACATTGGCGGCATCGGCAGTCCACTGGCGGAACTTGTCACGATCGCAGTAGGGCACCCCGAGCAGCTCGCAGATGACCAGGATCGGCAGCGGCACTGCCAGTTTGGCGTGCAAATCGGCCGGCGGTCCTTCCTCCGCCAATTCGTCCAGCAGGCTGGCGGTGAGTGCTTTCACTTTCGGTACCAACGTCTGCAGATGCTTGGGAGAGAAATGCGGCTGCAGTAGTGCACGCATCCGGGCATGGTCGGTTGCTTCGGTTTGGAAATTGCTCAGCGGGCCACCGAATAATGCCGATTCCCCAGTGCGTGCAGCGGTCTGGGGTTCGGGATGGGAGCGACCGAGGCGATCGTCGTCCAGCAGCCGGCGCACTTCGGTGTATCCGGTGACCAGCCAGGCGCTGTGGCCCAAGGCGGTGCGGACTCGGTGGACGATGCCTTGCGATTGCAATTCGCGCAGTGCGGGTGAGAGCGCAACGGGATCTGTCTGCCGGAACGGCAACTGGGCTGAGCTGGTCACCACACCCTCCCGGTACAAGCAGGCATGTATAAAGTAATATAAACAACATTAGTTGTACACTGTCTTCTAGACAAGAGGAGATTCGCGATGGCCGTTGCCCGGTCCGAGCGCGCCCGACGCATGCCTCGCGCCGAACGGCGGCAACAGATTCTCGACACCGCCACCCGGGCCTTCGCCCGCGCCGGCTTCGCCGACACCGGCCTCGATGTCGTCGCAGCCGAAGCGGGTGTAACCCCCGTGATCCTCTACCGGCACTTCGCGTCCAAAGCCGATCTTTACCGCGCGGTGCTCGAGAGCGCCGACACTCGGCTAAGTGAGGCCGTCGGGGCGGATGACTTCGATGAGGCCAGCATCCCCGCATTACTGCGGGCCGCTGCCGCCAATCCGGACGCCTTCCGTCTGCTGTTCCGTTATGCCGCGCGCGAACCTGAGTTCCGCGACACGATCGACACCCTCCATTCCAGCTCGACCGAGATCACCCGTCGCCATCTCGCCACTCAAACCACCGATGATCGATGGCGGAATTGGGCTGCGCAGCTGCTGCCAACCCTCACAACCGATGCCGTCATCGCCTGGCTCGACGCAGGCCAACCCGACCCCGATCAAGCCGCCGCCAACATCCGCCGCGTTGTCGACGCCGTGGTCGAGGCCGCTCATCCGCGCACAGATCCGACGGCACACCGGCCGGGAAGCTAGCGGCGGTGGCGCTGCTGAGTCGAATACTCCGGCGAAGCGCCGGCTCTCGGATCGGCTGGTGAATCCATGGCCCTGAGGGTGCCGAGCACGGCTTGCCATGAAGCCGGCCGCCGGATCACCGTGGCCGCCGGAGGGCCACCGGCCGGTCGACGGAGTCGGCCAACCTGTCACCGGTGTCCATTGGGATCCCGAATGCCGGAGCTCAGCTCCACAGCCTGGGCGGGTGCTTCGATTGCGAAGACTTCCGCTCCAAAAATTTCGTTATCAACTACGTCGTTCTGTACCGAGTCGGACCCAAAGTATATGCCGGCATAATGCTTGCCGCGAATCGTGTTGGCAAAAGCGATGTTGCCGGATGATCCGACGAAGTTTAGATCCGCCGCAGGCTTGTCAGCCGCGGCGGCGCCAAGCTCGATGCCGAAGAAATGAAACTGTGCGCTTTCGCCAAGGTTGTTGTCGGCTATGACGTTCTCGCCAACGATGTTGAACAGGCCGGTGCGCACCATTTTCACGCCGCCACCGAAATTCCCGATGACGTCATTGGCAAAGATCTCGTTGAAGAGTGCGTTATCCATTGAGATCCCCGGCAGCTTTGCCAGCGACGTGCCGTCGACGCCACGACCGGCGCCGAGTACGGAGTCGAATGCCAGATCCGTGTCCGGCTGGCCCCAGCGCTTGCCATTGGCAGCCACCAGATTACCGGCAAAGACATTCGCGGTGGCGCCGTTATCAAAACAGATACCCTCCTTCGAATTGCCCTCAATCCGGTTCCCGACGAATACGTTGGCAACCGCGCCGTCGTCGTAGACGCCCGACGACAGTCCATCGCGGATGGTGTTGTCCGTGATCACATTCTGCTCAGGATTTTGCAGGCGGCGGACAAGCGGTTCCGTGACGACCCAATAACGATCGGGCAGAAAAAACGTATCCGGGTCGGCTGCGATATCGCCGCCGCGGCTGGTCAGCAAAATGCCCGCATTCCAGTTTGAGTGGCCCCGCAAATGGTCTATCTCATTGTCGGCGAGCCACGCCGTTTCGACCGGACCATCGAGCATGATGGCAGCGCGGTCGAGGTCATGCAGATGATTGGCATGGATGTCCAGGTTGGATGACCGGCCCGACACCACGATGCCATTTTCGGTCAGGCCGCCGACATCATTGCCGTCAAGAACGATATTCGAGCCGCTATCGACCAGAAAACCATTCGTGCCGCTGGTGACCTTCGCGTTGATCAGCGCGACGTCGCGGGCATGGTCAAGCCTGACCAGCCAGACCGGAGCTGTCGCGCCAACCTCGATCGCCGCGCCGGAGAAATCGACGGTCACGTTCTGTCCGGTGATCGTCAACGCCGTGTCGGCCTGCAATGTGCGGCTGGCGACCGTGACGTGGGCCGGGCCGGCGGTGGCGATCAGCGCGCTCAGCTGCGAGAGTCGTGTTCCGTTGAAGACCAGTTTCTGGAGCGGCTGTCGCAGGAGGCCAGGCAGAATCCCGCGATCCGCCTTGACCGTATCGGCCGCGTCGGCCCAGGCGGCGTCCGGCGTGCCGCCATCGACGTGCAGCAACTGCGCACGTTGGAAAACCTGCGTGCCGCGCGCGATCTGAGCGGCCAGATCACCCTCGCTGTCAGGCAAGTCGAAGGTGTAGAGCGCTGCCGGCGGATCGGCCAGCGATGAGCCAGAAACGCCGCCGGGCCGCGCGCCGGTCAGTGGCCAGGGACCGATGGGTAACGCCATGGTTCCGGGAAACTCCGTCGGCTCCGAGGGCGTCGGCGACGAACACCAGACCCCCACGCCGAACACGAAGACGGCGGCCAGCCCAAGCACCTTATTCATCTGCACCGGTCCTCGTGTGCGTTGGGCGGCATTGGGCGGCAAGCGGTAATGATCTTCGCACCCTATAGCGTTCCGCGACACGGACTTGGTCAAGCTTAGCTATGCCTGACCCGGTGAGGCGGGTGCCTCCCACCCCTGTCGACGCTCAATGTCAACCACGGAAGAGGCAGCGTTCACACGCCGTGAGCGCTAAAGGGCGGGGCTAGCCAAGGCATCCCGACGAAAAACTGCGGGGCAGGGAGGTATCAGCCGGTTGACGTTACCGAACATTAGGTACTCATCACCGGCCCGGAGCGGTACCAACCAGGCCGCGGCGGAGGACGTGCGCTCATAGCCATACGGCTGTTGGTCAGCCGCGCGAGGGACACGTCCGGCGCCCGGGTCGGTGTCGCTGCCGAGCCTCAGCAAAATTGGCGGCTATCGACACCGACGTTCGCCGGGGGAGGATGGCGATTTCGCTACAGGACAGCCACATAGTGGTGCAAAGATGCTCGGTGTATCGCGAGTCGGGGACAGGTTCAACAGTTCTTCGCGGCGCCCCAACTTCATCACCGCTTCATTCCGGGAAGGTACAAATGCGCGTGCTCATGCGCTCATTCGTACTTGTCTTCCTGGCCATCGTCGGAGCGGTGCTTCTTGCGCTGACCTCGACGATGACATCGATCGTCTCGGCTGCCGCCACCCAAATATTCGCGATGGGCGGAACCGGGCATCCTGAGCGAGGCCGCGACCAACTACGTCGGCCCCGCCTCGGCGGCCACGCCGTCGACCGGCATTCCGACGGGCGGGCCCGTGGGCTACACCAAGATCGCGATCATCACCCCCGAGCATTCCGGTTCGACACCGGCCTCACCGATCTGACGTTCGACCGGTCCGTCGCCGAAGGGCCAGCAGAGCCTCGACAGTTGCATCGACGGAAAGAGCTGCAACTTCAACGCGCCGGCCTCGGACGGAGCACCCTCCGGAGGGTCCAACACGAACCCTGTCGTGGTGTCCGGCTATTCACAGAGCGCCACGATCGCGACGCTCGAGAAGACCGACCCGGCGGCGGCTTCCTGGCACGCGGGGCCCGCAGGGCTTCACCATTCCGCTCATCGGTGTTTACGTTCGGCGGCTCCACCGACTGACACTCCGTATTCGAGCGTCGACATCGCCCAGCAGTAGGTCGGGTGGGCAGACGGCCCCGAAAATCCCCTCCATCTGTAAGCGGAAGCGAACGCGTTGGCCGGCATAGAGTACCTGCACCCCAATACGGAGGCGTCAGCCTGACCCAGCCCGGAGTCGTCGACCAGGGCACCTACGGCGATACCACCTAACTACCTGATCCCGGCTCAGATCCTTCCGTTGCTGATGCCGCTGGAGCAGCTGCCGGTGATCGGGTTGCCGCTGGCCGACACGCTCGATCCAACGCTGCAAGTCCTGGTGGAGGCCGGATACAACCGGGCAATCAGCCCGGGACAGCCGACACCGTGGAACCTGCTGTACTTCCCCAACCCGATCTCATTCGGCGAAGACCTGCTCGTCTCGATCCCGACCGGACTGGACAACGGGATCCAGGATCTCTTCGGAGTTCGCCGATTCGGCACGCAGAGGCCCGGACCGTACGGCGTCGGTGGTCCGCCCGTCACCTACCTCACGCCGCCCGGCCGCGACGACAACGCCGCAGGGGCTGCTGAGCTCGCCCGTGGGCGTGACCGCGTTGATCAATCCGACCACTCTGCTGGCGGACCTCGCACAATTCAGCCAGCTAACGAGCGTTTTGGATGGAGGCACACCGCTCGCATCGCCGCTGGGCACGGCCGCCGGACTGCCCGCGGTGACCCCTACAGCCGCGCCGACGCCATCGGCCTCCACGACGACCGCCGACACCAAGTCCGTTCAACCCGCGGGGTCGACGGACCCGGACGCGACCATCGCGTCGCCGCCGGAATCCCCTCCTTGGGCGATGGGCCGGTGAGCAAGGTGCTCGGCGGGCTGCGGGGCGGCCGACGCCATCCACCGCGGGGAACGCGAACTCGAAGACGCCGGCGGGCAAAGCGGGCAAGTCATAGCGCGGGGCGCGGTGAACACCGCCCCGTGAGGGATGATAGACAGGCGTAGTCAACACGCCGCGTCGCCCTAGCTCGCTCTGGGAGGAAGCATGGCCATCCGGGCCCTGGCCAACCTGCCGTCGCGCATCGGCGACGAGGGCTGGTCGCTTCTGCAGATCGCGCGCGCCGGCGTTCTCCGGCCCCAGTCGCCGCGCCAGATCGCCGGCATGCTGGGCGCAATGCGCGACTACGGCGAGATCGGCGCGCTCGTACGCGTCGCTGCGATCCGCGACCCTGACGGCGTCGCGCTGATCGACGAGCGCGGCCCGGTGACTTTCGGCGAACTCGACGCGCGGTCGAACGCGCTGGCCAACAAATGGCGGCAGCGCGGCCTCGGTCCCGGAGCCTGTGTCGCCATTCTGGTGCGTAACCACAGGGGATTCCTCGACGCCTTCTTCGCCGCCGGAAAGTGCGGTGCGCGAATCCTCCTGCTCAACACCGACTTCGGCAGCGGGCAACTCGAAGAAGTCGTCGAGCGCGAAGGTGTCGATCTGCTGGTCAACGACGACGAGTACAGCGATGCGGTGGCCGGCATAAACCCGCGGGTCGGGCGGATCCGGGCCTGGGCCGACTCGCCGGCAGACGACACCATCGACGCGGCCATCGCGCACGGAGATCCCTCGTCGCCGCCCGGAACCGGGGTCGCATCCAAAATCGTCATCCTGACCAGCGGCACCACCGGAACCCCCAAGGGCGCCATCCGGTCGCAACCATGGTCGCTGG
>Ga0335081_10023254_pt1 | contig 10027 bp, 5 predicted proteins | sample Lox_Sample_35_FD_206713 | JGI IMG/M metagenome (GOLD analysis project Ga0335081, IMG submission 206713) | Soil microbial communities from Loxahatchee National Wildlife Refuge, Florida, United States - Lox_Sample_3.5 | ecosystem: Environmental > Terrestrial > Soil > Wetlands | place: USA: Florida... | reverse complement strand
CGGTGTGGGTGAGGCGCCATCCCAGCGCCACGCCGCTCAGCTCGGGGTTGACCAGCACGGTACGGTCGCCGTTGTCCCAGGACATGCGCAGCAGGCCGGTCTCGCCCGCGCGATAGTTCTCCAGGCCGCGCGAGAGATCCACCACGGTGGTTCCGGCGCGGCGCGCGATGGCCTCGAAGATATCGCCGGTGGCGGAGAGGCCCGCTTCGATGCCGACATATCCCGGGTGGATCGATCCGGGCACCACGCCGCACACGCCCGGGACCAGCTCGGGTTTGTCGCTGATGGCCATGATGCACGTGGAAGTGCCCACCACGTTGACCACGTCGCCGATGCGCACGCCAGCGCCGATGGCGTCCCAGTGGGCGTCGAACGCGCCTACGGGAATGGGAATGCCCGCGCGCAGTCCCAGGTTCCCGGCCCAGGCCGGCCTGAGGCGGCCGGCGATTTGATCGGAAGTGGCGTAGCGGCCGCCGAGTTTCCGGCGCACGCCGGCGAGCAGTGGATCGACCGCGGTCAGGAAGTCCTCCGGTGGCAGTCCGCCCAGGGACGCGTTCCACATCCACTTGTGGCCCATGGCGCAGACGCTGCGCGGGATGGCGTCGGGATCGGTGATGCCGCACAGCACCGCCGCCACCATGTCGCAATGTTCCAGCGCGCTGGCGAATCGCGCACGTTTGTCGGGATTGTGGCGCAGCCAGTGGAGCAGCTTGGCGAACCCCCACTCGGAGGAATAGATGCCGCCGCACCAGTCGATGGCTTCCAGCTTGCGCACGTGGGCCATCGACGTGATTTCGCCGGCCTCTTTCCAGGCGCGGTGGTCGCACCAGAGGTAGTAGTCGTCGATGGGCTCGAGGTTCGCATCCACGGGGATGACGCTGGAGCCGGTGGTGTCGAGCGCGATGGCCTCGATGGAGTGGCCGTCGATGTCCGCGGCCTCGATGGCCTTGCGGGTGGCCTCGGCCAGCGCGCTCGTGTGGTCGGCGTGGCTTTGCGTGGCGTGGTCGGGGTCCTCCTTTTTGCGGAGGAGCGGGTACTCGCCGACGCCCGCACCCAGGCGGCCTTTGACACTGTCAAAAATGGATACGCGGACGCTGAGCGTTCCGAAATCGACTCCGGCAACGATGCTCATGGGATTCTCCGGGCCGGCGGCAAGACCGCCGGCGCTACTGATGGTGCACCACGCTCCAGCCCAGGTAACGCGACGCGGCCTCGTGCACAGCTCCGGCCACCGGCGCCAGGTTTGCCGCCACGTGGTGCTCGAAGCCGTTCTCGCAGATGTAGTGCAGCAGGTGCTGCAAATGCGGGATGCGCACCACGCCGGCGCCGCCGAAAGTGTCCAGCGGGTCGTCGGTGAAGGCGCCCTCGCCTACATAGCCGCGGATGATCCCGTCGCGGTCGAAGGTGGAGAAGCGGGCGAAGCTCATGGGCCCCGATTTCACCAGGCCGACGCAGGTGCCGTAGGTGTTGTCGCGGCCCACCGTGCCGGCGATGATCTGCTGGAAATCCATCTTCACTTCGCGGAAAAAGTGTTTGGGCAGGTTGCTGCAATGGAAGCACACCGCCTTGTCGGGATCGTCGCCGTAGTTGTTGTTCCAGTCGAGCAGGGCGCTGGGGGTTTCGGAAGCGAGCTGCAGCGCGTGCATGCCCACCACGCCGCAGATATCCACCTCGCAGGCGCTGGACATGAGGTTCTCGCTCATCATGCTCATGATGGTGCAGGGCACCACGCCGAAGAATTCCTCAAGCGAGGTCCAGCACTGGATGGCGCTGATGGTGCACTCGGTCTGGGCCATCCACTGGTCGATGACCGCGCCCAGCTTGGCCATCTTGAGCAGGGCGTCGCAGGGGACGGCGTCGCTCGATACGTACTTGCGGATCTGTTCCAGCTTGGCGGTGGCGGCGGGGTCCTGGTCGCCCATGCGGTGGATGCGGCCCAGGATCTCGGAAAGGTCGATGGGCTCCACCGAGATGCCGTTGCCTTCCAGAATCTTCTCGCTGTAGCGCACGGTGTTGAAGGCCGCGGGGCGGGCGCCGATGGCCCCGATGCGGAGGCGCCGCAGGCCGCGCACCACGCGGCACACGGCGGCGAACCACGCGAGGTCCTTGCGGAAGGCGTCGGAATCGGGCGTCACGGTGTGCACGGTGGTGAGCGAGTACGGAATGCCGTACTGCTTCAGGTTGTTGCACGCCGACATCTTGCCGCAGAAGCTGTCGCGCCGGTCGCGGATGGTCATCTTGCCGGGCGTATCCGGGGTGGCCTGCACCAGCACGGGCACGTTCAGGCCGGCCATGCGCAGGGTATCGGCGATGGCGCGCTCGTCGCCGAAATTGGGCAGGGTGACGATGACGCCGTCGAGGGCCTCGCGGTTCTTCTTGAACAGGTCGGCGCAGCGCGCGGCTTCGGCGCGCGTTTCCACGGCCCCGAACTTGGTGTCTGCCGGACCGGGAGCCACCACTCCGTAGCCGGCTTTTTCGAGCACGGAGATCATCTCCGACCGCCCGCTCTGCGCGAGGTGATCGGGGAAAAAGCCGCGATTGCCCACGATGAGTCCGAACGTCATGGGGCGCGGTTTGCCGTTGTTCATGGAACTACTTCCCCTTCCCTGGTGAAAACCGGATGGTATAGAGGGCTCCCAACGCGATCAGCAGCGCGCCCCACCAGATGCCTGCGTGCAGATTGGACAGCACGACGGGGTGCTCCGGGGGAGATGTCAGCTCATAGAGTCCGGCGCCGAAAATGAGGATCCCGTAAATCAGCAGCAGGGCGCCGATGAAAAACCAGATGGAGACCATTCCGGGACGATGCATGTTTTTCTACCAAAAGATGACATTTAACACAACGAATACCGCTGCGACCGCGCCCGCCCAGAAGATGGGCCGCTGATAGATCGGCAGGTGGCCCTCGGAGGGCAGCTCGGTGCAGCCGTAGACCAGCCCCACCAGCTCTTTGTCGGGTTTGGGGCGCGTCAGCATGCTCACCACCACCGTCACCAGCACGCAGATGGTCCAGGCCCACAGCGCGCGGAACATGTTTTCGGCCATGGCCTTGGCTTGCGAAGAAAGCGCTACGTAGCGCAGCGCGGTGGGGTCCACATACACCCACAGCCACATGCCGATGGAAGAGAAAGTCCCGGCCAGCAGGCCCCAGAAGCCGCCCTGGGGAGTGGCGCGCTTCCACAACATACCGAGTAACACGGTGCCGAACAGCGGCGCGATGAAGAAGCTGAACAACTGCTGGACGTAATCCATGATGCTCTGGAACTGCATCACCAGGTAAGCGGTGCCGATGGAGACCAGCACGCCCAGGATGGTGCACCAGCGGCCCATGAGCACGTAATGCGCGTCGTCGGCGTCCTTGCGGAACAGAGGCCGATAGATGTCGTAGGTCCAGACGGTGGCGAAGGCGCTGACGTTGCCCGCCATGCCCGACATGAATCCCGCGATCAGCGCGGTAATGCCGAGACCCAGCAACCCCGGGCCGCAGTAGCGGGCCAGCATGATGGGGAGCACTTCGTTGTAGCTGTGCCCTCCGGTGGCCACCGCCTGGCTCTCGCCCATCAGGTGCTCGGGCAGCAGCGCCAGACCCAGAAGGCCGGGCAGGATCACGATGAACGGCACGCACATCTTGAACGCCGCGCCGATGATGGGGGCCAACTTGGCGGAACGCAGATCCCTGGCGGAAATCACGCGCTGCACCACCAGGAAGTCGGTAGTCCAGTATCCGAACGAAATCACCCAGCCCAGGCCGAAGACGATGCCCACCCAGTGAATGCCCATGGGGTTATCGCCGAACGACCCCAGCGTGCTCCACAGGTGGGTGAAGTTCTGCGCCGGGAAGTTCTGGTGGATGCGCGCCACCACGCCGCTCCAGCCGCCGGCCTCGATCAGGCCGAGGATGGAGATCAGCAGCGCTCCCAGCCAGATGAGCACGAACTGCAGCACCTCGTTGAAAATGGCGGAGAGCAACCCGCCCAACACCACGTACAGCGCCACAGTGATGGAGGAGACCCAGATGCTGAAGTGGATATCCCAGCCGAGCACCACCTTCATCACCAGGGCCATGGCATACATGTTGATGCCGCTCATGAGCACGGTCATGAAGCCGAAGGAGACGGCCGAGAAAGCGCGGGCCGGCTCGCCGTAGCGCAGCTTCAGGTAGCCGGGAACGGAGTGCGTCTTGGAGATGTAGTAGAAAGGGATCATCACGATCCCCAGGAACAGCATGGCCGGTATGGCGCCGATCCAATACCAGTGGGTGGCCAGAATGCCGTACTGGTAGGCCGCGCCCGCCCAACCCATGAGCTCGAGGGAGCCCAGGTTGGCAGCCAGGAAGCTGAGGCCGGCGATCCACGCGGTCATCTCGCGGCCGGCCAGGAAGAAGTCTTCGCCGGTCTTGGTATATCGTTTGAGGTAAAAACCAATACCGATGACCGAGCAAAAATAGAGGGTGATGATGACGAGGTCCACCGAGGAGAGCGATAGCAGGCGCGACGGCGGATCGATCAGCAACAGAGCAGACGGCGAGGGCATAGTTAGTGACCGGCTCCTAGTGTGCGGTGTTGCGGAGCGGTGCTGTAATCGATTGCAAGACCTTATCGTATGGAAGCCGGGAAGCCGATGTCAAGCCGCAAGGTGTGGCGCCGGCGGTCCTGCCGCCGGCGAAACCTGAGAGCTACGCCGGCGGCACGACCGCCGGCGCCACCGGACCCGTGGAATCGCGCAGCACCAACTCGGGGTCGATCACAATCTCGGGATCGGTGGCCACCGGCTTGCCCGGCGGCGGAACCAGGTGGTCGCAGATGATGTGTCCGATCCGCTCGCGGGGAATGTGTACGGTGGTGAGGGCCGGAAAGCAGAACTCCGACAGCTTGACGTTATCGAAGCCCGTCACCGAGACGTCCTGCGGCACGCGAATGCCGCGCTCGCGCAACTCGCGCAGCGCGCCCACGGCGGTGATGTCGTTGACGCAGATGATGGCCGTGGGGTCGAACCCCGAGGCCAGCAGGGCGCGGGCGGCCTGGCGGCCGCCTTCCAGGGTGTCGGCGTCGGCCGCGGTGCGCACCTCCATGGAGGGGTGGCGCGCCACCGAATCCCACACCGCGCGCATGCGCTCGTTGATGGGGCCGAGCATGGCGTGGTGGCCCAGGAAACCCAGACGCCGGTGTCCCAGGCTGTGCAGGTAGTCGATCACTTTTTCGATCCCGCGCGAGTAGTTCACGCGGATGTTGGTGATGTTCTTGCGCGGGGTGCCGACGTCGTAGAACACCACCGGAATCTGGCTCTCCGTGAGCTCGTCGATGAGCGCCGGGTCCATTTCCGAGACGATGGCCGCCAGGCCCGCCACGCGCCGGCCGATCATCAGGCGCACGCTGGAGACCAGTTGCTCGGAGCGGTAGTCGGTATTGGCCATGACCACCTCGAAGCCGCGAGCGTGGGCGTCCGACTCGACGGTCTTGTAGATATCGAAGAAAAACGGGTTTTCCATGTTGGACACGATCACGCCGATGCTGCGGCTCTTGCCGCCGGCGAGGCTGCGCGCATGGAGGTTGGGATGGTATTTCAACTCCTCGATTGCCTTGAGGACACGGGCCCGCGTGGTGTGCTTGACCACGCTTGCATTATTTAGCACGCGCGACACCGTCGCGGTAGAGACTTTGGCGCGCCGGGCCACCTGTTCGAGATTCATGGCTTCCCTATAATTGTACATGTTCCTCAGCATGTTGGCGGCGGTCCGCGCACCCTCCTGATAGCGTTTGCAGACATTGCCCGGCCCGCAGGGGCGGGTGCGGTGGGCATCCGTCTTGACAACCGTGATTTAACCGCTTACACTACGCCCTAGAGAACAACGAGCGGATGGGGCACACAACAAACGAGGTCCGCAAGGTGAGGCCGCGCGTAAGAGCCGTGGCTGAAAACGTTTACGTGCGCACCCGAGAGTTCGGTTGCGCTGGCAGAACTACGCTTCGAGTCGACCTGGTTGCGGACCCTATGCGCCCGGCTGCTTGGGTCCATTTTGCTGAAAGGGGGTAGTACATGACGCGTAAGTACGCTCAAAGTCTCGCGATCGCGATCCTGGCACTGATGTTGGCTTGTTTCACCGCCTGGGGACAGGCCACCACTGTGGGGTCGATCACTGTTAACGTAACAGACCCGGCTGGGGCGGTCGTTCCCGCAGCCCAGTTGCAGCTCAAGGATCTCGGCACAAGTGTGGTGCGCAAGGCCGAGACCCAGGATAACGGGTCCTATGCCTTTCCCGACCTGCCGTACGGCACCTACGAATTAACCGTGAGTAAGACCGGATTTGGAACTTCTCTGTTTGCTTCGGTGCTGGTGCAGACCGCCCGTGTCACCACCATCAACGTGGCGCTCAAGGTGGGGGCCACAACCGAGACGGTGACTGTGTCCGGGGCCGAAACACCACTCGTCGAAACGGAGGCCAGCACACTATCGAACACCATCGACACCAAGCAGGTGACCAATCTGCCCCTGCAGAATCGCAACATGTTCGCGCTGGCATTCCTGGTTCCCGGCTGGAGTTCCACCAGCCCGGGAAGCACCGCCGGGACGTGGGACAACATGCCGGGAGGCGCCATCGTGAGCGCCGATTTCGACGGCACGCAGGCGATCAGCAACCGCTTCCGCAGCGGTGGATTCACGTACGGCACCTCGGTCGTGCAGCCGCGCATCGAGGATATCGCGGAAATGACCGTCCAGACCGCCCAATTGGATCTGAGCGGCAACGGCACGGCCGCCATGAAGATCAGCATGGTGACGCGGCGAGGCACCAACGACTATCACGGCCGGGTCTTCGAGGACTTCCAGAACACCGTTCTGAACTCCAACTCCTGGCTGAACAACGCCCGCGGGCTGCCCAGAAACATCGTCAAGCTGAACGACTTCGGGTTCAACGTGGGCGGCCCCATCTGGAAGAACAAGCTGTTCTTCTTCGGCACGTACGCCGAGTCGAAACAGCCCGCGAGCATCACTCCATCCCCCCTCCCAAACGTACTGAGCTCGAGCGCGCAGCAGGGAATCTTCCAATATAAAGCTGCGAACGGCTCCATTCAGTCCGTGAATGTCCTGCAACTCGGGGTCGCCGCCGGAGGGACGGGCGTCATCAATTCGAATGTCGCCTCCCAACTTTCAACCATCAACGGCATCCTGAGCCAGGGAATCCTGACGCCCACGTCCGATCCCAACATCTCGACATTGAGCTGGCAGTATGCGGCTCACAGGACCATCTATTACCCGGCTCTGCGGTTCGACTACAATGCCACCGATAAGCTGCGGTTCAGCTTGTCTTACACCCAGACCAAAACGGTCTACCCCGCGAATGCCGCCAATTGGCCCGGCGGAATCGATACCGTGGATCTCACATCGAGCAACAGCAACGATAAAATCGCGGGGTTCGGTGTGGATTACACCATTCGCCCCACGCTGATCAATCAGTTCCACGCCGGTTACATGTATCAGTACAGCATTTTCGATCCGGAGAACCTGGGGCTCGACCTGACCAAGATCCAGGAGATCTACTTCGCTTACGGAAACGGCCTCTATGACCGGAGCTATCCACGCCAGGCGATTTCCTCGTACTATCCGATGCTGAGCTGGACCGACACCTTGAACTGGCAGCGTGGCAATCACTCGATCGTGGCCGGCGGAGGCTATTACCACGAGCAGGACCACTACTGGAACGGTCCCGGCGGGTATCCCCAGATTTACCTCGGTTTCAACCAAAACGAACCGGCGTATAATCCTCTGATCAGCGCATTGGCCGCCGCCGGCCTGAACACGACACAGCAGAGCAGCGCCGCAAATCTGTATGCCACCCTGATCGGACAGGTTGATTACGTGGACATCGGCGGGGGCGGGCGCCCCTTGGATACCACGACCGGACAATACAAGCCGTTCGGAGCTTACAACCTGGATGAGGTTCAGCAATCCGGGAATATCTTCATTCAGGACCGCTGGCGCATCAAACCCAATCTGACCCTCAATATCGGGCTTCGCAACGACATGGTAGGCGACGACCATGACCTGAACGGCGCCTACGCCAATGCGACTACCGCCAATCTATGGGGTCCCACCCCGGTGGGCGCCATCTTCCAGCCCGGCAACCTCGGCGGCATCCAGAATCCTGTGTTCAACTCCCACGTGCATGCCTACGCCACCCAGTGGATCAATATGCAGCCGGCCGCGGCGCTCGCCTGGAGCCCCAAGTTCGGCGGGTTCCTGGGGAAGATTCTCCCGGACGGCAAGACCGTGATCCGCACCGGATGGTCGAAGAGGATGTACCAGGAAGGCGCGCAGAATTTCTGGGCTTATGCCTCCAATCAAGGCTCCTTCTTCTTCCAGTTTGGCACGGCATCTCCCGATACCACCGGGGCTGTCGGGACCTTCAAGCCGGGTACGCTGTTCCTCGGCCAGACGCTTCCGCAGTACGCCCTCTTTCCGCCGACCTGGGCGCCCAATCTGCCGGAATCGACGCTGTCCTTTGGCGGCAACTCGTTCTGGGCCATGAATCCCAATATCCGCCAGCCCTACGTGGAGCAATGGAATTTCGGCATCGAACGGCAATTGGGCGGGGGTACGGCGCTGGAAGTTCGCTACGTCGGCAATATGGGCCAGCACGGTTGGATGAGCTACAACATTAACGAGGTGAACATCTTCGAGAACGGCTTCCTCACCGAGTTCAAGAACGCCCAGAACAATCTGGCCATCAGCCAGGCCGCCGGGAAAGGCAACACGTTTGCCAACCAGGGCCTGCCGGGACAGGTTCCGCTTCCCATCTTTGCCGCCGCATTCGGCGGCGCCACTACCGGTTCGCTGTACACCCAATTCATCACCCAGTTGAAATCCGCCGCCACCGGCGGAACCGGAGCCGTGGGGACGGTGGCGAATACCCTGGCCAGCACCCAGAGCTACATCTGCAACATGTTCGGAGCGAAGTTCTCCCCATGTGCGCAGTTGGGCCTGGGGGGCGCGGGCACCAGTTACCCGATCAATTTTTGGGAGGCGAATCCCTTCAGCACAGGGGGCTCCATCAATTATCTGGACGCTGTCAGCCACTCCAATTACCACTCGCTCCAGGTCGAGCTTCGGCAGAGGCAGTGGCACGGCATGCAGTTCAACATGAATTACACGCTGTCGCACTCGCTCGTGCTCGGCAACGTAAACGGCTACCAGGCCAACGTCGGCGGCGCCGGGTACATCACCAATCGCAACTTCCAACTTAGCTACCGGCCAAGTCCCTACGACATCCGCAACATCTTCCATGCCAGCGGCACCTACGACCTTCCTTTCGGGAGGGGCAAGAAGTTCCTGACCAGCAGCAAGCTGGCTGACGAGGTGGTCGGCGGGTGGACCCTGGGAACGATCATCATCATGCAGAGCGGGCCGCCGACGCAGTTTAGCGGCGGTTATGCCACCGTGAATTCGTCCGCCAACAGCGGAGTGGTATTCGCGCCCGGCGTTACCGCGCAGACCATACAAAACGCTGTGGGCGTTTACCGCACGGGGAATCCCTGGGTGGAGACCATCAACCCCAGCTTCATCGCCGCCAACGGGGGGATTTCCAGCAGCTATTACACTCCCAACGTGACCCCCGGGGTGTTTGCCGCTAACCAATACATTTACGGACCGCACTGGTTCAACGCCGACTTGTCGGTGAACAAGAGCATTCCGATCCGTGAATCGATCCGCATGACCCTGCAAGGGCAGTTCCTGAACGTCTTCAATCACCCGGCGTTCGGCATGGGCGGCATCAGCGCGACCAGCCTCAGCTACGGGCAGAGCACCACCTTGATTACCACCGCGCGCCGCATCGAGATTCGAGCCAATATCGAATTCTGATCGGAGGTTTTAGAAGCCACGCTTTTCCAACCGCCCGCCGCACTTCCGGCGGGCGGTTTTTTTCTGCCGTGAAGCGCCGGAAGATTTCACAACTATGAACGGAGTCGCGCATCGGGGGTGGCATGAGACCGCTTACATCCCGCGTGGGGCGGGCAATCCTGCCCGCAGCCGG
>Ga0335081_10023253_pt1 | contig 10027 bp, 11 predicted proteins | sample Lox_Sample_35_FD_206713 | JGI IMG/M metagenome (GOLD analysis project Ga0335081, IMG submission 206713) | Soil microbial communities from Loxahatchee National Wildlife Refuge, Florida, United States - Lox_Sample_3.5 | ecosystem: Environmental > Terrestrial > Soil > Wetlands | place: USA... | reverse complement strand
ATTCCTCGAGAACATGCGCGAGGACCTTCTGCGCTGGGGCGTGCCCGCCGAGAACGTTCACGTAGAAGTCTTTGGTGCTCTTGCGGGCATTACCCCTGGTCTGAAGCAGATTGATCATATTCCGCACCTGCCTCAAGGCCCCTCGGGGACTGGTCCCTCGGTGTCGTTTGCGCGCAGCGGGATCACCGTCGCATGGGATCGTAAGTTTGGGAATCTGCTTGAGTTGGCGGAAGCGTGCGACGTTGTGGTCAGGTGGTCGTGCCGGACCGGAGTGTGCCACACCTGCATGACTGGTCTGATTGGAGGATCGGTTACCTACCAACCCGAGCCACTCGAGAGGCCGGCTCCGGGGAACGTGCTCGTGTGCTGCTCACAGCCAAGCGCGAATGTCACTCTTGACCTTTGACAAGAACAACCTTGTAGGGGTTCCTGCGAGGAGGAGAAATCATGGAAATCGCCTGCCCACAAGGTCGGTTATGACCGGAAACAATCGGCCGATTTCCCCGAACCGCTGCCCAAGAGAGTTCTGCGTACCCAGCCGTTGCGCCGCCGGATGCGCGTGAGCTTCGCAGGCACTTGGTGCAGCGCCGGCAGGGGACATTCATTGAACGCAGACTAGCAGGTGCGATGGACAGCTTGCGCCTCCACTGGCCGGAGTACCTGATGGCAGCCGCCGAGGTGGGCCTATACTTATTCCTCACCTGCATTTTCGCAAGCTTGTTACTGCACCCCGCTTCGCCCGTCCGACACTTCATCAATAGCACTACAGGACGCCGCGCCTTGATGGGACTGGCTGTTGGTGCAACGGTGGTTGCAATTGTGGTGAGCCCTTGGGGCAAACAGTCCGGAGGTCATTTCAATCCAGCACTCACCTTAGCTTTTTATCGGTTGGGCAAGATGCGCTCAGCGGATGCACTCTTTTATGTGGTTGCGCAATTCGCTGGGGCGCGGTGTGTGCGTTGCAAAGTATCTGTTGCCGGACCCGGTTGGCCGTGATGCGGTAAAATGCGGTAAGGTACGCGGTGACCGCACCTGGCGTTCGCGGCAGCCTTCCGGCTTTCATCGGCGAACAGACGATCTCTTTTGTTCTGATGTCAACCATACTCGTCGCATCCAATCGCGAAACACTGGCCCGCTACACACCCTACTTAGTTGGTTTCTTATACGCGACTTCCATGATCTTGGAAGCACCACTTTCCGGGATGAGCATGAATCCTGCCAGAAGTTTTGCTCCAGCATTGCATGCCAGAAACTGGCATGCAATGCTGGCTTTATTTCACGGCGCCAACTCTCGGCATGCTGGTTGCGGCGGAGGTGTTTCTGCGGAGCCGCGGTGGGGTTCCACCTTTTGTGCAAAACTGCACCACGGCAACAACAAACGATGCATCTTCCGCCACAGGATAGTGCCTCGCTCCGCCAAACCTGTCTGAGGAGAAGAGCCTGAATGCACACCACAGAAGAGATTTCTTCATCTAGATCGATCACGGAACTGATAGCTCCGATTTCATCCGTGCCTTCGACCAATGATGTTAGCGATGCGACCTCGAGCACCGCAGCATTACAACATTCTGCCTAAGGTCCCCGATAACTTGCAGCGCAGATCTGTTCTTTGGTATGTGGACATTAATGGCAGTAAGCGCACGGTGTGGCAGATCCTGGAGGCGGCCGGATTTGGGCAGACCCGTCGCCGGATTGCCGACATCGAGCAATCACAGCTTCAAGCCTGGGCGGCAATATGTGGCTGATGGAAAACTGCTGAAAGAAAAGCTACATTTGCGGAATTTCGCCATCTCTCTCGCCTGGGAAGGCTCACAATTGCAACTGCGCTTTTGGATCATCCTTGCAAAGGCATCGCTGCCTATTACAAGGGGACGATCGACCGCATCACCGGAATTATTGAACTTGGAGGGTTGACGGCAAAGGGCTCTGCATTTCACGCGGCGCCATGGCCCCGACTGCGGCTCCGCTCGTAGAAGGTCTCTAACATGAACAGATTCGGAAAGACGCTGGGTTTGGTGTTCGTCGTGCTTGGGCTCGTATTGGCGGCTGGGATCACATTTACCATCGGATGGCATCCCTTCATCGGACCAAGGGCGCGTCCTCTGACGGCCCGGCGGTTTGACAGCACGCCGGAACGCTTAGCCCGTGGCGAATACCTGGTTCAGAATGTAACTAATTGCATGGGGTGTCACGCAGATCATGACTGGACAGCGCACGATGCGCCGGTGGTGCCCAAAACCCTCGGCGCGGGCCAGGACATGACCATGCTCCAGGGTTTCCCGGGAAAGGTGTATGCACCGAATATCACTCCAGATGCCGAAACCGGTGCTGGAAGCTGGAGCGACGATCAATTGGCGCGCGCCATCCGCGAAGGCGTCGGCCACGATGGAAGGGCGCTGTTTCCGTTTATGCCGTACCAGGGGTTTCGCGCTCTCTCCGACGAGGACTTGGCGTCGATCATCGTATACCTACGGTCGTTGCCGGCGGTGCACAAACAGCAGCCGACGACGGAGCTGATTTTTCCCGTGAACTACTTAATTCGTAATGTTCCCCAGCCACTGGAGGCGCCCGTCGAGGCGCCTGACCTTTCAACCCCCGAAAAACGCGGGAAGTATTTGGTAACCATCTCCGGATGTACAGATTGCCATACGCCGCAGGACGCACATGGGGAGCCGCTCCCGGGCGAAGACTTCGCTGGCGGGTTGATTCTTGATGGACCGTGGGGCCGAGTGGCGAGCAGCAACATCACGCCCGACGCATCGGGGATCCCGTACTACGATCAGGCAATGTTTACCCAGGTGATGCGCACGGGATTCGTCAAGGCTCGAAGGCTCAATCAGATCATGCCGTGGCAAACGTACCGCGGCATGACAGACGAAGATATCGCCGCCGTGTTTGCTTACATCAAGACCTCTCAACCCGTGCGGCATCACGTCGACAACACAGAACCGCCGACGTTTTGCAAGGTCTGTCGCCAAACCCATGGGGGCGGAAACCAGAACTAAGCGTAGCTATCATTTGCGAACTTGTTGCCCAATTGCAGCTACGGTAGTCGGTGATTTCCAAACGGTAGTGCCGAAAAGTTTTTAAAACCATGAACTTCGGCAGCGCCCAACACGGGTTGTGTCTCTCGGTAGTTCGCGGATGTCCAAGGAGATTGTTGTCACCGCTGGCGCGACTGATTTCAAGTAATTTGTCGGTTGAGAACGCCGCCCGGGCGAATTCGGCTTATAGCTCCGGCTGCCCACTGTTCCTTCCTTTTCAATCAATTAGGTGGATTCTTCTGGGCGCTAGATGTGAAATTGCGTTCAGAAAGTCTTTATGCGGGAGCTAAGGGGAGAGGAAGAAATGTTCCTGGGGATTTCAAGCTGAACCACAAGGATTGGGAACCTAAGAGATGTGTGCCGCCGTTAGACGGGTTGAACCTCGGCCTGGAGCAGACCGATTGCAAAAGCAGCGTTCGCGGAGAGCGTCCAGTGCTCGAACGGTCCAGAAAAACACTACTTTCCGACATCTGGATCTCTGACCGATAGTGTTGACGCAGCAGTTCCTTCCGGTCGAGTTCTCCGTTCTTGTCCCGGTCGAGTCTATCGAGCTCGGCTTCCATGAACTTCATCCATTCTTTCTTGTTGGGAAATCTTGCCATTCTTATCTGTATGCATCAGAAGCAACAACTCTCTGACATTCTGATCCGCCTGCGTAATCTTGTCAGGCTGTTTTGGGAAGGCTGCCTTTTGCGCAACGGTCATAACGGCAACTGCGAACATTCCGGCTATCAACGCAACAATGAGAGTCTTGGGCGTCACGGGTAACCTCCTTCCTAGAAATCGAGCCGCAATGCTAATTGTCCCGTTCGATTGCCAGCGTTCTCGGCAGTTTGCGGGGCACTGAGGACACCAAAGGTCGCTGTATTGTCGACTTGCGTCGCCGGCGGAGCAAAGTTTGTGTGATTCAAAACGTTGGTAAACGTCGATTCAAATCGCAGTTTCGCCTTTTCCGTCACGTTAAACACCTTGGCTAATCCGAGGCTGACCGCCACGGTACCAGGGCCTTCGAGAATTCCAACGCCAGCATTGCCAAACCGTCCGGCGCCAGCCGGAGTGGGAGCAAATGCTGCCAGATTGATGTAGTGAGCCCGCGACTGACCGGCGTAGAAATTCGACGACACCACGTCGGGACGAAGGAATGCGCCACGATTCACGACGTCGGTATTGGACTGGTCAAATGAATCACTGATGCCCGGCGTCAGCCAAGGCCCGGTCTCGATCAGAGTGATCGTGTTCAGTTCCCACCCGCCCAGCAAACCATTTCTCCAGCCTCCGGCATTGAGGAATGTCCGCCCTTCTCCCACCGGCAACTGATAGATCCCCGTCAAAAGGAAGCGGTTCCGCCGTGTCCCCTCTACGTTGCCGTAGTCACTGGCTATGTCGAAGCGGTTGGCGATGGGGACACCGTAATTCACTTCTCCCGCAAATGTCGTTGGCGTGTCACCCTGATTGTCCGCCAGATTCTTGGCAAATGTGTAGTTTGCGTCGAAGTATAGGCCGTGTGACATTCTGTGAGTGGCCTCGAATTCTAAGGCGTTGTAGTTTGCTTCGCCGGCATTGAAAGTGGAGTAGAGGGTGAACCAGTTGTGGTACGGCGCTCGCGGATCAACATAAGGGCTTGCCGAGGTGGTTTGGTACGGCGTCGTGCTTGCCGGAATTTGGTTTAGGTCTTCGGTGACGCTGAGCCTGTAGCTGTGCATGCCCACATAGCTGACGCGCAGATTGTCGTTGTTCCCCAACTGCCGTTCCACCGTAAAGTTCCATTGATTGGCCTGCGGATCACGATAGTTCGGATCAACGCCCTGATCGAGACCGCCACCGCCATATTGAATACTTGCTGTCGGAGGAGCAGTGTTGGGGAACTGAATTAGAGGCGCGTCGTTCGCAGCTTTAATATTCCTGTACGTGTGAAGAGCGGAAGTGGGGTTTCCGCTGTTGTTAAAGGACAGTGGTCCAAGGTTGGTCATGGTGAAGATGCCGAACCCCGCGCGAATCACGGTCTTCGTATCGTTGAAGGGCCGCCAGGCAACCGACACACGCGGCTGAAAGTTCCGCATGTAGATGTTACGCAGTGACTGCGGCAGGTGATCCTGACTGGCGGTGACATAGTTTGTGCAAGGAAGTGCTGTATATCCCAGGCCGCAGGCATTAAACGACTGCTGAAAGGCCAAGTTCGATGCTTGAATGTTCTGCTGTGCGAGGTATGCCGCTAACTCGTTGGGCACGACAATGGCATTGTTTCTCTGGTCGAAGTTCGCCAGATTCCCGCCGTCCTCGTGAAAGCCGGGCAAGATCTGCCAGCGCAGGCCATAGTTCAGCGTAAGGTGAGTGTTGATTTGGTATTCGTCCTGACCGTAAATGCCATATTGCCAAGCGGTGCCGCCTACATCGGGACTAGAAACTGCAAAATTGAGTGTGGTCGGTGCACCGATTAGAAAATCGCCAAAGGCATTTCCCGTGAAGGTGGGCTGAAAGCTGAAATCACCGAAATCGTCGGAGTTGAAGACGGGGGCAAAGCTCTCCAGATCGAAATATCGTACCCGTCGCGCATCCAGGCCAGCTTTGACCGTATGTTTTCCATAGCTGTAGCTCAGGTTGTCGGTAAACTGAGTCGTTTTCGACTGCGTCACACCCGTTTTGTCTCTGCCGATCGGCGTGAAGCCAGTCCCTGCGCTGAAGTTGAAAGTGGGAAATGCATGTGTCGTCGGGTGCTGGCTGATATTGACGCCCGTGAGATCAAGTTGTGAGAGCGCATTCGCTCCCTCGATGGGAAAGCCTACACTGGTGGTCACGTTGGTGAAGCCGAAACGAAATTCATTCACCAATCGGCTCGTGATCGCGTACACATGGGACACCATCAAACTGCGGTTGTGGATGCTATCAGAATCATTTGGCAGCAGGGGGTTCGGATAATCCGCGGCAATGTTCTTGCGGCCGAAGCGCGCATACACGGATTGCTGCGAGGAAATCTTTTGATCGATGCGAATATCGGCTCCATCCGTTCGCGCCGGTGTCGGCTGAAAAGTCTCGTAGTTGTAATTGGATTGTCCCGTCACATTCGGCAGCGGATAGTAGGCGAGCAGAGTTTTCGCTGTCGGACTGATGCTGGCAGAAGGAATCACCGATCCGCCGAGCGCGGTCAGATCGCCGCTACGTTCAGCTTGCGTGGGAACCAGGAACTGCTCAGCCACTGATGTTGCGCGGCGGTTTCCCTCGTAATCCGCGAAAAAGAATGTCTTATCCCTTCCCTCATAAAGCCTTGGAATCGTTACTGGACCGCCCAGCGATCCGCCGAATGTATTGAAATGTTTCGGATTCTTTCCTCCAAAGCCATACGGGGCCGCGTCCAGCGCGTCGTTCTGTAAATACTCAAACAGCGTGCCGTGAAATTGATTCGTCCCGTTCTTTGTGGTGAAGGTTACATCGCCGACTTGAGAAAACTCCGCGTTGTTGTTGAATGAGGTGACCTTCACCTCAGCAATCCCCTCCTGCGATGGGTAGGCATCCGGGAGGGCACCGTTTTGTCTCACGTTCGTAGTCGAGATTCCGTCCACTGAGAAGTTCACCATGGAGGAGCTCGCTCCACCTAGAGCGATGTTTCCAGAACTATCCTGCTGCACATTGGGCGATATCGATAAAGCGCTCAGTGGGCTGGTCGTCGTCGCCCTGCTATTCAGGGGAAGCTCAGTAATTTCCTGATTCGCGATGGAATCGCTGATTGTCGCATTCTCCGTGTCAATCACGGCGACTGTGTTAGAGACTTCGACCGTCTGTGTCTGGCTCTTGACTGCAAGCGTGGCATCGATCCTTAGCGCCTGACGTGCGCTCAGTTCGGCTGTTGCGATCTGAAAATCGGCAAAACCCTCTGCGTTAACCGAAACCGAATACTTGCCCGGCTTCAGATTTAGGAATTCAAAGGCTCCGTTCTGATCCGAGGTAGCAGAGCGAACACTGCTATCGTCCAAGCTCTCTATCTTTACGGTCGCGCCGGGGATGACCGCCTGCGTCTTGTCGTTCACGACGCCCACAATACTTCCAAACGTCGACTGCCCCATCGCTGAGCAGACCGTCAGCACCACAACACTCGCAATCGCACAAAACACAGAACGCATCTTCTTTCCTCCACCGGAGATAGCTCTCTCGGTTATTGGCGGCTTTTGTGGAACCTCGACGTAGAGGTGGTGGGACGGACTTTAAGGAAAGCCGCTCCTTCAGGCGGCCCGAAGGAATGGGGCTTCCATCGTCCGGTCTGCCACCAGTGCGGATTCACCCCAGTCAGACCGAAGTCGCACTAAGTGATAAGTCCGGTACCCCTTACATTCTTTGCAGATGGCGATGAGGAATCGCACGTAGAAGGCGACGGCGAAGGTGGACAGCAGAACGAATGCGGTAATCGCAACCATTGCAACCTCTGGCGAAACTATCGGGCTGTCTGTTGCGGTGTCTCGTTTGCATTGGAAACCAAAGCGCATAAAGTTTGTAGAAAAAATCCATAAAATTTTCGTAAGGATTATTTCCGTCCCATTAGCTGATTTCTTTATGTGAACTTTATGGACTTCTGTGATGGAATCACTCTGATGGAAGCAGAGAACCCGTCCCGATTTAACGAGGCAAAGAACTGAGCGGTTGCAAAGAATGCCTCATTTCTACAGCGCGGCTCAATACTTCCTGTTTCTCGTCATCGTCTCCGTCCTCGTAAAGCCTCTGGGCGGATACATAGAACGAGTCTTCGCCAGGAGACCGACTGTCCTCGACCGCGTGTGCCTTCCCATCGAGCGGATTATCTATCGAATTACTGCCGTTGATCAGAAGGCGGAGATGACGGGAATAGAATATGCGACCTGCTTCGTACTGTTCAGCCTTGTCGGCACGTTTCTGTTATATGTCATCCTCAGAATGCAGCGTTTTCTGCCCTGGTTCTTTCCCCAGTACCACACAACTCCGTTATCTCCAGATCTTGCTCTAAACACAGCCGTCAGTTTCTCGACTACCACTACCTGGCAAGCATACGCGGGCGAAAACACGATGAGTTATTTCAGTCAGATGATTGGACTTTGCGCGCAGAACTTCCTGGCTGGAGCCGCCGGGCTGGCAGTTGGGATTGCGTTTATCCGCGGCACGGCGAGGGAACTGTCGGACACTCTCGGCAACTTTTGGGTGGATCTCACGCGATCTTTGCTCTGGATTCTGTTGCCCGGAGCGTTGATTGGCGCTTTGGTCTTGGTGTGCCAAGGCGTTCCGATGAATTTTCATCATTACACGATCGCAACCGGGCTCGAAGGTGCCAGGCAGGTCATACCCCAAGGACCGGTTGCGGCGCTAGAAATCATCAAGAATCTCGGCACGAATGGCGGTGGATTCTTCAATGCCAACGGAGCCCACCCCTACGAGAATCCCACTCCGCTTACAAACTTTCTCGAAATGCTTTCGATTGTCCTCATACCCGCGGCATTGACGAACACGTTTGGCAGGATGGTTCATCAGACTCGGCAGGGGTGGCTCTTCTATCGGGTGATGGTTCTGTTCTTCTGCTTCGGTTTGCTGTTCGTCCATCACTTTGAGCAGCGAATGAACTCAGCTTTCGACAACCTTGACATGAAACACAGCCGCCGCCAGTCCGGCGGCAACATGGAAGGCAAAGAGGTCCGCTTTGGTATTGGCGGTTCCACGTTGACCGCAGTGGTGACCTCGAACACGGCTACGGGATCCTACAATTCCATGCACGACAGTTATACGTCGTTGGGCGGCATGGTGCTGCTGGTGAACATGCTGCTCGGTGAGTTGATTTTTGGGGGACTTGGCAGCGGCCTCTATAGCATGGTCATGGCCACCACGATCGCAGTCTTCTTAGCCGGACTCATGGTCGGGCGAACACCGGAATATCTTGGCAAAAAGATCGGTCCAGCAGAAAACAAGATGATTGTGCTCTACGCCCTGGCCGCACCTCTGTTTATTCTGCCCCTGACAGCAATTGCTGTCAGTACGAAAGCAGGATTGTCGGAGCTTACGGTGAACAGCGGCCCACACGGCTTCACTGAGATTCTGTTTGCCTACACGTCCTGCTTCGCCAATAACGGCCAAACCTTCGCCGGCCTGAATGCGAACACTCCGTTCTACAACCTGACCACAGTCCTCGCGATGCTGGCCGGTAGGTTCGGACTAGCGATCCCAGCACTGGGACTGGCAACTCGTTTTGGCCGTCAGAGAAATACCCCTACCACATCGGGAACTCTGCCAACTCATTCTTTTTTGTTCGGAGTCCTTCTCTCCGCGTGTCTGGTCATTATGGTCGCAATGAGCTATCTGCCGGCCTTGGCTCTCGGCCCGGTACTGGAGAGACTGCTCTTCAAGGGTTGAGAGTTGAGCTGATGCTGTACGATCTAAGATGCCTTGGGTCACGAAGTTGGGGATTGCGGGAGGCACCCGCAAGTGCAAAGGAGTTGGTGTATTGACTCGAAGATCTCAACAAGAAGTGAACTCGCGGCGGATGCAGGCGATGCGCCCTACCAAGCTCCGCTCGCAACGCGACATCAATCTCTGGCAGATCCCGCTTAGGCTGTCGCTCGCCGCAGTTGGGCTGTTTGGGATCACTCTGATCCCGGACGTCCTCGACAGGTATGGCATCATTCACATCCCGCCCTGGTTGACGATGGGAAGCATCGACGACGCGCGCGCCATCCTCGGCGCGATGATGGGCGCGGTTGCGACCGTGCTGGCGTTGATCTTCTCGGTCGCATTGCTCGTGTTGTCGATGGTATCGACCCTGTTCGGCCCGCGCCTGCTCTACCGGTTCCTGCAGGATTGGGTCACCCAGGTCACGATCGGCCTGTTCATGGGCACGTTCGTGTAGATCCGCCTAGTCTTTCTGGTCACACATCAGGATCCACAATCGACGTTCATCCCGCAGGTGTCATTGATCACCAGTTGGGTGCTCGTGGTACTGAGCTTTGGGTTTCTCGTCTATTACAGTCACCGAGTGG
>Ga0335081_10023252_pt1 | contig 10027 bp, 6 predicted proteins | sample Lox_Sample_35_FD_206713 | JGI IMG/M metagenome (GOLD analysis project Ga0335081, IMG submission 206713) | Soil microbial communities from Loxahatchee National Wildlife Refuge, Florida, United States - Lox_Sample_3.5 | ecosystem: Environmental > Terrestrial > Soil > Wetlands | place: USA: Florida... | reverse complement strand
CGCAGAATACGACTAACGGATCGATGAACTTCACGTTTGGATGCGCCAGCGCCACTCGCTTCAGTATCGTTACGGCTTCTCGACGGCGCTGATCCACGGCACGCCTGCCGAGGCTGCATTCGCGGCGAGGCTCTCCACTCATCTGTGCGCGCAGCAGGCAATCCGCAGCCGAGTGCCGAAACTCGGGAACCGGACCAACTATGAGTACCCGACGTCGCGGTGACAGCGCATTTAGCATTCTGGTCAATCCGTCGGCCAGAAGCTCGGCGTAGCCGCCGCTTGAGCGGCCGCCTTCGGCCGTTAGGAGATGCGGCACGTCGGTCGTGTCGGCAGGTGTCTCGCGGCCGTCATAGAGCGACCAGCGCGCTGCCAGAACTATGCCTGTGACTTCCGATTGCTTCTGCAGCCATTCCAGGATCTCGTCATTGCTGGCCGCGCAATTTCGTTCAACGAAAAAATCAACCTCAATACCGAGCAACGGTGGACATGAGGTTTTGCCCAGCACTACAGCGCCGCTCTTGGCTGCCTGCGCAGCCCATTCGGCGACGGGCGCAAACATCAAAGTATGAGAGTCACCCAAGAACGCTACCTTCGGTTCTTCTGCAGCGCCGACAAAGCAAGGGGTGACATATCGGAATTTCGGCGTTGCAACGCCGGTTTGGCAACCCTTTACAGGGGTGGACGGCCCCCCTAGTTCGATTGGCTGGGAGCTGCGGACAAGTAACCCTGTGCGGCCAACGGCCAAAGCAAGAAGCGCAATGAGCGCCGAAGCGCCAAGACCGACAAAGATGATACGTCCACTGTATCGCCGCGCGATCTCGGGCCGCCGCAGACCCTTCATCGGCAGTTCGAGGAAGAAATATGTTGGAACGGAAAGCGCGAAGGCCACGGCTGACGAAACAATATCTTTGACAAGACTGTCTTGCGCCAAAGGCAGCGTTCGGCCCAGCGCGATCAGCGGCCAATGCCACAGATACCAACCGTAGGAGAGCACCCCGACCGCCACAGCAGGACGACTGCCCAATATCCGTATGGTGGGCGCCCGCTCATCCCCAATCCCGGATGCGAGGAGCAACACAGCTCCGAATGTGGGGAGCCCTCCGGCAGCGGCTCCCGGATAATTCATTGCCGCGTCAAAATAGAAAATCGAAGCCACGATCGCGACGACGCCCGTCACGACCAACGGCAGGCGCAGCTTATCTGGGACTGTTATACCGTCGATGACGCCGATCGCGAGCAGCCCTCCCACCGAGAACTGCCACGCACGCGACATGATCGAAAAAAATGCGAGACGATGATCCGTCTTTGTTAGGATTATCAGTACGGCATAGGAGCCGACCAAGACCGCAATGCAGGAAACAGTAAGTGCGAAAACGGGCCGCCACTGCCGGAGATTCGAGAGCATAACGACGGCGCCGATGAACGCCGGAGCCAAAAGATAGTATTGCTCTTCCACGCCGAGCGACCAGGTGTGCAGCAGCGGGATTATTTCCGATTTCCTGGCGAAGTATTCGGTGCCGGATCCGAAATAGTAGTTCGAAGTCATTGTAGCGGTAGCAGCTGCGGAATTTGCCAGTTCACGTATTTCTTGCGGCAGCAGCGGAAACATTGGCGCGATTGCGAGTGTCACGGTGGTGACGAGAAGTAGCGGTGGCAAGATGCGCAGGATGCGGCGTGCATAAAACTCATCCGCGGAAAAATTGCCTCCCAGAGTCTGTATCACGAGTTGATGCGTAATCAGGAAACCGGAAATAACAAAAAAGATGTCGACGCCAACAAAGCCGCCCTGAAAGCCGGGAATGCGGGCATGAAAACCGATGATCGCGATGATTGCGATCGCGCGCATGCCGTCGATATACGCAAGGCGCTTGGTACGCGGGAATGCCGAGGACGCCTTGCGGCCCCGACCCGCTTCCACGACTGATGTCATGTCAAACCGCTGGAAGAGCCATTGCTAACGCCGCGGTGCATCAACGCGACATTCATATTTCCGAGACCACTTTCCAACGCACTAAGTCGGCGATCACGTCCTTCGCTAACCCGTCGGCATCCTTCGTACCGGCATCAAGACGGATCTCTGGATCTTCCGGTGTCTCGTAGGGCTGGTCGACGCCAGTGAAGTTCTTGATCTCGCCGGCCAGAGCGCGCTTGTAGAGGCCCTTGGGGTCGCGTGCCTTGCAGATGTCAAGCGGCGTATCGACAAAAATCTCGATGAACTCACCCTCAGGCAGCAGCTCGCGCACCATGCGCCGCTCGGCGCGGAACGGCGAAATGAACGAGCAGAGCACAAGCAAGCCCGCATCGTTCATCAGCTTGGCGACTTCGCCGACGCGGCGAATGTTTTCCACGCGGTCTTCCTCGGTGAAACCGAGGTCGCGATTGAGCCCGTGGCGAACGTTGTCGCCGTCGAGCAGCAGCGTGTGCACACCGCGCGCATGCAGGCCGGCCTCGACCAGATTGGCGATGGTCGACTTGCCGGCGCCCGAAAGGCCGGTGAACCACAGCACCACCGGCTTGTGATGCATGAGCCCGGTGCGCTCGGCCTTGGAGACGGTGATTGCCTGGTGGTGGATATTGGTCGCACGCCGCAAAGCGAAGTCGATCATGCCGGCGGCGACCGTCTGGTTGGTGTAGCGGTCGATCAGGATGAAAGCGCCGGTGTCGCGGTTGTCGGCGTAAGGATCGAAGGCGACCGGCCGCGCGATCGACAGGTTACAGACGCCGATCTCGTTCAACGCCAGCGTCTTGACGGCGAGATGGGCGAAGGTGTTGACGTCGATCTGATGCTTCAGGCCGGTGACGGTTGCCGCCAGCATAGCATTGTTAATCTTCATCAGATAGGAGCGCTCGGGCAGCAGGCGGTCGGCCGACATCCAGACCAAATGTGCAGCGAACTGGTCGGCCACTTGCGGGCGTTCGTGCGATGCCGCCAACATGTCGCCGCGCGCAACATCAGTTTCGTCGGTAAGCGTGATGGTGACCGAGTCGCCGGCCTGCGCGATATCGAGCTCGCCCTGCGCGCCGATGAGCGCTTTGACCCGCGTCGTCTGCCCCGACGGCAGGACGGCGATCTCGTCGCCAGACTTGACGCTGCCGCTCGCGATCGTGCCGGCAAAGCCGCGGAAATCGAGATGCGGGCGGTTGACCCACTGCACCGCCATGCGGAACGGCTTGGCCGCGCGGTTGTCCGCGACGTCAACCGCCTCGAGATAATCGAGCAGAGACGGGCCTTGGTACCAGTTCGTACGTTTGCTGCGCGACGAGACATTGTCGCCATAGCGCGCCGAGATTGGAATGCAGACGATATCCTTGAAGCCGAGCTGGCCGGCGAAGGCGCTGAAGTTTTCGGAAATTTGCTCGAAAATATCGCGGCTGTAGTCAATGAGGTCGATCTTGTTGACCGCGAGCACGGCGTAGCGGATGCCGAGCAGGCTGGCGATAATGGCGTGGCGGCGCGTCTGCACCAGCAGCCCCTTGCGCGCGTCCACCAGCAGCACCGCAAGCTCCGAATTGGAGGCGCCGGTCGCCATGTTACGCGTGTATTGCTCATGGCCGGGGGTATCGGCGACGATGAACGAGCGCTTGGCCGTGGCGAAATAGCGGTAGGCCACGTCGATGGTAATGCCCTGCTCGCGCTCGGCTTCCAGGCCGTCGAGCAGCAGCGCGAAATCGACTTCAGCGCTGGTGGTGCCGTGCTTTTTGGAATCGCGCTCGAGCGCGGCAAGATGATCCGCAAAAATGAGGTTCTGCTCATAGAGTAGCCGGCCGATCAACGTCGATTTGCCGTCGTCCACCGAACCGCAGGTGAGGAAACGCAGCGCCGGGCGCGTATCTACGGAGCCGCTTGTCTCGGCCGCACGAGATGCCAACTGGATGGCGCCGCTCATCAGAAATAGCCCTCGCGCTTCTTTTTCTCCATCGATCCGGATTCATCGTGATCGATGAGACGGCCCTGCCGTTCCGAGCTGGTGGAGGTGCGCATTTCATCGATGATGGCGTCGAGCGTCGCGGCCTCCGAACGGATGGCGCCGGTCAGCGGGTAGCAGCCGAGCGTGCGGAAGCGTACGCGCAGCATTTGCGGCTTTTCGTCAGCTTTCAACGGCAGCCGCTCGTCGTCCACCATGATCAGCAGGCCGTCGCGACTCACCACCGGCCGCTCTTTGGCGAAATAGAGCGGCACCACCGGGATATTCTCGGCGCGGATGTATTCCCAGACGTCGAGCTCGGTCCAGTTCGACAGCGGGAATACGCGCATCGATTCGCCGGTCTTGATGCGCGTGTTGAAGATGCGCCACAGCTCGGGCCGCTGGTTGCGCGGGTCCCAGGCGTGGCTGGCGGAGCGGTGCGAGAAGATCCGTTCCTTGGCGCGGCTTTTCTCTTCGTCGCGGCGCGCGCCGCCGAAGGCGGCATCGAAGCGCCATTTGTCCATGGCTTGCCGCAAGCCCTCCGTCTTCATGACTTGGGTGTGGATCGCCGAACCGGAGGCGACCGGCGAGATGCCGCGCTTGAGGCCCTCTTCGTTGACGTGAACCAGCAGATCCATGCCCAGCCGCGCCGCGGTTTCGTCGCGGAATTTGATCATCTCGCGGAACTTCCACGTCGTGTCGACATGCAGCAGGGGGAACGGCGGCTTTGACGGCGCGAAGGCCTTCTGCGCGACGTGCAGCATCGCGCCCGAATCCTTGCCGATCGAATAGAGCATCACCGGATTGCCGAAGCTCGCCACCGTCTCGCGCATGATGGCGATGGCCTCGGCCTCGAGCCGGCGCAGCCGGATATTGTGATTGCGCCAATTCATCGCAGGGAGGGTTGCGGCGCCGCGCGGCGGCACGATCAGCGCTTCAACGCGCGGCGTACGGCGCCGATAATACGGTCCTGGGTCGCCGTGTCGAGATAGGCATGCATCGGCAGGCTGAGCACTTCCCCGGCCAGCCGGTCGCTCACCGCCGTGCCGTCATCGCCCACCGGATAGTGCTCGTAAGCCTGCTGGCGATGCAGCGGGATCGGATAATAGATGGCAGTCGGGACACCTTCGGCCTTGAGGCTGGCGGCGAGCTTGTCGCGGCGGCCGCCGGGGACGCGGACGGTGTATTGTGCCCACACCGAGGTTAGGCCAGCCGGCACTGTGGGCACGGTGACGATATCGGACAGTCCTTGCGCATAGTGCTTGGCGGCGCGCTCGCGCGCGGCGATCTCGTCGGAGAAAATCTTCAGCTTCTCGCTCAAAATTGCGGCCTGGATGGTATCGAGGCGGGAGGCCATACCGATACGTATGTTGTCGTATTTGTCGCTGCCCTGGCCGTGCACGCGCAGGCTCAACAGCTTTTCAGCAAATTCACTGTCGTCCGTGAACACCGCGCCACCGTCGCCGTAGCAGCCGAGCGGCTTGGCCGGGAAAAAGCTGGTGGCGGTGGCGTGGCCAAAGGTGCCGAGCAGACGGCTTTTGTGCGTAGCGCCGAAGGCCTGGGCCGCATCGTCGAGCACGAACAGATCAGCGGATTTAGCGACGGCGGCGATGGCGTCGTGATCGGCCGGCAAACCAAACAGGTCGACCGGGATCACGGCCTTCGGCGTCAGGCCGAGTTTCTTGGCCGTGGCGAACGCCGCGCTAAGCCCCTTGGCATCGATGTTGAAGGTGTCGGCCTCGACGTCGACGAAGACCGGCGTGGCACCAACCAGCGCCGCCACTTCGGCGGTGGCGCAGAATGTGAAGGAAGGACAGAACACGGCATCGCCCGGACCGATGCCCTTGGCCATCAGCGCCAGCATCAGCGCGTCGGTGCCGCTGGCGCAGGTGACGACATGGCGCGCGCCGGAGAACTTCGCGAGTTCGGCCTCGAAGGCCTTCACTTCCGGGCCGAGGATGAACTGGCAATGCGCCAGCACGCGCGCGACGGCGTCGTCGACCGCGCGGCCGAGCCGGCGGCGCTGCGCGGCGACGTCAATGAATGGAATCGGCGGCAGATTGGTGTGCTGGTTCATCGCGACGGTCAAAATCTACAGATCAGCGGGCAACCACGCGCGGCGCCTGGCGTTGCGAGGCGGGCGCAGCAGCCGGGCGGGAGGCAAGACAATGCGTGGCGATTTCGAGGCTGGCAACGGCTTCCTCGCCGGTGACCGCCGGCGGCGCGCCGGAGCGCACCGCGCGCAGGAAGGCCAGGAGTTCGGAGCGCAATGGCTCGGCATGGCCGACCGAGAGATGGCGCATGGAATAGCTGCCGTCGGGCTGGAAGCCGAAACACTCGGTCACCTGGCGCGTCAGCAGGTCGGCCATGATGTATTTGCCGCGGGTGGCGACGGTGACGTTGCGCGCCTTGAAGGGGGTGAGCCAATTGGTGTTGATGTGAGCGAGCACGCCGGAGGCGGTGCGGAATTGCAGCAGCGCGATGTCCTCGCGTTCGGCGACCGCGCTGGAGAGCTGCGGCTGCACCTCGACGATCTCGGAATCGGTGAACCAGCGGATCAGGTCGATATCGTGCACCGCGAGATCGATAACCACGCCGACATTCGACATACGCGGCGGGAACGGTCCGACGCGGGTGATGGCGATCGAGAGAATGTCTTCGTTGCGCAACGCTTCCTTGATCGTCTCGACCGCCGGATTGAAGCGCTCGACATGGCCGACCATCAGCGTGACGCCGGCGCGAGCCGCTGCCTCGATGATCTCGCGCCCTTCCTCAACGGTCGATGAAATCGGCTTTTCGACCATGACGTGGATGCCGCGTGCCATGCAGGCGAGCGCGATATCGTGGTGCAGATGGGTTGGCGCCGCGATGGTGACGGCGTCGACGTTGAGGTCGAGCAGCTCGGACACCTCGCCGACGGCTTTGCAGCCGAGCGTGTGGGCGACGAAATCGGCCTGCCTGCGGTCGGGATCGGCGACGCCGACGAGTTCCGCGCCCGGCAGTCCGGCGAAGACGCGCGCGTGGTTGCTGCCCATGACGCCGACGCCGATCACGCCGACGCGCAATGAACGACCTGCGTCCGGATTTACCGATTGGGTCATGTTGTTAACGATATCCCCCCCGACCGCACTCTTGGTCCAGCCATCCCTAGCACGCTCGCTCACGACAGGCGACCGCTGCAGGAATAGACGGTGAACACGTTTTGAGTCAAAGCGTTACATACGGCGCGCCGGCACGCGTTCGCCCTATTCGGCTGCCCGCGAGGCTGGCACTGCGAGCCGCAAGCCGGCGGCAATCGCGTCTTCGCGGAACGATTTCACAGCCGCCAGCGATAGCTCGGCGTCGGTCTTGCTGCCAATCAACGGAAGCTTTTTGAGCACGTCGGCCGGCGCGGTTATGATGTGGCATCCCATCGCGTCGGCTTCGATAACATTGAAGACTTCGCGCGTCGAGGCCCAGATAATTTCGACGCTGGGGGTCTTGCGCGCACGGGCGACCGCATCCTGCATCGTCGGCCGATAGTCGATGCCGAAATCGGCAAGACGGCCGGCGAACACCGAGACGCAACTCGGCGCGCCGTCCTTGAGCGCATCGACGGCGCGGACGACCTGGTCGGGCGTGAAGATTGCGGTCATATTGACCTTGACGCCGTCACGAGAGAGCGCCCGCACGGCATCGAATAGCGGCTCGCCGCGCGTATTGGTCACCGGCAGCTTGACGTAGACATTCTCGCCCCAGCCATGGATGACGCGCGCCTGCGCGACCATTTTCGCGATGTCATCGGAGAACACCTCGAACGAGATGTGACGGTCGGGTACGGCGGCGACCAGATCGCGCGCGTAGGTTTCATAGTCGCTAACGCCAGCCTTCTTGAGCAGCGAGGGATTGGTGGTGAAACCGGCAATCCAGGGCTGCTTGGCCATCTCCACGATCTGCGCCTTGTCGGCGCCGTCGGTGAACAGCTTGATCTTCAGTTTTGTCAGCGTCGGGGTGGCCATAAGCGTCGGGGTGGCCATAAGAGTTCCTACCTTCCGTCGTCACGCGTCATACCGGGCCAATATAAAGCGATACGCGGTGCAATCAAACGCGCCGCAAACGCGGCGGCTTGACTTCCTAAATACGAACCGGCACCGAGTGCCGGCCGGTTTCCAGGAGTCGCAATGCGCAAAGCGGTTTCCCTGCTCATCAAGGCTGTCGTTTCCGGCCTTTTACTGTATTTTGCGCTTTCCGCCGTCAATATCGGGGCGGTGATGGGCCGTCTCAGCCAAATCGATGCGCGCTGGATCGCGCTCGCGCTGATATTGCTGGCCGCGCAGGTATTGGTACTGGCGGTGCGCTGGCGGCTGATCGTGATCCGCTGCGGTGGCGTTCTCTCGCTTGACCAGTTGTTTCGGTTCAGCATGATCGGGACTTTTTTCAACCAAACGCTCCCGTCCAGCGTTGGCGGCGACGCAGTCCGCATCTGGCTCGTCGCCAAGCACGCCAACTGGCGCGTCGGTACATATTCTGTCGTGCTCGATCGCGTGGTCGGAACCGTCGCCCTCGCTATTTTGGTGGTGGCCTGTCTGCCGTGGACGCTAGAGCTGGTGCACAAACCAGTTGGCCGCGCTGCCTTGTTGGTAATCGGGCCCGGCTGCATTGCAGGTGGTCTCGTTTTTGTGTTCCTAGCTTGGGAGCGCTTGCAGATCCTGCAGCGCTGGTCACTGACGCGCCATCTCGCTGCCGTTGCGACGGTCGGATTGCGGATTTTGACCTCACAACGCGCGCTGACGGCGCTGTTTGGATTGTCCGCCGTCATCCATCTGCTCACAGCGACGGTGGCTTGGTGTGTCGCGCGCTCGGTCGGCGCGGACTTGCCGCTGTTGTATTCGGTGTTCTTGGTGCTGCCGGTGGTATTGGTGACGGTGGTGCCCATTTCAATTGCCGGCTGGGGTGTACGCGAAGGCGCAATGGTTGCGGCCTTTTCCTATGCCGGCCTTCCGACTAGCGACGGATTGATCGTGTCCCTGCTATTCGGCGCCAGCTATCTCGCGCTTGGTGCGCTAGGGGGCCTTGTCTGGGTGCTGACCGGCGAGCGGCTCGACCGCAGCGCGATCTCTGCCGCGGGTACCGCCGACTGAGTGCTCAGAGTTTATGGTACGCGCGAAACCATTCGACAAATCGTTTGGTGCCCTCGGCGATCGGCGTTGACGGCCGGAAATTGACGTCGCGCATAAGATCGTCGACATCGGCAAAAGTTGCGGGCACGTCACCCGGCTGCATCGGCAGCAGTTCGCGCTTTGCTTTTTTTCCGATCGCCTTCTCGAGCAGGCTGACGACTTCCAACACCTCGACCGGGCTATTGTTGCCGATGTTGTAGACGCGCCACGGCGCGTTGCTCGAGCCCGGGTCGGGCGATTCGCCCGACCACTTCGGATTGGCCACCGGCGCGCGCTCCACCAACCGCACGACCGATTCCGCGACGTCGTCGACATAAGTGAAGTCGCGCTGCATTTTTCCGTGATTGAACAACTTGATCGGTTCACCCGCCATGATCGCCGCGGTGAAAAGCCACATCGCCATGTCCGGCCGCCCCCACGGGCCGTAGACGGTGAAGAAGCGCAAGCCGGTCGTTGGCAGCCGGTAGAGGTGCGCATAGGCATGCGCCATCAGCTCGTTCGCCTTTTTCGAGGCGCCATAGAAGCTGAGCGGATGATCCACATTATCGTGCACCGAGAACGGCACGCGCGTGTTGGCGCCATAGACCGAGGAAGAGGACGCAAACAGCAGATGCCGGCAGCCATTGTGCCGGCAGCCTTCGAGGACGTTGGTGAATCCGGTCAGATTCGAATCCACGTAGGCGTAAGGGTCGACCAGCGAATGGCGCACGCCGGCTTGCGCGCCGAGATGGACGACATACGCAAAATGGTGCTCGGCGAACAAAGCGGCCATCCCGGCGCGGTCCGCGAGATCAAGCTTGGCGAAGCGAAAGCCCTTCAATTTTTCGAGCTCGGCGCGGCGCGCGTCCTTCAGCTTGGGGTCGTAATAGGCGTTCATATTATCGAGCCCGACCACAGCGCGGCCGTTTGCCAGCAGGCGCTTGGCCACGTGAAAGCCGATGAAGCCCGCGGCGCCGGTCACGA